>Ga0065711_1009666_pt1 | contig 18330 bp, 18 predicted proteins | sample Hoacrofraction12_FD_59098 | JGI IMG/M metagenome (GOLD analysis project Ga0065711, IMG submission 59098) | Hoatzin crop microbial communities from Cojedes, Venezuela - Epithelial fraction 12 v2 (version 2) | ecosystem: Host-associated > Birds > Digestive system > Esophagus > Crop | place... | reverse complement strand
GGGCGCTCGGGGCGAAGCCGGCGGCGAGGAGGGCAGCGCGGCGGGGCGATGTTCCCCCTGTGGAAGGCCGTTCTGTCGGAGAGCCTCCTGGGTAGGTGGCGGCGGTGCCGGGGGCGCGGGGCCGTGAGGAGCCGCGGTGCCCGCTGAGGGAGCGGTGAAGGGTGTCGGTCGGCTTCCTTCAGCCCCGCCGGCGGGGTCTCTCCCGGGAGCGGCCGAGGGGCTTCCCGCCCGCGGGGAGGTGTCGCCCGTGAAAGGTGCTTCAAAATAAGCTCCCCCGCTGGAAATGAGTAAATAATGCTCACGGCTGAGGGTTCTTCTGCGGGTTCTTTTTGCCTTGGAGCGCTGGGCTGCCTGGGGTGGGCGCGGGGAAGAGCCGTTTCCTCCTCATCGTTCTGTTTCCTGGAAAAACAACGTTTGTTTAACTTGAAATGGCAAACTTTTCCTCACAGAAAGTGGCTGTTGTTACTCGAACTACATTCAAATACATTCGATATTCTACATTTGGAAGTGTAAAGCGGTTTTATTTCTAAGTAATCTCCAGGAAACCACGCTGTTGAAAATATATGATGGAGTTCTTTTTCTTTTATTTTTTTTCCTTAGGCTACGTTTCTTGGTCTCTTTACCATGCACTGCCACCGATGATCTATTACTTCCCCCTTCAGACACTGGCGCTGACGGGTCTGGAGGTTTTTGCCGCTGCCTTCTTGTCTCCAGTACTCTTGGTAATTGGTCCCCTTTGGAGGCTGGCTGGCAATAAGTATGTCCTAGCCCTGCTGAGACTGGCCATGGTTGGTGAGTATGCACCGTAGTGAGTGACAGATTCCGTCTTGGTATAAGAATAAACATTCCACATTGCCTCAGAATTCAGATGATTCTGAGAAGAGACAGGAAGAAGTTCTCGCTCTCCCGAATTCATGCTTTTCTTTGTCTCTCGAGCTTTTAGATTTGGTCAGAAGAATGCTGTTTGCGTCCGTTCTGTTGGTTTTTAGACCAGTACCACATAATTAAACACAAATCTCATTTCTCTTTTATTTCTAGAAGCTTTTAAGTTAGTACAAGTCATGCACAATAGGAAAAATGTTTTCAGTATTGCACAGAGATCAGCAGGGCAGGTGTTTTTTGTGTAGCAGTTCTGTGTCTGTGACAATGGGTAGGGATGAGACATTACAGAACAGCTTGGGGCTGTTGTAAAAGTAATCTGCTGTGAGTGAAACGTTCTTTTGGGTAGACTTGGTTTCTGAGACAGTTTTTTCTTTTAAGATTTTTTTTTTTTAATCTGTGTGCCTGTAGCGTATTGATGGGGTTATAGGCTCATGCTAAATGTGAGATGGTGCTCACTGTCAGTTGCACAGCAAGAAAGTTTGATCTTAAATTGAAGTTAAAGCGGCCTCACTACCCATCCCACATGCTCCTCCCTAAACCAAGAGTTGCTGGGATTACCTCTTTGCTCTCAGCTAACTGGTGCCAGTCTTAGCTCTTACTGATTTCTGAAAGTTAGTTGGGACGAGGTGTCCTGGTCTTTAAACTACGATGGAAGGGTTGGCAGCTACAGCTACATTCAGAAGCAGGTTACTGCTAATGAGTTTATAACATGTGGATGAACTCAGGAGACAAGGTTCTCCATCCTGCACAGAGGGAAAATGCTGCTGCTAAGTGATGTGTTTCAGAAGCAGCAGTTCCTGCCTCCCCATTTATCAACAGAAAATGGTAATCAGAGAATCACTTTGCATATAGTTTTCCTCTTTTACTGTTAGAGGACAGAACAGGATCATCTTATTTACTTTTCCTGCATGATTTGTTTAAAAACAGAATTCTTGTTCTTTGTCCCTAGAAAGAGGCTATAACTGAACACAGTTTGTTGGCATCATGAGTTTAGATGAGGAATAGTTTTACCATGTTCTTTTCTTTTTCTACTCTTTCCACCATATCCATCCTAATACTTTTTTGTTTTGTTTTGGTTTTTTAATAAGCTTTTCAGTGAGCAGAATCTTCCACTTCAGCTTCCTGCAGCGGCGCTCAGTGTATTGCTTTCTGCAAGATCTGCTAATTTAGAAACTAGTAATGAATGTAAGCATTTCAAATTGCACCCTGCCTTTCTTCAGATAACACAGTGACACGAAGTTTGCCATATTTATTTTAGCCCTTCAGATCATCTTGCTGGCTGTGTTTACTAGTTCACTTTACCAACAGAGATGGAAATTGCTTAAATGTGTGTAATTTCCGTTCTGCTAAGTAAAGAGCAGTCACGGGCCTGTAATGGTGCATAAAGTCTGTTGGTTTATGCCTGTTTGCGTCACCTGCACCACAAGCCCCTGAAGACATGAACTGCAGACAAAAAGCTAGCACCTTCAGTAGTGATCTGGGGAAAGGAGGTGTTAATGGAGGGGGTCACAGAAGCACTCCGAGCGTGGGGACACTGAAGCCTGGGCTAACCTGAGCATTGCTGTGCGCAGATACGCTCTCACCTTTGTTCCTGCCTGAACGGGAGAACTGTTCCCTCAGCGACCGTGTCCCGCTGCTGTTTCTGTCTCCCGAATACTCCTAATATTGTCCACCCCTTGGCAAGATTATGCCATATTCTCTCCCAGCTCTGCTGTCCTTACTCTGTATTCTTCTTACCTGTTGCCCCACAAGTGGGCATTTGGGGAAGATGGAAGAGCATGTTCCTCACCCTTGTCTCCAGCAAGGACTTTAGCAGCCAGTGCCTCCCTACTGCACATTTTCAAGTTCTCCAGATGCTTACCCAGTTACCCTTATCAGCACAGGCAGCATTGGGCTTTAGGGCTTTCCATCTACTTGGTTCTCATTGCTTCATTCTGTCTTTTAAGTTATTTCTGTCCTATCATACTGTGCTGCTGTTTCTCCTGTTCCTCAGTTCTTCCTGCTTTCTTTCCTTCATATCTAGACACTTATTCCTTCTTTCTCTTTGATCTTTTTCCCTTTTCAGAAAGGCCATGGCCTTCCTCTGGAGCCTGTTGAACAAAATCAGGCAGAACAATCTACCCCGTGCATGCTCCACCCCATTCCACTGGCAATAGTCAGTCTTCAGTTTCACAATCAAAAAATCTGGAAATTCTTCATGCTTAGCTAAAACCAGAATAGTTAGGGGGTTGGAATTTTTTGGTTTTGATGGAAAAGGCTTTTCCCTGATTCATCATTATCTTTCTTTTTGCCTTGTCAGGAAGCTTTATTTTCTTTGACAGTCTGTTTTAATTTCTGTATCCTTTCATACTATTTAATTTTGTGTTCTATTCAAAAAAAAAAAAAAGAAGCCAGCCAACAATGAAGTACAGTGTCCATTGCAATTTATGTCTTCAGACAACACACAGTAAATTTGAGTGTTTGGGTAGATACATTTTGGGTGTACTTGCTCAGCAAGAAAAGGTGTGTCTGCTGTAAGTTGACAAACCCACGCTAGCTTTAATCCGGCTAGCACAGGTGATGAAAGACTTGAAAAGGCAGAGCTGCAGATTGCAGCACAATTTAGCAGCAGAAATCTGTGTGCATTGTACATGCAATCTCTGCTAAAGTCCATACAAGTACGTCTTGACCACGCATTGATTTTGCTTTACCATCTTTGCTCTAAGATTTGCATCTTTTACTCTGAGCAGAATGACCAAATAGAGAGTTGGAGGATTCCTAGCATGCACTGCCAGAATCAGCAGCTCCATTTCTGGCCTTCCTTGCTTAACATCTCTTCAGGTTTGACTCATACTCACTTAGCAAATGGCTGGCAGCAAAATGACATTGCTTCTGCTGTTCGTCGCTAGTCCTGGGCCGGAATTTGCCACACTGACTGAAGTTACGAGAATGTGTGTGACCCGTAGTCACCTGCTAATGGAGTTTAAAAGTGCTGGTAGAGGTGAGGTCACTGTGCCCTGGGAAATGGCAGAGATGCATGGGCACGGCCTCTTTCAGTGACTGGGGGAGTGACAGTTTCCAGTGACAAGATGACACAGGCTGCAAGTGACCGCTCCAAGACTGGACACTGGGCCAGAGAAAGCCTTGCTCACACCCGCTCTGGCAATTGCCTACTAATCCTTGTGCAACACATAATGACTGCTCCGTTCTAAAAAGGATAAGGCTTTTGCCACAGTGCACTTTCTTTTATGACTGTTAAGATCTGTGAGCACGCTGTGGCAAAAGCCTTATCCTTTTTAGAATGGAGCAATCACCGTACGTAAAATTCTGTGGCTTTTGAGTTGTGTAAGTGCACTGTTCAGGAACATCTGTATGCTTAGATATTTTATTGATATATCCTAGTTATGGATTCAATGACCGTAAGTACTTAAATTAAGGCAATCAGTACAGTCTTGGGTAATTGCTTCATGTTATTTTTTTTTTTCCTGAAAATGGTAACTGGTATAATGTGATATGTAGCCAGTTTCTATCCATACCTGTATTTCTTTGGTTTGTTTAAAAAAAGGTGTAGTGCTATGTGTTTTCAGATGAATGGTGTAGCTGTCCAAATTACAGACAAGATTGAACTAATGCATGGGAAATCCTTATTGCCCGATTCTGTTGCCCATTAAAGCAATGTGTGTGTGTATGTGTGTGTTTTTTTATAGGAAGCTTAGCATCATACCAGGCACCAAATGCTTCAGTTAGACTCTTCATCTTGGCTGCAGGTGTTTCCTCCTCATTGCTGGTTCAAACAGTAACATGGTGGTCAGGAAACAGTTTACAAAGGTATTTTCTTATACTGATGGGATTGTAGTGCTATTTCTTTATATTAAAATGGGTTTTTTTTCTGATTTTTTTTTTTCCATCAAATGCATCACTATTTCAAAAACTCATTGTTGTAGGTTCATCAGGATATGGGGCTTCATGCTAGGCAAGATAATGCTCCTTGTTCTTCGCATCTGGTATACATCAATAAACCCAGTCTGGAGCTCGCAAGCTGCCAACACTGTCATACTGACAATTGGTTTTATAGCAGCAGTGGAGCGAATTTATTCAGGTAAGCATATTACAGCAAAGATGGCAGTTATGAAAACAGCCTAAGGCATGCCTATCTATGTGTCACTGGGTTTTGATTCTTTGTTTTTTTTCCCCACTATGGTCTGGTTTTAGACCCGATGCATGAGCATTGCAGGCTTTAGAAACCACGGGGTACTTCCATCCACCCATAACGTGGCAGAATCGGTATCACAATTCTTACAAGCTGTAGTAAGTTTGTGTTGGAACTGCCAACTAATTGCAGTATCAATGATGTGACACTAACACAAACAAAGGCATAACCTAGACCAGTAAAACCAGAACGGATTATCCTCATTCCAGCAAGAAACACCTGTGGTGTTTGTGTTTTTTTCTTAATTCAGGCTCCTCTTTGAGTTTCTCTGCCAGTGTGTATCTTTTGACAGAGGAAGGGAGACAGGACAAAGACAGGGAACAGCTGATGTGGCAAAATAAACAGAATGAATTGGAAGAGTGGACAAGTTGTCCTGGTCAAAATTTGCCTGTGTTCTTGGAGCGTCTGGACAGCATACGCAGCAGCTAGGGGTTGGCATAGGCTGAGCACGCTTGAAAACTGTGAAGGTAGTGTTGCCAAGGAAGGCAGAGAGGTTGGTTTGTTAAGGCAGCTCATGTTAAATCCTCAGAAGTTCCTTCCTTCTCAGTATAACCTGAATGAATTAATTGAAAGATAAGACCTTGTCTATGTGTAAGTGGGTATAAACTGGCATTGTGTGGATTGTTTGTAGACTCGTGTTACATGACATAAATTAAGCCTGAGTTTTCATCATCATTTAGAAAAGGAATCTACTGCAGGAGATTAAGAAGGGAATCAGTCTTCTTCCTAGGTGACAAAGCAACGTGTCTATGCAATTAAAGGCGCTGCTTTCTCCTTAGGTGAGAGAGGATCTAAAGTGCATGGAAAAAAGAGAAGGAAGGGAGTTTATTTCTGGCTTCTTTGAAAGTGTCAGGTTTTGTTCTTATCAGAGTTTAGAGTTTCAGAGAGCAGAATCCTCTGAACAAATTCTAATAACTTTTCTGCTGATTTTCAAAGCCAATTATTTACATTCCAGTAGTAAGAGGAATAATCGTATGGGCTTGTTGCCATTTTTGTACGCTTAAGGTGAGCAGCTTTTCCTGACAGACCTAGGAATGCTAGGAGAGATTTTTTTGTCTTACCGGTTTCCACGAATGATCAGATAAGTTAGCTTTTGTGTCTAAGACAGTAGTTTATTCTGGTAATTTTGTGATCTTGGCTATTTCTTTTTCTCAGTAACCCTTTCTAATAGTATTTGACAATTTGCTCAGCTCTATTTCTATTCTTATTCTAGGTGGAGACAAGAGGAAACAAGAAGCAAACAAATCTGGTGATGCAGTTAGGGAGACTGTTTCCCACCCTCACTGGCTTTTGTCAGGGATTGCTTTTGGCAGCCTCCTGTTCCTGACCCTGTGGATATTTGGAGAGGTCTCATTAATTTCTAGATGGGCAGTAAGTGGACATCCACATACAGGTCCGGATCCTAATCCATATGGGTAAGTGGGTTTTTATTATTATTATTTAAACAAAACAGTAATCAAAACCCAGTGCTATAGTGGGTGACAAGTTAAAACTGAACCAGACAGGTATAAGAACTTACACAGAATAAAGTGGGTACGAGGTACTTCACACAGAGGACTTGTGGATTCATTCTTGCTTTCAAATACCTCTGAGCATTGTGTCTATACCAATAAATCTTAAAATTTTGTAATACCGAATAGTTTTTATTTCAGCAATGAAAAACTGGATTTGCCACATTGCAAAACAATTTTCAAATTAGGACTGAGGTTGAAGGATTTCTGAATTAAGCGCATCTATAGTATGCAGTAAATGAATCTGGCAGTTGACTTCAGAGAGGAGGTGGCAGGAAATAGTGTACGTCAGAGATCCATGCAGATAAAAGAAGTAAACTGTGTGCAATATCAGAAGATACACTTCTGTAAAGTTTTGGTCAGTAAGAATTTAGTCTTAATGCTGTGTGTTGCTCACATGGGTGCCAAAATCTAGAAAGAGGCCAGATCAGTTATTCTGAGTCAGCTACGTGTAGTGGTAGGTGAGGTGGTTAATAATTTGAAATTAGTATACACAAGAGCTACCCAAGACTGATAGCAAATGGATGCTGTAGGATCCTGTGTTTGAAGTGAAGAAAATACTTCAGTTTGGGGTGGATTCCTCCCTCTCGTTTTCTCTGAGTTCACTTTGCCTTTTGTACCCAGTAGTTCCGTGGAATGCTTCTGCTGCTGAACATAGCTGGCTTATACATTATGATAAACTGCTATTATTTTCAGCTGGAAGTTTTTTGTGTCCAGTAAAGGGGAGAAAACGTAGCAGGGTGTGAGATAAAGATATTTTGTGCTCAAATTGAGCTATGTTTAAAATAAAAGGATTATAAAATATTACCAGGCATCCTCTTCTGTGTGTCTAGAAGTTTCTTTTTCAACGCCAGGTGTTTATAAAATTAAATTAATGTGTGATTTCTTTCTCGTTCTTGTTGTATTAGCGGTACAGTTCTATTGGGCCTGGCTCATGGACTGATGCTTTCATTTTGGAGCTGGTCTTCTGTCACCAGTTTTGCCTGGTTTCTTGTAGGTAGGTGCAAATCCTGAGCAGAATTTTTGTTTCTATTACCTTATTCCCTTTACTCCAGCCCCCTGACCCTACACCACATCTTGGAAAAATCAATTGCTAATCAAAGCGTCTTTGTCACGGACTGTAGTACACACGTCTGACCAGTTGAGTAAGGATTACAGGCCAGATTTCCAGGCAGTTGCAGAGCAGCGTTGTTCTCTTCAGAAGCCCCTGTTGAGGTTCTGTTCCCATGAGTAGCTTCTTGGTTCTTACTGTCTGCATTGTGTAAGGCTACATCTAGGGTTACGGGGTTGAGATGACACAAGCCTCTCGTTTCCACAGGAGGTACAATAACTTGTCATTTAATGAGCAGTTTGCCTGGAGGCAAGCTTACCTTCTGTCTCCTTAGTGACCAAGATCTCCAGGCAGTAAAATAGTATGAACATCAAAGCAGTCCTGCTGGAGCAATGTATCTGTGAATCAGTCTGCATACAGTGGGTCTTGGGTGGTGGGATGGGGGTTCAAGTGCTGGATCTGGACATCCATTTTCAGGAGGATGGTATAGCTATGCTGTGGAGCAAGCTGTGCATGGAGCAAGTAGGAGGAGATGGAAATAATTCTGCTCTTGAACTGCGGAAAGGTGTTTTCCATACCTTCTCAGCATGGATGGAGGGATGCAGCTTGGTTTGATTTGTAGGCCCATCTGAGTGGAATCGAGTGGTATAAATGCTGTTTAATAGAAACGTAAATCTGCTTCTTTTTTGGCCATAGCTAATTGTTTGTAGATGTTTATGTCAAGAAGACATAGCAGTACTTCCTACAAATGTTTAAACTGGGACATATTAATATATAGAGTCCAAGGGAAATGATGAGTTATGTTTTTCTTTGCTTTTCTCTTACTCTTTTTTGGAGCACTTTAGAGCCAACACTTTCAAGTCATTTTCCACAACTTTGAAGGCAAGAAATTTAATGCAAACGGAGTTTCTCCTAGTCAGGAACGAAAATAAAATACCAAATATCAGGAAAGTCACAATAAAGATGCAAGAGTTGGCAATCCTTAAACAGTCAGTTGCCCAAATAATTTACCTTTTGGTGCAGGTGTTAATTTTAAGAAAAGTGTGTGCAGATTGTCATGTCCGTATGAGCATTTGATTTTTGATGTACGCACATTGCTAATTTCAAACAAGTACAGGATGGTTTCTTAGCTGATTCAAGCATTGTGGTTTAAAATGCTCAGAACCTTGATGCATAAGAGTAGAATATAAAAATGTTTCTGTACATTTGCTATCATGATGCGAAAGTTAGTAAACATTTTCTTACCTACAATAAAGTTTTAAAATGAAGTCGTGCTGTTATAGAGATTTTCTATGGCTGTTAAGGTTCTGTTTGGGGGCATATCCCGTCACCGTTAAAGACAGTGTGGTAAACCAAGGATCTTAGCAAATGATTGATAGTTGTTTTCTTACCCATCATATGGTTATCTAAAGGGAGAGTAGATCAGGGAAAGATAGGTTTTCTTTTCACATTCACCTATTTGATTCTTTTTGTATTATGTTAAAGGAGGTTCATTATAGGCAGCCCTGTTAATCTCTTATCAAATCTTGTGCTGGGACAGCTCTGTGTAAGAAAAACTGTTCAGTTTTGGCTCTTGATGATGTTTCTCTGCTGTCTTTTTGCTGCACTGTTTTCAGCTGAATAGGCAATCTTTAAGACAGGGCGATACTGGGAAAAGTAAGAGGCTGTCTTTGGCTATTGGGAGGAACTGTCCTTCTAGTGATGCGGTTCTCGTGGCTGCAAAGCGCAGTTATAGTTCCCAGACCCTCTTTTTTTCCTAGACAGGATGCAAAAAAGAAGGTGGCAGATAATATACCTGACTGTGACTCACTGTTCTTTTCTGTCCCTTCACAGGTTTGGCGTCTTCGGCCGGTCTCCTTTATTTACACACCTGGAGCGCTGCAGCTGCAGGCAGCATTCTTGCTGTCTTTACTATGTGTGTGTGGCCTCAACTGACTGGACACTTCATTAGCTGTCTGCATCCTGGGAAGGCCATGAGCACAGCCATGTTTGCCTTTGTTCTTGAATTATTCTTCTGTGTATGGTGTACAGCCTATAAATTTGTACCTGGCGGAATTTACGTTAGAGAAAGCTCCCATCTTCTTTTAGGTACATTTATGACTATGAACAGACACAAATATGCTTGCCTTAGCCTCAACCAGATGTTTAAAATGTACCTAGCTTATAAATAGTCTTTGCAAATGCTCAGCTTCTGTTTGATTTACTACTGTAAGAGTTTCTATGAGAAAATTAGCGAGACATGCAAAAGTAATCTACTTGTTTCTATACTGTTAGAAATAGTTTAAAATTTAGAAAGTGGAATTCAGTAGAGGGAAAAAGACAAAGTGAAAAGAAGTCAGATAACTCAGTACATAACTGAGGAAGAGGTCTGTCTGTTAATCAGTCACTCTAAAAATGTGGCTGCAGTCCCAGGTGTGAATGGACCTGTATGCTAGCTACTTAAGATAGCAGTGAGGTATCTCAGGTAACAGTGTAGCTTCTGGAAACTCAGGGGTTTATGAAGGCTGTGTTCTTGGGACTGTTAGCATAATTCAGTGCGTTATTCAGCTCTGCTCTGAGGAGCAAAGTGTAGCATCCTGCTGATCTAGCTGGTCTGCATTTGAGCCCTAAGCTTGATTTCCATGTGACCCTACCTTATGCTTTGTGGACACACCAGCATGATTGGAGGAATCTCGATAAGCCTGCAGTGTCAGAAAGACGCAAACGGGAGAGGAAGAATAGAAATTGTCAGGTATTTGCCAGTGAGGAAGAATTGAGGTGAGCAAATACAAAGGTTTTAGTGAAATGATCCCTTGATGAAGGTGGGGAGGTGGAAATGAAACCAACCCTTTCTGGTTTTGTCTCCAGAATTATTTTCTTAATAGGTACTAATGTGTTTCAGCAGCATATTTGACTAATTATATTTAAATGATGCCAAACATTGTCTGAGGCTAAGTGTGTGTGGCACATTTTAAAATGTGATGCATTATCCTATATTGTGTTTGAAAAGGGTTAATGAATGCTGTGCTTGACTTGTTGCTCCAGTGGTTTTAGACTTCATACATGTCTTTGCAAATTCTGTCACTCCAGTTTCTTAGTCTCCGTATGCGTATCATATATTACAGCTGTCATGTGCAGGGTTTCAGTTTGTTGTGTTTTGAAGAGAGTTCCATTACCTTTATTAGAGGGGTTTTTTTGTGCTGAAAATATTTTGGGGGTCTGTGGAAACAGTTATCTTGGTTAATTTAAGTTTTATTTTTTGAAGTTATACGAAGAAGGCATGTGGTAGAGGAGTGTCAAGTGCTTTCTTGAGTAACACTTTGACAAAAAAAAAGCTGTTATATAAAGTCTGTCACTTCCTTTGAAGTACACACTTGTGATGAATTCACCTGGCACGATCACTGGATGGTAACACAGAGATGGCTCTAACTTTCTCTTTGGTAAAAAGACAACTGTGAACTGAAGCTGTCTCAGCTGATGGCGCTACATGAGTTTATACTCCATCTGAGAATCCAGTTTCTGTCTTTCTGATGCCATCCCATTGCTTAGCAAAGATTTGCAGGTTATACCGTGAGATTGTGTGTTTGTTGCTGTGCTTCATCCTTTGCAGCTTGGCTTTCTGGCAAACTGCTTGTTTTCTTCTGATTGCTTTCAGGTACAAGTGCTATTTCTTGCTTTCTCCTCCTGTCCAATATCCTGCCTTTCTCTTGCCGTGGTTTGGGTAGGGAACTGCACCAGGAAAAGTGACAATGAAAGTAAGATCGTTATATTCAAAACTTCTGTGCTGCTTCACTGTCATGTAACATAATGCTGAGGGGTTGGATCCCTGGTCTTCCATCAGCTCTAAGGGCTTTGAATCAGTCTCCCTTTTCAAAAGCTTTTGTGTGGGCCCCCTTCTAGATCCGTCTTCCTGGTTTGCAGACTTTCACTACAGCTAATATCACAAGTAAGGGCAATAAGAAAATATTGAGTAATGGTTATTTCATCTTCAGTTACAACCCTGAAATAAAACATGACTTCTGTAGTTAATTAATGATGCCACAAAGATGTTAAGGACCTATACCTTCTCCAGCAGAGCTCTTACCCAGTTCATTATGCTCCCACGTTTTCTTTGCAGGTAGTTGGATCCTTTAGCTCATAAGGGATGGGAAAAGAGCTTGTGCTGTTAGTCTGAACTACCTGTTGAAAAGGAAAGATACCATCACAGTACACCGCAAGAGTTGGTGCACTGAAGTCACTTACTAGCTTTTAAAATGTAGCTATAGGTGTGCTTACTTGTCTAGTCTTAGAAAGCACAGCTGCTTCTGTTGGCTCTGGAGCACAAGAATACGAGATGCTACTGTGTTAAACTGGCCTCCCGGCCTGCTACAGTCTGCTTATGCTGTTCAGAACAACAAACTGTTGAGCAATTGCTTTTGTAGTTCTTATATAAAAAAGTGTTACTTGCATCTTGGTGACAAAGCAGTTCATTTGTAAAGATAATAGACATCTACAATCAACAAGGTATTTTTTCATCATGCTGTTATTTTAAGGTTCTGTGATACGTGGGCATAATTTAATTGCTCTTGTCCAGGTTAATTCTAGTCAACTTTGAAAGCACTGGGCTGAGCTGAGAGTTGTAGCTGTCCATAGGAGCCTGGAAGCATTTTAGCATCATTTAACTACTGTGTGCTAGGCTTTTTGATGTAATACCCTGAAACTCTACTGCAAATCAGTCTTTGCTTGAAAGTGCTGGCTAAGTGTGCTTGAGGTTCTGTGCAAGTGGGTGTTAGGATATGGAAGGTGGGGAGGCCCTGCTGAAGGATTTGCTACTTTGCCCCAGATCGAAGGATTGAAGTATTTTTGTTTTTATTGTTCTCCCAATCGGTATATGCATGGAGAAGGGGAAAACATGGCTTTAAACGAGTATTTCACTAATGAAACCTGATAAAATGGCAGTAGTGGGACCCAGTAGTACCAGCAGAGTTAAATATCTCTGCATTTCCATAGCAAATAATGAGACAGATTCTGAGGGTTGCTCAGTTGGCAGCCAACGCAGCTTGATGCCTGGGACCACAAAGTTACCTGGTGGCATCACGATCCTTAGGCTGCTGGGTGCAAGGGAAGAGCAAGAACAGCTCTAAGCTGTGTTAGTGTCAGTAGCCCGCCTTGTGCTCAGTCCGAAAGACCCAAAGGTAGATGGTATTTTGGAGCTCACCATAGCCCAGACTGGAGTTCATAATGTTAAGGGGTCTTTGGCTACACACTTTTACTGTTGGGTCTGCTCTCCAGTCATCAGCACAAAGCAGGCTTAATAAGGCTGTTTCAGATGTATGAAATCTTAGCAGCAGCTTATTTGAAAAAACCAAAGCCAAACTATAGTTTTGAACTGCATTATTTTTGTGTGAAACGTGTTCAGGGGCATTTTAAACTATTTTTTAGCTTTGATTTCTTCTTGCATTACTACTGTTGACAAATAATTCAAATTAGTGGCATGTTTAATGTCACTAGCTCATTTTATTGGAAGCAATGCTTATGTTAACAAATACAACAATGTAAATGAAACGTTTTTGAAGTGCTGCAGGCACAGATGAGGTGACTACTGTGACAACGATAAGATCTTCTCTATCAGTAAATCTCACATTGCCTGCGTTACTGAATTGGGTATGGCATTCATCTGTGTTTGTGCTTTGAATTGTCTGTGTTGTTGGAGCCATAAGGTGGAACGTAACACAACAGCTGGGAGTTTATAAATGGTGTGTTTATGAGCAATGTTTAAGATGTTAAAGCTCTATGAAAAAAACTAATAACTTATTGTTTTACAGGGTTTATCATGTTATGTATTGGGGTAGACTTTCTAAGAGGACCCAAGAAAGACCTTAGCTCTATCTTTGAAGTGAAAAACAACCAAAAGCCGCTATTCAAAAAGAGTAAAAACTATATTAAACTATGTAAGTATAAATTTACTTCCTTTCTTCCATGACTCTAGGAATACTGTCTGAAGAAAAAGAGCAACACATTAGAGTGCCTTGCTCAGATGTCTCAGAAATGGGGTTTTTTTGGAGCTATTTTTAGAGCCAGACTTGTCGTTGGTATTGCCCTAGTTCCAGTTTTAACGATGGCACGTACTAACTGAGGAGCTGACTGACTATGGTTACGGTTGAGAGAGAGGCTTTACCTCATGGAGTATGTTAAATGGAGACCAAAAAAAAAAAATGAACTGGGGAAAAAAGAAAATGTGAAAATGGATTTGGCATCGTTTGTGATTTCATTTTGCCGGTTGAGGAGGAGGCGACTCTGGATCTTGGGAGTTATTCCATGCATATACAAAAGATGTGAATGGTTTCTCGGCCTGGTTGGTGCGTTGATTTCGAAGCAGCTCAGTGTGACACCCGTTACAGGGCTGTGTGAGCTGGCTGGCAGTGCGATGGGACTCGGCTGGCCCAGGAGCTGCTGTATGGTGGGACACCCTCCTGCGTGGCTGACATCGCTACACAATCCTGATGCTTTGTTCAGACCAGGCTTGTCCTCAGGAAACCTGTGTCGTCTCCTGCCTGTGAGCTATGGCTAGGGATCCCAGCTTTCCAGATGATACCTGTGAGGTCTGCTTTTTCCCTTAGGTTTTGAAGAGAAACTAAAACGTGTGAGGTTTCACTGCTTTTTAACTTTTAAACCTCTGGAATCCATCCAAATCATGTTTTCAAGTATTTCTCTACAACCATCTCAGCTTCAGATTTTTTTTTATTGTTACCTTACTTTTCCAAAGGAAAAAGTCTGTTAATATTGTGAAGTTAGGTAAAGGAAAAAATTGCTAGGCGCTAGGGCATGCTAACCCTATAGAGACCAGGATGCTGAAGGTTCAAATCCCTGCATCTTTTTTTCCTCTGCAACTTTTGGGTCAAATCACTTATCATTTGCTTACCTCATTTTGCCTCATTTGGAAAGCGGAGATAATAGTGCTTCACCACTTTTCAGGGCTATTTCTGAAATCTTTATGAAAGTCTTTACCTAATATGCTCAGGGGCCAGAAGAATGTGGCCCCTGAGAGTTTGTGTGTTGGAGGCAACTTGTGCACCAGTGCAAGTGGTTTGGATATGACTACTCAAAAACACTTCACAAAAGTGAGTAAATACTTCAGAATACTGTCTGCCACACAGCACAGCCTTTGCTCAGCTGATTTTGTGACATTACAGCAGTAACTCCTGTACTTCCTCCTCATGCCCAGACTTGTATTGTTTCTCAGCTTCCCCTTTAAGCACCTTTGCATCTTGCAGAGTATGAAATTGCTTGACATTTGCTAATGTAAAAAGCATGTCATTTCTTCTGACATCATCCATGATAAAATGTATTTAAATTTTACACAAAATTGTTCCAGACAACTTGCATAAAAATAATTACATATCTGTTTAAAGATTTGATGACAGAATAAACTGGAGTTACTGAATTCACTGTAGATAGCGTATGCCACTGTGTAAATGAAAAAACTGCAGAGGGGTTTGATCATCAAATCAAACCCTGAGAACTCTTAGGTGTCCACTGCGGTTATTTGGAAGTCTGTAGGAGCAATGGGAAAGCTCTGAATTTGCATTCTGTGAAGCCATGGTGCTTTTCCAAGAATGTGTCCTTTCCCAAGAATGTGTCCAACAAAGGACTGCTCTGGAGGCCTGGAGGGATCACATCTTTCTGACATCTGAAGGCTTGGAAGTAAATTAAATTTTCTTCCACACATTGCATTAATATAAAATAAAAATTGTATACTACAAATGCATACCTGGGACACAGAGAGGAAAACCCTGGAATGCTTGCATGATGCCCTTACTCATCTCCTATAATGAATTCTTCAGTCGGTGTCGTTTTTACGTAAATATTCCAAGGAATCTTGCTATATTCTATCTGCTTGGACAGTTGTGTTTTGGAGAATGTAAGTGTGTCTGAGTGCATACAGATATTCTGCATGCATATAGATACTCTCGAGTATACTGCTTTGGAATGGTGCTGTTGCTGGCACAGGTGGAAATTTAAATGCATACATTCCCTGTTCTCTGAAGAACGCACCTTAGAATGACAGTGCGCCCAGTTCTGTTTAACTGCAATAATAACACTGTTTTATTTAAAAAAAAAAAAATTTCTGTGTTTTTCTGTTTCAAGTATTGTGGCTGTTTGTTGGTGTTGGTTTGCTAGGATTGGGTCTACGTTATAGGACTTACCAGAAGAAGCTGGGCCGAGGGGTGAGTAGTGTGTTTGTGAACAGAGTAACTTTCAAACGCACGGTAAATGCATGTGTGATATCTTAGGTGTGTTGGCTGGTGCTGAAGAAGTCTTTGTACCGGTATCTAAGTATTCAGCAATAACAGTGCAGAAAGGAAGACGCAAAAAGTTTAATTTGTAAATTCATGTTGAATGAGGGATATGTCTGGGTCTTTGGAGATTTTTAGTGCTTCTGTGAAGGACAAAAATACTCTGAAAAACTGAGAGATGCTTGTCTCTCATATATTCAGTTTGAATGTTACGTTTGTAAATGAGTTTCTCTGTATTCAAGACTTGACTGGTTAATACTGTTAGCAGCCTGATCTTGTTTTAGGGAATAGATAACCTCCTGAGGTTCCTTCCAGCTGAAGGAATTCTCTGCTGCTGTATTTATATGCACAACTCCAAACTGAACCTCTCTGAAAAGTTGGTTGACTTAGATTAGACTTAGACTAGTTATGGAAATTGCATAAAAATCACAAGATTCCAGCTCTCTATCTGGCAAAAAAAATAAGGTATTGCAATGATAGTAACAATTAAGATGCTTAATGCACACAAAGTTTAGCATTTAGGTGACTTACAAGTTGTCCAAGTGTGCTGCTTGCCTATTTAGTAATTTTAATTCAAAATTAGAGCTGTTTTGGATATAAATTAACATGTTTCCATTCTATGATTTAATTGATTGCTAGTATAAAATTGAATTTTTGATGCAGTTGGTTGCAATTATGAATTAGACTTTTTTCTTTTGGTGGTGGCTCAGAAACAGTCCTTTGAAACTTGCTCTTTACGTGTATTCTTGTTGGCAATTTTTTGGTTAGAGAAATCACTGATGACAAATGCAGTAAAAGATGGAGAAAAGGTTGAGAGCGAAGTGGAAATTGTGTGTGTGCAAGCACCTGCACGCACGTGCGTATTCACACATGCACACAGACACATACAGTTGGCTTTCTTTTTAAAACTCATCCAGGTTTGTAGTACCTTATAACGTGGAAAAAAGTACATAGTTCCTCTTAGAAAGATGAAAAAATTTGTAGTCTCTTTCATGTTCATTTTTTGACTGTTACTCGTACAAATTCATTTTAACTATGATGACTTCTCCACTTGTTAATAGCAGATTTTTGTCAAAAATACCTAACGTCTTTTGTAATCCTGACAGCTTTATTAGGGAAATATATTGGTTAAAACATCTCTTTTAGAGCTTGTTTTATAGCACCATGTATCTGATGTTGTTGACTGCAGAGGTATAATGCATAAATTGTATTCGACTCTTTTCCTTTTTTTTTTTTTTTGAGGTTCCAAAAAGAGACTTCTCTGCTATGATCTGGCCTTTTAGATTTGCATATGACAATGAAGGATGGTCTAATTTGGAAGGATCAGCTAATTTGCTTAATCAGACAGGTAACGTTTTTTCGTTTACTTCATTTGTTTTTGAAGAACACCTGCAGGGTCCCTGAGTCCATTCTTGCATTAACACAAGAACCTGTGTCTAATGGTTTTCTCCTGAATTTGTGACCTGTTGCAATACAATCACTTCTGTTAAAAATCCATTTGCAGAGCTGATAATTTTTTTTAATATATTTTAAAGAGGTTTTTGGTTGGAGGAAACACTTTATGATTTTGATTTTTTTTTCCTCACTTGTCTTGCTTGTCAATAGAGAAATTCTTTGCACAAATGAAATAATGATAAATATCCTATTAAATCAAATGTAATGTTTTATAACTTCTCTGTGTTTTTTTTAAATGTGAAGTATTATCTAATTCGTAAAGGGTCTGAAATGAAAATGCCCTAAACAAGGTGCACAGAGGAGAAACAGACAAGTCTGTTTCCATCACTTGAGCCAGAGCAATGTAGAAAAGAAAAACGGTGATTGTAGCTTGGTTGAGTTGTCATGATTTTACTGTAAAGAAGAGTGTCTAACCTGTTGTTCACAGACAGGGTTTTAGTTGGAAAATTAGCTATAAAAAATTAGGAATTTGGACCAAAGATTAGCGCTGCTGCAGGGTGTGTTGAAGGGAATTGACCAGTGGTGCTTGTCGGTGTTACTTGTTTTCTGTGATACCCATGAGGTAGGCAAGACTGGGAGCTGCCACTCGAAGATTTAAAGCAGCTCAGGAGACGAGGAAGAATCTGTGCTGTCATTCCAGCTGCTGATGTTCTCCTCTCCTCCTACGGTGTGAATGCACACACGACTTTCCTGAGCAGCTTGGGCTTCACAGACCCGAGTGGTGGGAAGGCACTGACACAGGTGCTGCTGTGCAAGCCTTGATTTTGTGGCAGAGATGCTTGGGAGTTAGTGAAGAGTGGGCAGGCTCTGCAGAGGGATCTGGACAGGCTGGGTCGATGGGCCCAGGCCCACTGTATGAGTTTCAACAAGGCCAAGTGCCGGATCCTGCACTTGGGTCACAACAACCCCACGCAACGCTCCAGGCTTGGGGAGGAGCGGCTGGAGAGCTGCCCGGTGGAAAAGGACCTGGGGGTGTTGGTCGACAGC
>Ga0065711_1038870_pt1 | contig 18331 bp, 9 predicted proteins | sample Hoacrofraction12_FD_59098 | JGI IMG/M metagenome (GOLD analysis project Ga0065711, IMG submission 59098) | Hoatzin crop microbial communities from Cojedes, Venezuela - Epithelial fraction 12 v2 (version 2) | ecosystem: Host-associated > Birds > Digestive system > Esophagus > Crop | place... | reverse complement strand
AAGGAAGGAAGGAAGGAAGGAAGGAAGGAAGGAAGGAAGGAAGGAAGGAAGGAAGGAAGGAAGGAAGGACGGACGTCCTGTTGTGAGCTGAGGACTCAACCACCACTGCACCATCCGTGTCTCTCAGATGCGACCTACTAAGAGCAGCTTCCCCTGAGACATTCTTCTGGGTCCTGCCCTCACTCCCCATTGCACCCGGTTTGAGCAGGGGTCCTCATTTCTCACATGCTCCTTGGCTCACCAGTAAGCTTGTGGAGGGGAATTAAAGCTTTTCTGCCCAGAACTGCTTTTCCTCCCCAGTTCTGACCAGGCCCACAGCACCTCAACAAATGCAGCACATTTCCAATCACTTACTGTTAATGATGCCTACAGTTAGCTGAGTGCTGCTGTGTATTTCTGTAAAATAACACTAAGCAAAATCAGAAAAGCATGGATCCCTCTCAAATCCCTTCCTTGAACACATTATGTGCTTTGAAACCTTATCTGGCATTTACTGCAAGAGCTCTAGTTAGAATTATTACACACGCAATTGTCTTTGATACATGCTTGCTCCAGCTCCATCCACGGGCAAGAGGTTCCACCACCAAACCATGCACTTTATAGACCTGTGAGATGATTTACTTAATTAGAGTCCATAATACAGTCCACAAAGACAGTCATCAAAATACCAGCTGGTGATCCCCTGCTTAGCCACTTCTCCTATGAATCAAAAATAAGTTATTCTTTTTCTCACTTGTAGAAGAGTGTTGCTGAAAACAAATTACTAAATTTTACTCTTACAGCTCTCGAAAGACTAAACAAGATATATTAGCTGTCTGAGGACAGAGAACTTTCTATTCTTGGTGGAATTCTTGTTGGTTTAATTGGGCTTTGTAGAAAAAATAATGTGATTTTAAAAGAGCAACTACAGAGTGTAGATGTATTTTTATACACTCAATTGCTGGTGTATTAAAAGTCTGTTGTAGAGTTGACCTTTCACACATTTATTATTTTCTGTGATGTGTGTAAACAATGTTTGGATATTTTAAAAATATACATGATTATTAGTGTCACACAGATGTAATAATCCAGCCAGAATACCAGCATTTGCTCTGCTGGATGGAGACTACAGTCTGGGCAGCTGCAGGGAAGTTTTTGACCACGTCACAGTAAGCTGGGCTTCAACCAAGGGCTTGACAGTTCTCCCACATTCCCGTTTTCACAGGTCTTTCCAGTTTTGACCTTCCTGGGCTCCAAGCTGTGGGAAGCATTAGCAACCCTCTGACCCTGAACCCTGCGTAACCGTGCCCACAGACATGTTATGTGTTTGCATTGCCCCTGCATGTGTTTCCTGAAGCTGGGAAGTGGGAGCTGTGCCCCATAGGACAGTTCCCACTTCCTGTAGGACAGTATGAAGGAAAAAAACACCTTCTGCTCTGTGATGCCCAAAATGTCAGGCTCTGAGGTGCTTTGGTAAGCAGCAAGCTGGAATTTCAGTTTATATCCCTTGCAGCCACTGACACTGAGAGTCTAGCTTGGATTTCATCCACAGACACAGGATAAACACATGGGTTTGCAAATCAAGAGAAGCAGACTGAGTCCCATTTCTCCATAAGAAGATCAGTGGTGCAGATTTGGAAAGTAAACCTGGAATTTACGGTTTCATTCAGACATATAGCACTTCATCTTCCACCTACTCCATGGAGACAAGAGGGAGCTACACTGTCATTAAAACTGTATCACTTTCAAGCCCATAACTTGCCAAGTGCCCTGCTATAGTCTTTTCCTAAACAGGAGAGGTATCTTCCACTTCATACTGAGTCAAAACCCAGTTTCTAGCATGAACTGATCAACATTATAAATTATACTTTTTATTTTGGCTTACTAAAACTTTCAACAGGTGTTGCAGTGAACAATGTCAGGCTCTTTCACTGGAACCTAAAATTAGTATTTTCCAAGCCCTACTAGTCCTGCCTTTCTACAGAGAAAGCTTCCTCAGCTCAGGCAGGCTGTATTTTCTAACTCACCATCTTCCTTCTGGATGGTTGTTTCCCACATCTTAAAGGCAGATGGAAGAAAAGAACAACCACACAGTGTTAAGAAAAGCAACCTTGCAAGGAACTGGGGTAGCTGTGCTCTTGTGTAATGTCTAACTGTTTTCAGCAGGCTGCGGTTGAACCTGCCCAAAGAAATCAGAGCTCTGAGTCTGGATTCCTCTGTCAGCATAAGGTTTTCATTCACACCTTAGCACAGTTCTTGACAGCTGTGGCTTCCTTGTCAGATTAAATGTATCAGGATTCTGTGCCTGTTTTCAAACCAAGTAAGTAAAAAAATTTTATTAGAAAACATGCCAGTTGCAAAAGGTCAGAATAGTCGTACTGATTGTACCGTCCTAATTACATCTCATTAATCCTCAGAGCAAAGTTGGGAAGGTGGGGAATTGTGAACACAGAGCGAGGCAAGCAATCCTGCGCACTTGGAATACAGCGAAGTACAACCTGTGCAGCTAGTAGTTGTTACCTATTTGTGTTTTCCAAATAATCCCAGTGTTTTCCAAACACCCAGAGACTGTTCACTTTGCAAGAAGTGCAGACCCAAAGAGGGTGCATGAGAAGTCTGTGGGAGGATGCTGAAGGTGTGGGCACCCTCCTTCCCAGCCTGCAACAAACTAAGGACAACCCGGCCGAGCAGAGGCAGGCAATGAAATCCCTCCCAAACTTGGCGTTCTGGCTGTGAGGCTGAAGCACAGAGCTGGTGTTGCAGAGCACTCTGTCACTGCTCGGTACCCTGAAGGCCAACAGGCTGCTGGTCCCTCACAGGGGATGCCCACAATTCAACTGTTACCCTGCAGTCTCTCCTGGTGCCAACAGAACGTCAAGGCTGAAAGTAAAAGCAGTTGCTATAATGCAAGTTTTCCAGACGTGGAGAAATAATGTCTTTAGTTATGGATATTTCCTCCAAGAGGTGCTTCTTTGTCTCATCTACTTCAAAAGCTGACGGGACACTCGCACAGCTCCTGTGGGTGGAAACCAATCCTGAAAATCACAAGCTGGGAGTGATGATGTCCTTAAACATACATTTCCTCCAAGGCTTCCCCCAGTGTGAACCAAACTACTTGCTCACTCAGTGCTTGCTGAAGATACCAGCAAGGGCAATGTGTTGTCTCCATCTGGCAGAAGGGACACGAATGTTGTATGGAGCAAACCAAAATTGTCTGTCGGGGTGAGAGTCTTGCTTAACTCTATGCCACTGCAAAGGAAATGATCTTGTCTCATCATCTCTCTTCATAAACTGAAAACTATTTAACACAAATTAACACCTACTGTTTATAGAAACAATAGGTGTAATTTTTCATTAGCTTTTCAAAAATTCTGGACATGATACTAAACAAACATCTCCAGAAGAAAAGTTGAGGGAGGGGATGGGGTAACTGAGGGGAAGAAAGAAGAGGAAGAGAAGGAATTATCACCTGCTGGAAGAGATTAAGCAGCTGGTAAATGGATGTGCTAAAAGACATCAGAAAATGAAAAAACTTCTCTCAAATGAGTAAGTGAACGATGTAATGAAAATATGACATCCAGGATTGACAGGACCTGTCCATAGCAGAAATAACTTTTGCTGCCACATTAAAGACACAGAAGAGTTTCCTGCGTTGGATCCCCCTTAGAGAGAGCGATGGGCAGAGGGTCTCACTGCCCTGCAACGTCAGGCACAGCCAGAGCTCTGCGGAAGAAGAGCCCAGATCTTTTCTGAAAGGTAAGAGCAGACAGCCTGGGAGAAACTGAACCTTCAGTGGTGAATGTCACTATAAAAGAAGCTCAGAGCGAGCCCGCTGACAAGAAGAGGATCAAATATTTTCATCTCCTGAAAAAGAAGTTTGTAAATCTTATGAAATATTATCTGTCACTGCCTATAGCCTGTTCTTACTAGTGGTATTTCTGACATGGACTGATGTCAGTGATCTCTCACTTGAGAAATAGATACAGCCTGCATTATCCCGTTAATTTCTCTCTGAGTCAGAGCAGGATGCAGGTGCAATCTGTAATGATTTCATTTCAGCCATTGTGTCTTGGACGGTAATCTCACTAGATCTAGATAAGCCAAATCAAGGCAAAAAACCTAACCCAAAAGTCTCCAAGGAAAATCCAAATGCTAACAAGAAAGGCAGGATGACTCAGGACTCTTTCCCAGAGGCTGTTTCTGAATCTGTTCTCTTAATGGGTTGCAGAGGGCACTGAACAGTATAGTTTCAGATCAAGCAAGTTTCAGATCTAGCCATTTATCATCATTAGCAAGATTGTATTGCAGGATAGGACCTATGAGTTACTGTCATGGCTAAGGACATTGAATTAGGCATTGAACAAACTCAGAACCAAAGACAATCTATGGGTCAAGAAAAGTTACAGATGATATTCTAAAGAAAAAAGGAGCATTAGGAAAAATCCCTCTCCTCCTTCACAGTCCCTTCTCTTACATCCAAAGAGGTCCATTTTTGTCCCAGTTGGAGCCTCTTTAAGGGCATCAGTTTTTCAACTGTGAGACCATTTTGCCTCTGCCTGCAAAGAAATGTTTTTTGGCAAATGAATGGCAAAACTTTAAGATCTCTGGCTGGAGAGCGCTTCATAAAAATATTAACATAATTTGGTGCTGTCATTTCTAAAGCATCTCTTTAATGAGGGGAGTTGTTTACCGGTGACTGAGGCAGGCGTTGCTATCGCAGAGATCATTTATATTTCACAACGCTGTCAAATCCTGACAAGCAGCAGATTGTAACAGGATGGCTTGTTTTTTGATGCAATGCTTGGTACTTTCTGCTCACATCTGAACAGGCTTTCTGTTTGTACCTTGTCAAACGAGGGGAGAGCAGCTCCAGGGAGGCGGTAGGTGTTTCTACTCAGCCTGACACATTCAGTTTACATCAGTTATGCTTGCAGCGGGATAAACATTTTTCTAAAAGAGGGTGTTGGCAATAGTGGTGGTCATCTCAGCATCTTATTGATATTCTTTCGCAATTCTCATCAGATGGGCATGTGCGTGCCCCGCCACTGGCCAGCAGTCACTCACATCAGACAGCTGGGGAGCGTTTTGCTGCCGGCGTGCCCTCTTCTCAATGACCATGACAGCCAGGGAGATGAGCATCCTCTGTCCCCAGTGGAGTCAGTACTTCACGATGTAAGAGCTCTAAGGCAGGTACTTTATGGAAGCTAATATTGCAGCAGCCAGACTGTTCCCATTTCAGCAATCTGGAGGATTTAAGCAACTGCTTGAGCACTTTGAAGCACGCAAAGGCCTGCAGCCCAGCTTCTCAGGGGGGACAGGCGGTGCAGCTCTGCTGAAGGCACTGGAGAGACACTGATGGAAACTAGCTGGCATTTTGGCTCTCCAGGCCATGTTCACAGATTTTCTAAGAGCTATTGGGCTCATTTGAAACAGTTTTTCAGGAAGGCCAGTGCAAAAATGCTCACCTCTAAGCTATCTCCTGCAGAGTCTGGCTTTACAAGAGCTGGGCAGCAAGTTCACAGCAAACGAGCGATCTGCCAAACTAGCGGGTTTGAAAAGAAACCGAACTGAAGAGAAGCTGAAATGCAGTTTGCAGAACAAAATGGCCCAGCTGCAGAAATAGCTGGAGCAACTGTTTTCGAGGTATTAATCATATCTCCCTCCCGACCCACTCTCCTGATTCTCACCAGGGCGGCTATGCTGGGCAAGCAGATTTTCTGCTCTCCGACTGACACGGGCTTTGTGAAGCTCTAGCCTGGCGCCCGCCGCCTGCCTCTTTTTAAGGCTCAGCAGCACTCCAGCGATGCGAAGGCAGCTGAGGTAATCGAGGAGTACAGATTTTACAGTATTGTCTGCAGTTCAGCAGTTAGCTGGTACATAAAGGCTCTGCTTTCATTCGTAGCCAGTGCTGGCAGAAGGCCTGTATTATGCCCTTTCATTTAAGACAAAGGCTCTCACATTGCAGTCTCCGGTGTGGAGAAATCTTTTGTACAGGCAGAGCCAGTGGGAGAAGGAGCCTTCTGGTCCCAGTGCTCCTTCTGCGAGGAGATTATAAAGAAAACCTCTTCCTTCTGCACATGGGCCAGATGAAGAACTGAAGAAATAATGCCTTTTTATCACAGTAATTACAGTGCCCATTGTTTTAATGACAGTGTTGTTGGGAAACAGGAATAGACCGCAGTCCCAAGGAGTTGTTCCAGTGTACGCAAATAAACGATTTATTATATTGTTGTCAGATTAGAAGGACCACTCAGCCTTACTTATACTACTGTTTTCCCCCACACTTCTTTGTGTGTTTGTGTATTCGATGTATTTAGCCAGATTATGCAAACTATCCGGGAGGAGACAAAAGACCGTTTTCTCTGGAGAACTTCCTTAGGGACTGGCAATGACAGACTGAGATGGGCAAGGGAGACCTCATCTGACCACAGTGCTGGCTGCCTGCTGTGGTTATATACAGGGGAACAACACTCTACTCATAGAAGGTGTGCTGGGAATCTCTGTTTTCTGTTATTTTCTTAAAATAGGCATCTCCAGCACGCTCAGACACACCTCTGTCTAGGCGCTTATGTGTGTGCTACCACACGGAAACCTATACAGAAGCCTCTACAGGCTGAGAAGCCCTGGGTTTAAGCGGAGTGAGCTTATAAAAGAAATAAAGAGAAATGGTGATGAAGAAAAATCTAGTTTTAGAGGAACTAAAATAAGTGCTGGAAGGTGTTAATGTCAGTGACTAGTGCTACAGATAGCTGGCAAGACGGGGCAATTCATGTAAGAACATATCTGAGAAAGAAATCTCCAAGAAAAGGTCATGATCTGGTGACGGTCTCAGTCACAGAGTGGGAAACAATTCCTCTGGGTGCAACCTACAGGATGCAGAGCACGAGGTCAAGACACATCCTACCTCTCACACATAAAAAACCTGACAATCCACCACATCCTCTGAGTCAAATGAACTTTTTCTTTCGTCAGTAGGGACAGATAGGCATCTGCAGAGGCCTCTGCTCCCCTTGGATGTCAGGAAGAACCTCTGGCAGTGTTTCCTGCTCTCCAGTGACTGGCGAGAGCCCATCTGGCAAGGTTTGGCTAGAAGTTGGCTTTTAGATAGCCAAAGATAGTCATAGGGAACCCCATGCAGAGCAGTTTATATGTGAAGACATAATTTTCCCAAATTTGACTGCAGGCAAATATAATACATATCGGAACTTTAGAAGAAAATCTGCAGAGCAGCTTTCTGAGCCACTGACCTCAATTTAAAACAGGTCTTGAAAAATTAGAGGAGTCGTGAAGCCTGGGAGATGCTTTTGTTCCAGTGTAGAAAGAGACCACTGATAAAAACTTGCATAACTATCAGTTGGTTCATCTGGAATTGACTGCACGCAAAATCTGATATGGGAGAAAATCAGGAAATAATTAACAGATAGCAGCATAATTAATGCAATCAAGATGAGTTTATGGAAAATAAGTCCAGTCATAAAGAAACTTGGTACTATATTCCTCAGGACAAGTACGCCTGAGAAAGTTAACTTTGTTGACATCAAGTACTGGATAGTCCAGTTTTTAGTGAGCAGTTTGACATCCACACTGCTAAAGGGATTTTTGTAAAATTGCTGGGATTTTGGCAAAACATGGCAAGGTTTGCAAGAGGAAGCTCAAGAAGGCTTGGTCACAATAAGAGATGACTTGATCTCATCCTATCAAGGAGAAGATTTCTCTAATTAAGTGCACACAGAGTACCTCGATGCAACAACAGAGCTAAACTGAAACTAAAGATAGAGTTAGAGACAGGGAATATGCTTGTAATATGGCAGAAAATTATGTATGAGAACAGTTTGTCTACATATGTGATAATTTGTCTATCCCGTAGAAAAGTATCTCAAAAGTTTCAAAAGCTGTGAGTCATTTGGCTTCTCTCTGTGCCTACTTGCTTTAGCCAGACCCCAAATGCACTCACCACCCTGTACTCCATGGCAGCCCGCAGCCATGAGTTATAGCTCTGCAGTGACGACGGGGTCAAGGGAGAGCTGGTTCTCCATAGACCTCTGAGCCTGGGCAGCACTGGGCAGACCCCTTCTTCCAATCAAATCCGGTAGTGCTTGAACGACATGAGCCCAATTTACAAAAAAACCCCACCAGTACTGCACTTGCACTGCTTTTGCCACAGATCCTCTGCTCCTTAATTGCTTTTGACCTTACCTACAAATGTAAAGGGCACCTTAGGATTTGGCTTATTAACCACTATAGCAGCAAGCCCTTGGGTAGTAATGGAGAGTAACTGATATCATTCCAAGCTCACAGTAATTTGTGTCACTGGAATCAAATGTTTGCCAATTTCAGGGGAATTTAGCTCACAGATTGTTGGGGGAGGGTGGCACTGGTTTTGTTGTGGTTTGGTGTTTTTTTTTAATCGCCATTCTAAAAATAATAATCATAAAGTAATTTGGGTCTACTTCTCTTATGACACTTTTAGACTGAGCACAAGGGACTACATTTCTTTTGCCATTTTCAGAGGCTAATGATGTTGGTAGCACACTGAAAAGCCAGTCAGTTTTTCCCATGTAACATTCACAGATTTTTAAAGTGCCTTCCAAAATTTCATTTTTGTTCATTCTAGATGAAACATCCTACCTGACCGCATCCAGTAGCAATTTTAAAAACTTAAGGGCTGAATAGTTGTAAGATTTTTCTGTGTTTAAACACTCTAGCTTGTTTTCAATTTGAAGTAGCTTAGCATGAACTCACAGCCACCAGATATTGCTACTGAGGAAGATATCTTGACATTAAGAAGTAAAAAAAACAAACAATCACCTTTTGCAAAGTTAAAACAAAAATCACCAAGAACGCAAACCGTCATCCATAACTTTGAAGATATTCTGTTTTACATTAATAGATCTTAAACGGCTCATGCTCAAGGGACCAGCCAACCCCGTTCTCAGCATGGAAATGTGACGTTCAGTGTGTTAGAAGGAGCTCAGCAATATTGCTTGTGCTTTCTGCATACAGCTTGCAGGCAGCTGACAGAGAACAAGATGCCCACCTCGATCTGCAAGTGGCTGGTTTCAGGGTGGCCGTACTGCACTGATGCTGGGCTTTCCCTCAGGCAAACTGTACATGCTGTCAATGAATGTTATACTGTGTTTTTTAATAAAACAGGGATGGCTGTCAAGCGAGGACAGTAGTGTTTCATCTACGGAGCATCTCTACCAGCTCTCAGGAATACAGACCTCTGCTTGCAGTTCCTGTGAGGAAAACACATTTGGTTAAAGGAAGAAGGATAAATCCAGCTGGGCAAAGCATTGTGGCTCCTGCTACAGCCAGGAAACCCCTATTTCTGCCTAAGGAGGGCTGGCCAGGGTTGTAGGGAGCGAGACCAATGTGAGCACACACAAACACACCCACTTTATTGCCTGGACAACAGTCAAGCTCCACACCACGCTGCTCCCTGTCAGCAACGTGCTAATAAGAGCTGTCCTTACCTGCTATCTGCCCTTGCAGGAGAAAGGAAAAATTGTATATCTTTCCATATATGCGCAGGAAGAATTAAATGGAAAGATGAAACAGAAAACTGTATTTTGTTTTTCAAGACAGAATTCAAGTTTTTTTTCAAAAAAACGCACAACTCTCCTTCTGTCGCACCCTTCTGGATCATTTAGGAAAACAGTGTGACAAAATGAGAACTATCCTTTGGAACACCAACCCCATACACTTGCCAAAGCAAGAGAGTTGTTCTTGACGCATCTGTATTTAATGTAACACTATGCTTCACCTTCACAGCAAATAATTTCACATACATGCTCTCATCAGTGATGGGGAAGCCTTAGCAGGTTTTGAGTCTGTCTTCAGTCTAAAAAAGGAAAAATCTGGTTGTTTTATCTAAACCTCATGAGGATGAAAACATAGGAAATTGGAAATCTCTTCATAAGAGCAAGTTTTTGTGTAAGACTGTTTGCTTCTTTCAGTTTCTTTCTGAGATGAAAATCAGAAATGACAGAACTTCCCTGGACATTTATGAGCCATTATACAGAGACAGCTCTAAAAGAGAGATCTTAAAATGGAACTGAATATAGATTTTAACTACTTTTCATTTTCCCTGATTCCTGGCCTAAACAAAGGTTTCTTGACCTTATGTATTTAAAATATATTGGGATGTGGGGCGAGTGGTGGACATTGTCTACCTGGCTTTTTCCAAGGCTTTCAGTATGGTTTCCCACAGCCCTTTTCTAGAGAAACTGATGAGTTATGGTCTAGACAAGTGGTCTGTGCAGTGGGAGACAGGTTGCACCCAGAGGGAAATGGTAGTAAATAACTCCTTTTCAAACAGGCAACTTGTCACAAGTCCCCCAACACTGTTTAATATCTTCACAAATGATCTGGATGACGGGATCAAGTGTATCCTGATGAAGTTTATGGATGATACCAAGCTGAGTGGGGAAGTGGACACTTCAGAAGGGAAAGCAACCCTGCAGGAAGACCTGGGTAGGCTGGAAGAGTGAGCTAACAAGAACCTTAAGAAGTTCCTCAGTGTAAGGTCTTGCACCTGGGAAAACATAATCCAGGAATCCAGCACAGGCTGGGATTTACCCGGCTGGGGGGCAGCTCTGTGGAAAGGGACCTGGGGGTCTTGGTGGACAAGGTCCTGTGCAGCCTGCTGTAGGTGACCCTGCTTCGGCAGGAGGGTTGGACTAGATGACCCACAGAGGTCCCTTCCAACCCCTACTGTTCTGTGATTCTGTGATTCCATGATAACAAGCTCAATATGAGTGAACAGTGTGCTGCTGCGGCAAAGAAAGCCAATAGGATGCTGGGTTGCGTCAACAACAGCATCACCAGCCGAGATAAAGAAGACATTATCCCACTCTACTCAGCACTTGTTAGGCCGCACCTGGAATACTGTGTTCAGTTTTTGTCCCCGCTGTACACAAAAGATGTGGACAGGCTGGCAAGGGTCCAGAGAAGACCCACAAAGATGATCAAAGGACTGGAAAGCCTGCCATATGAGGAAAGTCTCAGAGAACTAGGTTTGTTCAGCCTTGAGAAAAGAAGGCTTAGGAGAGACCATATCACCATGTTCCAGTATTTAAAGGGTGGCTACAAAGAAGATGGACACTCTCTTTTTTACAAGTAGTCACATGGAAAAAATTAGGGGCAATGGGTCCAATTTAATCCTACAGAGATTCTAATTGGACACAAGAGGAAATTGGAAAAATCTCCCCAGGGAAGTGGTGGATTCCCCAACATTGGCCACTTTTAACATGCGGCTGGACAGAGTGATGTGCCATCTTGTCTAGACCATGCTTGTGACAAGAAAGGTTGGACTAGAGGATCCTTGAGGTCCCTTCGAACCTCATATTCTATGAAAATACTGCTGCAAAAATAATTTTCTTGACTGTACTTTTACCACTAGGATCACAAAGTTTTCCATGAGAGTACTGCTCTAAGCAAAAAAATGTTCTTACAGAAGCAAAGTAGAATCTGTGTGGAAGGAAAATCAGTTTTGTAAATAATTTCCATCTTCTGTTGGGCCAAAAAAAAAAATCAAACAATCTTGTGAGGTTCAATGTTATTCTCTAGGGATAGGGAAGATGAATGGCCAACAGCTTTCCCAAGAATGGAAGGATTTGCAGCCAAGTTCAGGAAAAAGCATGGGAGAAGTTTTGCACCTGCCTCTGCCTCCACAACAGCAAAATCCTGGTTTTAGGGGGACAGGATAGTCTGCATCTCGGGAAACGAGGATGAGGAGGAAAGAGGAGGAGCTCCAATGTCCACTTCTACTGCATACCTTTTGCCGGCAAGGTTGGGTGGGAAAGGGTGCTGCCAGGGTGTCCTGCATCCCGCAGGCAGGCTGTAAAATTGGCACAACCAACCCAACTTGGTGATTTCCAAGCCAAACAATTTAGCTTTATTTTTTCCCAAGGTGAGCTTTCTGGAAAGACCTTCCCATTAAAAAACAAAACAAAACAAAACAAAACAAAAATTACTGGCTGTTTTCCTCCTTTTCAGTATATTTGGATGAGAAAATGCCATTGCCACTCTCCAGCCACCTCTGCCCATCCCTCTGCCCACACTGTACTCCTAACTGCTGACTCCCTTTCTCCCACGGCATCCCACGTATCCTCCTCACCTTCCTCTCTTACAAACTGTGTCATGGCACTGAGGCATTGACACCTCTCCAGCTCCCAACGCACCTCCGGCTTTCATCGTCCTCTGGCCCAGTTTATTGCCCTCCCAGAAACACGCACAACGCATTTTCACCAACTTCCTCCCCACCACAAGGCTCCTCAGCCTGTCCAACCCCACACGGCCAACCTAGCACTGCTGGAGCTAACCAGAGGGATCAGAACAGTCTTCCCATTCCCTCCTGCTCCTCCTTTGTTCTGGTGCTGTCCAAGCGCTCTGCCTGTTGCCTCCTGCCCAGATTCAAACCACTCAGGGAGGAGGAGGCCTCCTTTTTTACTACCTTTTACACCTGCTGTGATGAAGTCCTGATTTCTGGCTGGAGCCAGCAGGTTCTGCTATGTTCAAACAATAAATAATAACCATTCCTAACGACAGCCATTTAAAAATAATCATGTTTTGGCTCCTGAAACACCTAGTTGCTTTTACATTTGAATGCTCTCAATGTAACCCATGTAGGTTTTGCAGCATTATTTGTTGTTCTGGCTGGTTAAAAACATTTCTCCTGAGCGGGGGGATGCCAATCAATGCAGCTACACCACTAAACAATTACAGCTCCCTGCTCTGATCCATAATCTGAAGAGTTATTTCTGTATTCACTTACAAAGGAAAGTTGTTTTAAAGGAATATCACAAATAGCAAACACAAAAATCTTTTCCAATATTACAATTTTCAGACATGGATGAGTTTGGGTGCTTGTTCTTGGGTTATGACACTGGAGAAAAACAGTCAGCAACTGCATGTATGTAGCATTTTCCCTTTATTACATTCATATGTGGAAAGTGTGTTCATCCACACAAACACATCCTCAGTGCAGACTTTGCGCTCTGGCTCCCCTTCACAGCTTGTTTGTGCTGCTAACCAAGGAGAAGGTAGTGAGGAAACTTCTTAAAAAACAGATAAAACACACCATTGGTATGAATAGGCAAGTGAGAGACAGCTCTGTCCCATGGCATCCGGACCTACGGGGCCATCAGGGGCTGCTGGCTTTAACTCCAGGTCTGCTAGTGGTCTACTTGAGACTCCAAGAAGTGGTCCATATGTCCATCACCATCTCTGTTCTCTTGCTTTTGTCTGTTTATGTGGGAGAAGAGGCACCTTCAGCCCCACTACTTCATATAGCCCATCATCACCAGTAGATATTTCCACTCTTTCTAGGTCAACTTCTAACGTAATTTGATGGCCAGATAGCCACAAGTGCTTCAATAGCTGTTTAGTCACCATGAAAGGGAAACATTCCCCATCTCACATGTGCACTATAGGGCTCGGAGAGAAGAGCTGCATCCCCATGTGTTTGCACAGCGCGGGTCTCTGGATGCGTGCTCTCCAGGGACTGGTCCCTGCTGGCCTCCGCCGCAACGACCTTGGGAAGGACGGGCACTGTTCTGAGAGCACCTCAGAAAACACTCAACTATATAAATGTGCTTTTTGCCTTGGAAAGAGCAGAAAGCAGAGGTCTCAGATTTCACCATAAGCCCGGAGTTATTAAATGCTTTAACCACACTACTCCACTTGCGACATGAGGAGCAGGTGGTTGATTTTCTTCTTCTCTCACAGCGAAAGCAGTTTAGAGATAACAGCATCTTTCCCTTTGAAACAGTGTCATTTCATCAAGCTGCTGGTCCAATATGGACCTGAGACAGACGTGCAGAGATTGTGGTGTCAGTCAGACAAGGCAGGACCCAGATCTTCCACTAGCTCCCATGCCATTAGAAAACCAAGTCACCCTCGTATTAAAATGAAACTTTTATATTATTTAGTAAAATTTTAACAAGAAAATGTGTTGGGGGTTGACCCCCAAGGTCTTGTCTTCCAATGACTCCGTGAAGAAGCTTCCCCTCTCTACTGACTATCCTGGGGAGCTTTGGGCAACCACAACTATATTTCATGTGCTTATATGTTGGTGCTGGGGTGGGTTGCCCACGGAAAGCAGGAAAACACTGGCTCTCAGCTAGGGAAGCTGGTTAGAATGGGCATGTCCCAAATCATACTCCCATCTCAAAATCCCAGAGAAGTGGTCTGGCCACAAGGTTTTGACTGGCATATGTATTATTGAGTATTTGACATAGTAAGGATGAGTGTGCATTGACCACACACTTCAAAATCTTCATGTCTTTCACATGCCAAAGTGATTTCCTGATCCAGCCCAGTTTCTAACATATGTCATTGCAGGAAAAAATCCTTGAAAACATTTGCCAAGTATCATCTTAAAACTGAGGGAACAGAGGGCAAATGATCCTGTTAATTTACTTTTTTATAACTTCCAAGGCAATCACAGGATTTTCTGGTAAACCATTCCGTTTTTGAGGCACCAGCATTACCAAGAAACTGCTCAGTGACAACCACATGAGTAGCAGGGGAGATGGTGCCTCCAGACTTTCCTTCAGTATTTAGCAGGTGCAACTTCATTCCTTATGGAGTCGGTACCTGCATCATCCCTGGGCCTCTGTCTGATTTTGGTAGAACACCAACCAATGCATCCCACACCTAAATCACTAATAAATACACAATGTTCACAGGCATTAATAGGATGAGCTGGACTAAACTAAATGAAGAATTACTGGGAAAGAAAATAAAAAATATACTAATATAAGTGGAAGTGCTGCACTGTCCTTCTCCTTTCCAGGAGGGACCGTCAGAAGGGGTGACAGGGAGCGGGGAGCCCTGGCTTCCTCCTGCAGCCACCACGGTGGGCACCAGTTGTTCACATCTGTTTGAGGAGCCCCACTGGGACAAAGCACTGATTCCAGAGAAAACTATGCTGTCATTTTAATTAAACTACTTCATGCCAACAGACACAAGTTATACTAATGAGAGCAGATGTATCCAGTAAACAGTGGCATGTTTTTAGTTTAATCTACTTAAACCTGGATATATACTAATTCCTAAGTAAATACCTTAGTGGCTGGCAAAATGAGGAACAGATGATAAAAGAAGAAGTTTGCCTGTGACCCTTGAGACATGGGAATAATGTTTGGCTTGGCATCATTAATCTTACGGTCAGAAGAGTACAGCTTCAGCATGTTTAAGTGAGGGCGAGCTGCTCACAACAAAGTTTCCTCTCTATAGTGCCCCTTGCAAACAGTGATTTCCACATTTTTCTCTCTTCCCTCTAATTAGTTTCCCTTTGCCCTGACACACTCTGAAAGTGTTGCCAGCTGAAGAGACCTATCCATCTCCACTCTTGAATAAAAACATGAGCTAATTGAGTGAAAGGTATTTAAGCACACTGAAATGTGTAAGGTATCACATGCCTCAAGATAACTGATTTTTAAAGAACATCACCTTAAATAAATCCTTTTGAAACGCTCTCTCAGGCTAAAGGGTAAATAATTAATCGCTCCCCAGTGTGTCAATAAAAATCAATCCTCTGACATGAGGTTAAATGAATAGGAATTTTGTCATCAAATTCAGTGGGGCCAGCATTTCACTATATGCAACACAGGGATAGAGGCAAGGCTCTGTCTCACTCTGACAAACTTTTGATGTCAGTATTTAACTGAAAATAACAAGTTATGTGAAAAACATAGGTGACTTTGATTTCCTCCTTCCTCTATAGCCAATGGGAAGCAGCTTTTGATATTTACTGAACTGATCAAAACACTCACTTCAAATAATGCATGCTATGATTTTAGTTCTTTCTACAGATAGTGAATCGTTGGCAAATTGATCCTGATTCCTGGAAATGTCATTCTTAAGCAGGCTATGATTAGTGATTAGCATCACACAATATTTTCTCGTCATCTGGTTGTTTGTAAGCTGTAACCTTTAGGTATTCAGTACACCGATTTTGTAGTTGGAGACTTCAATCACTAGGCTTATCCTCCCTGATGGGATGATGGGCTTTTTAAAACTAAGCCTTATCAAACGATAAATGAAAACTTCCGTCCCACATATAACACTTGTGGGAAATTAAGGACACACAAATATCACAACAAATAACCAAAACTATTTGCACAGGGAAGAGTAACCAATTTACACCTCAAATTTATCAAGCAGAAAGAATTGCTTTCAGAAAAAAAAAACTAAAAAATCATTGTGGTATTTGAATGCTTTTTTGTGATTCACCCCATACAGCAACATCCTCCATGCTCCCTTCGGGGATTTCTATGCGGGGGTCCAGCAGGACCCAAAATCTTGCTAGGGCTTTCCCACAGAGCATACACTGTCTTCCTTTATCTACGCGGAATGACTCACTTACTGGTCCTTTAAGCTATGTAAAATCTGAGAGAATCTTTACAATTTCTCAAGCAGTTAATGTCGTATCAGGAAGGAAAAAAATAAAGGAGTCAAAGTCTGACTGTGGTTAGTTTAATTAAGCCATTTCCTATCTCCTGAGCAGACATACAGGTGGCTAAAAGCCAAGCAAGACGGGTTGTTTATTTATTGGTAGATTTGCATAACAGCTGCAATACAATGTGTTGAGATTGACCATTTATTGGTTCATCAAAAGTCTGTGACAAGCCAGGGCTTATTCTGTGACTGAGCCATTGCCTTGCAGATAGCACTGTTGTAACTTGCCATGGAGAGACACTTCTTCTTCTTAGTAATGCTAAAAGGTGATTTTGTGTGAAGCTGCTTACTTAAAACATATTTTTTTCCCTTCAACATGATGGAGGACTCCTTGAGGTTCTTTTCCAGGTTTCATATGGAAAGATGAAGACCTTGAATTGTTCCTTGTGAGTGCTATCTTTTCTATGCCCACCAGGTTTGGGTTTAGAAAGGAATTAAATGTAACAAACACAAATCCTTGGAGAAAAAGGAGGATAAATATTTAAAACAGTCTTTGAAAGTTATGCACAGAGAAGTGATTAACAAATAACAGGAATTGTGCTTGTTCTCTTTGCAGACCACTAAAAATTCTCCGCTCACCAGGTTGGCACATTAACAAATAATATGATTTGTACCACTTTCTGAGCCTGTTCTACAGAACTGAAAAAAAGAACAACAGGGAGGCAGGGAAAACAACTGCAAGCAAAAACAATCATCTTCCCCACAGTACTTTCCATAAAAAGACTTCCTCCCCTCTAATATTATGGTAAACTACCTTGTTAATCCTCATGCAGCCAGTTAGTGATTTTTTTCCCCTATTCTTCAAAATGGATCTTTTTCTTTTTTTTTAATATATGTTATTAGGAATAGAAAAGTCACAAAAGCCACTTTCAGATCCAGTCTTGTTCCTGCTCACCTGTCCTTGCTGGGCAGCTGTGCTGTTTGGTAGCCAAACCCCATCAAGCTGCACCATGAAAGTCATCGTCTTTACGCAGACTCCCCCTGACATAACACAACGAAATTACCGCTGCATCAACACACGTGCATTTACTTTGTCTGGCCTATAAATCTGGCCTGTAGGATGACTTATATAAATAAAGTGAATGATTTTGTACTTGTAAGGACTTGATAGGGGTCAGCGATTTGCTGAACACTAGCAGAATTTCTCAGCACAGAACAGGGAAACCAGGAGGACTTAATTCAAAGTGTTAGATTATCCAGGCGTGATGGCTTAATACGAGTGGGAGGAAGGCATAATACAAGGAATCATTACTCAAACACATGCATTTATGAAATCATTACTGGGCTGAAGTAGTTCATTTGTCTGCCTTTTTAACAGACCTTTGGTTTGAGGAAGACCAACGGTGCATCCACTAGTAGGAGCTCCGGGCTGAATCCTGATCATCTATATTTAAGGATTTTCCTTTAATCACTCCATGCCCTTTGCTCGTTCCTCCTGGAGAGGTGCCAGTCTCTTTTCTGTCCGTCTCCAGGTGGATGAGAGCTGCCAGTGTCATTTGGTCTGCTCTAGGTTAATTTGGAGAGGCACTGGGCTTTCAAGCAGTGATAGCTCCTGATTGAATGAGACGCTCTGTGAACCCTTTAATTTTCACAGGTTTGTGCTGTGCTAACTTTTATATGAACAGGTTTTGCTGGCATTATTTGAGGCCTTGTCAATACTTCTTTTGTGACCAAAAGATAAGGCCTTCTCTCTATCCATAATTGGAAGAGCACAGAGGCAAGTATTAAAAGGCCTTGTTTTCTTTCCAGTTCAATAAACCTGTGAGTCTCATTTTCACCTGCCTTCCTTCAGCTGTCTCACCATAAAAGACAAGTTTTTGTAGGCAGCCATTTGCATCTGGTGTTGGGAGGAGGAGAGGAGAGGAGAGGAGAGGAGAGGAGAGGA
>Ga0065711_1038869_pt1 | contig 18331 bp, 10 predicted proteins | sample Hoacrofraction12_FD_59098 | JGI IMG/M metagenome (GOLD analysis project Ga0065711, IMG submission 59098) | Hoatzin crop microbial communities from Cojedes, Venezuela - Epithelial fraction 12 v2 (version 2) | ecosystem: Host-associated > Birds > Digestive system > Esophagus > Crop | place... | reverse complement strand
CTGCCGAAGCAGGGTCACCTACAGCAGGCTGCACAGTACCTTGTCCAGGCGGGTCTTGAATATCTCCAGAGAAGGAGACTCCACAACCTCCCTGGGGTGTTAATGGAGAACCGCCACCCTATGCACGACAAAAATGAAAGTGAATTAATGGGATTGTGGCGTCCAACAGGTTATAACGGCCCTGATAACCAGTGTCTGATAGGAAACCAGAATCAAAGGAAAGAATTGCTCTCAAAAGTCTGACTAAAACTGGAAACATTCTTTAGCCCATGCAGTGGTACTCATTAAGAGCTGAGTAGGGTACTGGTCACCCCAAGATGGTGGTGAGCTAACAGGACTGCCCAGGCAGGGTGGCTGGTGGCAAGAGTCCTTAACCTCTCGCATGCAAAGACACTGTTGGCTGCCACCCCTCAGACATCTCGATGTCATTTGCGCTGTTCTTCCCCTTGCTCTTTCTCACAGTTTAAAGATGCCTTTGCCAGCTCTCAGTTGCAGGACGGAGTAGCTGGGTGATGGGCTGTCTGTGCTCTGCGGTTACAACTGCTGCTGTCTGTGCATGGGTGCCTCTACAGGGGCTTAATCAGGCCAAATGAAATCTTTGTGCGGAGCTGGAGCAGGAGAACCTCCACAATCACCTTTCAAAATGTCATGAAGTTGGAAAACGTTGTTATCAGGACCTGCTTTGAAGAATAGAAAACATTAAAAGCAATATGTGTGTGAGATTTTCAAGATGTCACATTAGCATAATTCATTCTGGTAACGGCTCCCAGACTGACCAGCCCCTTCTCAGGCCCAGGCCCAGGAGGGAGTCCTTACTTGTGAGAGCTGCCCTTGCACTGCTGATGTTTGCAGCAGAAGCACAGCAGGGTTGGGGCTGAGGCTTTGAAGGCTGTGTTGCTCTACTAACATCATCTGAAATACAAGACATTTAGCCTCAGCCAAGGACAAGGAGGCCACTCAGAGTGCTAGCATGTGTTTTTTTTTGTTTGAGCACGCTAGTGGAATTGGTGTATTTTAAATACACTGGAGAAATGGACTGGAAAAAACAATAGCTGGTCCAGAGAAAGGCCAAATAAACTCTGTTGTATAAGCCCAGAGACAAGAAGGTTACAGCATGTGCAGGATTTCTTAAAGATATCGTATCAAACCTTGAAGGAATAGCATTTTGTTTCAAGATTAATTCCAAACTGTCATCTCTCTTAGTAATCTGAATTTAAACCAGACTAATTAAAAGGCATAGTTTAACTACCACTTCAAAGACCCCTTCTGTGTGTAGACATTTCACTTTTACAACACAGACATTATACATTAATTTAGTTGGGGTACTTTACATTTATTTATCTTTGGAACATTTAAAACTGAGATTTTTTTTTTTTAAACAAGTCACATGTTCATAATTCCCACATCTGGAATTATGGGTGAACTATAATGGCTATTTTCCATGTATAACAAACTGCTGTGCCAGGAATGCTCACTTACTGATGGATGGTGCATTCATAGGAACTTGTCCTCTGTGTCTGTGGCGTGTCTCCAGCTTGAAGGTCTTCAGACAGGTGCACGAAGATTGGGAGATGGGGAATATGGGGCACAGAATTTTGCTGACTTGACACCTGTCACCCAGCACTGTCCACTCCCCCATCTTGCTTTCAAATTTCATCTCATATGATGGTGCCAGAGAGATTGAATGGGCTACAATATTTTAGGGAAGTGTCTGTTTGTTTTGGGTGTTTCTAAGGATGGCTGATGAGTAAAGGAATAGTATCCAGCCATTTTCTCCAGCTTTCACCCTTGCTTCCCCATAATGGCTCATCCTGCTCCTCACAGCCCCTTCATAATGAAAATAAGTCATGATAGCTTTGAGTGATGTCTGGAAAAAGTACTGTTTTCTTCTCTCGAATTCTAGAGGAAGCAAGGAAGGGGGGAAAAAAGCAGTTGAAATTTAAATCACGTAAATGTAATGTTAGAAGGCAAACATCAGGACTTGTGCAGTCTATTAAAATAGATAATTAATTCTGTTATAAAATTAATGGCATTACATATTTGTTTGCTCTGTTAGTTCAGATAAACACTTTCTGAATATTACTATCTATTGTCATCTTAACACTGGTTTGTTGTTTCAAGGCTTTTATGTAGTAAAACTCAACGGTAGCAGGTGAAATGGTTAGAGATGGTTCTGGATTTTCCTGTAGGCTTGGGTTTTGATATGGAAACTGCTTTGGTATTGCTGTATTTCTGAGAGATCTGGAGATGCCAAGATCAGAGTGGACAGGCACAGTGGCAACCTGGAAGGGGTGAAGAACTGTCAGCTAGACGTGTTTACCAGGAGGTGTTGGATTACACTTTATTTTGGAAGCACAGGTCAGCTTTGTTCACCCTCTAATCACGCTACATGATCCAGCACAGTATTTTTGATACCCCCTCACAGGGGAAGGTGCAGAGGCAGTTGTTCCTTCTAGATCTGCAGAACTTCCTGAGCTTACAATTAGTTACTAGCTTGCTGCTTTGGGACTGGAAAACAGAGTGCAGAGCTGAGCTTCCCGGGTGTGGAAGTGGTTCTATGGGGTTGCAGAAGCTGCTGTGGGTGAAGGGCGCTGGGAGCACTGCTAAGCTGGTTGTGCCTATACGGGGCTCTCGGTGTTGAGTAATTTTTCTCTATTCTCCGGTGGGTCTGGCACAGTGACTTGAATTCTGTGGTGTGTCAGCCTGTCTGCTGTGCCTTGTCCAGTGTACTGCAATGATTTCTGGTTTGTCCTGTGTAAACTTACACTTAGCTGAACTAATGAGCAGGTACACTTTGTTGAATGAGAGCATTGGAGAATTCCTGAGAATGGCAATAACACATGAAATCGCTAATACACATACCAAATTGGAGTTTTGTCTTTGCTTTACTTAACAGCCAAGGACACTGTTTTTTCAACAGGATTTTGGAGTATTTGGAAAGCACTGATTACTGTCTGGCTTTTTAGCTTTTAAAACCGTTTTTCAGTCCTCTTAGTGCACAGTACTTATTAACTGTGAGAAACTACTCTGGGGAAAAACTGGTGAAAAGTGATGTGTTTATATCCATGACCTAAATAAAATTTTGAAATGCAGTGCTAACACAAAGCCTGGCAATTTATATAAGGAACACCAATGGACCTTCTGTTCAGCTCCTTGCATGATAAAAAAAGTTTTGTTTTGAAGTTACAAGGGGTCCTCCAAATATCTTATATTGGATTTTAGAGTATTTTTCTTCTACCTCCTTCTCCCTCTGTGTGTTTTGCTAGAAAATTGTATGATACATTTTCTTTGATGTGGCTACCACATACAGTAGGTAGGTCTATGGCTGACATAGAGGATACCTTCTGTTAAGTTTTGAAAAAAATGGGATTGTCTTCTACGTTAATAGATCTAAATCAAGTATAGAAAAAAAGGAAAGTAATCTACATTATTTTCTTAGTTTTCTCCTGTCTTTTTTTATTGTAAGTCAGGATTTCAAGGCAGCTAAGAGACAATTTTTAAACTACTGGTAATAAGACCAAGAAATTCTCATTGCCAGTGCCCAGTGAAATAATCCTGCATATATTCTAATCGATGCTTCATTAATTTATACGAGTAAATGCATCCTCATACGTTTTTACTTAGATATTTAGGACCTGGAGTTGAATTACTTCTTAACTGGTCTATTCTGCATGTACGAAGACAAAGCTCAGTCTAGAACCATTTTTTTTTCTACTTTTACCTGTATTATGTTTGGATGTGAAATCTTCTATTTCTGTCTAGTGCTTTATAATCAAACTGTGATGTTACAGGTGGAGAACTCTCCAAATCCAGTCTTGAAAAGACGTTTTTAGCTCAATTCTTGACTTATTTTCACATCTGGAAAAGTTAAAGTAGGTGAATCTGTCTTCTTGAAATCTGCCCAAGGTTTCTGTGGTGGCAGTGCCAAGGAATAAGGCGATGCCTGTTGGGGTGGTTTCAGCTAAGTTTTATAGTTCCCATGCGTATGGGTATCCAGTAGCCTGTCTGCTGACATCTTGAAAGAGATTATTTGAAACACATCACAGTTCAAGATGTACATTTTGAAAGCTGAATAGAAACTATTATTTCCTAAAAATGTGAACACATTTGAGTAACTGAGTGATAAAAAGACCCTGAAAATACTAATCCAATGCCAGGATGTGTAGCAAAAACCTGACATTGTAAACATATAGAATAGCTGCAAAGGCAGGCAGTTTATATGATGGCTATAGACATCCTCTGTTATATGTTTGCTTGAATAATTTTGTTTTAAAGATGCCAGTGGTATTCTGAACACTATATATTCTGCTTTACAGTATTACTTTTTACCTGTAGGGTGAGTGCTGAGCTGGCATTTGCTCTTGTACTGTAACACTGAAGATATTCATGGCAAACACTATTCCAACACAATGAGACTGCATTTGTGCTAATAAATTAAATACTCAAGTATTCTTTGGCATTGCTGCCAAGTAGCATGGAACGATCTATGTATATATTAAATTTTTTCAACCTCCTGAACAGAGTGGCCAGGTCCTGACTATTAGAGGGATTCCTGGCCTGTGTCCGCTCCTGTGCCGTGCTCCTGTGCCGTGCTCAATAACTGACTGAGAGCATGCTCATGGGCCCTTACTGAGGCCACAACGGGAACCATCCACTTTAGCAGAGTAAGCAAACAAGTTCCAGTGCCTGTGTGTGTTTGTTCCCTGACTACATTTAACTTACTGGAGCAGGCAAAGCCTGATGGCACAAGTTCTTGTATTTTTTTGATGAGAAGGAAAGGACTGGAGAGGATGGAGTGCCGTTTTGCTCCATGAAGCTTCAGGAGTCTCTTTATATATCCATGCTACAATAAAGAGCACATCACCTGGAGAGGAATCAAGTTAGTGGTGGGTGCTAACTTGGAGAGAGAGCTGGCCCTAAAAAGGGCATGAGGAGTTCAGGATGCCTGGGCTTGTTTGTGGGAGTTGCCGCTGCGCAGGAACCTTGCATAGTATTCAGCAAAGGGAGTTGGTTGGTGTTTTGGGAAGAGGTGCAGTTAGGGCAACAGACTCAGAAGAGTGCAAAGACATAGGGACAAGCAGGAGGACAGAGGTGGATGATGTGAAATAGCTTTAGTTCAGCAGCCATGCTTTTCACAGGCAGTTGCAAAACAAACTGCTGAGATTCAGTTCATGTTAGCTTGGAATTTTCTTTGTGAGAGTGAAACTACGAGCTGGAGCAGGGTTGCAGCCCACAGAGAGGCTGTGTCCTGTTTTGGGACAACCCAGCAGGCTGGGAAAGCACAGGGTGGTGACATCTCACGGCTTCTCTGTGCTGCCTGTGTGTGTTTGCCTCTGACTTCTACCCCTCCACGAGAGGAGGCAGGAGCAGCTGGTCCCAGCTGGTTCTGTACTGATCATTTGCAAGCACAGAGAGGTGCAAGTGACTGGTTTTGCTGTATTTACTGAAGGGAAGCGATGACCCAGAGTGGAGTTCCTGTAGCGCACAAGTTTGCTCTTGGAGACCTAGAGGAGGCTTTTAAACCCACCCAACATTTCTGTTTCTTCTGCATGGGGGAGTATAAACAGGCGAAATAGTGCTGGGTGTACTGGATTTGTGGTGATGGTGACAGTACAGGGAGGATTGTGTGAAGGGTGTCTCTGTGGAGGGAGTCATTCCTCAGTTGTTGGAAGGCTGAAAAAGCCAATATGGGCATCTTGCATGTATGGAGCAGCAGTCTGTCCACTCTGGGAGGTGCAGGGAAATCTCGAGGTATTTGCAGAGAGCTGAGCAAGACTGCAAGCGGGAAGTGAGGCCTCTTGTTTTCCCTCAAGGCGAATTCCAAACCCTACCCTTCTACTCTGCAGCTGTTTATCCCTGGTCAGACCACAAGAAACTTCCACCCTGGCTGAAGGATGGACCACTGTGGAAGGAAGCACATGTTGTGGACCAGAGGAGAGCATTATGCTGACATACCTGCCTCCTTTGCTGTGCTTCGGCTTGTGGTCCTCTTCGAGAACAGAGCAAAATATTTCTTCATTTTAGGACTTCAGCAGCTATCTGTACCATGCAGAAATGGATGTCTGATGAAAGAGGAGCTGCACAACATTTCTGAGTTAAAGTGCTTGCATGGGGAAATGCACCAGTTTACTTAGAGTCCCTGAACCAGATGTGATTATGCTCAAGCATTCTTTCCTGCAGAGAGGACTGCTAATATTCATCAGCTTTAGATTTAGTTAGTATTGTGAATTTAAATATGTAATCATGGGTACCTAAGCTCCCTTGAGGGCATTTCACCAGCAGGAGTGGCTCTCCCCAGTCCCTGTGGTACAGCACGCAGCTCGCTGCTGCATACACATGCTAATTAAAGCCCAGGAGGTGAAAGCTGCTTTCAGCTGCCTCTCAAGTCTCTGTAGTGGCTGGCTGCAATCTGCACAGCTTGAAAACTGTGTTACTGTCGTGTCCCACCACATGCAAGGAGCAAACCTGCCATCTAAATCATTCACACTGCCCAAATCCTTGGAATACAATCCTTAGTAGTCCTTTCCTGTTCTTTGTCTCTTCCAGCATAATTTTGTTTTTTTCTGGGACCTTCCCTTGCATTGATTCTCTCCATCAACCATTCCTATGTTCTCACCAACTCTTGAAGTATGGCATTAGGACAGCCTGCAGTGAGTGCCAGGTAGGGAAATCACACAGGTAACTTTGAAGATCCAATGGACACTCCAGAGACCTGTGCTGCACATTGCTGGGTCCTGCAGGTTTGTAACTGTCCTCCTGTTCATATGCTCAAGAAGCTCCACAAAACATGTAACCTTGCAGAGTTTCAACCCTTTCTTTCACTGCTGAATGCTGTAGTGCTTCCACAAACTTACCTGCAGCATGCAAGCTTAGAGAATATCGCAAGAATAAAATCCCTGTGGCCTTTTAGCCTTGTTCCTGACTTAAGCAGATTGGTGACCTCTGATCACCAACAAATAACCAATTTGTTTATCGTCATTATAATGTGAACGAAATTTGTGTGACATTAATAGAAATTCTTGGAGTCTGATTCAAGAGCTTCTGGATACTGCGTGCTTAACCTTATTGGAAAAGAGATCTGTCCTGACAGTGCAGGTACAACTACTTCAGGATGTTGTTTTCAGTTATTCACTTTCATTTTCGTGCAAATGAGTTTTCATACAGATACATAAAAAGAAGTAAAATTATTGATAAAGCCCATATGTTTAAATTCTGATGTGTGTCATAATGGCTCCCACAAACTGCATTTCTCTGTCATTCTTAGGTCACCTGTTCTTAAATTATTTGGTAACAGACATCAAGACATAACCATAACTTACTGGGAATTTTTAATCTGCAAATTTGTTTTACAGTGAAATGTATTCTGGTTTTTAGAAGATACTTGGTTTTCATCAAATGAAAATAGAGTTGTGCTGCAAGTTAAGTTGTTTTCAGATGCCATTTTACCAAGTGCTAGATTAATTAATAGAAAAGTCACCTTGTTCTTCTAATCCATCATGTTAAAGTTTTCACCAAAATAAGAGGAACCAGCCACTGAAGTTACCAATTGAGTGATCATGGAAAGTTCAGAGGACATTGAGTAATGTAGTCCTAAAACAGCATCTTGTGCAGCTATAATTTCTTGTTGTCCCTTGTTGACTTGGGCTTAATCCCTGGGAAAAAGATCAGAACATTCAGATGGAAGGAAAATCATGGTTGCAAAATGTAGGCAGCTCCATGTGTAGCTGTTTCCCATAATATTGTTTGCCATATACCTCCTGGTGCTGGTGGCCCAAAACTATATCATTCCATCCTTCCAGTGTAAGTGGTAAAGAGCAGCAGACACATTCAGCAGCAGCACCTGATTAAGTGCATCGGTCAGCACATGTCCAGTTCTGGCTTCATTCTGAATTGGAGTGGTGCGACTCCAGTGTTTGATACTTCGTGTTTTTGACAGCAGGAATGTTAAACAAAGCTTGCAAAGTTGTAAGCTTTCATTCTCTGTGCTTGTTTCTGTTGGGACTTGAGTGTTGTCGACATGGGGAAGTATGTGATTAAATAGCTGTAGTAATTTCCTGGGTAAACACCGCTTCACACTCGGAAAACATTTGTATGATTTAACTTAGCTTGTTTCAGAAATGCTTGTAGAAAGAGCTGATTTGTTTACCTGTTCGGTCTTAAATGCACATCCTTTCTTCCTTGTTTTACAACAAGTTTTCCAAAATGCATGTGAGCCCTTACTCTTGCGTTGTCAGCATCCAGGCCTAGTTTTGTAATGGATATTTGTAACCACAGCTGTATGTGTAAGAACATACTATGTGTACAAAATTTATGGTGTATTTGGTTTCTCTAAGCTTTTTTAGACAGCTGCCTTATTTATTTCAGCAGAGATAGTTAGAATAGGGGAAGGGGTTCACTTACTACATTTGAGTTTTGTAAATAATTAGTGAAAGGGGGGACGGTCCCAACATCTTTATCCAGGAGTGTAATGGCTAGAGCACTGTCCTGGGAAATCCCATGTCCTTTGTTAGATCTAGCCCAAAGTTGATTGAATAATAATCACTTTTCAGAAAACTGTGTTGACTTCTTCTGCCTTACTGTCCTTTTAATTCTTATTAGCTGAGTCACTCCTCAGCCGTTCCTTTATTTAGTCTATAGTTGGACTTGTGTATACTTTCTAGTGCTAAGTTAATATTATTAATGATGATTTCATGTGTTTATTAATCTCCCTTTGTACAATGATTCTGTTTCAACAGAGTTTATTGACCTCTTGAAGAACTTACCCCAAAACTATAGTCTTTTTGTTAATATTTAAACTAAAGGTATATCTTAGAACAAAGACGAAATGAATGTTATAGGGAAAATCATAACATAGCAAGTTCTGAATGGCATGAGATTTATTAGTCTGACATCCCTGGCATCATTCATACTGCATGTCTGGAGATGTAGCAATTTGAGTGTGAATATATAGAATGGTAAAAATGAAAGCTCTTGTGCAAAGAGAGAGGAGATAAGGGTAGAAAGTGAAGACATAAACCAGTACTACTATGTTTTGTCTGACAGCCTTCAGTTGTAGGCTGGGTTCTCCTCTTCTGTGAATTTCCAGGCATTTTCACCTTGCTTCTTCAAAACCCTGTGTATCTCCAAAGGTGTTGAAAAGTGTCTGTGTGCAGGTAGCACCTTGAGGTCTGCTTGTCTTGCACTGCATGCTGCACTCTTCCTTAAGCAACACCTGCAGGAAACAAAAATGGAAAACTTTTGGTATGGAAATCTCACATGATGTCTTCAAGTGAGGTGAGCCATATCAGTTTAAGGGAGTTTGGGGAGGAAAAAAGCAGAAATTAACAAATACCCCTAATCAAGCAGCATATTGAGTGGATGTGTTGTTCAAAGTGAAGAAGAACTTAAATGCTTTTCATAGGGAGACTGTTGATATTACATCTGAAAGATTAGAAAGCTCTTTCTTAGTAGGGATTGGTAAATTACAATATAGTTCTGTTGTCACCTAATGAAAAATGAAATTGATTTGCTAAAAGAGAGAATATAACTTTGCTTTCTTACACAGAAGCCGTGCAGTTTTGCCTGTACTAGAGAAGTTTGTACAATACTATTTTCTCATTTATAGTTGAGACTTACAGTTAACTTAAAGTCTTTCCTTGTAGCTGGCAGTTGAGAGTCTTGTATGTTGTTGAATGACTCAGGCAGCATTGTATGGATACTTTCAGGGGGCATTTTTATTTTTCACTAAAATCAATTTGGATTTTGATTTTAAAAAACAACACTTTTGCTGAAATCCATTAGCCAGATCTAACTAGAAGTTCACAAAATGTTATCATCACCATTTCTCCTGGTTAGGCAGTGATATGGTTGGATATCACAGATGACTTACAGAAAATTGCATGAGACTCATTAGGCTAAATCAGGTTTTCTGACAAAAGCCTCACATCTGCAAAGTTACCTCCCAAAACAGGTAGAAACTTCTAGGTATTGCTGCTTGAATTTCATGCTCTTTGTTAGCTGAATCTCTTACCAACTTTCTTTTTATTTAGTCTTAAACTGTCCTGGGTATACTTTCAGTACTACCTGTATTTCTATGCCGAAGGACTCCAGTACTGTAGCTACCTGTGTAATATCTTTCTCAAAAATAAATGTAAGCCCTCAAGGTTCAAGTAGCCCCTTTCTCTCTTCTGCTACTTGTGGAGTGTGCTCTGCTCAGCAGTTATGATGGAAGAGTATGGAAGGCAGGCTTTTCTCAACACTGTGTGTTACTAGGTCTCAAAGCATCCATCACTTCTTCAGTATTCCTGAGCTGGTGGGTTCCTGGTCAATATTTCCATCCCTGGACAACAGGGTGCCTGGGATTTCTCATCAAATGTGATATCACTTGTAACACTTTGCTAATTTAAGGTAAAAACAAGGTGAGATTATTTTACTTCAGAGTGAGAAGCTTAACAAAGGCTATCGTCATTTGGAGAGAGACATAAAAGCAGAAGTAGAACCTTACTTTATAACTGCCTGTATGTTAGTGTAGCTCCAAGAGGTTGTCCCTCTCTGCTTCATCTAACTACAAAAGCTGCCAAGAGATTCAGCATAGTGGGGACCTAGTCCTTAGATGGCAACCTTCCAGGTTAGATCCCCGTACTGGAGGGGATCTGTCACTGAGGAGAGAATTTTGTCTGCAGAACCCTTTTGCTACCTGGCATTAATTTTCACAACTTGAATCTCTTCTGAGACTTTCCTGTGGTACATAGCCTCATGCTTAACCAGGACTCCAAACTTTTCCCAGGGTCTTGTTCACTGTTGCAGCCTGTATGGCTTTACACATTTTTACCTCCAGTGCTATCACCTGTCCAGACAATAAAAAAAATCTTTGCTAGATGTGAATACAAAGCCTGACAGCTGGCATGATGTTTTATTTGGCCATAAACAAGCTGCTTAACCAGAGTCTGAACAGAATTTTTTGTTCAGATAGCTGTGGGGAAGGCTTTTCGCTGCACAAAACCCTTCAAAATGTACATACTGAGAACTGTGCTTCATAGAAGAAAGAATGCTGAAAACCATGCAAATATACAAGAGAGACTAAAGAATGCAGCTCATAAATAGCCCCTCATACAGGTGGCTGTTACAGTAACTGTGCAAAGATTGAGGGAGACAACAGGACTGATGCTGCAGCCTGGGTTAGTGGGGTTAGAGTAGAGGTTATAGCAGTGATAGTATTTCGCTTCTCTTAAAAGAACCCCCCCAAAGAAACAAACAAAACCAAATAAACCACCCATTTTCTTTTTTTGGTCTTTACTCACAGTTTATATTCTTCCATGTAGACAAGAAGCTATTTTTCCACGCAGCTCATTCTTCACTATTAAGATAAAAAGATGTATGTCTCTCTTTGAGTCCCTTGGCTTGGTAGGAAGGGAGCTTTGTTTTCTTTATTCACTAACTTTTTTACTAGTTGGCGTATCTACAGGACAGAGTCTTATTTGTGTGGGTGCACAGGATGGCACTGACAAATTATTTGGGTTGGTAATCACAAAGAAAATGCATATATATTTGGGCTCTTCATTGTGACAGTGTATGCATAGTAAAATTTGTAAGCTTACATGTTTATTGGAATTTATTTACATTTATTCAACCTTCTCTTGCATTCAGTTCTTTTTTTATGCTGTTTGCCATGCGAAGCAGGTCAAAAATCTTACAGTTCTTGCTCCTTCACAAGTAGAACTTTCAGCATCTTTTAAAATGCAAATACCAGTTCATGCAAAAAGAAATCTACTTACAATGATTTGTATTTGTTTATTTATTTATTATAGTCTAAATCTACAGTACAGAATACATGACATTCTGCATAGTATATTAATTCAGCTTCATACAGTATCCCTTAAAAGGTGGTCCAGGGAGGTGCAGGTTTCCATCTAGTACAGTGAACCTGACTGGGGTAGGGTTGTAGGTTTGTGTGCTTCTTGGTGGTGTGTGCCTGGTGCTGACTGGAATGGTGAGCTGGTGCCATGACGTAGTGCTAGCTGAGCACAGTGTGTGGCAGCTAATGGAGCTGCACATTTGTGCATTGCAGCTCTGTTCTAAGTATGTAATGTGGCTGCTGCAGTTTTTATTATTAATGGGTCATGTCTCAATTTTATACATCATGTGTTACCACTACCACAATTTCTTTCTCTAGGCATCTTTCAGGCTGACCTCAGAGAAACCATTTCTAAAAACCTGTGCATCTTCTTTTACACGTATACAATAAAGCAAGATATCAATCCATTTTTATGCTGAAAAATGTAATATACACATTATTAATAGTCCAGTGGTGCCACATGTAGAGATGCAAGATGCCCTGATACATTCTGGCTGAACTTAGGTGTTCTGAAGGGCAAACAGCGCGTTCATGACAAAGACAACAGATATTTTTCATGTGTGAACTTAAGATAAGGGACCTAGCTGTCAGGTCAGCCATTCTTCAAGGGAAGAGTAGTCTGGGTAACTATCCCTCAACACTTAGTAGTGCTGGGAGGTGAAGGTAATGCTGGACAGCAGTGGGGGTAATGCTGGATGGGCTGTGAGCACTTTGAGGCTGGAGCTGTGTTTCTGGCCTGCAGATGTGCCCCATCTGGAATAAGTACATCCTCTTCCATGAGTGAGATGCCAAAGGACCACTGCAGTATCTGTAATAGCAACAAGCGCTCCTGATACTTCCTAGGACCTGAGTAATCCCAGCACTGTAGAAGTGTTTCCCTGGCTGCTGGGTTGGAAAAATGCCACCAGTTGCTGTCAAACTGGCTTCTCTCATTTCTTTTTCAGGCCTAGGGTTATTTACATCCCTGGTATTTCCCTGGTAACACAGTCAGCTGGCATTCAAAGCTAGAACGAGTGGCGTAATTAGCTTCACTGAGTGCAGTCCAAACTTGATAGCAACTCTACAGAGCAAAGACTGCTTCTCAAAAGCCTTTAGATACACAGATCCCAAAATTACAGTCGCAGCGCTAAGTGTCTCACCTGTCTGTCAGACAAGGTGACAGCAGCTGAGGAGCCCAGGGCCACCTGCCTAACTGGTACTTAGATGACACCTGCTGGTGAAGTGTCCCTGCTCTTCAGGGAGATTTTCCATGCACAGAACAAACTGTTCACAGATGTGCCACAGCGCTGGGCTTAAGGTGCCATCCTGCCGAGAAGAAGAGCTGCCTGTGGACAAAGCGTATCTCTTACCTTAAACTATGAACTGGTGTCATTAGAGAGTTTAGAGCCAAACCACAGAGGAGAAATTTGTTGAAAATGACATCCACAATTCAATTTTTTCAGCTTGGCTCTGTCTTGCACCTTAATCGCCGGTGTTTGAGTACGGTAATGTGTGGATGTGTTTAATCCATCTAGGGGAGTGTTCAGAACTTTGCTGGACAGGGCCTTTCACAGGGTGGTGTCACTTTGGAGCTGGCCCTGCTGTGGGTCAGATAAGTGGCAGCCAGAAGTCCCTTCCAACTTACATCATTCTGTGATTCTGTGGTTCTGTCTGCAAGTGCTGCAACCGTATGCTTGAAATCAAGCTTGAAAATATTTTCAAGTCGATGTTGTTTCTTACTCTTCCAGATAGCCTCAGTTTTTTCCAAAAGCAGCAGCATCGGAGGGAGAAATGGGAACAAAATCATATGGCTGACAGAAGGGTTTCTCGGCGCTCTGTCAGCAAGGAGCGATGGGTGGAGACACTTGTGGTTGCAGACAGTAAGATGGTTGAGTATCATGGAAGTGACCATGTGGAATCATATATCCTCACTATAATGAATATGGTAGGTACAGTATTTCCTTTTTTTAGATAGATGAATGAAGCAAATTGTAACTTGATTATGTTACTGATCACCTTGAAACAAGTCTGTAACATTGTTCACTGAAAGAAATGTAATATCATTCATTTATATTCATTGGAGCTCTGTATTTTAAAGCATTTTTTACCTTGTATTTTGCATAGGCATAATTTTTCTCTGGATTTTAAGTGAGAGAAGTTTCATAGCTATAAATGCTATCATGAATCTTCTTTCCACTGAAATTCACTGTCTCCCCTGGAACCTGTTGCTCATTAGGGATTTCAGGTTGGTAGCTACAGCAACAGAGAGAAATTCTACAGGTTTAAGTGTATGGATTCTTTCCCATGTCTGTGGATGAGAAATCATAGAATCTTAGGCTGGAAAAGACTTCCAAGATCATCAAGCCCAACCACCAACCCAACACCACCATGCCTGCTAAACCATATCCCAAGGAGCCACTTTTACACATTTTTTGAACACTTCCAGTGACAGTGACTCAGCCACTTCCCTAGGCAGCCTATACCCATGCCTGACCAAGAAAGGCACATAGGAGCCCACTGGAAATTGTAGTAACTTAGCAAGAGCTAAAATGTCAGTGTGTTACTGATATTTTAGTAATATCAGTATTGATATTACTAAATTGAGTAATTTTGTAATTTGAGGCAGTGAGCCTGATTTAACAGACACAAAGCTGATATGACCACGTGAGGTTTTGTCCACACAAGGAAATTATATGGAAGAAAACCCTGTCATGATCAGATTCAGGAACAAACAAGTCTTAACATTTTCTCTGTGGTCTGTACCTGAGACATTAGGGTTGCTCACAATGATTCAGTTTTCAGTCTAATACCTTGAAAAATACCCATATCAAAACCAGATCTTTATAAACACAATTGCCACTTCATTTTGGTAATTTCTTCTTAAGCGGTCTTCTCCAAAACAGTTTTGACCCAAATGCAATCTATACTGTCCATTCGTATTTCTTGTGATGTATGGCAAAGCTCACTTGTAGATAGGTTATGACTGTCTTCTGTTCCTATTCCCTTTCCTCCTGCTGAATTCAACGTTGCGATGATGTTTATGAAGTTTTATTTGGGTCAAATTTTTGCTGAGTTCAGTTCTTGCTCTTTTTTTGTGGATATTTTTTGTAAATGGATTCATTATCTTCTGCTTTTCTTCTTATTATCCACTTCTGTGCTGTGAAAACATAAGAGTGTCCATCATTTAACTGATATCTCTTTGCCTAATACTGACTAATTTTTGCTTTATTGTGGCAGAAGCTGATTCCTATCAAATCAGAACAGGATAATTTGATATGCTGGGTTTTTTGCACACTGAGTGGACCTCTCCATCAGTGTTACGTGACTGTAGATGTTATGTTCTTCTCTGCTGGTGTTTTTTAAGAATGCTGAAGTTCTTGAAAGGGAAATGGAGATAAAATAATGTGTGTGCTTTTGCTGTTCAGCTTAGGAGCTTTTGCCAAATCCTGTATCATCACTCATTTGGCAGAGCTGCCCTTTGCAGTAGTTCTAACATTTTTGCATTTCAGTAAACTTTCAATGAAGTGCATTGAGGATTTAAAGAACAAAACAACACCCCCACCCCAAGGTGAACAGTGCGCTTGCAGTAAATGTTGTATTTTCTCTCTGAAGTCCTGTTCTGCTATAGAGATATCAGTTAATCTCATACCTCCTGGCTCTGGCACAGGTCACAGGGTTGTTCCACGATCCAAGCATTGGCAATGCAATTCACATTGTGCTGGTCCGGCTCATCCTCTTTGAGGAGGAGGAGGTAAGGTTTTTACTTTCTTCAAATGTCACTTATAAAAGTCAAGAGTTCAATGCATTGAGCCACACTTATGGAGAGGGGGGTTTATTTGATTAAAATAAGGTGTTCATTTTACTCTTCTGTTAGTCTTTGGCGTATCTGTTTTTAGGATAAATGCTGCCTTGGACAGCAGAGTATTTAGCTGATGACATTAGGTGTTCCTGCATAAAATCACCAAGGAAAATGTAATTAAAACAGACAAATTAGGAATGTGGAAATGGAATCTCCCCAGTGTCAAAAGAACATGCAATGCCAAGGAAGACTAGACAAGAAACAGAAATTAATGTGTGCATCATCACTCAGAATCTAATTACCTAGTATTACCTGAAATGTATTATAAGTTGTAATGCTAGAGTATCTGCAGATCTCTGAAGAAGTAAATCTGTTATTGTGCAGCTCAAACACACGTTTGTTTTTGGATGTCTTTCAAAACAAAAGACTGAGCATTAAGCAGATGCTAATTGCTGTAAATCAGCTATATATTCGTAGTTTCCAGGGTCTCTCATTCACAAATGCGTTGCTACATGCTTAAATACATGCTGATTGTCATAATTTTATAGCTATTTTTAAAACATGGTGCATGACTTAACTTGCTGTGACTGCAGGAACATAAGGGGATTTTCTCAGTGCCTTATGGTTATGACCGCAAGCCAGATAGTCCCAGTGTTGTTGAAGGCCATGAACCAAGCCATGGGGCCAGGCTATGTCTTCTGTTAGGATAGAGCCTATTGTTGTAGTCCTCAGTGTAAGAATATGCAGGCCAAACACTGTATCTCTTGTCTTAACAGGACAGTTAGGACCTGAAGTCCATGGTGGCCTCCAGTTAAGTTTAATTGCTATATTTCTGTGGCTGTTTTGAAAATGAACAGTGGATTCCTGTTCAGTTGAGCATGGCAATGTTGGAAGCAGCAGTGTTGAGTATCTTTCAAAATTTGATTTTATGTTACCCAGAAATTACTATCTGGTAACAATAGTTTCTGCTTTGCAAAATGTTGATTTTACTTAAACAGAGTCAACTGCAACAAGATACAGCGAATGCCCAAGACCACAAATGAGAAAATGTTTTTGAATTAAATTATTTTGCATACTTTGTGTTTCAGAAGAAATTTCAGTGATTTGAAAGTATACTATAAAATGATAAGATGAGGTAGAAACACCTATGACTGCACTGTTTCTCCTTGGAATTGAAAATTGTGTGAGAAGTACACCTTTAAAAACATAATTGTTCCCTAAGCATGACGTTGTTCACATAACATTGAGCGACAAACTTGAGCATGAAGTCCCATGCTAAGTAGTCTTTACCTTCTCTATGGAGGAAAATTTGCTTTCAAGAGAGTATGAAAAGTTTGAAAATGTTTGAAAGTTTCAATTCAGTGTTGGGTCTTATGAAGCTCACTTACCAAAAGATATGTACATTTCTGGATTTAATTTTTGCTTTTTGCTGCACCGATTACAAAAATGTCAACATTTTAACCTAATTTTCAATATGTTAGATAAATAGATGTCATTGCTACTAATGGTGGCTCTAGCTTTAGATAAAAGCACAGTCAATTGGATTTCAAAGATTAACCACCTTCACAGCTAACATCAACTGACATGTTGTTGCAATGCAGTGTGGAATTTACGATAATATTTTTCCTTCATTTCTCATTAGCAAGGCTTGAAGATAGTTCATCATGCTGATAAGACGCTAGCCAGCTTCTGCAAGTGGCAGAAGAGTGTAAATCCAAAGAGTGAAGTCAACCCTGCACACCATGACGTGGCCGTTCTTCTAACCAGGTACGACAGGTGATGGTGTTTTTTTCATGTAACATATGAACACGTGCTTCCCATAACATCCTTATAGGGAAGCTCAGGAAGGGTGGGCTAGATGAGTGGATGGGGTGGTAGATTGAGAACTGGCTGAATGGCAGAACTCAGAGGGTTGTCATCAGTGGCGTAGAATGTAGTTGGAGGCCTTCAGCTAGCGGGGTTCTCCAGGGCTCAGTACTTAGCCCAGTCTTGTTCAACTTCTTCATCAATGACCTGGATGAAGGGACAGAGTGTACCTTCAACAAGTTTGCTGATGACGCAAAACTGGGAGGAGTTGGCTGATACACCGGAAGGCTGCGCTGCCATTCAGCCAGACCTGGACAATTTGGAGAGTTGGGCAGAGAGGAACCTGATGAGGTTCAACAAGCGCAAGTGCAGGGTGCTGCACCTGGGGAGGAACAACCCAATGCAGCAGTACAGGCTTGGGGCTGACCTGCTGGAAAGCAGCGCTGCAGAGAGGGACTTCGATTTCCTGATGGGCAACCAGTTAACCATGAGCCAGCAGTGTGCCCTGGCTGCCAAGAAGGCCAGTGGGATCCTGGGGTTCATTAAGAAGAGTGTGGCCAGCAGGTCGAGGGAGGTTCTTCTCCTCTTCTACTCTGCCCTAGTGAGGCCTCAGTTCTGAGCTCCCCCATTCAAGAAAGATGAGGAACTACTGGAGAGAGTCCAGCAGAGGGCTATGAGGATGATGAGGGGACTGGAGCATCTCTCTTACGAGGAAAGGCTGAGGGAGCTGGGCTTGTTCAGCCTGAAGAAGAGAAGGCCGAGAGGGGATCTTATAAATGCTTATAAATATCTTAAGGGTGGGTGTCAGGAGGATGGGGCCAGACTCTTTTCAGTGGTGCCCAGTGACAGGACAAGGGGCAATGGGCACAAACTGAAGCATAGGAAGTTCCGTCTGAACATGAGGAAGAACTTGT
>Ga0065711_1007784_pt1 | contig 18331 bp, 9 predicted proteins | sample Hoacrofraction12_FD_59098 | JGI IMG/M metagenome (GOLD analysis project Ga0065711, IMG submission 59098) | Hoatzin crop microbial communities from Cojedes, Venezuela - Epithelial fraction 12 v2 (version 2) | ecosystem: Host-associated > Birds > Digestive system > Esophagus > Crop | place... | reverse complement strand
GGGTGGTGAAACACTGGAACGGGTTGCCCAGAGAGGTAGTGGAGGCCCCATCCCTGGAAACATTTAAGACCAGGTTGGACAGGGCTCTGAGCAACCTGATCTAGTTAGTGGTGTCCCTGCTCGCTGCAGGGGGGGGTTGGACTAGATGAGGTCCCTTCCAACCCAAAACTTTCTATGATTCTATGATTCTATGATTTAGCAAGGCTGGCTATAAATCATTGCTGACATAGCTTTTGTGTAAAATCAAAGAGTAAGTGCTTCCTCTCACTGAAGGTCTCACAGCTTCAAGAATTTTGGAGAATTTTCTTCATTTTCTCCAGGCCCCTCATTTCTCCACTTACTACCCACAGCAACAGCTGTTTCCTGAAGTCATTTCCCCCTGACACAGCAAAGAGAGGTAGAACAGCATGCATAAGGACGATGCCACTGCCCGTTTCAAAACTTCTGCTCAAGGACTGAGGAAGCAGAACGTGTAAGAGATCGGAGCTAATCCAGCAGCATTGTTTCCCAAGTGCCAGGAAGGCAGACGACGGGCTCAGCATAACACAGTTAGGGCACGGCCACAAAGGAAGCCACAGAAAAAAAGCAGCAGGTTTTACAAAGGAAGAAACAAATAAAAGGACAGCTGAACACTGACTTGTCATTCTCGACACAAGCGACACAGGAGCAAAAGGACAGAGCTGAATTACATGAGCTTTGCACCATTTAAGGCTTGCCTAAGTGGAAAACCTATGAAGGGAAGAGAATCAGTAGACAGGTTATAGTAGAGCTGCTGAAGTGAGAATGGAAAAAGAGGGCTTAAACTTCAGCAGGAAGTCTGAAAAAGCTTCAGCGAGGGCAGAGATAACAAAACAAGGCTCTGGAGTAATGCAGAGACCAGAGAACGAGCCATGCAAGCACTGGTGATGTCCTGTAGGTTAGGAACAGGAGGGGAGAACAGTGAGCTGGGATATTCTGCTTGGGTTGGCTGGAGATAACAAACCATTTACTACAGAAAAGCAAGGCCAAGGAGATCATGAACTCTCGCACTTGAAGTCCTGCCAAAAGTACAGGTGAAATGGTCCCAACAGCTTCTGTAGCCTGTTGCCTTTATGGCCTGATGCAAAGCCAATTTAAAGCAAGAAAAACTGACTTTCAGGGTGCCTAGAGGGCAGAGTTTGACAAGCCCTATCACACTCACTACAAAATCCCTGCACAGAAGGATCAAATGCAGCTGCCTCCTTTGCACTTAACACAAAATTAAGATCATTTCCCCGCACAAATCCCTCCTACCTTGAATACTTACATTTTAGTTGTGACTTGTTCATATGTCCAAAAGAAGGCATGTAATTATCAAGATAGTATCACAACAAATCACCACTAAAACTGCTTTCCAGCCCACATGAAGCAAACTGTCTAGCTATCCTGCGAGGCTGGCCTTTTTGTTCTTTTTTCCAGCTGATGCTTTTTTTCACTTAGTGGCATTCCAGCAGCAGACAGAGGGATACAGCAGGCAGCCTGAGAATGAGATGAATCAGAAGGAGTTCTCTCTGGTGGCCAGCACTTGCACAAAGAGTTTATGGACAAGTAGCATGGAGAGGCTGTCTTCAGGGTTGTGTTGACTCAGGGGCTGTCATCCTGGTTTTCAGATGGTAAGCATGTTCTTGCAATTTCGTTTCAAAATGTTGACTGTAAATTATTTAACTGCACCCACAACGCATTGATAAAGAATTTATGTAAACTCAATTGAAGATAATTGAGTTTTATTATCATAAATTATTTGTTCTGGTTTGACATAATACAGAATTCATACTCTAAATGCACGCACACTTAAAGGCAAACATGAAGGCAAACACAATTCTTACACACAATCTCAGAAAACAATAATTCAGATACAAATCAGTGGAAAAAAACAGACTGTAAACAGTGTTTTATTTAAACTTGTTTTGATTTGGGAGGGGAAGGAAAGACTGCCATGTGCAAGAACTCCATTAGTGAGTCCTAAACCCGACACCAATAATGTTTAAACCAGCTTGCATTTATAATGCTGTAAAATCAGAAATAATTTAGATCAGGAACATATATCATTAAAATCATTCACCACAATTTTGTTCTGGGAGATGGGCATCCATGAGTGACATTGTTTCAAAAGTTTCTCTCACATTATAGTTTTCTAAGTTGAATGCCACAAGAACTGTAAAGATACTACAAATGTGCTAACAAACTTTACTCGCTATTTTATTAAGACACCTAATCTCTTTTAACAGATGAAGTAACACCAAATCTAGTTAATTCATAGCTATGAAAACACTGTGCATCAGTGAATGCCATAATTTAGCAAACAGAAGAAGAACCTAAAGTATTCTGCTATATTTAAATGAGCTTACCATAGCACCATATTTCTTTCAGAGGAGAAGACAGTGGCTGTTTTTGTGCAAAATCTACAAGGAAATGAGTGGTAGTTTCAAGTAGCTGAAAGTAAGTTAGTAAATGATCCATTTTTTAAAATAGCCTCATTCTCCCATTCAGAAAATAATACATAGAAGTGACCAGGCTCCCTTGCCATTAAGAGCAGCTGCCAGTCTCACTGTAAGCTGCACTTTAAAAGGACATTGCCTTGCAAATCCAAAATAAATGAGAACAAAAAATTAATTAAGATAAATTCATTATTAAAGTTCAAAACTAAAGATTCCCTAACTTAGAAAATCTCTTGTGGACAGTACAGCAAAGGCTCAAGATGCAGTAGATTCCACATGAGGATAATTACTGATACCAGCCTAGACAACATTAAAATTACAGCACCAGAGTGAATAAAATAGCAGTAAAGCCACTACAAAAAGAACTGTTTTACCCACTCTGTGTTTGTCAACACTAATTAGAATATGTCCCACTTTTTGCACATAACCAATTGTCAGAACAGGACATATATATATACACACACATATATATGGGCACAAAATGAAAACCACCCCAGTATCTGGAAGAATCATTTAAAGTATTTGAAGAAACTGTTTACATCCAGGCACTGCACGGATCACAGCGTGTGCACACTCCCAGCCTGAACGCTGAAGGCAGAACAACACTGTGATTCTAAAGGTAAACAATTACTCTGCTATTTCTAATGCTGCTGGTTTTTTATTCTATTAACACAGAAATTCAGAATTCAGTAAATCTAGTTTTAAGCAAGAACAACAGAACTGCAGCGCTCTCCAAAAAACAGAGGGCTGCTTCAAAACTAGTTGTTTTCCTTGCCCTAGCGTCTAGCAGCACTGTTTCTTCGAAAGAGGTCTTCTGTCCGTAACATGGCTGCCAAGCCTTACATAACATCAATGAATGACAATATAGTTATTTTGTCGCCTAGGATGCGCGCTGCCCATTAGCCGTAGGATTCTCCATATGGCACTGCAAACAGTCGAGACGCTGCTTTGCAGTAACGCGGCTCCAGAGCTCAGCATCCCCTGAGAATAAGCCGCAGCAGCAAAAGGAGACTCAGCCTTTGCAAGCTCTAAATTCCCTTTCGTATCTTTCTCTAGTAAATAACAGGCATTCTTACCTTAAGAAACCGATAATAACAATAACAACGGTGCTCAGTAGAGCCTCCTCTGTTTCATCTGTGCTCGTAAAAAAAAATCTTGGCGCAACTGTCTGCTGCAGCAGGCAATCGATAATATAACCTGCTTCTTCCGCTGCCAGAGCCGCTCCATCTGAGCGCTGGCTAACGTGAGCGCTGTCAGTGTGAGTCACACCCGTGACTCAGAGCAGATGCAGAGCTGCAGGAGGAGTTTGAGGTTCAGGGCTTCCTCTCGCTTGCTCGCTCCTGCTCTGTGTCGCACAGGCACGCGCGCACTCGCCGCCCGTCTGCCTGTGTATGGCCGCAGACTGCCCCAGCTTTTTCTCTCAGCAGCAAGTCTGATTTCACCCTCTACACATAATGTAGTCTGGTGGGTTTTTTCCCAGGATGGCAATTCTGGTTCTTTCTTCACTGCAAACACATTTATCTCGGATGCAGAAGCTTGCTCTGCAAGCCAGGTCAATACGGTGGGATGCCAGGTGGAGTGCTACTACAAGGTAACTGTGGCCTCATGCCTCTCATCAAGGTTAGAGGAACAACTCAAATACCCCAGGAAAGATTCTAAAACAAAAGTATTGAATTAGGGCAATATCCATTTATTCATCACAAGTTTATAACAAAGTGCCTCTGATTTCACTATGTGCTCTGGGGAGGACAAATTTGGTCTCAAACCCAGTGAGATAAAAGAACCACAGAAAGGACTATGACATGCACATGAGCAGAAATCCTACGTGCCTGACGCCAGTTCAGCAGGGAGAAACGCCTATAGCAAAAGAGCATAGCTGCATTATAGGCAGTGGCAGCGCATTCGGGTTTAGGGTTGAATGCCAGCAGCCTCCCCCACAGCTATCCATCTCACTGGGCACTAATCGCCACAGTCAAAGAAGCAATTTGATCACCTACTAATTTCCCAGGCCTGCCAGACTCCCCACCACATACAACTGAGAACGGGCATCATGAAGGCAAAGTTAGGCACTTAACGCTAGACAGTGTTGACAGGCACTGCTGTACTGAATGCACTTTATTTCTGAAAGGCCCATCATACTAAGCAGTTGCAGTGGCGAGCAAACACAGCCCTCAAAAGAGGCAGATGAAGCCCTCTACTACTGAGCCAGCAGGTCAGCCACATGGAAACAAATTATAGTGGGATGAATCAAGAGAGTATTGTCAAAAGAAGCTGCAAGAAGCTTCCAAGGAACAATGCCATTAAAATGTGTAGACCTGCTTAACAGCCATTCATATAAACATTCCAGATATTTTGGGAAAAAGGCACTTGATTTATGTCAAAGCACTTACAGCAGAACATCTTTCCTCATACTTAGCAAATGTCCAGCTGGCTATTGCCTAGATAAACAGATTCGTGATTTCTCTTGGAAAAGCTAATATCAAAGCACGACTTTTATGGTTATGTGGTTTTTGTCTTTTTCAAGAAAAGGTAAGAAGGTAAGCCCACTCATCCAATCCAAGCATGTGCACACTACTGGTCAGTCCTGTGTCTCGTTGTTATTAAAGCCGCTGAACGAACTTCATATTATTGATGGCGAATGTTTACTCTCTCCATGTGTCTCAAAGCAGCCAAGTGCACTGGCTTGGCAGGGCTCAAGAGATGAGAAGGAATCAAGCTGAGCAAAACAATAAACAAGGGGGATAAAGAATAGCTGGTGTCTATGAAGATACACTGAACTAAACTCTTTCCCCTAAACCCATCAGCATTCTATCTATCACTCGGAACATCTTCTGTTGAATCCCACCCTTTCTCCAAAAATACTAATGACAGTGAATCTTCGCTCCCGTCAAGCTTTCAAGGCTTTATTTTCTTGTCTTAAATGCTCGAATAGGCAAGAGAATGCTAAAATCCACAGCATGCCTGGAAAAAAAAACCAAACACAAAAACAAAACCCAAAGAACAGCAACAACAACAGAAATAAACAACCAAATCAACACCCCTGAGATTTTAAATATGAAAACTAACAGCAAGGCCACAGTCCAAATGGCATCTATGATACAGGCAGAGAGGAAGACAAAATGGAAGACAACACTGGAAGGTACTTCAAATGTTTGGGGGTTTGGGTTTTTTTTGGGGAGGTGGTGGTGCTTTTTGTTTGTCTACTTTTAAATGTACAGCATACTATTATGTATGTACATTCAATTTTGTGCTGCTGCCCACCCAAAAGCACAGATTTGGATCAAAGCTGACTCAAAGAATACAGCTGTTAAAGGCCTCAGAGAGATAAAATACACCAAGAGTGAGCATGCACTGTGTAAAATACACATATTTGCATCACCTGCAAATGATCTCATCTACAAATCAGAAGTGACCTAGCTGCTGTAGCAGTGTTGCCTAATTTATCAGTCTCCTTAGCTGGACCTTCTGCAGTAGCAAGGGTTTGGATCCTGGGTCTAAAAGTGGGAAAACCTGAAGCTGCTTATCGCAGAAGATGTAAAACCCCCAAAACTGACACTGATGTGGGTGAAATCTTGAACAGAAATTTAGCACAGCCTGCTAAACTAAACACTGCTGCAAGGGATTTTGCATTAAAAGGCAGTGTAGGCTATTATACACTCTTTAAAGACTAGAGTTAATAGTGTTTCCTTTTTCTTGTTTAGGAAACAAGCAAGCAAGCAAAGGCTTTTCTATAGTCCTTGTTCAACATGGTATCCCAGAACATACTAGGCTAAAGAATCCTGTTCCTCCTCATCATCTCCCTGTCTCTGGGAATTTGTTTGGTTTGGAATTTTTTTAAAAAAACATCATTATGCCAACAACGGTGGAAATGGTTTCCCACAGCCTCTTCCAGGTTGTCAGACTCCACATTAACCTGCTTCATCATGAAAGGTCAGTCTACAGTCAAGACTGTCCTTACTGAGAACACCAACCTCTACTCCTGTTCTTGAGCCTTTTTTCTTCTTAGCTATACTGTCCGGGGCGGGGGAAGAGGGGCGAACCAACAGTCAAACATTGTCTTCAAGGACAGAGCTGGCTCCCAAAGCAATAGAGTAACAGAAGCAGATTGAGTATCCACAGCGATGCCTCCCCTCCTCCTTCCCCTCTCAGCCTCTAGCCTTCCAGTCAGCTTTCCATCAGCTGCATACTCTGCTGCATCCTCATGTTTTGTAGCCTTGTTTTTCTGAGCCCTGTGGAAAGGTGAGAGTTCAGAGACACTAATTTTTGGGAGCACTGTTGCATGTTTTCCAGACGAAAAGCAGAGCACAGGCTCACACTCCCTTTATCGTTAGTCTGGGCGTTACAGTACTTTCCAAAGGTGCTCACCAGTGAGCAGCCACACATGGAGGTGAGCACTACGCACACAGACACAGTAAAAGAGACGCACTGCAGAAGGAGCACATATTTCAGAAAGACATGCAGGCCAAAAGTTGAGAAGGTAAATTTTTTTGCATCATCTTACAAAGCACAACTAACTGACTTGACCAAGGTTGCTCCACAGGTCCAGAGAAAAGCTGAATGCAGAAACCAGATTTCAGCGTCCTGCTCACTAGACCATCAGACTTCCCTTTTGGTGCATCTCACAGGTTCATTTCTTCCAGCTAATTACCCTTCCTGGGTATTTTGATATGCTATGACAAACACACTGTTTGCTTCTCAGGAAAATTAAAACTCCTGCTGGGAAAAGCATCAGCACCAGAACATTTATCCTGCACAGACAATGAACAGAGGAAGCTACACATGCAAGCAGAGCCTTAGCGATTGAGTATGGGAGGAGGACAGAGAATGCACTTATCCATCACATCTATCCCCCAGTTTCTGAGGATAAATAACAGGATGGACTGTGGCGGTTGAACTTTTTACCCTCACTACATCATCCACCAATGTCTCAGTAGCATCTTAAACTCTTCTCTACAAAAGCAGTTGCAGCAAAGCAATCCGCAAGAGGCTGTGGGAAACCATTTCCACCACACCACACAAGCACATCTCTTCACTGAGATCACGTCCTCAAGTCATTGCTATCGATATGATCCAAGTAAAATATATTTTTTACTTCTCTTGGAACAATCCAAAGCTACATACCCTGCACTGGAAAGAGACCACAAAGTTACAAGCTGCCTGTAACATACTGCATGCAGATTTCAGAGGGAAGTACTTCTGTGCATCTAGTGAAAATGCACAAGATGACCTAAATGCCCATTTCCTCTTTATGGTCTGTTCTCAGCAGATGAAACAAGATACTCCGAGCGACTAAGATCAGAGAAATCAGCCAAAACAAGAAAAATGTATCTCATAGCAACAAAGATGTCCTGCCCACATGAGAGACTAGTTTACAGACACTGCTGTGGCTCCTGCATATACAGGCACTGATGTATCTGCTGCACGCAAAGGCTTGCTTGGATAAGGACTCCCCAGACTGCACTTGATGTCCACATAGTGTCAGCTGATCTTTTGGCAGCTGGCCTTCTCATATCTATCCACTTCTGTTCTCTTCTTCTCTTTAACGCTAACATCTGCCCATGTTTTGCATGGACAGAAAAGGTTAGCAAGACCCTAATGATACATTAAACCTGATAATCAAGTGGATGCATCATTTGCAATGACCATGTGCCCAATCTCCTCCTCCTTATATTCTAGTTCTATTTTTTTTTTTTCTAAAAAACTACATGGTGCAAGTGTGGAAGCATCCGTAATCTCAAATTTTACATACATGCCTTACAGATCACTTTGGATACCAGAGAAAGTATATCAGAAAACACTAGGTCTCTCCAGGCTTCCAAGAATATCATAACTTGTTTTATCAACACAGAAACAATTTTCTGTTCCCAAAAAAACTTTATTTTTCTCTACAATGTACAACTACCTCTCTGTTTCAAACCAGCATGCCCAATTTTCTGCGCTCATACAATAATTTCAATTGAATTATGAATCCTAACAAGACAGACACTCAACCCAGCCATAAACTCCTTCCGAGGCAACTATATGTTACTGCATGACTTATACATCACAGGTCCTTGCACTAACAAAATACTATACTCTGGTGTGAATTGTCTACATCCATTCATTTTGCTCATTCAATACACTATACATTTTCTCAGTGAAGTTATTCCTGTTGTCTTCACAATGCAGGACTTGCAGATCTCATGCTGGTCTTCATGACCTATGACTGGCAGGTTCTTCAAATGCCTCAGAAAGAACAATTGTCAATGCTGGAGAAAGTCGATGCAAAGACTTATTGTTTTTTTCAGTACCATCTGCTGCACTGGGTAAACTAATCAAAAAACAGTAAAACTGAATGCAAATCTGCACAATTTTGATTACTATTTTGCAACATTTCTCATAAAATTTAATCCTCCTCATCCGCAAGAAGAAAGAACAGCTGTAATGCAAGATTTCCGTGTTTGCACAACAGATTTCTAATGCTTTGTCTTGGCTTCTTGACTCATTTGTACTCCTTTGCAAGTTCATCAGCCCATATTTTTAGCAAGGAAATCATCTTCTGATATGTTCCTCATTAGTAAGGTCATGAAAAGGGACTGCCTACCTAAGCGTGCTAAAGGGCCTACTTCCATTATTCCTATTCTTGGCATTCTTTGCTTTTGCCATGCAAAAAAAGTCCTGTTGTTAGCATAGTGTAATACAGCACTTCACAAAAAGCTAAGAGGGTCCCCAAATGTACGCTGACCAGTAACAGAGCTGATAAAAAAACCCCACAGTTAAACTATTTTTCTTCTTTCTCTCTCAAAAGTATTTATTTCCTCTTTCAAAATAAATGATGTAACAATCCAACCAAAAAAAAGTCATCTGCAAGCTCACAAGTTTCAAGTTGCTATGTGTGAATCCAAACTTTATTTGTGATGCGCTGTAAATTACTTCCCAGATTAATGTCACCAAACATCAATGGGAACATTAAAAGATTAAGCTACTGTACACATTGGACTGTGCATCAGAATTCAGACCCGTGGGAGCCCAAGGTGGCAAAGCTTATTAAAAGTGTTAATAATGGAAGTGTTTCCTTCATGATTAATCTAAATTTTGACATTCAGAACTTAATTGACTTCAGATCATTTGGGACTTTTCCTAAAATTAGGTCATGGAAAAAGCTCACAAAAAGTAGCACCTCAACGTTTTAACATGGTTTTAAAAAATCTTCATGTTAAAGGCTACATGTCTTATTCTAAGAACTGCCAACTACAAACCAGCAAACCTACACATGTAATAAGAGAAGACAAAAAATAAAAAGACCTAGAATTTTTTCAGAATCTCCTTATTAAATAAACCATTTTCTTTTTCTTCAGGTACATAAAAACGCAGACTGCCCCAAAAAGACCCCTGTGCACCATTTGCTGCCAATTCCACCAGCTATGAAGTCTTCTTCCATGTATCTATTGGAAGATCAGGTGGTGTATCAGAACTGTGAGTGGTTGCTTTGTTGTTGTTTTTTTTTTTTAATTATTTTCATTTGTTTATGTAGAATCCAGAAATACGGATTGATATATTGCTACACATATTTCTAGATTCTTTTCATTTCCTAGTATGGTAAAAGGTGTCATTGCATGCGATATCTTGGGGACTAAAGGGAGACCAGAGATTACAGATGTTTGCATCATACAGTGTTTTGGGAAAAGGCTTCGAGTCCTTGAATTTAAAGGGAATTAGACTGGGCAGATAATAGTTGCAGACTTTGCATCATTTGATTACCAGTTTTAATGCATTATTACAGTCTCATTGACCTTCTATAAAAATATTTGTGTGTCTGTATTAAGGGAGCATGATTAGTATTAACGAATTATGCTTATATAGAAAACATTGGTAACTGTGCTTCTTAAAGGTAATTTTTTGACATCTATATCCCATGATTCTACAAAGCCACCATCCACTCAGTTTCCCATTCAATGTGTGGCATACTTTCACGCAGTTGTTGAACAGATCCATTGTGTTTTGTTGCTTGGGATTTTTCAAAAGGAAGCAAAAAAAGGCTGAGAGGCACAAAAGTTTCTAGGGCCACCTCATTTAGCTTATAACGATTTTGTTCATTACTTGCCTGACATTATCCAAGGAGTCTTAGGAAATGAATCTTAATCTCTGATTAGTGCAGTAAATACTGGACAAGCTTCCTTTAAAGGTATTACTAAGTGATTTCAGGATAATGCTTAGTTTTGGAAGGAAGATATCCATTTATCCCCCCCATCCAAATCTTGTGAGGTTGATTATAATCAATGTAGAACTATTCAAAGAACTATTTAATAAATTACAGTCACATTCCTAGAAAGGCACACTCCAAAATACATTCACTTTCGCAGGCTGAGGATCACCTGAGAGATAAAGAAGACATACGGTAAAGAGCTGGCTATAAATACAAGATCAGCAATACCAGTATAAGTCAGCAAAAGCCATAAAGGCAGGTAGTGTAAAAATAATTAATCGATTGGTATAGTTCAAAATAGCATTAATTCTCTATTGATTTCTCTTGGGAAAAACAATTCTAATAACCCTGTATGAAAGGGCTTTTGAAATAGAATGTAGTATATTCATCTTTGCCGATTATATCAAGATTGAATGGAAACACCAAGAAAGCAAAGAAAAAGAAGATAAAGCTTTTATCTGTGTCAGTTCTTCAACATAATCCAAGTTAGAAATTCTCTCTCTAATACAAAGAATAGCCATTTATAGCTTCAGAACCATCCATTTTGCTTGAGAACCACTGACCTATCTCCAGCTCTGTTAACTACTGTACAGTACTGGTTCAGTGAGGAAATCACAAGTAAGGGCACACACCAGCACGGAGCTCCAGTTGCCTTGAGTCAGGCACAGCAGAGTATGGAAACTACGTGATCCACAGCCATAACTATGGAAGAACTCTTAAAATACACAGGCTGTAATTCAGTGTAACAGCTGTAGTTAAGATGGAAAAGGAAACGGACACATTAAAAGTAAAAGAAGTCAAGTAAAAGCTATCCTCACATTAAACCATTTTCAAAAGTATGGGTGTCTTTATTTTTACAGCGGGTCTAAAAAAGGGTAATACGCAAGCAGCACCTGCCAGGCAGTGTTTCTAAATAGCCTGCCTTTTTTAGGAGTTCATATAATAGGCGGAAACCACACAAATACTGGCCAAACACTATTTCAAAAGGACCTGACACTTTGTCAGCTTCATACAAATGAGCTTAAAGTTTATTTTTTATAGACAACAATTCAGGTAACAGTTAATAAGTACAAGCCTTTTTTTCGTACAAAAATGGTGCACATTTCTTCTACCCACTCTTTCTCCCCCAGTTCTTCCTCCCAAAAAATAATTGATTGCAGGTTCAAAAAATATCATGGAGACCTGCCTGAGCCTTTGTATAAATAGTAACAAACTTTGCATAAAATCAGTAGCAATTAGAGCTTATATAAGCGAGTTTAGCCCACATAAAAAGCTTTCCACACAGGAAAGCAACACATTTTTGGTGTCTTATTTGTCCTCTTTTGGTTTGTTTGTTTTTAAGAGGAGCCTTTTCAGCTTTATTACTCCACTGTTCCATATCACTACGGGCTAAAAGCCTGTAATTTAAGTACTAAAAAGAGGAAATATATAGTCTATAAAGTTCAGTTTTTCATTGAAAAATCTCCCATTAAGAGAGAAAAAAAAGGAAAAGTGGGAACTTCAAAAACTGCATTGAAGAAACAACTCTATTGATTCCTCCTACAGATGCAGCCTGCTAACCAGGAATTAACGAACATTTAGGAACATAAATTAAAAAGTCTTGGTTTAAAATTCTGTAATGCCTCTGATCTCTTGAATAGGCTGAAAATGACTACAGTGCATACATACCCCTTATATGCAATACAGAGGCTGAAGAGACTACATTGACAAGCATGTCCAGGAGAGTCAGAAAATACACTGAATTCTCTACTTTCTCAGAAACAAGACAAGGCAGAGTGCGACTCAGAGCACCTAAGCTAAGCAGGAGCTAAGTTGCTAAATTAGGTGCTAGGAATCACCACCTCTCTGAAGGCACTCAGTTCCCTCTAAAACTGCGGAGGGGATGAAGTCTGCTGGTGCTTACATGTCCCAGTCAGGCCTATCAACAAATACAAAAATCCACAGAAGATATACAGAAATGCTGAGGCGGCTTAAGTGCTAAAGTTAAATAGGGAGACTATCCAGTAAAAGCAGAGCTCAAAATAGAACGTAGATGGGAAGAATTTCGCTGTGAGGTATGAGATCTTTTTAGAAGATGACCGAAACAGAGGAAATGTCAGAGCTGGGGAATCACTGCTCTCAGCAAGGCAAAGACTGATGTTACCATCAAGAGGATACAAGTTCCAGTTAATATACCAAACTGAAGGCAGTTCCTAGCGTATGGTCTTGAAAGGAGAGAAGTTAATTGCACTGCGGTGGCTTGCTAATGGGGCAAACTGGTTTAGAGAACAGGAAACGGAGAAGTGATGGCAAAACTGCATGGCAAGTCATCTTAGGGGAAAGTGTGGCAGGGCAAGTCAAACAGCACGATTAACTGTATGATGGAGAAAGATCCAAAGAGGTGGATTCAGGAGAGGAGTCATCCCGGCAGAGACGCAGGCACACATTCGTGAGCTGCCTGACTGACAGTGCTGCTCAGAAGCAAACAAGAAAACAAGGTGCCTGGGGAAGCTGTGACAGTAAAGGGAGAGAGAAGAGACAAAAGGACTTGGGAAGAGATCATCAGGAAAGCTTTGTAAAAGTATTATTTGGCAAGAAAAAACATGTTTGTCAAGTCTCTGGGGGAAAAAAACTTTTTTCAGCTCTGTTTCCTCTGCTTTGAATTTAGGCAGAAGAGTTTTAAGGCTGTTAAGACTTTGCATTACTTACCCGTGCTCGTTCACAGCGGTAAGGCCTCTTCCACTGACACAGGTGCCTGAAGCACCGTGCAGACCTCTGCAGGTTTCAGTCTGGAAAAAGGTCCTAATCACACCTTGACCAATGGCGTTTTCTGACGTGAACCTATCACCCCCTGAAAAGTTCAAGTCTGACTGGCAGGAACCCCAGTAAGACACTAAACCATACAACTCTATTATCAGAGGCTTCAAAAGTCATTCCCTGAATCAAGCCTTGCTTGTTCAGTGGACTAATCATTTACCATCATGAAAAAAATTCTTCCATCAAAGCAAGTGCTACTTAACATGAAGTATTTGAGGTCTGCTTAGCCTCTTTAATGCAATAAAGGCAATAATAATAAAGGGAAAGCAATACCATGCAAGTCTCCACCGCTTCACGGACCACAGATCAGAAACTCCTGGCCTGCCATTAAGCAACGCTCAAAGGCTTGGCTACTGCAGCTGCAATACAGAGCTACACAAATCCTCCCCGATCCCTGAGCTTGCTGTAGCTCAGTCACACAAAACACACGACATGTTGAGCTTGGATGCTGTTTTGGGCCACCCATCCCTGAAACTCCTGGGCTTTTGGCTCATGACAGCAATACTCCTTTACAGTCACTACAGCTTTCTCCAAGTGTCGCACTGCTGATTGGCTCTAGCACCATTTTTCAGAACTGCGTGGCACTGGCAGAAAAGCCGACAAGAACAAAAATACCAGTAACTCCAGAAGAACTGTATGCAGAGCCTCCACAGGATATTTTACTACACAGGCTGCAGGCCTGGAAAGGTACCANGGTAGGTTTGGCCTCTGATACTGAAGAAGCCACACATCCACAGAAAAAGAAAAAATGGTACTGCAAAGTTTAAGCCTCCTATGATATTCTATTATCAACACCCTGAAATTTATAACACAGCTGCCTGAAGCAGTTGCCTGTTATTGTCCTCTAAGTCCACTCACCGCTTTTTGTGCTATAAGGAGGAGCTACCAAGTACAGGGTCGTCTTGAGGAGATGGATGACAAACACAGGAGGAAGGGATAACTAACAGGACTGCTTCTTTACATCTTGGAAATTTCAGGGGCTGCTCATCCTCCTTCTTCCCCATAAATCTCTTACTCATCAGTTTTCTCACAGTACAAAGGCCAGTGGATGAAGGTGCAGGAAAAGTAGATAGACAGAGAGCAGTATTGTGGTATTCAAGTCTCAGCCTAGTTTCTAAAAGCTAAAGGCAATAGCAGCTGAAGTACAAAACAAATCTGGTTAAGATGCAGCATTGTGGAGCATAAAGCACCAGTCAGAATGAAGAACTGTCTTCAGCTCACGTAACATACCCCAATTTGTGTACCAAAGCAGACCAGCCCTAGTTTTTCCAAATAGTCTAAAATGAATTCCATCAAGACATGAGCCACTGGATAGCATCCTTAGCATTCAATCTGGGAGAGCACTGAGAGCAGCTGGTGCAGAGCGGGATGTCTCTAAGCTAATCTCTAAACTGCTGTCAAGTCCCAGAGTGCTCCTACAATCATCTGCAAGCACAAAATTGAGACAATTCAGGAAATGGCTGTTACTCCTTTTTCTCTCCCCTCAGTTTCTCAAGCCTGAGAGCTAACAACCCTAGTAAGGGGGAAAAAAAAAAAGACAAAAACATTTTTCAGATAAGTAATTAAACTGGTATATCTTATTTTAGACAGAGATTACACAGTTAAACAGCTAAAGAGTATTCAATCTCCTGGAAAATTTTTATCATGTTGCCAGTTTGAACAAACAAAATATAATCTGTTTTTACAGCATACAAAGTGACATAAGGGTGCTAAAGAAGGAAGATGCTCATACACTTGGGGCTAATTAAAGGTAATGTCTCACTCATGCACACATGCACCACAATCAAGCACTTACCTTTCTTTGCCGGTGTAAACAAAATCAATGAGCTAGTTTGTAGTCATTTTGCTCTATTTTGCCAAGTTTATCTGCTTTGTCACCCTTCAAATGATTAGAATGGAGCTGACACAAAATCATTCAGTGCTAATTACATACTTTTAAAACATGCCTATAGGTATGTGTAATTTTCAGAACTAAAGGCAGGAACGGTTTTCTCCTGGCATTCTTTTAAGCAATGTAAAATTTGCGTCAAAGAAGTAACTCTTATAATTACAAGAAATCCTTCAATATATTTCTTCAAGAAATGTCACTTAGAATATGAAGCTACACAGACTACAAAACTTGCATCCCTTTAGCCTGAATTCAGCAAATACCGTGAATATATCAAGATGACAGTACAGAGGTACAGAACTACCCATCTGACTGCACAGGTCCATATTCATCCACATTTGGCTTCATGCTGCACTGGGAGACTGAAGATCAAACCAAGGAAAGGTATGGTTGCAAAGAAAATTAAGCAGAAAAATGCCATAGGATGAAACTACTGGGAGAAGCATTATGATGACAAGATATACCCTCTCATATTGTGTTGTCCCAAGGCTGGGGCCAGGTCATAAGTTTTAAAGCAGCTGTGGATGTATATAGCATATGAGGAATTACAAACTGTGTGATAATCAACGTTTTCTTTAAATGCCCAATTGCTAACATCGTCAAACTAGGCAAAAATCTCAGGTCTGACTTCTAAAACTAAGTAACCGTCACTGCAAATCTCTGCTCTTTCATGATTTAGCAGAAGGAACTTTGAAGATATGAAGCACAAAAGTTCAAGTGCTGGAACTCAATTAGAAGGACCTCCACTTTAGCATTATTTAAAACCTCATCAGTGTTTGAACCTAGCTTGAACAGCGAGTTTTCACCTCTGGTAGTGACGCGGCTGCACCCAAACCAGCTTCCAGTTGCTTGGACTGGAATACTGCAGAAACATTTAGCCCAAGTTCAGTAGTAGAAAGGAGAATCCATGTTGCCAGAAAACACAACTCCTTTTGAAAGCAAAGGGAGAGGAAATGCAGAAAAGCAGATGCTAATTAGCTGCCACAGGCAGCTGCTAGCTATCCTCCATGACCTGCCAGCAGACCCAGGAAACCTGCTGCCACAGCATTTCAGCCATGGGACCAGAAGGAGCAGCTAGCCCAGCGAAAGACCGTGAGTTCTGCTTGTCTGTGATGAACCCCTTCAACAAGGCCACAGCATCTGAAACAAGCTTGAATCTTGAGACATGAGAAAGTGAAGAACTCCTAACATTGCAGCTTGCTCTTCATGTGACAATGCACGTGATAATTGAAACAGGCATATGAAGACTCGCTCCTGCAGTATGTCAGACTAGGGCATAACCACAGACTATGTTTTTTGTTTCGTTTGTTTTTTTTTTTTTTTTCAAATCCAGCAACCAAATAAAAGAAAGGCTCAGTTCAGTGTGGTAACATTGTAATATTAACCTGTGTATGGGGCAGAGTGAACTGCAGCTTATTCTTTCTAACATACGTGATGCCTTTTAAAAGATTGATAAAATTAAGTGACTGATCAACAAAAGCAAAGAGCTATCCAATCTCCATCCAATCCAAGTATTATTCTATGAAAACAACACTTTTAAAACAGTTGGGGTTTTTTTTGTTTGTTTGCTTGCTTGTTTTAAAGGAATATGGGTTAGAATCGACATAGCATAACACTATCTTAGACATACGAAAAGCGCTGATGCAAGAGACAGAAATGCCATTCTCGGGCTCAGAAGACCTGCCTGTTACAATCAGGTATTCTAAATTTATGGCTATAAAGATAAAAGCTCAGGATCAAAGTACTGTAATTTAACAAGTTATAACACATCAGCTGAACCACAGCAAACACAAAGCAAAGTCACTTAGCTTAACCTCATTCCACTGTGAACTACCCAGATAAATAACCTCACATCTGCAGGAAGCCAGGAATATGCCTGCGTAAGATTACTACTATGTGCTGGCCTGTTAAACATCAGTAAGAGGGTAAGGAGTCTGGTCCTGAAGTCACTGACCTGAACAGACAAAATCAGCCCAAATACATCTTTGACAAGCTACATTGTTCACAAATCAAGGGCTGCTGAAGCCATGAAGGAAGAACACCTTTTGACATATCAGACCATCCCCGTGAGAGACTGTTGCACGGTGAATATGAATATAACAGTAACACATGCAAAGAAGTAAGTCAGGAGATAGGTCAGTCAAGGATAAAAATCAAGACTTAGTACTCGGAGGTTTTCTTATTAAAATTATGATTGTTGTTCACTGCCACTAATCCACTACTAACACTACGATCAGAGAGTTACCAAAATGACAGCTACATAAATGGGGTAGAAATTTTCCCAATTAATAGTTCTGCAGATATATCAGTAATTCTTTGGACTTCTCAAGTGGTTACATTAAGTAAATTTCCTAAGACAAATTATACATGCTAAAAATTACTAGATATTGTAATAAAAATCAGAGCGAGTACTGTGCTAACTTTTAACATTATTTTAGGCAGCCTATACTGGACACCACCCTAAATTTTCTGTACATCTTAAGTTCTAGTAATGTTTTCGTGGCTCTTGGCAATGAACTTTCGCTTTTTCTTATCCATAACCACGGAAAAAGCGAGCCAGTTCCCTTCGTAAGGACTGTGCTTTTCTCTCAGAAGGATAGCACCAACATGAGAGACTTCCCTCTAAAATGAGACAGGCATCTCCTGTGCATCGCTACATTGCAGGGTGCTCTCTGCTCAATTACTCCTGCCCTCTGACTCTATAGCCATACATCCACAAGCAAAACCATCTTCCCCTCTCCCTCTAGTAACTCCTTTCAATTTATTTTTTTTTTAAATGCGCAAGGACAAACTGTTTTTCCATATGGTTACAGGTAATTTCTTTAACAGAAGTTATTTAAATAACACTGACGCCAGTCAGGTAACTCCTGCAAGTAACTTCACCGATGTCAGTAAAACTTACTCAGCACAAGAAAAGCACCAATGCTCGACTTTAAGCTGCTTTCAATATGCAGGACTGGGTGACACACAGGAATAATTCAGTTTCCCAAGGCAAGAGTTTTGTGC
>Ga0065711_1038867_pt1 | contig 18332 bp, 12 predicted proteins | sample Hoacrofraction12_FD_59098 | JGI IMG/M metagenome (GOLD analysis project Ga0065711, IMG submission 59098) | Hoatzin crop microbial communities from Cojedes, Venezuela - Epithelial fraction 12 v2 (version 2) | ecosystem: Host-associated > Birds > Digestive system > Esophagus > Crop | place... | reverse complement strand
CGGTCCTGTGCAGCCTGCTGTAGGTGACCCTGCTTCGGCAGGAGGGTTGGACTAGATGACCCACAGAGGTCCCTTCCAACCCCTACCATTCTGTGATTCTGTGATTCTGTCTGTAACAGCTAGGGATTGGTGGAATCCAGGGAGAACAGGAGAGAAGGCTAGCGCTTCCTTCCTCACTGATGCTGTAAGTTTGAAAACGCAGCACTCAATTATTACAAATGGGCACATTTTTCTAACTTACGATTTTTAGCTTAGATAGGTATATTATTTATTATGAGCATATACTTAATGACTCAAAGTCAACACCTTTGCAATTTCTGTGTACTGCTCCGTGTTTTCAGAGCATTCCCCGACTTCATGGACAACTTGATAATCTAGTAATTGCAGACCTGAGAAATAACGTAGTTGTTAATAATGTTACCGCACCTTTATTACCTGGTGATTAATATACTTAATTATTGGGGAAAAATGGAATTATTGGAAAAAAATAAAAAACAAGAATGATTTTTAAAAAGATGAATTCTCATGTCTTCCTTGAATTGCAGTTTTAAAAAATTAAGATAAGGCTCTGTAAAGTGTCACTGAAAGACATAACTTGGACATTACTTTTAATATGTCCTTGTTTATTTCCTTTTATATCCTTAAACGTTATCTTCTGTTCATTTGTTTATTTTTTACAGGCTTATTCCTCCTGTTTTTTCTACCTGCTCCAATTCAAAGACTTCCACTGAAATTTTTTTCAAAATGGAGCCATCAGAATTTTCCGGTTGCTGTTTTCTAGCTGTTCTGGCACGAGAGGTAAGCTAAGAAAAACACCATGTAAAAACGCGTCACAGAAAAGGAGCCTTGCCATTTTCCACAAAAGAATACATGAAACGGAACGTTAAAAAACCCTCTTGTCTCTTGTTTAGTTGTCTTGAAAAGACCAAAGAATAGGCGAGCAGTTGAAATGTGCAGCTCGTAGAGTTTTACGCTGAGCAGAGCTTTCCAGCGGGTGCCTTTTTGTCTGGAGCTGTTTGCGGTCAGAGCGGTGTCTTGATCTAAGTCAGTGGCAGGAGCTTCTGAGGGAAATAGATTGTTGCTGTCGCACCTTGGAATGAAGCACGCAGCTGGATTAGACTCACTCCCGTTCAGTGACCTTATTTGTTATGTCTGTATGCCTCACCAGAATTTGCTAGTGTCGAAGCAGACGGTGGCACCAGTAGGGATTAAGTCTTCCCTATAATTTGAATAAAACAGGTATGAATGTGTTTCCTTCCATAACTAAGGCATACACAAATCTGGCTTGAAAGGCAGGGGGCTGTCGCTGAGTAAATGGAGAAGTCTTGGAATGATACCTGAAGAAATGCCTTAAAGGGCTTGTTTGCATCGCTGAGCATCAACATTTTCCTCTTGTGTCTGAGAAAAGTAGGACTTTTTTCACCAAAAGGGGAAGGGGGAAGCTAATTAGGATTTCATTGAAAATTAAAGATATGAGATCTTGGTTATTTGTACCACCTTCTGTCTGTCATACTGCAGTTACAGTGCTTGAAAGAAGCTTGGGTCGTGGGGAGAATTAGAAGAGGATGATTTTATTAGAGAATCACACATGAAAAGCCTTTCAAGTTATCTATTATTGACCTCTTTGCAATGCAGAGTATGTTTTAAACTGGCTCCCTGAGCTAGTAAGTTGTAGTTAATCACGCTGTGTACATCTGTCTACCATATTCTCTCCCTCCAGAGAAAGAAACACTTGTTTCAGTTATAGTTGATTTGAATAATTCTTGAGTCAGGTTCTACTGGACAGAACCAGCTGCTCCTCATGGCATCAGTGGCCAGCTTTTAGGTGACCCTGGAAATAATGAGTGGTTTCTGTCAGGCATAAATCTTGTACACTGAGCAGCATTTCAACTGCAGTTTCTGGTTTTCAGGTACCTGCTCCTCTTCTTGGCTCATTGATAGAATCATAGAATGCTTTGGGTTAGAAGGGACCTTTAGAGGTCATCTAGCTCAACCCCCCTGCAACAAGCAGGGACATCTGCAACTAGAGCAGGTTGCTCAGAGACCCATCCAGCCTGGCCTTCAATGTTTCCAGGGATGGGGCATCTACCACCTCTCTGGGCAACCTGTGCCAGTGTTTCGCCACCCTCATTGTAAATGGTTTCTTGCCCATTGCTTCTCTTTACATACTTGTTTATTGACCTGGTTCCTAGTTAATCTAGCTTGAGAGTTCCTTGCTTACATATTATGAGCAAGGATTTTCATTATAATGAAAATTATTCATGTTCAATGTTATTGATACGTCTGTATTTTAGTAATTATTTCTGATACACCCACAGGTACACACATACATGTGCTATTACAGATGCGTTACAGAGCAAGTCAGTGTGGGAGACGTGCAGTACCAAGTCCAGAACTCAGTTTCTCCTCTTCAGGCCTGTCGAGTGCAAAGTCTCTGAGGAGCAGATGCTCAGATACCACTCGTCACAACAGTCACATTCTTAATTTCTCAAATAAATAGTTCAGTTAGCATTTATCACATGGGAGTTCAGTCTTTCTGTTAGATTCTGCTGTCGTTTTCTCATGGAATGAATTCTGAGGAATCTGGGATTTAAGTAGTGAGTTTAGAGCTCGTGTTGTGGCTTAGATTTATTGTTGTTTTCCTTTGAAATTTTCAGAAAGATTTTTCTGAAAATGTGTCTACTAAAGACATTCTAGCTCGTGCTGCAGCAAAAGGACTGCTAGACGGCATTGTAGAAAAATCAAAGGAAGAGAAGAAAAAGCAACCCAAAGTAAAACACCACAGAAGTAATGTTACTGGTGGCGGCACACAGCCGAAGACTGCCAAGAACCTTCACCGTCAAATGGTATCTAACACTAAGGCGGAAGCTTCCGTGTCCAAAGCAGTGAGTAACCCCCAACAGAAGCGCGCGAGCCGGCCAAAGACCTGCGTCCAGCTGAAGGAATCGGTCAGCCCCGTTCCGGGCACAGCCCTGCCCGCAGCGCTGAAGCACACGCCTCGGCTCTCGCCTGTGGGCAGGGCGTGCGACAGACCCGCGCCGGCTAGGAGGGCACGCGCAGAACGCAGGAGTGTTGTACTGAAGCCCGTGGAAATTGTTTTCCCTCCAGGAGCAGCGCCGTACGCGAGCCCGCAAGGAAGCAAAGCCCAGGTGTCAGCTCGGCCCTGCTTCCACGGCTGGGCTGGAGCGAAGGGTCCGGGCGGCAGGGTACTCCCACCGCCGCTGGCTGCAGCGGCCAGGCCAGCCGGGCGCGCCCACCCTCGGCCCTGGTTGTGAGAATCTTCAGGCTTTATAGAAATGGTCACGAGTCCTGTACATACTCATCAACAAACTTACAGTGTATCTTTATGGGAATAGTCTTGCTGTGGGAAACTGGCATTATGGGATATTTGAATATCTACATTACATAGTTTCAAACTGGTATTTACACCTTGAGGTGAATGGCAGCTCAGCTGCGTAAGGCTGCTGGGCTGTTGAGGGAGTGAGACCAAAAAACCACAGCTCCTTGCGATGCACTTTAAAGTGAGAAGTTAAAGCATACGGAGGTTTTCCCCGCCGTGACCTGCACAGATCTGTAGGAACACTCCATCTCAGATTGTTTTTTCTTAGTGAGACTGCATTTCTTTGGAGTGGCAGTTTCTCCTCACAAGTGCTGGATACCATTGTTGTGAGTTACGGTTCAGACAGCGGCAGGTGGAAAGCCAGCCCCGCGCCGTGAGCCAGGCAGCTCGCCCTCCCTGCCGAAACACGAGGTGAACGTCTGCCCAGGCAGCTGGCCATGTACCCCGATGCCCAGGCACAGGCCTGCTGGCGCTTACGGCCGTGGTTTCTGCCCAGGTGTGCCGCAAAACATTCACAGTGAAAACTGGATTAATACGCTCATGCAGAATTGTCATCGTGATGTCACGCCAGACTATGGCACGGGTCATGGCTGCTTTTCACCAACTTTGACAGGCGCAGCTCTTTTCAAGTAAGACTGCTTGTGTTAAAGTGAGTTATTTTTGTGAGTGCTACTGCTGGGCAGCTGACTCCTGGCTGAACACAGGTGTCTGCCCGTCTTTGGAAACGGCTGCAGGTTTCTAACCTGCTCCCTGTTGCTAGCAAATATAAAGTATCTGCAGTTGTCTTATTACCTGAGCAGAGGACAAAAGGGACTCATATTTTTAACACGAAGCTGATTTATTATTAAATATGGACGGTATAAAGGAGGAAAATGGCAAGCAATGACGGAGCGACTGTAAGAGGAACCTCACGAACTGTATTTGCTTCAGTCGTACTGTTGTGGAAGTGAAACAAAGACAGCGCAGCAACACAGAGGCACAAAGGCAGCCATGGCCCAGAAAAGCAGATTTCCTCTAGGCAGCCATTTACGGTACTTGGCAAGAGCGCTGCCCGCAGTGCCCACACTGGGGCGTGGAATCGTCACCTCTTTGACACGTACCCGAGCCTGGAGTTAGACCCGTCCGGAGAAAATGCATGAACATCCCTATTTTTTCCCTTGCCCACGCCAGTCAGTGTAGCTGGATCAGCACTACCTTCGGAAGAGCGGAGGGGACGGTGGCTCCCCCAGCAGCGTGGACAGCTGGCTCTCGTCCATCACACCACGATCCCCACTTCAATTCATCACTGACAGGTTCTCTCAGCCTTCCAGGCTCGGGCAGCTGTCCTGCTCGGAGGCATCGCTCGCCTGCTGCGTGTGCCGGTGGGCAACCCTGCTCCTCACCTGCTGCAGCGAAGGGAATGACACCCTCCGCTCTGGTTTCTGAACAGGCCTGTAAGGGTAGAGCCAGACCTGTGCACCTGCCATGTACGGAACTCAGAAAAAGTAAAAATCCCCATTTTATTTCAAAACCATCTAGGAGGAGGAGACATTCTATGTTAGATAAAGGGAATGGACAGCAAAGGAGACTTGTGTTTTTTTCAATATGGTTGTTAAATGCTTAAAATAAGAGATTCTGCAGTTAGAGAACTCTATTTTTTTAAAATCAAAATCTGTATCATTCATTTATTAAATGCAATTAAAATTACTTCTAAATGAACATACCTGTGTCTGATGACAGAAGTTCTGGGCTACTTACGCGACACGCGTTGTGGTGCCCCAGCATTGGCCGCATCTTGCTTCCAGGAGTTGGAGACTGAAGTGCTAGGGAAGCTAAACCAGCCCGCGTCTTGAATCACTCTTGCCAGTAATGCCCAAGCGCTGGCAGGGAAGAATCCGATTCTGCCAGTCAGCAGCTGGCTTTGGAAGCACCGAACGTCCCACGGTGCAACACCTGGGGCTGCCTTCAGAAGGTGTGTCGGTGGAAGCCTGTCTGCTCAGTTAAACGCTCGATGACTTCTTACAGTAAAACTCTATCACACGTAACTAATTTTCTGTCATCCAGTTTCGTATTTGTAGTTTTCCCCTAGGAGCTCTTGATTCAGCTTTCCAGACAGCGAAGTGCCCACTGTACTGCTGTTGCCTCTCACCAACCGGTATGTTTTTCCCACCCCTCAACCACACCTTGGAACAAGAAAAGAAGTAATTTCCCAGTTTGACGGACCAGTAACAGTTGAGACAATCATTTTATGCAGCCAAATTTATTATCAGAACAGATTACATTTAAATGTGGAGAAGTGGTCAACAGCAGGGAAAATTGTCCTTTTTGGTGTGGATGGGGTGCGTTACGCGAGGCTGAGCTCTGCTGATAAACAGGAGTGGGTGTGTTTCCTTCTGCCTTACTGCTGTGAAAATAAACCAGACCTGCTGTTGCTGCCTGTACAGCACAAGCTTTAGCAAGGTATTAAGTAACCTGCCCGAGAGGAGCAATGGGGTTAATGGCAATGCCGTAAGGGCTGCTGAAGTCAGAAACTTCTCTTTTCCGTGGGTGATTTACTAACAGTTTTAGATCCCTAGTTAATCGATCTGTCAAATGTTTGATAAAACTGAAAGCAAAGGGATGTCGAACTCCTGGTGACACAGAGCGGGCGAAGGCCGTCAGGTACTCCCCAGCTCTTCCTCCTCTGTCCAGAGAGGGCCGGTGATCTCTGCAGGCCCAGGTGACTCCCACTCTACAGGTGCAGTGTATGAGTAAGAACTCATTTTACTGTGAATGGATTCGGGGCCCCTCCACGCAATTTTTGCTGCTCCGGTTGAGCCCCCCTGGGGTGGCCCCCGTCGCCGCCTGTCTCCCACGGCCCCGTGCTCCCCTTCAGATGAAATGGCGAGTGGCTGACCTAACGCCTCCGGCCAGCACTGCGCAGTTTGAAGGAAGGCTTCTGTCCGTTAGTTGCTGACTGGGGATATAAATCTCCTCGCTTCTGCGAGGGGGCACGCTAATGGCACGACTGACACGTGGTACTTACCTCTAACTTACTACTTGCATTGAAAAAAAATTAAGAAATTAGCTTTGCTTTACATGATTTTTCTACCGAATTCAATAAAAATGTGACTACAAATAATTACAAAGCCCGCCTTTTCTTAGGCAACCTATAGTGTAGAGGGTGGAGAATGTTACAAGAGCGTGTTCAGTAGAGACAATACATCAACATAATAATGCAGGATAATTCAGTAAAAATACAATAAATAAAATAAAAATATTTTAAGCTGTATTTAACAGGTTAATTTAAAATATGGCATCAGACATACAAGGCATAGTGAACGCGGCTGCCTGCCTACAGAACCGCTAGGCATTATAAGAAAATGCATAGATAACTGAAGGGTTGCTGTGACATCAACTAAACCAGCAGCAGCGGCTCAAGCACACACACACGTACACCCCACACGTACTTTTTTGGCCATGGTAAAAAGAGTATCTTAATATATTGGTTAACAGAAGGTCGCTGGCTTTGCAATGTTAGGCTCTGATTCGCAAACTCCTGGGCCTGTATTTCATCTTTCGGAGAATACGGAGCTCTGCGGAAGCAAAAAGGCCGCACCTAGTCAGAGCGCTAAGCCCGCTACGTCCGTATCTGCAAACCCAACGTTTTGCTGACAGACACAAAACTCTTAACAAGCGCCCTACGGCTTTTCACACCTTTCTGTCTTCTGTCTTCTCCTCAGCCCTTCCCGCCATTGCACACCTCGCCAGTGAGGGGACGTTGGTAGCCTTGCCCACACCGACATGGCAGATCCCTTACGCCGCTGTCTGCCACGTGTCGGATCGGTCTAAGGAGGGGCCGCATCTCGGGGAGAATCAGGACTGTGCAGGTGCAACTACAAAATGTAATTATGCTGTTTAAAATTCACTGTTACAGAACAGTTCCAAATCCTGGCGTTTCCAGCTGGAACTTTAAAGAGACACTATCAGAGTATTTTCTGTAATTTAAAATAAAGCTTGAATCACTAGCACGATGGCGAATAAGGAAACTTTTACCTCTTAACTCCATGAGCCTCCCTAAAGGTACCTGGTTAGCCGCCACGTTTTGACGGCAGTCATGACAGGAAGGGGTTTTTAAATTATTTTTTTTAATTTGCACTGCTCCTAGCAGACATCACTGGGGTCAATGTGTGCTGGCAGCTGCCATCGCCGTGCGTTGGGATGTGGCGTCATAGCCAGTTTAACCCACTGGCACTGCTGGTTTGCGGCCCCTCCGCTCGGTTCCTCCCGCCGCCTTGGCCGGAGCAACAGCCGGACGAGCAACGGAGCCACTGCAAGGAGGCAGCAGGACCGCGAACCTCGGGAGGGGAAACAACACCTTCAGTGCCGGGGTGTGGAATCATGGTCGTGGAGAGATGGGAGACCGGCGGCGGGTCATCTCCTCATCCTCCAGGTCCTCATCCTGGAGAGCTACGTGTGGTTACGACAGTTGCATAGCCTTCACCCGACCCTCGCTCGTACATCACGCTGAGTACAGCTTCATGATTTGTCTGCATTTTTCAATGCAGAAATTGCTTGAATCATCATTCTCTTCCCCTTGTGTTCCTAAGTTGCTTTGCCCGGGTGTTGCCACTAGTATCTTCAAACAAGGAAATAAAAAGAAAAGTTTATAACAGTCTCTTGCACAGCAAAATAAAAAAAGAGTTCTTGTAGTAACAACCTTGCCAGTGTTCTTTTAAAATTACGTTATGACCAGATTTGCAGACTTGGGAGACGGTTACAGTTTGGAGTGTGTCTATAAATGGAGGCAAAACATTTTTAACGCCAGTTAAAAATACCTTTAACGTTCCGTTTCCAAACTTTGTGCCCATCTGCAGGTCCGGGCAGCAGATGGCACAGGGGGAGACTCCAGATGCGCAGCAGCATTTGAACAGGAGCCCGAGGCACAGTCCGAAGGGGCAACACTGGGCTGACTGGGCCAGGGGCCGCAGCAGCCTGTGAGTCCCAGCACCTCAGTGGCGCCTTTGGAGCAAAACCGATGCTCCCACGTTGTACCACCTGCAGGGCTGGCCTCTTAGAAAACAACTCTCCTTATTTTCTAACAAGAGCATGAAATGTCAAAGAAATTCAACGGAATTTTGCAAACAATGAGACACGCGATGGTTCTTTTTGTGGTGTGTGAAGCGTTCAGCAACAAACTCTGAGGGGAAGGGGCAATTGTGCCACCAGGCGCTGAACTGGGCACTTCATCAAACGCTTGTAAGGAAAAGGTACGGAATATTTTAGTCTCTGGAAGAGTTGTAAGACAATAAAACTACGGACTAGTTCTTTCCTACTCCCGACTGGTTTGAGCGCTGCATGAAACAAATGCTATTTTTGATGAATTAATGACAGATTGAGGAGAATAAATTTAAGGGCCAACCGTTGCATCTGTATGTTGAAAGCTGAAAAGCTTCAGCGGATCACCCGGCGACTCCATGAACGGAAAACACTTCTGGACTTCTCAGCACTGGTTTGGTGTTAAACCTGGCTCTTCTCTAAGACCATAATGCATAACCAGCAGATGAAATAATGACACCATGATTCAAAAGCGTGTCAGGGAGACGTTAAAGTGGTTGCTAGAACAATGCTGACCAACAATTTAAAACTAACAGGTGTAGTTCGGTAAAAAATAAAACTTGGTATTTAATCTACAGTAATTCAATGGCAGCTAATACTCGGTGCCTACTCCAGTGTTGAACACAGAGCAAAGTGCTGTAGGATTTAAGATTGGTTTCTGACAAATCCAGCTCAAGACAGTGAAACTATCAACTCGGGCATCATTCACTCCAAGGACTTTAGCACGAGTTCACCGGGAGGGACGTGGCCATGTTCTTTTTTTGTGAGAGTTTAGGTAACGTTCACGTATTTACAATCAAACAGACCTTCCATTGCTCATGATGTAAGTCACTGACAGCAAAAAATTATTCATGCTTCTTTTCATATCACACGATGGTGGCAAGAACGAGAGAACATGCTTGTCTAACATTGTTTTGGTAAGGGTAAATTCTCTGACGACAAAGCATCAGCAGGTGGAAATGGAAGGCCAGACACCGTCAGTTCATTTTCCTTCAGGCAGCTACTGTTATCTTCAGTCAAGCGGGAGGAGAATTTTCTCTCTGCTGCAGCTACGGCATCTCGGTGACGGGGCGCTTCTGTTTCAAAGTGTCAATGAGGGACAACACTCCTCTTTTTACGTTAGTGGTAACTCTTCTAGTCACCGAGTCTGCAGGAGGTGGGGGCGGTCGAACTTTCTGTGAAGGGGGTCTGGCTACTAAGCACTTCTGATACCGTAACTGCAACAAAGCAAAAGCATTCTGCAATCCTCGCTGTAGCCAACGCTTTCACAGAACAATTTCAATACACTTTTAATACTTTTGCATGAAACATAGTCAAACCTCTGTTTTGGCTGCGACAAACAGCCCAGCTGACGTTAATGGGACACTGGGTCTGCCAGTCTGTGGGCAGAAACTGTTCTTTAGCACACCACGGATACAAAATCATACGAACAGCCCTTTGAAAACTGAAAAATAGGTTTTCTGGGTTCAGCTATTCTTGAACAAGGATTCACTACATTGTCACTGGGTTGTATAACACAACTCCGAGCAAAATGCTTTTCCAGCATTAGGTAACTTGTGTAGTGAAAGGAAAGATTTCTATCTCACACACATGTTGCAGAGGTTAGCAGGGAAAACGATTTAAAGGGGCATTGTGCACTAAATTGACATTTCAAACTTAAAAATGTTTGGGTTTTCATTGATTAAATATAGCAGAATCCCAATTGCAATTTTCATCTCTTCTTTTTCTGTCTTGAAATTAATAGAATTGTGAATTTGGAAAGACAATTATTTACAGATGCAGTGAAAAACCAAAGTGCTATTCCGTTAGGTGCCTCTGAAGAAGGTCGCTTACCATACAAGCAGCCTGAACAGCTTCTGACACGTTGCCTGCATTTGGTTCGCACCAAAACACGTGGCACTCAAAATGCTGGTTTCCTGTATCCATAATGAAGGCAAAGGTGTGAATGTCCTTGCCTACTCCCATGAAGGACAGGAACCGCACACGGCACTCCACCAGGATTTCCTCTTCATTCTGGTTATGAATCAAATGAGTGATCATTACTACTGGATATTCTGTGGAACTTTGAAGTGTAAGTTGATTAAAAGGAGGAGAGACAGATGCAGGATTGTCGAATTCTTTTCTACCCATCTGCATCTACCCCGCGTGCTCAGGCCTGGGCTGCATCTCCTCTCCAAGGCCGTCAGCAGAAGACCAGGGCGTCGGGCGTTAGCACTGAGCCTACTGTGCATCTCGCATACTGCTGGCTGCTCTGGCTCCAAAGGATACTGCCCTATCACTGGCATGTTAAGACCTCATCAACAGACATATGTAACGGAGCTTGTTCCAAAGTTTCATTGTACTAATCCCTATGGAAAATGCTCCACAAAAGGAGAGTGATGTGAAACACAGATTTTTATATTACTCTCAGCTTCCACACCAAGAGTAAAGTACATACAGTTTAGAATTTAGGACTGCTACCTAGTGCTTAACCTACAACATTTTAGCCTCAAAATTCCTAGAAAGGATAACACGGGATTTGTTTTAATTATCTGATGAATACTTATAATAATTTATATGTCTCAGAACATGCTTGGAATGGTAAAAAAACCTGAAGCTGATACAAGCAGTAAGAGCCTCTGCAGATTCACAGCCTTCGAAAGAAACAAAATGCAAGATAAGCAAATGAATTCTTGTACAAATGAACTCTTTCTACGAGTGTTTATGTGTTCCTGGTTTTCACCACTCATGTGAAACATGTTCGAAACAAGACAGTCTGCCTTACTCTTTCATTGATGACTGTGACAGTAGCATCAGCAACATTCATGGTAACTGGCATCCAGTCTTCTTTGCTAGAGGAAGCCATTAGACTTTCAATGGCAGTATTCAGAGTATCCATTCCTAAAACAGAAGAAAATGCGACAATGAGAAATAAATGCATAAGTAAACAATTAAAAATATTTAGTAGTACAAAAAACATATTGTTTTGGACTCATTAAAATTTGACGATGGAAGGAAGGGTTGTGAAGTTGGCTTTCTTCAACTGCAGAAACAAAAGAGGTGCCTCTGGCTTAGAAAAAACAGGATCGCATCTTGTTTAGCTGCTGCACTATTTCGGTCCTCTAGGGCCCTCCTCGTTAGCAGCAGAGCTCATATTCAGCGAAAGCAGCAGAAAGAAACTCTGCCTTCTTGGCTGCTCCCAAAATACTCCGGTCGCAAAACAGACGTTTGGATGAGATCCTGCATACTCGACGTCTTCATGCCTCACCCTCCGAAAATCGTGCATTTACACTTGGCTAGCCGAGTCCAGCCCTCAGAGTTTACGCAAGGTACTTTGGAAGTCACTTAGGAGTAAGTGTTACATACCCACGGGTTTAGCTACAGGTAGCATGCCCAGGTACTGGACGTGGAACTTCTGTACCAGTTCTGTCTTTGGTGTTGGGAAATCTACTGCATGGGAACAAAAATCATTTTCTGTTTATCAGCGTTCACAGCAGGGAAAACCGCTTTTATTTCATCAATAACATAAAACAGTTTACCCAGTAATTGTAGTCTGAATGTACTGTATTGATTGAAAAATATTTTCACTCCCTCCAAAAAGAACAATGATCAATAATTTCTAAAGGAATTAGGAATAACTGCATCACCTAATTCTTAATCTAAGCAAACAACAAGGTCATGTTATATTGCTGTCATATTAAAACCCCAAAAATATAGATGAATGTGTCTCTGAGACATACAGACCTAAGTTTCACTGCACAACTACATAAAATCTGGAATCTGTTTCTAATACCATCCCTGTTAATATGTTACACGCAGTCTACGAGTAGTCAATACTACTGTCCAAGCAGACAATTACACAAGTTGATGTATGGATTAGGAGTAAGATACTCAATATGAACTGGTGGATCTAGAAGCATGAAATATCCTGTAAAGCTAACACAGAGTATGTCTGCTATCCTGGAATACTTTCAAAATAGCAACTATTAAGCTATGACTAATAAAGACATACAAAGGCAACTTTCTTCTACCATGCAGTAGAGTGTGCAAAAGACCCTGAACTTGGATGACAATCCACTTGCACCTCTTGCCTTGGAAGCTGCTAAAACTGATGCTGAAACCTAAGAGGAGTCCTCCTACAGCTCCCCGGAATCCAAGGGATTAACTGGAATATATTCTGTTTTTAAGGAAGATTTAGCCAACTTGTGCAGCCTCAAGTCAGAATTATTTTGATGTTAACACGCCAATACGTGCATGTAGCCACAAATAAGTAAGATTGCATTTGCGAAATCTGTATTTTAAATAAAAGAGGAAATGCACAACTTGACATAACTGAGCAACTGTCAACACAACCAATAAAAATGTTTCATGTAATGCAGTAGCAAGTTGCAGTCAGATACGGTAATTCAAAGACAGGATTACACTCCTGACCTCTCCACCCAACACGCTCCATTTTGCTTAAAAGCAGCATCAGAAACGGAACATCTCTAACACAGGACCACCCCAAGGATACTGGCCGTAACACACAGTACCTTGCAGAGGAACATCAAGGGTGACGTTTGTCCTCTCCTGCAATGAGCTGCAAGCCATAGCTTTAGCATTCTTCCGTTCGGCCATAATCTGAAGAAGACAGTGATAATACAGCATTATTTTTGAAAATATAGTACCGTACCTACTACAAGTATCAACTTACTGTTATTACAACCCTAGTTTCTGAAATCATAAATAAGTCACAAGCTACATGAAGCAGGTTATTCATCACAGAATCACAGAACAGTTTGGCTTGGAAGGGACCTTAAAGATCATCTGGTTCCAACCCCCTGCCGTGGGCAGGGACATCTTCCACCAGACCAGGTTGCTCAGAGCTCCATCCAACCTGGCCTTCAACACTGCCAGGGAGGGGGCAGCCACAGCTTCTCTGGGCAACCTGTGCCAGTGCCTCACCACCCTCAGAGTAAAGAATTTCTTCCTTATATCTAATCTAAATCTGCCCTCTTTCAGCTTGAAGACATTACCCCGGCCCTATCAATTTTTAATTTGTTATTAATATTCTATTATTTATATTATTCTACAGTATTATTATTAGATTAATTATCCTATTCTTTTTACATAACAACTTTAATTTTCCTCCCGTTTATTCACTGTTCCTTAACTACATAAAGAACTCCAGCGGTGCCCAAGCCTAGAAGAAAGATAGACGGAGGAGGAAAAAAACCCTAGCCATTTTTATCAACAGCAAAATTGCTGCGGGGAGTAATGTAGCAAGAAATATAAATATTTAACACACAGAGAAGTGCATACATTATTTATGTTCCTCTCGGATCTATCTTCTGCTGCACATAATTTTTCCTCCATTTTTATGTTTCTTTTGGAATTAAAAATCCCATCCAAAATACAATCTGTTCTTCCCCCCAAATGTATAGCAAAAGAGGGACCCCTCCCTCCCCCACTTTAAAATATCCACTTTGGATGATTATTCCCTACAATTATATGACTGAGAGGGGACGCAAGGAAGCTAAAAGAGGTTTTCCAAAGCTCATATGTGAAGCATTGCTGTCTGCTTCTTTACACTATGACTGTTAATTGTAATCAAGCTATAAAGATAACTGGTGTTCCAGCGGATGACACTTGAAGATGCTTCTAGCAAATTTCTGTCTTTTATTTTCCTAGGTTTTGTATTTTGAAAGTATTTTCTGTTACAGTGACACATGATAATATTCCCCCCTGCAGAAGGAAATGACACACGCTAGCTTAGGAAGAAGCCCTGACTCAACACAGAGGTCCAGTGTGTCAGTTAGCACACGCCAAGTGCTTCCCTGAATCAGGATTACATCTACTGCTGAATTACGAAGGAACACGCTCTACTTAACAACACTGTCCTGTTTTATTGCCTTACTATTAGCTACGATTTTAAATGCTTAGTTGCTCTCTGATCCAAAATGAACGCCAGGAGGTTCATGTCATAGCTACCTACATGACAGCCCTCCTGCCTTTCTGATACCCTGTGTATAGCTACCGTGGCATTTACTTGATGTTGACCTTACCAGACAAAAGCAGCTGCGGTAGGGCCCGTGCAGCGTATTTTTCGCTGCCAGACTTGCTGGAAACATGTGAGAACTGAGTTGGAGGAGCAAGCTGAGGGACAGAGGCTTCTCCAGCCAGCCACTGTTGCAGTCCCCGGTGTCGAACTTCACCAAGCACAGCCTCCAGCTCCCTGGCCAGCCTATGCCCTGCCAGACTTTGCACAGTTGCTGGGCTACCTTCTGCCACTGCCTCGGGCAAAACTCTGCTGCCCAGAAGGTTACAGTAAGGCACACTGTGTAAATGCTCGCACTATTTGCATGAAACACCACAAGTTCAGTAGCCACCTCTGCAGTGTTGCAAAAATGAAACATTTTTAGACTATACAGCTGGCTACAGAAGAGAATTTCACACCACTGACTCCATTCACTAATGTGAAGATAAAATGTAAAAAGCAAATGACAGGTATACAGTAAATCAGCAGAATTTTAGAACCTGAAGCTTTCTGAACTAGCTTTTCCAGAAGCGCTATGACTCACGTGGAGACAAGATACACAGGGATAACCGACAAGGTTATTCATCCCCACGGCCCACTTTGCCCGTGGTGCAAACTGACATGTTTGAAGGAAAACCAAAATGAGCAGCATAATATTTTTAAAAAGGGAGATGCAGCCTCAAATCCACCACAGCTCAATAACAAAGTACAAAAGACTTTCAAGTAGGTTGGTTTAACTGCCTCTCTATACAGCGTTTCAATCAGATTTGCCTGCTGTAAAGGATGTGCTGCCTTGCTTCTGCTGCATGAAATGACCGTACAGAGGACACTCATGAACTGATCATGCAAGAAAACCAAAATTAATAACCAGGGAATGGTGACAAATCTGTAAGGCAAAACGACTGAGAAGAACAGTCCTCTCCAGTATAACAGACAGCACTACCACAAGCAGGAACTCAGATCCTTTCATATTTTTAACTAGTGTAGCTTAAACCCCCGCCTCTCCCCGATTATTTTTTAAGTGGGCAGAGTAACGTTAGCAACTATTTCCCTGTCTGTCCTGCAGGATATTACCATTGAATAATACCATTCAAACAAGGTCTGATTTATTTACAGAGTTAAACATCACCATTTATTATTAATTGAAGCTGTGTGTTCTTTGTCCATTCTGAACCCGCAGCTTCTTGAATAATAAACAAAACCTTCAGTCTCTATACACGTTCGTCAGATCAAAAGCACATATCATCCTCCTCAAATCTAAATGCTCACCCTCCCATTACTCCCATCCATTCGCGTCCTTTCCTCTACAATTTCTCTACACCATTTCTCATTGCTAGTGATATAAACTAAACTAACACTGCTTACAATTGCTGATTGTGTGTATTAGGCTCTGGGACCTCTACACAGCCAAATGCGGCTGACTTTAAATCCACTTGCCTTTGAGCAGATTTCGTGTAAACTTGTGGCGATGGCTTTTGCAGGCGTGTCACATCGAAACACATGGCATTTCAGAATTCTTGTGTCTTTGTCTCTTGCCACATAAGCAAAGTCTCTGTGTAAACAAAATGAATTGACACATTAGAAACAAACAAAATGAGTTAAGGCATTAGAATCCGTAGTCTCTCCTAAACAGCAAGTCCTACTTCAATTTAAAGGCGTGAGTCTTGGCTGTCAAAGCATAAAACGCATGCCTCAGATTTGCAGATCTCCAAATATAAGAAACAGCACATCCATGAAACACCTATCAAAAGTTTGGTGCATAATCTATATAATTAAAAGAGCTCGTTACAGTTTCCTAAGCCTGGCGACTTAACTGAACTTACAACCTGTAATTCCGACTGCAATTGCAAATATGTGGGAAAATTTACTCAAATATTTTATTGAAGATGAAGTGGGGAGAGAATTACAGATTAAGACAGAAAACGTGCAGTTCATAAATGCTAAAAATCTGAAAAACAGCATACAAGATTCTAGTTAGAGAAAAAATGCATTTCAAAGGACTGTATAAAGTGTTTAAAAAAATGCAGATGGTAATTAGAGATCTGGCTGCATTAGGGAGATGTGAACCTGCTGAGCTTTGCTCACACTAATTGGCCTATATTTCTGACCTTATTTTTTCAAAAGTTAAATAAGGCTGCCCTACAAAGGAGATTTTTGCACCATACAGGCTAGTCCCTGCGACATAGTATAGCTTTCTAGCATGGGTGACGGAAATGCCAGGATTACGTTTATTTGTTCTCAGGCTGTTTAAGATTTGGAGCTCTTCTGAAAAAGGTAAAACGGGTGCACGGTGTAAAGAAAGCGTCAGAGATTGGATACATCCCGTTTTTTTGGATACCAAGCTAAGGGCTGCCCCTGCTCCAAGAGCCCATCACCATGGTCCTGTACAGCTAGTTTGCCTTCGTGCCCTGCTTGGACAAAGACATCCATTAACTGGTTGACGGGTGGGAACCTGAAGCTGGCTCTGCAGCAGGGAAGGCGTGCAAGGGTGGCAACCAGGCAAAGTCAGGCTTCTTCCCGACTTAGTCATATTCTTGCCGTACCAGACTCTGCACTCCTTAGTTCTGCACCTCTGCCTTTTCATGTCCTCCAGTCAACCACAGCCCAGTCCGACTTTGCGACCCTCCTGCTATCTCCAGATCTCTTTGTGACTCTGTGTCCCTAGCAGAGCTATGCCGAGTAGCTAACTAGAATTAGACCAGACAAGGTAAGCTGCAACTCTCAACAGCCTCTTATGCCTGAAGTCTCTTTTCAGCGCCTTTCCTCTTTACATGTAACTCATTACCAGCAAGATCCCAACTGATGAAGAGATAGGAGGAATATTCCAGGTAGACAAAACCCCATATTGTCCCTCCCCTCCTAAACCACAGGTTCTATATATACAGGAATACTTCAGTTTATACTCAAGTCTGTAGATGTCCTGAGCAGGGTTTAATGTAGCATGGGTTGCCAATTTCTTTGTTCACTGTAGATGCCGAGTGAATTGAAGAATTTTGTACTGAAGTTATCCAGGGGGAACCAGTGACTGTAGCAGATGGATAGCTGGTCTTCCAACTATGTACGATATATGAACACTGTCTTGCAGTTAAGTGCCTTACCTGTAACTAATACAGCAGCACTAGGTTTTGTCATTACTGAGCCCTCACAATGCAAGGCGCAGCTGCCCACAGCCTGGGCTGCTCAGTGACAGGCACAGGTTGCTCCTCTGTTTAACAGCTTTGCAACCTGAAGCCTGATGAAGAACACTTCACAAAACCCCACAAAACTACCAGGAGCTGAGATCTGGAAACAATTCCACATGACAGAACCATGCAAATACACAGCGAAGCTGGAGGGACCTCTCTACCTCACCGCACCCTAACATGTGCCAGCACGTGCTAGGGCGCAGCAGAGACGGGAGGCAGCGGGCAGCCCAGGGAGCATGCTGGCACCTGAACCCTTCCTGCACGAGGAAAGCAGCTTAATGTTTAAAAAGCAAATTCAAGTCTCCTGGCTGGACTCTAGTATTAAAGGCTATGAGAAGAGGGAATGGCTTAGCTATGGCCTACAAAAAATTAGCACCTATAGGGAAAACAATGAAGCCATGTGCCATATAAAGAACCTTTACTGATGCTCCTACAAGTTCTGCAGAGCAGGTATTTGGAAATACTCAGCCTCACAAAGTCCCACATACAATATCCTGAGCTCTGAAGAGACCTTGCCTGGTTCGAGAGCTGTAAGTAAAGAATTTCCAGACTTCCTAAGCATTGGGGATTTTTGTTTTCTATGTGTTTGGCTTTAGCTGCCATCTTTTAAATGCCCTAAGTTTCAGACTTCACATTTTTCAGTCCAAATACCTTCCCTGACAAACACTTTAACTGCAATACAAAACTACTTTTCACTTAACAGACACGGCTTTGCTACCATAACCTCATTAAGATT
>Ga0065711_1038866_pt1 | contig 18332 bp, 25 predicted proteins | sample Hoacrofraction12_FD_59098 | JGI IMG/M metagenome (GOLD analysis project Ga0065711, IMG submission 59098) | Hoatzin crop microbial communities from Cojedes, Venezuela - Epithelial fraction 12 v2 (version 2) | ecosystem: Host-associated > Birds > Digestive system > Esophagus > Crop | place... | reverse complement strand
GTGCCGTGCCCCGCAGCGCTGCCCTTGGCGCCTTCCCCTCCCCGCGCCCCCCGCCCGGTCCCGGCGCCGTGTCCGCGATGGGAGCCCGCACGGAGCCAGCCGAGGAAGCGGGCGGGTTTGGGAGGGGGGTTGGTGGTGTTGCGGGGCCGTGACCCGCACCCGCCGGTCGTGCCGAGCAGCCGCGGCTGCGGGAGGGCTGCGGGGGCTGTGCGGTGTGGCGGGGCTCGGGCGTGTCAGGCGCGGTGGCGGGAGGGAGGGAAACCCGCGTCCGCGCGGTGCGGGGGTGCTGGCTGTGGCCGGGGCTCCCGGTGCGGGTGCAGCAGCGCGGGGGCTCGCAGGCCTGGCGTGCGGGGCTGCGGCCGGCCCGCGGTGCCAGGGACGCGGCCACCGTCCTTGCGCAAGTGCCAGCGCTGCGGGATGGGAACCCCGAGGCAGCCGCTGCCGGGGGAGAACCTCGGAGGGGTTCTGTCCGCTGGGCCGCCGAGCGTCGGCTGCCGGGCGCCGCGGTTGGGCTGGGTGCTGCGGGGCTGCTGGCGGCCGGGCCGGTACCCCCGGAGCCGTCTGGGTGCTGCGGGGCTGCTGGTGGCCGGGCCGGTACCCCCGGAGCCGTCTGGGTGCTGCGGGGCTGCTGGCGGCCGGGCCGGTACCCCCGGAGCCATCGCGCGTGCCCGCAGCCTGCGGAAGGGCCGGGGGCGCGGGGCTGTGTGCGGTCAGCCGGGAGAACGCGGGTCTGCGTGGCCGTGTACGTTACACAGACGGCGTCTGAGCATCGCAGCACGCCGCGCTAGCTGGCGTTTCTGGGTAACTTCAGCTCGTAGGTCTGCTCGTTAATTCCCGATTCCGTTTGTTGGTGACCGTTCCTTTCCCTCCCTCAGCCCGCGGGCGCTGCGCTGCGCTGCTTGATGCCTGCGCGTGAAGCCATCCCCTTCGAGTTCCCCCGGTTGTGTAAAATTGGCTCCGACCCGCCTTTGGCCGGTGCTTCGCGTGGGCACGCGTGCACCATTTTGTCGTGGTGAAGTCTCTGGTGAAGACAGAGTTAATTAAAAATACCGAACAGCTCTTCTGCAGCTTAACCCGTGAACGTGCGAACCAAACAGCTCTGCTGCTCTCTCCAGAGGCCGCGCGGCGTGTTGGGTCTTGGGCTGGGCTGAGGGATGCCTCGCGCGCTGCGGGGCTGCGGCGCGGGGCGGAAGGGGTTTGGGGAAGGGGCGGACTGCGTGCCGCTGTTTGCTGCCTTGCGTCTCAGCCCTTTGTAGCTGGCTTGGAAGAGGGACGTAACCGTCGCAACGCGCTCTGCTCGGTGCCAGTTACCTGGCTGCCTGGGTGTAATTTGGGCAAATTGGTGTTACTGCAGCCTGCGGTTACGCGGATGAAATATTCCTTTAGCTGTGGGGTCGTTCTGTTTTACGGGAGGGGATTTGCGTTTGTTGCTAGAGACCGTCCCGCGTTTCCATCCTGTTCTCGAAGGCGCGCGGGGCTGGGTGGTTCCTGCTTCGCGGTGGCTCGGGGCTGCGCAGGGGTGGCTGGAGGCGGGACTGGGTCCGATCTCTTCCAAAAGCTTTGCTGCAGACGTCTCCGCTATTTTTTCTTGTTGCTGTTTGTAACTGGAATACTCGTTTGCCGTGATCATTCTTGGCCCGGCTCCTGCGGCCTCATGGTTTCCGTATGTTCGACCGTTGGTGCTGGGGTTGTGTGTGAGGGCGTTTTATTGCACCGCAGCCATCGCGCTTGGGGCTGCTTTCCTGGGCAGCTGCAACGCAGACCGAGTTCGCTGATGGGCCGCTAATGATTTCCTCGATGCTGTGCTGTGCCTAATTATACCTCCAGAAATGTCTGTTTCCTGATTTAGGGTGCTCCGTCGGTTTTCATCCGAGTAAAGCTTAATCTGGGTGGGTCGGGGTTTGGCTGCGCCCGCAGCCGGGTGAGGCGGGAAGGGTCGGACCCCTGTGTCCGCGCGGGCTGCCTGCCCGCGGCCGCTGAGCTGGCGGCAGCTCCGTCCCCGAGACGCATCGGGTCTGGCGCAGGCCGAGGTGGTCCCGGGGTGACCTTGGGGAGGGGAGGGGGCTCTGGTGCTCGTGGCTGTGTCCTGCCAGCCGTCATCCTTGCTGTCACCTCCCCGCGGGGACCAGGGCGGCTCTGACCCCCCCACACTGCCAAGCTGTCGGAGCAGGATAAACATCTGGCTCCCGAGGAGCTGGTGCGGAGGTCTGGCGTAGCCGGGGTTTTGGCATGAGGGGGGGGCCGTGGAAGGAAGCGTGGCCGGGGAGAAGGGTTCAGCGAGAAGTCAGTGGCTGGTTCGCGGGGACGCGAGGAGCACCGGCTGCCGAGGACGCTCCGCGGAGCGAGTGGGCCTTTTGCGTTGGTTAGTTGGGTACCGCGTGTGCAAACACCACAGATCTGGGTGGCGGTGGTGCCAGCAAAACCCAGCGTGGGGGCAGGGGGTTTGTCAGCATCGAAACCTTCCGCAGCTGTGACAGTGGCCGTGAACACCCACCCCCACTGCTGCTCCGCTTCTGCAAGGCCTGGTCTCGCCTGGCTCGACCTCGGGATTCCACGTAGGCCACCTCGTTCTGCCAGATACCCCGTTGCTTCCTGCAGGGACTGAGCTGTTGTTCTATTCATACCTAAACCCCTGCTGCCCTGGTGAAGACAGATACACAAATCTCCAGGGAAACACTAAAAAAGAAAGGAAATAGGGAGAAAGAAAATGTGGAGTGGCGGCAGGGGAGGCGAGCAAACAGAATGTTGGCGTGGAAGAGCTGACACATGAAGACGATAAAAGATTAAGAATTTGAAGAAGTGATGTCTTGTTACGGAGGATGGGGCTGAAACCTGAACACAGCACAGTACAGTGGTGGTCCCCGTGGCGTGGTCAAGAAAATCGCGAGGAGAAAGGTGGAAAACCCTGCATGTGAACTCCAGGGAATACATCGCGTGGGTGGAAGTAATTGACAGCAGAGACGTGTTTAAAATGCATTTAAAAGCCCGATGTCGGGGAGGGTTGGAAACGGTCAGGGTGCCGGCCAGCGTGGTCTGCCAGGCAGGTGGGAAGGTGCGAGGTGTCAGCCAGCGCCTGGGGCTCTCGCTGGGCAATAACCCTCTGGCAGTGCCTGGAGCGGAGGAAAAACCCTCAGTGTCCTCAGTATTACTGGAGGAGCCCGACGGGCAACTGGGGATAACATGGCAGGAAGAAAAAGATGCCGCTTAGACTGATTTTTAGGAAAGTTTTGCGGAAAGCCCTCTCGCTCCGGCCATTGGGAGGTGGAGCGAAGGCCCGGAATGGTCCGGGGACAGCCGAGCCCTGCCCTGTGCTCCGGGGTGCTGCGGCCTCCATGACAAAATCCATGAGCCCACGCTTGGTGTGGGGAGTGTGGTTGGCGTAAGTAGAGTTTAACTGTCCTGGAAACGCTGTGAAAGATGCAGGGTGTGTGCGGGGCGCGTGCCTGCGCGCGCGCAGCTCTGCGGGTGTGCACGCGCCGCTGCTGCGTGGCGCGGAGAGCGAGGGCTGGGGGCTGACAGCGCGGCGTCGGTCGTGGTGCGGGGTGCCTGAGGCTCTGCCGCCGTTCTCAGGGGTGGAAACAGCTCGTCGCTGCGGGCTGTGGCTGCTGCAGGCTGGCTGTCCTTGCAGCTCCGCGCAGCGTGTGCCAGCTGCCCGTGCCTGGGGACCTTGCTCCGTGCCCTCTCCTGAAGGCGCGGGCAGGCGCCTTGCCGTGGTGCGGTCTGTCCGTCAGCTGTCCTGCCGCGGGTCCGTCCCTCCTCCTGCCGACCCGCAGCCTCCCTCGGCTGTCGGGAGAGGCACGGGCTGGCCCCAGGGCTGGCAGCAGATGCTCGCTTGACGGTACCCGAAAGAAAATATTAAGGATACTCTCTTGGGAGGCAGGATTTCTTATTTGGCTTTCTCAAATTTGCAGACAGGAGTGGTTGCGTTAAGAATAAATAAAGATGTGGCTGCATATTTACAGCTACCACATTAAAGCTACTTTTAGAATACCGAATGCAGCAGATCCTTAGATGCGCCATTTAAAGCGAGTGTCTTCAGACGTACAATTTGAATTGGTCTGTCTGGCCAGAAAGCTAAATAAGCGTCTTTTCTCATTACTGTCAAATGCGTGATTTGTTGCTTTAATGCAGCAAAACTAACCAGCTTTAATTATGTGGATGCAACCCTCTATGGTACAGCACTGTAAATCTTGCAGAAGATTGGGCATCGTGTTGATTCACTGTTTAACTGCGTGTTGCTTCCTGAAGCTGTTCTTTAACCCCGGCAAAACTCGGGTCGCTGTGCGATCTGTTTGGTTCCTGTTGGCAGGAGGGCTGCTGTGAATCAGCAGCGTCGTCTTCTGCCCGTGGCTGGCAGGTGGAAGGCGTCCCTGGTGATCCCAACAACCGGAGCCTGTAAACGGCGCGTCTGGCTGCGTAGTGGTAAAGGGATGATTTCTTGCACTTCTAGGACTCGTAGTTGCTGTGTAAGTTGATAATAGAATGAGAGTTTTGATGGATTTAGCATATAAAAACATTAAAAAGGCTTGCAAACCTGGAGCCAAAGAAAATCAATGTGTTTCTTCCCATTTTCATAAGAGAACTACAGCTTAGGTTAGTTTATCGTTGCTTGTTAGCTTCATTTTACTTTTTCTATTGCAGTAGCTGCATCCCTTCTTTTATGTCTGTTCTCATTTCCTACCTATTGCTCTCTTTCCAATTTGCTCGGAAAATTTTGGGAGAATTCCCATATCAAATTATTTGCTAGGATTATGGCTTGCTCAGGAGGGAAGCTTGGCTCCCAGCTCGAGGAGGCATCGAGGCTTGAAGCTTGACAGCCCATTTAACAGGATGGTGCTGCGCAAAAGAGACGAAAAGTTCCATCCCTTTGGGTGGGCTGGTGGGAAACTGCTAAATATTAATCACAGAAACAGATATAAAATTTCCATTGGCTTAATCGTCTTGCTCAACAAAATGTGTGGAAGTGTGACCCAGGGCCAGCTGGCATGCCTTGGCGTAGTCGCCTGCAGCAGGCAGCGGATCCCGAGGAGTCTGATCTGGTATCTGCTGTGAGACTTCAGAACAACCGCCTGGCGCTACTCCTTGTTCCTTTGATTCCCAGATAGATTTATTTGTTGCTCTCTTCCACTTCTCCTCTGTGCTTCCTCAGCGGGGTCTGGTGGCGTGCTCCTGGCAGCTGGGTTTTACACGAGACCTCTGTGTGCGGGGACCGGGAGGGCCATGCGCAGAGGGTAGCGGAGACCTGTGTATGTGGTTCGTAATGAAGATTAATTGGCAGTCCCTAATGGAAATAAATTGAATCTATTGGAGATGTCTCCTGCAAAGCTGAGGTCCCGAGTGCTGTGGTGGAGGCTGGGATGGTCTGACTGAGCCTGCAGGCTCCTGCGTGTGACCGACTGTCAGCAGCTCCATATCGCTGCCGGTGGGATGGACCCTCCTGAAACGCCTTGGATTTGGGCCCCCTCTGCAGTCGGGGGGAGACGGAGCTGCCAGCTCGCAGTGACTGCTCAGGAACGTGTGTGCACCTGTGCCTGGGTGCCTCGTCTGGGTCCAGTGCTGCCGGTCTGGGGTCCGGCGTGCTGCGTGAGTGTGGGTACGGCACCGGGCGCTGCCTTGCCGGGGCCGGCACCGTGGCCTCGCGGCGCTGGTGCGGGCGGTGGAAATGGAGTGTGCCAAGGCACTGTGGCTGCTGTCCCTTGTCAAGACGCTGCTAAAGCCCAGGGCTCTCCAGGTGTGTGGCCCCACTTAGACGGGGAGCTGCATGGGAGCCAGAAAGCCTGCGTGCTGTGTGTGCTGGCCTTCGAGCAGAATGTGGGCTGGTATTTAACAAAAAGACAGGTGACAGTGCTAACGCGTGTTTTCCCTTGTAGGATGCGGCTCTTTGGCCCTGGCTTTTAAGCAAACACGGCAGAGTGGAGGTGCCTCTGGCAGGATACGCAGGAAAGTGTTGCTTTCCTTCTAAAAATGGAGAAGCCGGTAAAGAGAGCGGTGAAGGGACGAGCCGTGAGCCTTCTGCAGGACTTGAGTCCAGGTCCCTGGCGTCTGCTGCCGGGCTGGGCGTTGTCTGCCGGCACCTGGCCGTGTCCTCGCCCCGCTGGGCTGTGGGTGCGGGAGGTCCTGCGTCTCCTGCGTGGTGAGGGAGGGTGGAGCAGAAGCTCTGGGTTGAAGCTCGTCAGCTGGCTCATCAGCGGGGCAGAAGGTGTGCTCAGCAGCCCTGCTTCTGAAATCCTCGTGTTCACATGGGAGCATCTGTCTAACATGGAGGCCAGCGGCTGCTCCTGCGGCCGACATCCCGGGGCAGGCACTGTGCCTCCCCGGTGGGCCCGGCCGTCGAGCTCTGCCTCGGAGCTCTTTTGTTAAGGTGACTTCCTGCTAATGCATCAAATAAATGAAATCCAGCCATCTTTGGAAGCGCGTGGTGGTGAAGAGGCTGCCTGTGGGCTTTGCTCCGCTTCGGAGGGCTGCTTTGTGTCCCCGAGCTCCTGCCCTGGCTCAGGGCCTGGTGCGGGGCAGCTCCTCCGGCTCGTGTGCCTGGGGAGCGGGCTCCGGGGTCCCCAGCTGCTCCGGGACCCCTCGGCCGTGGGCCGGGGCACCGGGTGGTGGCTCATCCCCGGGAAGGGCCTGGTGGGCGCAGGGGCTGGGAGGTCTGCGGGCTCTGCCGAGCCAGCGGCTGCGCTTCCCTGGAGCAGAGGGGCCTCCTGCTCCCCGCCAGCCCGGCTGCTTTCTGGTGGCTGGCAGGTGCCTGCGTGCAGCAGATGCTATTTATCAGTCTGCCTTTCTTCCTGGTAATGGTAACAGCCTCTTCCAGCACTTGCTGGTGGCCTGCAGCTAGCCCTGGTTCCAGGGGAAGGGGTTTAAGGGCTGTCGGAGTGCGGCTCCAAATGAACAGGCGTTGATCAGCCCCTGCACGGCGTGATGTCTGAAGTTCTGCGTGCGGTTTCAGCACCTGTCCGGAGCGGGATTTACTCCCTGCTGCTGGCCCGTTGGGGCTGGGGGGAAGCCCTGCCCCTCCAGCCCTTCCATTCTCTCCTGCCCGGGCTTGGCTTTGTGTCAGTAGCTGTTTGCCAAGCCACCGCGCACGGCAGCGGCAGCAGTCGCTTGCTGGCTCCCGCGGCGTCGGTGCTGCGTCCGTGCGGCGGTGGCAGGGCGGAGGAGACGGCAGCGCCTGGGTCGGGCCGGGGCCGGAGGGGACGCAGCGGCCGGCGCAGCCCTGTCCCTCGCGCTGCTCCCCGGCAGAACCGGCGCGAAGCCATCTTCCCTTTCTTACGACCCAGGGGGGTGGCTAACCCCGAAGGCTGGTTTAATCCCGGGAGGCTTTTGCTGAGCTGCCAGCAAACCTTGCTCTGCAGAAGGATGGCCATTTCCTACTAATAACCACCGTGCTGCGTGCCCCACCTCTGCGTGTTTTACTGCTGCGTGTCGTAGCAGCGAGGCAGGGCACAGAAACGAGGGAACGGCGTGACCCACGCAGCGACTGGTGATGATGGTTGGTGCCTGTCGGCGAGGTCCTCCTTAGGGCTGCCAGCCCTCGCCCAGCGCTCCTGCGTTGCGCCTGCGGTCGTCGGATGCGCTTTAGGCTGTCCGTGTCTCCGGGAGCCCGAGTCGGAAACTTCTCTCTGAAGAGCTGGCCCGAGGTGACTCGTGCTGGGGTCCCATTTCTGGCCTCTGGAAGGCAGCTGCGGGGCTTTGCGAAGGGCTGGCTGCTGCTCCGCCGGTTGTAGCACAGTTTTAGGAGGGGAAGTGAAGACGAGTATCGAAATGGAGCTGCTGAGGGAGTTTCTGTGGCTGGGGTGCGAGTCCCCGGGCTGGGAGCAAGGCCGTGCGATAGGGCTGATGTGTTTCTGGCTGCCACAGGGCTGTGGGTTTGTTTAATGACCCTGAGCGGTCAGCAGCTTGGTTTTAGAGTTCATGTGAAAAACGGCACCATCGCCAGCACAGCAGCCCTGGCACGCAGGCTGGGGAATGGACGGCCTTGTCATTTGTCCCAGCCTTGTCATTCCTCACCAGCGAGGAGGCAGCTGTCAGGGTCCTGTCCATGGCAGGGAGCGAGAGGGTTTAAATCACCCTCTTTGTTTTAAATCATCCCCTTTGTGTTAAATCACCCTCTTTGTTTTAAATCTTCCCCTTTGTTTTAAAAACGAAGATATATAAAAGCGTGTGGTGTTAGAATTCCCACGTGGGAACTGGTGCTGCCGCCCTGGCCCCTTTCAGAAGGTGGGTCCCCAGATTCAGCTCTGTGGGCGCAGGCTCGGCGGAGGGCAGCGGCAGCCGTGCCTCTTGGCTGGCGTTCACGTCTTTGGACGTGGCTGTGGTGTGTCTGTACTGGTGCGAGTTTCCCTGTTTGGGAACCCCTGGCCTGGGACACCAGGGAGCTGGAAACTGGGAGAAGGCTACGGCTGCAAGGTTCTTTTGCTCATGTGTCTTGTGCTGTTGAGCTGCCTTAAAACCATGTGCCTCCCCGAATGACAAAACTGTTGGCTTCACCAATGACCTTGCCTGACTGCTGAAGCCCGGCTGGCCTTCAGGGGAGGTTCTCCATGAAGACATTTGGTGCTGCAGGCCGTTAGTCCAGGAGCTGGAGAGTTTGGGAGAACTACGCAGCCTCCCTGTGCCCAGCAGCTTCGGAAGAGAATTTGCATTAGCTTCTATCACTCTTCTTTCCTTCGCAGTTGAAGAATAGCTTTGAAGAGAAGGGGGAAAAAAAGAAAAGTTTTGCTTTCCTTTTTCACTTAGGTCTTTGGGAGGAACAGTCACATGCGTGGCAAGGGGTTGCAGTCATGGTAATGCGTCTGCCTTCTCAAAGTAGGTCTGTAAGATACCGCTCCGTCTCGTAGCAATGGCAGTGTGCAGGAAAGCTGGGTAATTTGCTGTTAGAATGGCTGTAAATTGCATACAGTCTCTTGCCTGTGTCAATGTCAGGCAGAGGGGAAGAGGCTGCTCCTTAGGTGAGCATCCCTGAGTTTTTGGCTCTGTCCCTCCTGGCCTCTGAGCCTCAGTGGCCTGTCTGTAAAATAAATAGAAAAGATGGGATGCGGCTCTCTGGGTGGTGGCTAATCCTGCTGCTCTTGGGAACGCTCGGGCTGCAGCTCTCGAGGGCGAGGGTTTTATCCATACGGCTCTTGCTTTGGTTGTTACCCAGATAGCAGAGCTCACTGTAGTGATTGGGTGAGACTCAGTGTTGCTGTGCTATCTTGCTTGTTTTGTAGGAGTAAATATTTAAAACTAGAACAGGATACAGAACCATGCAGATGACCAGAGATCAGAAGAGGTCTGGCTTTAATGATTGCCACTAAGGGAAAAGGGACACCAGTTTTCCAGTACCTTTCTGGTCTCTTGGACCAGCTTCACCTCCGAGGTCCAACTTTGTGGAACAATATCACGCATTGGAGGACCACAGCAGAAGTCCCTGTCATGGACTTCATGGAACAGTGGCTTCCCCTTTACTATGAAAGAGCCCCCAAGACTGTTTTTGTTTTTAGATGTTGCAACATTGATTAGCTTTTTTTGTTTGAAGAGGTATTTGTGGTCTTGAGGCTATTCTGTGGTGTGGTTAGAGCCTGAGTGATGTTCTGCTGCTTGGAAGAGCTCGTTTAGAGAAGACAACCCAAAGAACAGATTTCTCAGCTCAGGATCACCGCTTAGATAATTTTAGGTTGCTGGCCTTTTGTGAAAGCAACGTTTTTCTCTCTGTCAAATGCACTGATTAATCAATATTTGTTTCATGGAATAAAAACCCTTGCTGTGGTGTGAAAATGCTTCCTCCCTCAAGGTGACTGGAATTCTGCCTTATTGTATGGTGAAAGCTGACATACCCAGATCAGCTAAATGCTCTTCAGGAAAGCTCCTGTCTGTGGCAGCTTGCAGTCTGCCAGCCCCTGAGGTCTGGGGGAACTCACAGCAACGAGTTACCTTTTATATTGATGGTGGTGTTTCAAGCTTCTGGCTCAGACAAGGTCCTGCTGCAATAGGTAGGACTTGCTGTCCTACGTTAGTGACATAGTGGCTTTAAATGAGCTGTGTTTTGGGAAGAAGTCTGCGTCTGAATGCTCCCCTCCCTTTTTACTTAGCGGAAATTTAGCTCTGATGCTATAATTTAATCGTTGAGATTAGAGAAGAGCTCAAAAGAGTAAGAACTAGAGATCACACTGTTGGCGTGGCAGTCTAAAGCTTTTGTGTTGGCAAAGGCTGTAGAGAGAATTCAGTATCTTCTCTATGTGAAAAAAGGTTAATTGATATTTGGGAAGAGCCTAAATGATATTTGGTGCAAGACAGCTTGTTAGTGTTTGAAATTTTAAAGATACAAACCTTTATCTGATCTGGAGAGGAAAAAATCCAGCTGCCATTTTACAGTATTGGCAGGGTAGCAGGATTAAAGCTGCAAGAGAGCCTGAAGGTTGGAGCTGCGTTGCTAGACAGTGATGATGAGGAGGCAAAACCTCATGCAGATGAGTCCTGTCTGGGAGCGTAGCCCTGCAGTGGGAATGCAGTGTGAAGCAGAGGGCGGTAGCCCAGGACAAGGTGGGAATGCTGCTGTTGACCCTTCTGCAAACCGCGTTGCGTTGTTAATGGGAAGAGATGCACCAAAGCTGCATGATAGTATCAAAAGACTGTTTTAGCTGGGCAGTTAGTGCAGGAAGAAGTAGTGTCTGCAAGATTATCCAGCCAAGAGCAGAGAGTATAGTTAGCTTTTTCTCAAAGTCCCCATTTTCTGTTCTTGTTTGCCCTCAAAAGCTGACTCGGTGCTCCAGATGTGTGCTGGTGTTGCAGCATGTGACCCGTGGTCGTTGTGGAGTTGTGTCTCTGGACCTGGTAAGCTGGGTGGGGATGTCTGTTTGCCGGCGTCTCAGGAAGGGTGCTGGGGACCGCTTACCAGCGGTGACCTCCGCTGGAAGGAGATACGCTGTTAGCTGATGAAGATGTGTTGGGCCTTCTAAGAAAATGTTATTACTGGCAGCTGTTGTTGCCTCTCTGGGAGGACCTGCGAACTCCTCCGGAGGGACAGCATGCCCTAAATGACCGTTAAGGGGTGGGAAGGTCCTGTTCTAGCCAAAAGATAGCGAGTTTTGTTTGAAAATACAGCTCGGCTGCTGTTGAGCACGCCGCTGTGGGTTTGAAGCAAGCCCTCCTGAGTGGGTGGGATGCTTCCCGTCGGCCTTGGCGTGTGGTGCTTCATGCTCTTGAAATCCCTGCCTGTACGAGGGGTCACGCAATGTACGCTGCGAGGCTGGGAGAGAGTCCCGCTGAGCCCTTCGCCTCGCTTTTCGTAGCGCGGTGACTGAAGCCCGTCTGTGTCCACCCCTGCGAAGCGGGCAGTGGTGGGAGGTCCGGCGCAGGTCTGCTCCTCCGGTACGTCCCTTCACGTGGATCAGAGACCTTGTTGGTTGTCACACCGAGTACTTCAGCAGTAATGTGGTGTAAAAGAATAGGCTGGGATATCGTGATGTTTTATTTTGCAGTGTCGCCTGGTGATTGTTTCTTTTTTGAGACGGGCAGATTTTCAGCAGGGCTGAGTACTTTTACCGTCAATATTACGTACAGTTAAGCATGCTGAGGTCAGCGCAATCAAATATCATGCTTCAGGGTGGAATGTGATTGAGAGGGATCAGAAAACAATTTCCATCCCCGTGCAGAGCACTACGCAGTTGGCTGGGTCCGTGATAGCTTCCCCTGCAGCACCAAAGCACCGCGCTGAGAGGCTCCTGGATTAAATAGCACTGGCGTTTCTGTGAACACCCGTGTAATTGTTTCAGAATGGCGAAGAGCGTTAATGATTTCATTTTCCCAGCGCTTCCGAGAGGCGGGCGGGAGGTGCAGAGGCACAGAGCCTTGGGCAGGAGGGCGGTCGTTGGGAGCAGGAGCAGAAGTCGGGTCCGTGAGCTCTGCGCCTTGCGCGGGGCCGAGAGCCGGCCCCTGCACCAGCCGTCGGCTTCGGCCGGACGCGCCCGGTGCGCTGCCGCGGCGGCGGGCGGTGTGGGTGCCATGCCGGTCCCCTTCACCAGCTAATGGAACCTTGTTGGCTCTGTGAGGCCTCGAAAGCCATCGGGTCGGCCGATCTGCGGCGACGAGTCAGGCGGCGGGGCCTGGCCGCCTCTCGGCTCTCGCTGCGCTCCACTGCTGCTTCCTCGAGTGGGGTCGTTGGCTCCTTGGGGCAGGACGAGGTGTTCCTCGGCCGGTGGTGCACAGGCAGGTGGATCTGCACCACCAAGGTGCGAGTAACGCGTAGCTTCACGCTGGAGAGATGTACTGCAGCTCCGGGAGAGAGCGAGCTGCGGTCTGAGAGCACATCCATTGTGGGTAGGTGGTGTGCAGAATTACTGATGACTCGGGACAGCTCACCTTGCTCTGCGGCGGAAACCGGTTTGTTTCGCACCTTGGGGAACTGAGCTGTGTTTGGTGGCTGGGGCTGGGTGCGTACGTCGGCCAGAGAGGGATGGAGAAGGTGGACGTACTGTGTGGGGCGTTCTGCAGCGCAGGGCTGTGAGCGCGCTGCGGAGGTGTGCGGGTCCGTGCCCGCTCGGTGTGTGCGGGTCCGTGCCCGTTCAGTGCGGCGCCCGGAGGGAAGTGTAAGCCCGGCATCCTGGTCGGAGCTCTTTGAAATGGCTGTGACAGTCACACACAGAAACTCTGCCAGATTAACCTTTCATTTTTGCCAGATTTTCCCTTAGCTATTCTTCATTTTACTTTCCATTAAATACACTAAATGTTTTGTATGGACTTTTGTATTGCCCTGTTCTTTTTTACCACTGAAGTGAATGGAACTTCTGCTGTTATGATAAATGAAACTGGAAATCAGGATTCCCACTGTAATTGTATTCTTCGGATCACTCAGGAAGAACCTGAAGAAGTGTGGCAGAATCAAAAATAAATCGCAGCGCTGAACCAGTTTTAACCTGGAGTACATCAAGTGAGTTGGGAAGCCGGCTCTCAGCAGCAGGTTCTTCCACAGCATTTTTTTGTGTCTTTTTAACATTCTTGCTTGATGGCATTCTGGGTGATTCACTTTTTAAAAAGCAGTTTTCCCTGCACGGCGCTTCTGTGCTCTTGACCTACTCTCGCTAAAATCCCAAAGGAAACAATGAGCAAAGGTACTGTGAGTGAAAATGTTGTGTTACAAACCCCTGAAAGTGAAACCATAACAAAAGAGTGCTGGCAGTCTTTGTTCCTGTGGAGCGGCGGTTTGAGATGGGCTGTTGGAATAAGGACAGTCTGTGTCATGTGAGAGGCCAGGTCAAAGCTGGGGGTGAGTGGGAAGAAGAGGAGAGCGATGCACGCTGTTTGCCTCTCCTCCCCTCCTCCTAGCCGTAGGGCCTGTGCTCGTACAGCTCGGGGGTTGTGCCGCTGGTGTAGCTGCCTGCTGCTTTACCAGCGCTTTTCGAATGCAGGGAGAAGACATCCGTGTCAGATGGGAGAGGAGCGCGTAGCAGATGGTCTGCCTCTCCCGAGGCACTGGGTGGAAGGAGATAATTTTGCAGGTTGCAGAACCAGAGGCTTCTTCAGAATTAAACTTTCAATGAGGATTTGAAAAAAAAAAAATATTTGAGAACCTTTCTTCGAAACGACTTTGCGCAGATAGATACGAATGTTTGTTTGCCTTTTTCCATTTTCAGACCCAAACGTGCCCCTGGTCACCGCAGAAGACACCACGCTGGAGCTCTGACAGCTTGTGGCAAATGTCCTTTTTCACTCTAGAACTTATGTAATGTGTCCAGCTAGCTGTGCATCTCGCTACATCTCGTGGCACTGCAGAAACGTGGGGAGCAGCGGGCGTGCCTGGGGTATCTCCTCTGTGTTGGAGGGCGTGACAGGGACCCGGCTCTGCGCTCCTGACTCCTGTGCCAGGCTCGAGAGCGGGCTGGCAGTGTGGCTTTGAGTGGTGAGGCTTCTTCGTGCCAAAGCTGCTTCACCTGGAGAGTGGGGTTAGTGGTGGTGTCTCTCTCGGAGTGGGTGACACCTGAGATAAGGAGGGCTAGTGATCTGGGGGTTTAAGGCAGTGCATTAAAGATGAGGCACACCAGCAGAAATGGTTCTTTGGTTTGAACACGGTGAGACAAGACCCTTGTGTATCAGCCGTAGCATGCCCTCATGGTGGAGGTCATCCAACGGCTCTCACAGTTAGTTTGCAGAAAACCGCGGTGATAAGCCCACGAGAGAGTGGCGGTTGGTCGTGGCAATAGTCGCAGGTCTGCTCCTCAGGAGTCTGTCGACTGCGCGGGGCCAGGCGCAGACCCCAGCTACCCGCTTGGTTCCCAGGGCGTGTATCTCGTCAGTGTGCCAGGAATTTACGTGGAGGCCGGTCACATTGTCACTGGTGAGCGTTTGCTGCAGTGTCCTTGTCCATGGTGTACCTCAAAATGACAATAAGAGACATTTATGGCCACCAAAATAGCTACTGAGCCTGCAGAAGTTCACGGTGGCAATAAGCCTTTGAAAGAAGGAAAAAGATCTAGGAGGTGGAAGAGGCTCTGCTTTCCTCTGGATTTGCCCCAACGCTGCTGGGTTTTGCTGGCCTCCTAGGCGACATCGTTACGCCCGTCTCGGGATGGAAGGGCTGGTGTGCCGTTGGTAGCGCTGCCATCGCTCTCCTCTGCTTTTGTCCCTCTGGTACAGCCCGTTCAGTGCTGCACACTGTGGGAGCTCTGTGCTCTTTAATTGTTGTTTGTCATCGTGGGGATTGCTTGTTCTAAAACCAATTACAACCTGACAAAACTGAGCTGCCTTATTTACAAATACATCCATCTGGTTGTGGACTGCCTGATATCACTGCCAGAATACAAGGCGGCCTTTGTTGCTGCTGCTGAGTTGCTGAAGGGCTCCCACGCCGGCATCGCCTGGAGCCGCACACGGCTTGCTGCGTGCGTGTTCCTCATAGGGCAGAGGGGATTAGCGTTTGAGGTAACAGATCCCACGTAAACCAAATAGAGATAAATGTTGGAGTGCCGTCCCTGGGCGTCAGCCGGCGCCGAGCTCGTGGTGGGTTTGGAGCGGGCGATGCGACGGAGGGTGCTGGCGCCGCGCTCGCGTGGGGATGAAGTGCGGTTGGGGTGGGTGGTGTTGGGAGGAGAGCTGGGGGCCGAGGAGCCCGGGCTGCTGGGAAGGGCCGGCGGTCGGTACCGCTGCGGGGTGCGTTCTGTGCCCTGGCCGCCGCGGAGGAGCCTGGCTGATTGCTCATCCTCCAGAAGCTCGTTTGATGGTTGAGGCAGGACTAGATTCCACCTTGGAAGCTGCAGTCTGCTGGTAGGTTTCATGTAGAAAATCGGCGAGAGAAGCAGGCAGGCGCCTGGGGTGCGAGGCTGCTGCTGCTGTGTGTGCTCCTGGAACTCAATTTTGAGAAGGCTCAAAAAAAGAAGAAAAATGGGTGACTGCTGTCAGGACATTGGAACTTAAAAACCATCACAACTGGTAGCCAAAACCTTTTCAGACTATTGTTTTTCTATGAATGTTCAGTTGCAGCTTAAAAAAGGTCTAAGACGTGATGAATCAGTACTGATTTCACCCTCAGGCCAGCAGTTCAAAGCTCAATATAGTGAATTGTGGAAGCAGTCACTAAAGGCCTCTATTCCTTGTTTACTGTGTGTGTGATCCACAGAGGGTAGAGAACAGAGACGTACATCTGTAAACAAATGTAGCACGAGGGAAACGGGGAAGAGTTGCACTTAAATTAAGTAAGTAAAATTAGCGTGACTAGGTTTCGACATATAACTGGAGGTGAGTGGATTAGTCATGCTGAATAATATATGAGATAAATTTAAGCCTATTTTTGTTTGTGACTTACCTGGGAATGAACTTTAACTTTTATATTTATAAATAATCAGTCGGTTTTCGCTGGCTGAATAACTGCCATAAATCGGTATGAACTGGAAGTACAGAATACTGCAATCTGCATGAGAAAAGCTGTGTTTACACAAATGTAAGGTTCTTTTTCTATTCCCTGTCACCATAGTAACTGAACATTTTCTGTACTGGTGAACTAGTCTTGCAATGGGATTGTGAGAAAGGAGGCTTTCATTTTACCTCCAGGGCTGAGATGGTGGGCCAGATTGTTGGGGTGCGGGGTCCCTGCTGGTCCTTGAGGCAGGCTGTGGAAATCGGGCACGTGGAGTCAAGGGGGTGTTTGGTAGCACTGCAGTGAGCTGAACCCCAGTCCTCCTCAGCAGGGGTTGGTGTCTGGGTCTGCCGGGGCAAGAAAATGATCTCCAGCTGTTTGGCCGGTTAAAGCTCTATTAGAGAAAATCCGTTCCTGCCGTTGTTTTGTGGCAGAACTGCGTGGTAACGTGGTCTGGGCCGGCAGTGGCACATGTGGGGTGGACGGCTCGGCCCTTGCACGCCACGGTGCCGCTTACTCCTCTCCTGGCACAGTGGTCCTGGTCCACCCCGCGCTCCCCAACCTGCTTTTGAGTAGCGTGGAGTCACCCCCTGGGTCCTTAGCGGCTGTGTGTCCAAAACAGTGGAGAAGTGCCCCGCGCCTCGTGGTCCGGGCCAGCGTGGTCTGCGGCTCGAAGCGACCGGCGCGGCAGTTTTGGTGGCGGATGTTCCCCAGGTGGGTCGAAGCTCGGCGGCTGTGCTGGCTCGTGTGCTCGTGGCCCTGCGCCAGCAGTAACGATGGCCCTCCCTGAACCCTCTGGTTTAGCTTGGACCTGCGGTGTCGTGTGAACGTGGGCTTTTGGTGTTGGGCTTGTTAACCCTGGTAACTGCTATCGTGCTGAAACTGGTGTACGTGTTCTAACCCGTGGTTTCCCCGTCGTTCTCGAGCAGTGCCTGTTTCCTGTGCTGGCTGGGCTGTTAACAGGTTTTTAATAAGAAATTTGCTGAAGTTCATTAAAGACAAGTAATTGCCCTTTGCTTTCCTCCCCCCTCCCCTTTTTTCTCCTGTTTAACAGGCTGTAGTTTATTGCTGAAAAATGCAGATACGATGCTTCATGGAGGTAAATATTTTTTATGACAAAATGATTAATGTAAATACACATAGCTTACAGTTCAGAGGGACAGTTTGCTGGTAGTCCGTGGGCAGGGGTGTGTTCTGCAGCCCCCCAGCCTCTCTGTTGCTGCTTTGTGAACAGGAGTCGGGTGAGGACGTACCACCGAGTGCGGTGGGCAGCCGAAAGCGGGAGGAGGAAATGCAGAGAGAAAGCAGAATAGCAGTAGGAAAAGAGAACTTGGCATCACCTCTCCTGACACGAGCTTTCAGTATGTATCAGGGCTCAGCTCTTCTGGCCACTGCAGCTCTAAAATAATGCTGCATTTTCTGTTCCTTCTCTCTGACGAGAACTGGTGCCGAAAGCGGCCGTGTCCCGCGGGCAGGGCGGTAGCGTGGAGCTTGCAGCTTGCACCCTGTTTCTCGGTAGCTGCCCAGCGTGCGCTGGCTCCGGCTGAATGCCCGCAGCCCTGCCGCCGAGAGCAGGCCAGCAGGGCGAGGTGCTTGGGGGGACTGCGGCTGCGCCGTGGTCTTAGGCTGGGGAACTGAGGGGTGTTCACTAGTTTTAAATCCAAATGGAAAATCGTACCTCCATGATGTTGATCTTTTCCTTAAAGCGTAGTTCTGTCTCTGTGTAATACAGCTGTTCTTCATCCAGCAGTTAATGACATATCCTAGCTGGAGGCAACTATTGGGCGTAATTTGTGTAAAGGGATCTTGTGACATTTGTTGGTGGGAGAGGGGAAGAGAAAATAGTCTGTTAACATTCACAGTAAAATTGTTAGGATAAAACCCGTGTATTTGAAAAAAGTGCATTTGCATATAATTATTAATAAAATCTCTGGCTAAATTTATTTGCATCTCGCTTAGTTTGGACAATGAAACAGAGCTGGACAACTTCCCTATCTTGTTTTTATTCCATTTCAGTGTTGGTTTGAGTCAAAAGCTCCTGAGTGAGAAAGACATTTTTCAGTGAATTCAAGAGTTTGGAGTTAATCCCTAATAAAATACAGTCACATAACATATAGAGTGACATTATTTCAGTGAGATAATAAACCTTCCACCTTTTCACTGAAGTGATAGTATTTTTATTCATATTTTACATTCTAAAAGAACTCAGTTAAAGTGTATATCTCTATTTTGATCTTAAAATTACTTTACCTGTGTTGTTAGAAAAATAAGATTATTTGTAAAGGTCTCAGATGTTTTCTTTCATGCACTCTTGCCTCCCCTGGTTGATCTGTCCCTAGCCTGCTGCCTTCCTCAGCTTCAGTAAATTTTACTTAATTAGTTCCCTGAAGGCCGGTATGTGTGACTTTTCCCAAAAAGGGAATGAGCACAAGGCCGTCAGAATGGTCAAGGCCTTGAGAGCTCTGCCTGCTGCTTTGTGTGCTCAGACCAGTGGGACCCCCCCCCCCCC
>Ga0065711_1038865_pt1 | contig 18333 bp, 10 predicted proteins | sample Hoacrofraction12_FD_59098 | JGI IMG/M metagenome (GOLD analysis project Ga0065711, IMG submission 59098) | Hoatzin crop microbial communities from Cojedes, Venezuela - Epithelial fraction 12 v2 (version 2) | ecosystem: Host-associated > Birds > Digestive system > Esophagus > Crop | place... | reverse complement strand
GGCCCCATCCTCCTGACACCCACCCTTCAGATATTTGTGAGTATATATTAGGTCCCCTCTCAGCCTTCTCTTCTTCAGGCTGAACAAGCCCAGCTCCCTCAGCCTCTCCTTGTAGGGGAGACGTTCCAGTCCCTTCACCATCCTTGTAGCCCTCCGCTGGACTCTCTCCAGTAGCTCTTCATCTTTCTTGAACCGGGGAGCCCACAACTGGACACAGTACTCCAGATGGGGCCTCACCAGGGCAGTGTAGAGGGGAAGGAGAACCTCCCTCAACCTACTGGCCACTCTCTTCTTGATGCACCCCAGGATCCATTGGCCTTCTTGGCAGCCAGGGCACACTGCTGGCTCATGGTTAACCTGTCGTCCACCAACACTCCCAGGTCCCTCTCCGCAGAGCTGCTCTCCAGCAGGTCCACCCCAAGCCTATACTGATGCATGGGGTTGTTCCTCCTCAGGTGCAGGACCCTGCATTTGCCCTTGTTGAACCTCATCAGGTTCCTCTCTGCCCAACTTTCCAGCCTATCCAGGTCTCGCTGAATGGCAGCACAGCCTTCTGGTGTGTCTACCACTCCTCCCTGAGCAGGAACTCAGGCTTTCTGTTTGTCTATACGGATATGAAAGCCTTGGTTTAAGTATTGTCTAAACAACAGTGGTAGACAGATAAATCGTAAATCAAAATGCGTTATTATTGAAAGTGCAAGAAGTTTTTCTGTCTTTGGATTTCACTGGAAGTGTGGAAGAAACAACTGGCCGGAGTGCTGAAGGAGGATGGTTATTGGGTAGTTGAAAGAATGAGTCTGAAAGGCAAAGTCTCATGTTTAGCTTTTTCCCGCTTGCTTTTCTGGTTTGCCAAACTGGGAAGCACATATTTGGCCCTGTGCTTGACAGTGATTTTGAATGGCTTTACTAAAAGTCATTTGTAAAATGTTTAAAGATCTTCATGCGTGGAGATGCCTGGTAGGCAGAAGACGTTAGTTTGAAATGCAATGTCTGTTATTGGTGCACTTCAGTGAGATCAGGTTGTGGGGGATTTGAATACTGGACAGCAAAACTACACTCCTCAGTCCCTGGGAAAGTAGATTTCTAATGAGCTTTGTGGGTCAGGTTCCCTCCTTCCCCAGGCATGCTGGCCTTACTGTCGCTGCTGTAGGTTTGGGGTTTGGATTTGGTTTTGTTCAGTACAGTCGCAAGGATGATGCCTTTTCCTAAACGCTGTCCTCTTAAGTTATCAGTGAAGGATAGATAAGAGAGTCTTTATTACAGGCACACATGTGCACCACAGGTGTTAAGGGAACTCTTAAACTGTTTATGAGCACACAAAGCCCTATGAACAAAGAGGGCAGAAAAGAATGTTGTCATTTTAAGGAAAAATATGTTTTAAGGCCCTGTTAAAAATTGAGCCAAAAAGGAATAGCAAATGGGCTGCAGATTGTCTGTGTAACAGGGATTATCACTGAAAATCTTTCGTTTTTCTGAACAGGCATGTACCACAGAAAGGCCTGGTTAGCCAAGATACCATTCGACATTGGAGGGGGTATCCACTTTCAGACTTGTCTCAACGAGTTGCCCACAAAATACCACTCCAATAGGAACAAACAGATGAGTGGGACAGCACTGTCTTAACTCTGCTTTAGGGGTTTTAAATGAATAGAAGCCAGTGCATATGTTGTAGGAACAGGTATGATAGCGGTGTGTGAGGTTCAGGTCTGGGGTGCAGTTGTCACTCTTGAAGTTGGTGGCACTGAAGGCTATGTTACAGCTAAAAGGTCGGAATGGAAGGGTCAAGGATGGGGAAAATGAGAGATAAACTGTCATCTTATATAACAACCATGTACTTGTTCAGGAACAGCTTTCAGGTCCACCAAGGGGAATGTCTGTGACGGTGGTGACAGTTCAGTACCCAAAGAAGTGATGTAACTCAGTCCCCTTCAGCACTGTTTCCCAGCAGACGCACCAAAACAATGTGGCCACAGATGCAAGTTCATGCTGCCCAGAAATGCCACACTTGGGCTCCTTAGTCTGCAAAATCTGCTGTCTCATTGCCCGTCTTATCCAAGATGTGCCACACGCTTCTGCGCAGAAAGCCATCTCAAAGGTTAGGCCCTGTTTATAGATGGGATGAATTTGAAGGGCATTTATTTACATAACTCCCTGAATGTTTTCAGTGGGAATAAGGTTCTGCATGCCTTTAGGGAGGGTGATTGTGGCCTCTTCCACACAGGAGAGGAATTCAACTCAGAGGAAATTGTTCGGCCGAGGCTGCCTCGCTGCAAAGCATTCTCAGGAGAAGGAGCTCTCTTGTCTTTCATCACCTATGTAAGATAGTCTGAACTTGGTCATCAGAATAATTTGTTATAAATATTATTACAGAAAAAGTTAAATCAGAATAATTTATGCTGTTCCCTCAACGATGAAATAATGGGATGAAAGAACAGTGATGGATCTGTATCTAAAGTGCCGTACACAGTTCCTCTGGTCCCTCTGCATGGGTTTCAGTCTCCATCCAGAGTAACCCTTTTCTTAAAGAAGGGTAATTTTTTTTCTGTGTAAAACTGGACAAGGATGCAGAGATGTTGCAAGCAGAGCTGTAGCGTTTCTCTTTAATGAGCCTCTTCCTGACCCGCCCTATGTAAAGGGGTTGACACATCATGTGTTGTGCAGCTGGGATCGCTACCCTGGCACATGTATCTGACGCGTGAATGTATTGACTTTGGCCTTTTGGAAGCACCGGACCCATGCTGTTCTCCAGAGATGTGTCTAAGTCGTTTCCCAGATACCATGGATGTAGTGACGGTAGGAGCAAAAACTGAAGTGGCATTCACTAATTCAGGTTTAGCTGACTCTGTGAGAACAGATTGCACAACAGAGACTGACACTCAGTTTCTGGATTTGATTTCCTCTCTTTCCCTGGTTTGACCACCAGTGTTTCTTCTGGCTGGTGGACAGTATTTGGGTCTCAGGTTGTAGAGTTTGTGTGTGTTTGGGGTTTTTGAGAGGTTGTTGTTTTCCAATTTTTTTGTGTTTTGTTGTTGTTTGGGGTTTTTTTTGTTGTTTGTTTTTTTTTAATGCAAGATCTTTAAAATGTAGCACTTAAAATTTGAGTTTTATCCCTTGACCAAAGGGCAGACCAGTTTCTGTGAGATACCAGGTGGAGGGCTTGAAGGGCTGCTTAGGTGGCACAGGGCTGAATTTCCGCCAGGATGATCCATGCTGCTGAAATAACACGAGCAGCCAAGACCGTCCGTGAACACTGTTTGTGCAGTGTCAGTAGTACAACATGTGTCTGTGTTACCGCAGGATGGGGAGCTCTGGTGCTGTTGGCTTCTCTGGAGGTCTTTGTGCTTGTATGCTGGGAAAACTTTGACCACTTGTTAGTAAATTTCACACTGCTTTTACTTTTGATCCCCTTCTGTCCTAAATGACCTATTGGCAGGAAATTAATTTAACCAGTAGCTACTGGAAGACATTTTGTGAACATTTGCTTCTTCTAAAGTTTATTTTCACAGTATGTTTCACCTGAATATTTTCCAGAACAAATAACCTCAAATGCTCTGCTGTCCTGATAACATGGCTGAGGCTTCCCTCTTCCTTCCAGCCTGCCTCACAAAACACTGTCTTAATACTCAGCCTTAATCATATTTGTGAAGATAATATTAAGGTTAATGTTTCAAAACAGCACTCTCTTACCAGGCTAACGACAGATCAAAATCAAATGATACCATTTCTGGCAAGCAATTTACCACTGCTCTTCAAATACTTGTGTGAACAGAGCTATAGCTCAAGTACAGAAACTTGAAAGAAACTGAATTGCCAAGGGCTAACCCATTTCATAACTGATTAGAATAACTAATAACTGATCAGTAGACAGGGAAAAAATAAGCAGGACTAAGTGGCCAGCTTTCACCATGCAGGGAGGCTATAAACAAAGTTTCACACGAATCTTTTAGGCACTTATGCTGTTCAACTTACTAGTAAATTGTCTGGAAAATGGGGGCATTAGTGAGGCACAGAAGTTTTTAATGAAATGTGTTCAGAACAGTAAGAACTTGAATGGACCACAAAGAGGTGTAGCAAATTTCAGTATACTGAGCATCTGAGAAATTAAACCCACAGGTAAAATTACATTTCTATAGGTATAAAGCAATGTACATGTCATCATGTGATGGCAGTTAGTCACATAGAGTGATAACTTCTAAATTAGAGTCATGTTAGCTGTCAGCTAATGTCAAAGCAGCAGCAGAGAGAGAAAAAAAGAAAAAAATGAAAAAAAAAAGCCAAGCAGAATATCAGGAACAAAACAGAGGACATTTTTACAGTACTTTGAAGTTCATGGTGCTGATCACCCTGAATAACTGTTAAAAGGGTATAGAAGCAGTCAGGATTAGATGGGGGAGGAGAACGGCAGGGGTGATCAGAGCAGCAGAACTGTTTTAACACAGGAGAAGTTAAATAGGATGCAACGCCCCAGTTTAGAAAAGGCATGACCATAGGAGAACAGGACAGAGATATAAAATAATGAAGGATGAGGAAAAGACGAGTGGAGAGCAATCACTCAGTGTATGCCCTAGAAGAAGAGCCAAGAGCAGACAGCGTGAAATTATCAGGCAGCTAGGAACTAGTTTTTCAGATTGTATAACTCATTGCTGCATGATGCTGTGGGATCCATATGGAACTGCTCAAATGGAGATGAGGCAGACACAGAGATGAGAGAATGCGCTGGTAGGTACTAAACAGTGGTAAAGCTTCCAGCTTCAGATGTGTCTAAGCTGCTGTTTGCTGAAGCTGGGAGAATGTATCTGGGAGAAATGAGAAATCCTTCTGTACTTGCCTATTTTCTTACTCCTTGGAGTATTTGCAACTAGCAAGTCGCTGGTCTGACCACTTTGCTCTGATGCCTTACGGCAACTTTTATGTACTTATGTAGTTTATCAATAATTTATTATTCTTATCAATGTAATAAATCAATATTAATTTAAATTTTATCAGTATCATAAATAACCCAGCTTGTTTCCTCTAATTATCAGGAAACGTAAGCATGTGTGGTTCAATGTAAGTGTTGGTATTGTCTACCTCAGTTAGGATGTGCATACATAAATATTAGTCAGGCAAATATTTAAATATTTTGTTGGACTCAATCTTTGGGTCTATGCAAGTGGGCATTGACTTTCATATCCTCTTTAATGCCCACTGAAATCAGTGTGCATACTCCCACTTCAGTGTGGGTTTGTTACCCAGAGAGACTTCTAAGCAAGATGTTAAATATTCCAAAGTCATTGCTGCGGCAAATGGAAAACATGACTATAATGGAAAGGAAATGGAAGAAAGAAGAAATAGACAAATAAGCTTAGGACAGATTTGCAAAGTATGTAGCACACACAAGTCAGGGGAGACTTTTCAAAGAATTTTGCTACCATTTAGTCAGCTATGGAAGTAAATACTTTCAAAAAAAGGGTCAGATTTTCAAGTCATTCATCACTCAGAATGAAGGCTTTTGTATTGGGGGGCTCTTTTTGCTTTCCTTTGTTACTTCCTCAAGCATTTTTTTTTTGTTCCGGAATAAATTATTCCTTCCCAAATTATCATTATATATAGGTCTGAGTATCTTCTAACTTTATATAGAAACTTCATAAATACATCCTGTAATTTAGTAGTGAGCTTCTATGGTAAACTCTGTATAACTTAGTGAATCGACTTAAATTTACCTTCAGAATCCACCTTCTTTTTTCTGCTCAGACCTCTCAGCCCTTCTGTATGCACAGTTATGTTTGAAGGCAGAGTTCACCATAGACAATGTCAGCAAACTTGGACTAGACAGCAGGGTAAGTGTCATTTCCTTGCGAGCTCGTAACAGGAACAGTCAATACTTCCTCCTGCCTCTTGGTGAAGTATGTTCTCAGCTGATGAGAATACATAACCTTGGAAGAAAAAAGTGAGATTTTTCTCCTTTAAATATACTCTGTATTTCAGTGATGCATTGATAGCACACTTTAGCAGTGCAAATTATATTTATCACTTCTGCCGTTAGAACAACCTGACAGCTTTTTGAAAAGTCTAACATTTCCAAAGTTGATACAGTTTTGATGGAAACTACTCTCATCACCAGGGAAGTACAGGGCTGATTGGCTTCACCTACAAATATATACAGACAGCTGAGAGCAAAGAGCAACTCAGGATTACAGTCAAACAACCCAAGATTCCCCTACTTTACCTTTCAAATCTATTTGACCAGAGATTTTAGGGAGCCTAAATAAAAGTTATGGCTTGACACATGCTAGGGAAGTTTCTTTCCTCAGGTCTCCCTCCACATCAGGCAAAAGTGGGAATTTGCAGCCTAAAAACATAGTCTTCCCCCAGCCGCTCCCCCTAGCTGCAGTCTCTGGTTACTGGCTCTGATTTAATGAGTATCGTTAGTATTAAAAATATTTAAAACCCTCCTTTGATCTCTTCTTCCAGCTGCAAGCTCCCAACCAGTTAAGAGCCATGGTTAACACATATGTTTAAAATACTTTGACATTCAAACCTGGATTCCAACCACCCAGACTCAATAAAGAGCCTGGCAGAGCCACTGCCTCTGTACCGCACTTGAGAGCAAGATGTGACGTCTTGTGGCTAGCTGATTGACGTGATGAGTCTTGTAACATGTCTAATGCAGGACATGATTTTTGGATCAAGTTGTGACCAAGTCCAGTCTGCTTCCGTCTTGAAACCAGAGATGTAGAGGAACTTGCTATCCTGAACTTGACTGCTTGTTAAAATCTCTGATTTTGACACCATTTTTGCTGGGAAAAAAATCTCAACTAATGGTGCATATTTGTTTATTCTGCTGGTTTTGTGCATATAGCACAATAGGTTTTTGTGCATGGTGTTTTTAATGGGCACATTATATAGCATTTCTAGGGGCCACAAGTGAGTGTTTGGTTGTCAGTTTTGTTTTTTTCAGGCTAATGTGGGGCTGTCACATCCCTTTTACGGTTTTAGGTATGCAGCTTGATTTTTCAAAGTGGGATTCCAGCTTGCTTACAGGTTGCAGCCGAAAGGTACTGGGTACTTGGTCACTTTTGAAAATCAGCCTGCTTATCTAGATGTCTAGAGAAAGCCTGAGTCACAGCTCCACTCTGTCGTCTGTGTCAGCTCTCATATCAGTACTTTAAGAAATTAATCAAAGCCTCCAAATTCTTCCCTCATGTCCTTCCCTCAAGACAGTGTTACTATGTCTTTGCAAGATGGTATAATTAAAAGCAAAGAATTTTTGATAAGTAATTATAAAATTAGAGTGCGTGGACCAACACTGCACAAATGCATTCAAGAAAAAAAATAGAGTTGGCCTTAGACATCTAATAAAAACCTCTATCTCCTCTATATTGATGGGCTCATAAATGGAAAAGTTCCTAGTATTTCTAGCCTGTGCACTGGCAGCCACCCAAGCCAGTACAGGTATGCATGATGTGGTAACAAAAACACTGGTTTGCTACTTGCATCTCGACACCACATCATTGCTGTTGCTGACGGAAATGCACAGGTGAGAGCAGCATAGATTTTGTTTTTCTGGAGATTGTTTTTGCTATATTCAGTAGGTGAGCGTCTCATTCAAAAGCGTAAAGCAACCACTTGATTCACTGATGAGTAGAAGCCTATTGTTTTTTAGTCTAATGTTTGGTCTGCTCAGTCGTCAGTTATGCTAAACTTTTATGGCATTGATTCCAAAAATTTGTCATTGTATGCCATCTGAATTTCCCCATTATATGGAAAAGCTCCTCTCTGAAACAACTATATGATAATTTAAGGAACTCAAAATATTTTGAAGATGATAACTTAAATCCAAACATTTACACAATGGGAAGTAGAGTATTTACAAATAAGAAAGACATGGATGCAAATAATACAGAACGGTATTAATTGTCATAAAGTTTAATCGGAAGTACACAGGCTGAAAATGATACTGTTTAACTCAATATTCCTTTAAGCAGTAGTTTTTCTAAGCTTGCCTTAGAAATATTTGTTTTAAAAAGCTTCATACCTAACATATTTTCTGCTTTTGAAACTCCATTTTTTGACAGAATATTCTGATTCCAGAATTCCTGGAAACATCAGAACTTGGTGCTTTTAGTGCTGAAGAGGAAACAGAAAAAAATGTAATGGAAACTGCAAGATTTCACTGCGACTGCTCCCTCTTCCCATAAAAATTCTTGGAATAAAAAGCTGCTTTTTTCTTTTTAATCCTTCAATGAAAAAAATGTGCTGTATTCACAATTTGTACAGATTCTAAGCAGAAAAATATCACAATTTATTGCAGATAGGAAAAGTGTTTGCTTTGGGAACCTGCATTTGCTCTTGAATCGGCAGATTATTGTTGCATTCCTTTTCCATCTTTCTCTGCTTTCACGCTTGCTCATCAGTCTCTTTGCAATATTATATTGTTTGGTTTAATAAACTCTTCAGTATATAGAAAGTGAAGTTCCCAGAACTCTGAATTAGACTAGAACTCAATTAATCTGACCGACTTTTGACAACTGAGGCTGTAATTCCCAGTTCATTTAGATACTTAATGATCATTTAACCTCCTGTCTGTATTTTTACTTGCTGACTCATTGGTTTTTAGGCAGTAGAAGTCAGTTAACCTAAAGATCAGAAGCATGCAGTGCCCCTCCAGCAGACAAACATTTTCCACCAACATTTTGAAGAGAATAAAAATCTAAATTAATAACCCCGTAGGTTGAAAAGAGCCTATTCACCAAACATTGGTAAAGTAATTCTACAGGAAAAATAAATGTTCAGCAAAGTGATCTTTCATTTGAAAATTGGATCCAGATTTTACAAACTGAGAAGAGTGAACAACTGTGTCAAATGCAGGGCAATGCAGTTTCTCTACACAGTGTGTTGCCACAAGGTACTAATGTTCTGCTTATGGAGAAGTGCAATCTGGGCAAAAAGGAAACTTTGTTTATCAGCGAACTGTTGAAATCACGGCACGGTGAACACTATCCCGCATGTAATACATACAATTCATGTATATGTACCATCTCCCAGCTAGTTCAGAATGATACGATTCAGGACAGAGTCATCTGGCAACACATCATTTTGAAAATGAAGCCTTCTGTTCTTTGAAGAAAGATGGTATATTCATTACATCTGTAAGGCAACAAAAATGGAGCTAAAAATGAGACTTTGAGGAAAATCAAGCATTCAGTTCCCTGTTTATCTTTTGTTCTAACATGGTTGTTCCTTGGTTAAATTCATCATTGTTGCATTTATATCCTCCTTTCATGAGGAAAAGAATTCTCTTCTACCATGGAGGTAAGTTTAGTGGTAGTATTAGTTGTAGTATGTTATCCAAGCATGGAGGAAAGGGGTGTAGGGACTTAAGGGCCAGTTATCCTATAAAACACGGTATTATAACTCTGCTGCCTCTTCCAGCAGCCATGCGTATTTGAAATCCAAGGTTCCTTTTCTGAAAAGGAAAAATCACTCTAAGCTATTATAACTGGGAACACCTCTTTCTCCCTGAGTTGCACTGATTTTGTTCCACCTGTGCAAGTCTATGCCAAGAAGAAAGGAAATTTCAGCAATACAAGGCTTGTAAGTCTGTGGTATTTGTAAGAGCTAAATGCAAAATCTTTGTGCCCTAGTCTAAGGTAATTTTGTGCTGCGATTGACTTAGCAAATTATCAGTCAGGCTGTGGAAAAAGATTTTTCAGAAGCAACTAAAGCGTTTCTAGCCTCAAAATCCTTTCAGAATTTTAGCCAAGGACATAATATTAGGGATGGTATAGTAAGAAGAATGTCTCTGGCTCTCTCGCTGTAATAGTTTATCCTAATTTGTACCTATATGTTACTTTTTACATTGTATTTGACTTGTATATCTGCATACGTATTCATATACATACTAAGATTATTTATGGTATGTAGATTAAGCAGGAAAGTTATAATTTATTTTTGTTTTTTTACCAATACTCTGATGTTATTAGAACTGTTTTTGCAATCTTTAGTACCCGGAAAAGGAAAAATGTCATAAAAGAATATTTTCTGGAAGTTTTGAAAAAGACACAAAAACCTTCAGTTCTTCTTAGGGGGAAAAACCTTCTAGAAATTAGATCTCTTCAAAACAAAATCATTTGCCATTCTAAATTTCATTTTTTCAGTCTTATTCACTGCTCAAAGCATAGCAAATTTCCTTTTCTAAATATCTTTTGAAGATAAATTTGAAGTTTGAAATTAAAGCAAAATTATTGTGAAACAGTACTGTTTAAAATGGCATAGTGTGCTTTCATGTGCATTGTCTTCCAGTGTTTAAATTTGGTGAGTTCACAAACAGGAGGAGGATGATTTTATCTGTTGGAGATGAAACCTGTCCTGTGATCTGGCTGTGCACTACTTTTTCTGTTTAACTCATCAGCAGTAATAACAACTCTGTGATTGTCTTTTGGTCAAGAATTTTGCTGGTGATGTGCATGCTATAAGAGATTTCAGGTATTTAGCTTGGATCCAAGTTAACAGGAGTGATAAATTATTATTTCCTGTATTAAGGAAATTCAGAAACTAGCTGACTCTAGATGGATCTGATGAGACAATTTAGCATAATCCCTTACCTCAGCAACCTGGTTTCAGGTTGAAAGACTAATTAAGACTAAGAGTTTTTATAGTGCAAAAGTAGTGTTTCGTGGGTTAAAAAAACCCTGTGACAACAGTTGCATTTTTTATCATGGAAAAGAAAGTTTAAAGACAAAAACTTTGTTAGCACTATGCCAAGAATTAAAAATAGTATTTGCCATCCTCTTTCCTTACTACTTTTCTCTTTTGCTATCTATCCCAGTTTTGTGGACTGGGCTTGTCTTGCTGTTGTAAGGTGGAGTTTTTTGTGTAGTATCTTCAAAGCAACGGACACCTTTTGATTTTCTTCTGTCATAGCAACTGGGCTTGAAGTGGAGAGACACTTGCATGGGACTTGTTGGAGAACAGGGCATTCTCTCAGCATTAAGACTGTGAGGAAAACCAGAAGCAGTAAAAGTATTTCCTGAGCTCTGTTGAGTCAGAAAATGATTTCTGTAGATTTGCAGCTCATGACACTGCCTCCTGTTTTAGAGGAAAGCTAACACAGGTGAGACTGAAAATGGCTAAAACATACATACTCTGCCCCAAAGCCAGTTGAAGTTAGCCTAGTGTCAACTGATTTCAACTTGCAGGGACAGCTTTGACGTTGACTAAGGTCTCCCGAAAGAAATAACCACAGTAATAATAAATGTAACATTGATCTCATATAGCTATGCAAGAAATTTGGAGTGTCAAGTAGAATCTAACTACTTGGTGCAGTTTGACCTGTTCCTGTGGGAACTGGTGGGAGATTGCCTATTTCCACCAACAGAAAATGTGGCCCTGCAAAAATAACTTTATCTTCTTTTAATTCCTATTGTTCCCAAACTACAATGATACAAAACAAACCTGCATTAACTGTTTCCTCATGTAAGTGTGTATCTTGGCTTGTCTGACACAGAACAGTAGTTAGGGATATGAGCCAGCCTTCCATGTCTGGTTTTGTAAAATTGTATGTCAGTTGAAGTTGCCATGCAGATATGTGTTGCCTTTGTCCTACTCCTCAGCTTTGGAACCAAATGTTAAAACGTGGCTTTGAAGCTGGTTTGCTTGTATAGATCTTTTAGATGGTGTTGTTTCTGTGTCACGTTCATCATGAGAATGCATTGGGAAACACAGGTGTCAGTTACAGAATTGTTTCTAAACATATTCCTACTCGGTAAGGTAAGGATGGGATTGATAAAACAAAGAGATGTCCATTTGACATGTGTTGTTGTTACTCACTGGGTAAAACTATTTGTGCAGTGTAACATCAGAAGGTTTTCAAACTACATCAAGGAGATATTTATTGATATTGCTGTTTTTGTGGCACTGAGATAAGAATAAATAAGTGTAAAGGAACAGCGTTCTGAAGTTCTTCTAGGAGAATTTAAACCCTGTATTTTCCAAAACCATGAATGTGGCTGCATTGGAACACTAAACCAGAAAGGTTTATAGTGCATGTGGTACCTATTTGAATTTTTTAAATGCCTAATTTCTGCTGTGGAAATGGAGGCCAGCTTGAGTTATTTATTGTGGGATGCAGAAGGAAATCAGGACACGTTACAATCCCTGCGCCATTCAGCCAGTTTTCTCCTGTCACACCTACTTAAATTTTCAAAAAGACGCTTTAATGTATTGAGTGTGCTCTGGATCATACTAGTTCCTGAGCGCTTATGACAGCTTTCAGAGATTGCTGGTGGCTCCCAGTAGACTGTAATTCTAGAAACAGGAGCCTGATGCTAAGCATCTCCACCTGTTCTCCATTATTTTCCTTCAGAAGAAAACAATGCAAGGATAAGATTACATACTAATGGAACCCTTTTTCACTAAATAGGTACATTTGGTCACATGTAATTTGGTGGCCTATAAAAGAAAAAAATAAAATAGTAAGCTGTTTTCAAAAGGGAGAAGCAAATAAAACTTAAATGAAGAGTTTCCTAAGTTAACTAAACCCAATTCTTACGTGGCAGGTATACCAGTATGCAGTATGTAAGTACATACAGACCCCTTGTTGGAATAGCTGTGTTTTCAGTTTGATTTGTTGACATATCCTAAAAGACTTTGGACCTCATTCAGCTCTTTGTAAATCCACTACAGAGCTAGATTTGAACCCTTCTGACATTTGCACTGGAATTCCTATTTCTGCTTTGCTTAGAACAATGCGAGTCTTGTCTGTAACTGAGGTTCCTCTGCTGCCTCTCAGTAGAAAAAAATTATATACAACATTGTATACTTGCAAATGAAGTAGTAGTTTGTTACATTCTGTTACAATTTGCCATGTGTCAGCGTGGTCCCATGTTGTATCTCTTCTAACCATTCATGTGACATCTAGCTAGGTAAGTAAAAGGAATTTTAAAATTAAATAATCAGTGCATCTCTGTATAGGTTTTAGCATGTGCATATGGTATAGGTAGGTGGTACATTTCAAGCATGAACACATATGTATGTCTCCTTCTCTGGAAATCCTGAACATGGTAGAGTTCATATAGAATCTGTGATAGCCTGGCTCGTGGTAGTCACTAGTCCTGGCTACGGAAGCAGACCAGTCCCTAAACAGTACCAAAATCTGCTTCTTAGCAGTTTTTGTTGCTGTTTTTCCTTTTGCCAATATGTTATTCCCAAGGCTGTTACAAAAAATCACATTTTTTTTTTGAGAATTTTTTTCCTGCTTATGCTGTTTGCTGATTCTCCTCAGAGAGTCCACTTCAGACTGCTGGTAGCTTTTCAGTAGTACTGTTTCTTGCAAAACTCTTCGGGTAAAAAGTGGTGGGGTTTTTTGAAATAATGTTTGTTTTCTGAAGTGTGTTAGTTCCTGAATTTTGAAAACGAGGTTCAGCAGTTAATTGAAAGGCGGCAAAGGAAGGTTCACTGTACTTTACCCACATCTTTGCACTTTTGGTGAAATAAGGTGTTACTAGCAGTGTTTGTGCCACCTGCCAGCACAAGCCCCGTGCCTGCGGCCTTGCCCTGACACCCTGCTCTGGAGCAGCTACAGAACTCCCTTGGTGGCAGACACCCTACCGGGGGACAAGGATGGGTTTAATTCCTCTCAAACAACAGTAAAAGTTTCACTGGGCATTTTAGGCCCCTTTTTTTTTGACAAACCATAGATAGAATCTGGAGAACTAAAATGTTTGTAGTCCTGACTTCCTGTATGATCCATGGGAAGCACTCAGCAGGGACCTGTGGAGCAGCAACACCGTGCACTGAAGTTAGAGCTGACAGTAGATGGTAGAGATCCACCACCATTCTCCGCTGGGGCTTGACTACAAACCTGCGGGTCTTTTCTGTTTCGCCACAAGCAGCCTGATACTCAAAGTGCAGAGCTGCTATATTCCCTCATTTAGGGCAAAACCTTCAATCAGTAATCCGGTCAGAGTCAATGGGGCCATGCAGGAACTGGACACTTTGTAGGTACTGAAGTCAACTGCTAGAGTAGGTTTGGTGGCTGTATGGAGCAGCCTAAATGTAAGCACTGTCTTAGCCATAATTAGCAGTGGAGAAAGGCTCGGGATCAAAAAGTAATCTGGTTTACTGTCTCAGATATGTTTGTTCTGTAATATTGAACTGGAGTCTGAACTCTGAAATTTGAACAGGTTTTGCTGAGAGGAAGCAGAAAAAGTAGATTTGTGGACTGCTCTACAGCTGCTTTTATTGAATGCAGTAATGGTTTTTAAAGTATTTTGAGATTTGCAAATGTGACTAATGACTTAAATATTTATGGACTTGGTTAGTCTACAAAAGCAGATTATTTAAGCTTTGAAACAGTTTCATTTCAGATGTACAAAATGGATTTTTGAGCTCATTGGCAGATTGACACAGTCTTAGCTTTTCTCTGAACAAACCAGGCTGTTTGTATGCCTCTTTTCAAGACTTTGTCCAAGTTGCCCTAAATAACTTAAAGTGAGTGCTTCCAACCAACACATAATTTACATTTCATAATAGTTTTATGCTGTCATGTATTGATAACCTGCTCTTCAAATCTTTTCTCATGTTTAATGAGTAAATCCATTGTGAAGCCCAGCGAAACCATGGGACTACATATCACAACAAGGAAGACTTGCATTAGGGAGAGATTGAAAGATCATGCCTTTTTAGCCTTTTGATTTCCTAAATTAATTAAAACCTTTGTTCTGATTTTGGCTGGGAAAGCCCTTTTGTTAGCCAGCCACAATATTTCCATTGATTTTACAACAGTATTTTCTCCCAAAGCAGAGAACAGCAGTGCTGGGTTGAACATCTAAAAGACAGCACTCTGGCAGAGCGGGAGCCTGCACCCAAGCGACGAGCGCTGCACAGATAGCTTTGCTGTTATTCATGTAGCTTGCTAATGAAAACAGCGACCCGGGAGAGTCCTGAACAGAGTTCTGCCTAATGGAGTCTCATTGAAACAACAGTTTCCTGCTTTTCTTTTGAACTTTTCAAAAGTCTTTCTTGACTTACACCCGATAGGAATGATAAGGGTACTACTGCACGTTCCTCAGCAAATCTGTAACACGCAGGCGTTTTTCCATTCAGAGGTGTGTGTGACTATCTGCATGAAAGATGGGGCCTAAGACAGACTCTCATTTCCAGACCAGATGTGCTTTGACTTGAAGACTTTAAGGTAATTAACTTGACTTTGTTTGGTATATGGTAAACAACTGTGGCTTAGCCATGAGTAAAAAGAAGCCAGCGCTGAAAAGAAACAAGGGAAGAAGATCAACAAAGGTCTGTATAAGTAGCTGGAAGAGGTGCTGGGGAGGATCCAGGTATTTGTATTTTGCTCCTAGCACACAGTCCCAAATGGCCATCACTCTACAAACAGCTAGGTTTTCTTGATGTGACAGATCATTGCACTGCTGCTAATGCTTATACTTGTCAGTGCCTTCGATTTCCTTTCATGAAGTTTTACAATGAGGATATAAAAATACAGGAGAGAAATAATGAATGAGGTCAGTGATTGCAAAGGTGTGTGTGTAGACAGGTTTTGTCCCCTGTCTAAACAAAAATGGCCTAACTGTATAAGCAAGTGCTTCTTCCTGTATTTTTCCAGATCTCATGATTAAGCGTGGTAAATTTTGTTAATACAAGATGAGGAAAAATGGGAAAAGATTGGGAGAGGGATGTTTTTGAGCAGAGGGGCTATGTTCTCTCAGAATGTTCTAGAAAAAAGTCAAAATAGCAATGTAGTTTTATTTGGTGTTGAAGTAATATTCTGAAGTGTACAGAGGCCTAACTGATGAGCAGTACTTGTATGATACTGCTTACTGAGGGATTGCTCCAGTATCTACACTGATACCAGTGATCCCAATGCACTTTTACACATTCAACCTATGGGCTTCAGCATGATTGCATTGGTTTAATTGAGGAAAAAAATCTCTTCTATTGAATGAACCTGGATAAAGGTACTTAAATTAGATGAAATATTTGCAAGTATGCTATGTGCTATCTAAAACTTAAGCTAAGTATAAAGTAATTCATATGCCTTGTTGTTGCAGGTGAGGATAGCCTGACACCCTCAAACCAAGAATTTTGACTGATCATTTTAATTATGCTGATGAAAATGTATGTTTTATCTTTAGTGACAAAGCTTACCTCTCTACAGTATATATCCTAACTCTTCATCCTTTAAGGTAGAGCGCTGACTTGCCTTTGGGCCGTTCAGATTAAAATGAGACCAATGCACCAAGGGGACCAAGTATGGGTTTTCAGGAATAAAACACTATGTGCCCCATGCTTATGTATGTTCAAGAAAAATTAATTTTTAACAGTGTAACTGTAGCACGGCCTCAGAGAGTCCCTGCTTTGGAGCGGGCTTTACGGGAGTGTTCAGAGCAGCAGCTTCCCACATCAGGAACTGGGACTCCGCAGCCTCTTGTCCTTCCCCTGCAGGCACTGGGGTTGGAGGGACTCATTCATCCTTCCTCCAGCCTCTGTACCCACACTCAGTATGGGGAGAGTCGGCATCTGTACAGCAGGCTGCAGCAGAAGCTGACACCTTCGGTGCCACTGATACCAAAGAAAACGAATGGCAGTGAAAATGGCATTTCAGCGTTTCCAGGGAGGGGCATTTCTACTCATATTCATCTGGACAGGGGTCAAAATGCGAAGCTGTAGCAGCAAAGCACTGCAGAGGTCTTGTACTCTCTCCCCTCTTCCCTTCCTGTGCATGTAGGAAGGCTGGCAAGAGATTGCTTAGGAAACAATGGCAAAACCTAATGTTTAGCCCCTCTCCGTGCTATTCTGGTGACCATTTTGCATGACTTTCAGGAAGCAGAATTCCTGCATCAATGAGGCAGCAAGTAGCTGCAAGGCTGTGTGTCCCAATGCCTCCGTTTTGAGAGACCCTCTTAGTAGGCAAAGTGCCATTTTCTCCTATCCCATATGATCCTTTGAATTGATTTCAAGGAAAATGCACTAAATTTAGGAGACACTCTAACATTTTAATGGTGATACTTTATTATTTTACGGGCAGATTTTCCTACTTGGGAGAAACTTCAGAAGCCAGTGGGAATTGCGCCTGTTTTAGGACTGAGTGATCTGTGGGAGAGGGTGTATTTTCTGCTTTTTTTGCTGTGTGTTTTCACAAAACATGCAAACATTCAGGTGGATTTAGGCACTTGGATACACAAAGAGCTGCCTAGTGGTTTTTGCAGCTCTTTCAGCAGAGCAGGTGTGTAACCATCACTGACGTTACTGTTGGTGCGGTGCAGATGGAGACGAATCCTCAAGCCTGCGTGCTCTTCAGAGCACGGTGCTAAAGACATGGTGCAAAGGGCATCTTGCCAGGGAAATGTGCCTTCTCACTTGTTTTGAGTGCAAAGTATTCTGTGCAGTCTTGTTTCCTGAAGAATTTGAAGAGTGGGATGATGAAAAGGAATTGGTTGACTTGGGAAATAGCCTTCTCATGACTGAGGAAAGCCATGTAGTGTTACTTCATTACTTTTCTGTGATGAGGTACTTATCATTCATGTCAGTCTAGTCTGCTTTTCTGCCGCCTTGCAAAGTAACTAGGAAAACAATCTGTTGCCTAAGAGGTGAATCATTCTTTGTGTACAGTAAGCTGTTATAGATATGCTTATATTCTCACAAGTATAAACATATAAATAACATCAAGCATTTCAATAATTCCATTGCTGCTGGTTCAGCTGCCCAAGACTTCAGTTATATTTTTATCTGCCTAATTAAAACTACTATATTGTTTGTTTGTTTTTCTCTGGAGTATCATGAGAAGTACGGGGAAAGCAATAAATCACATCTCCTTTACATCTTCCAGCAAATGCTGTAGTAAAAAGGTAAGCAAGGAAGTCTTCCTTTACTGTAATGACATAGCCATGGTCAATGACTGGTTTCAGCGTGGAGTTTAAGGAGAGCTCTGCATGTATCCATGCTCTAAGAATTGTTTGGCAGCTATTAAATAGGCTGAGTAGGTTCATCTATATATATTGCTTTAGGCAATCAATTTCTTTATGTAAAATATGCTTCCATGGGTATGACTTTAGAAAGTAGGACTACATTTTTTCATAACTTGGTGGTAAGTGTGGCCACCTTGATTTGTGTTTGTATCCCTGTATAGAGGAGATAATTGTTAAAGACACAGTCAGATATTTCACAGAATGGCAGAATGGTAGGGGTTGGAATCACAGAGTCACACACAGAATCACAGAATATTAGGGGTTGGAAGGGACCTCTGTGGGTCATCTAGTCCAACCCCCTGCTGAAGCAGGGTCACCTACAGCAGGCTGCACAGGACCTTGTCCAGGCGGGTCTTGAATATCTCCA
>Ga0065711_1006426_pt1 | contig 18333 bp, 9 predicted proteins | sample Hoacrofraction12_FD_59098 | JGI IMG/M metagenome (GOLD analysis project Ga0065711, IMG submission 59098) | Hoatzin crop microbial communities from Cojedes, Venezuela - Epithelial fraction 12 v2 (version 2) | ecosystem: Host-associated > Birds > Digestive system > Esophagus > Crop | place... | reverse complement strand
AGCCCGGCGGCGGGGAGGGTCGGGAGGAGGAGCGGGCGCTGCCGTGGGGCCAGCCCGGGACCCGGCGGGTTCAGCCGGGCCGGCCGCCGTTACCGGGGCCGCCGGCTGTCCGGGCGCGCCATCCCGCGGCCGGGACAGGGGAAAACCCGGCGGAGGTGAAGCCCCTGTCCCTCCCCGCTGCCATTCACCCCCCCGGCCCTCTTTCTTTATTTCCCCCCGCGTGTGTGGTTTCAGCAGTGGGCTGTCGCGCCCGCCGTGTAAAACCAGTTCTTCTGATGCCTGCTGAAGCGGGTTCAGTTTTCTAAGAGCCGGGGGTCCGAAACCCGTGCACCTGCGTACAGGGTGAGCATCCCCGGAGGAGCGACGGGTAAGGTTAGGGCAGCGGTTTCTTCCAGGGAGCGTGAGGTTTCCAAAATTTGTTTTCTGTTTTTGCTTTGTCAGAGCAGAACTGTGAATTCCAGCTTTCAGGCCATTTCGAGAGTAAGGCCAAAAGCAGTTACAGGAACTGGTTAGTGTAGCAGCCTCTAATATTTTGCAGTCTCAAAATTGCATTTGGAATTATGTACGTTTAATTTTGACATTTGCTGACTTTCTTACAATAAGAAGCAAACCCCAAAGCGGAGGCTACACCGAGCAGACCAAGATGAAAGGCTGCCAGATAGTCGGACACAACTTTTCTTCTGTCTGAACTACATTGACATGTAAATTTCCTCTCGAATAACCTGAAGGGAAACATATTCTAGTTCTGCTTGACTACAAGGCTTCCCCTGAGCATTTGAGACACGTTCTGCTGGAGTAAGAGAGGTTACACTGACAAAATATTTGAAGGATATCCTGAAAGTTTAGGATGTGGGTAGATTTTGTCCTGTGAATGCAGAAAGATTTAATGTTGGAAGCAAGAACTGAGGAGAATTGAAAATACTTTCAACTGCCTGGCAGCTGGAATGCCACCAAACAGCTGGGTTTGGAAACCGGAGGAAGAATTTCAACATTTTCACAGAGCTGGGGATCTCTCTCTCTCTTTCTAGTTTCCATCTTCTTCTGCCATCTCTGAAGCACCTCATCCTACCATAAAGACAGAGCTGACTCAAGGCTTCTAATTACTGTAAGCCAACCCAAAATGCATATGGGAAAGGGGTGAAGGAAAGGAGAGGGCAGAGCACCTTGGGGTTTGGAGGAAGAGTGGAGAACAGCCTGGCAGCAGGTTTGAGTAAGATGTTGAGGGTTTCTTCTTGCATCCAGCTTGTAGCCTTCTCGGGGCCTTTCCTCCGTCCTCTGGAGGCTGTATTTGCAACCGTCTACACATTTCCATCCCCATCGTTTGGCAAAGAGGAACCTCTGTGTTCCCCCTTGCCAGCAAGCTGTACTGGGCCATGGCAACCACTGATGATGCCCATGTTTGAAGCTGCCCTTGCTTGAACAGTAGAGATCGTGTTGGTAAAGAGAGCTTAAGTGCGTGACTGTAAATGACAATGCTGCCTCGTAGGACCACTGCTCTGGTCTGTAATGAGAATTACTGTTTTCATCAAGTTCCTCAGTTTGGACTTCTTCCAGTTCTACTGAAGTGCAGTTAGTTCATTACAGGCAACAAGTGGGTCATTATAAATGATGAAAATCTTGGCTTCCAAGACTGCTTTTGTAAATAGTGAGCACTTTAGTACGGTATTCCAAATGGGAGGCTCCAATGCATCTAGTGAGAGTTGTGTGTTTTGTTTTATTCTTTTTAAAGAGTGGCAGAAGGGAGTTGTAGTACTCCACCCATTTGCTTTCTGAAAGTCTCTATATAAAACAAAGTTAGTTACGGGTGCAGATGGGAAGACTTCAGCTGTCACAGTGGAATGACATCAACCCAGGCACCTCTAAGACTTTCTGTATGAACTATCAGTCAGTGAATGAACTTTCTCTAGGGCTTACGAAATTCAGCTACAGAGAAATATCAAACACCCAGACCCTGAGGAAGGGCGGAGAAAGGGAGGAGTATTCTAGGAAAGAACCTAGAAAAGTCATTCTCGAGGCTGGTGGAAGAACTGGGTTTCTTAATACCTTGTATTTGTTCAACAGCTACACTGAGGCAAAGAAAATGAAAACCAGCTTTTCCGCATTAATATCACATTACTTATCATCAAACCATGCTAGTTCGTGGCAGGCTGAAAATAAAGAAAAGGAGGTGCTTGTCATACAGCTTAACGGTTTAACTCCATGTCATACAACATACAAGGAACTCATTGATGCAGAACATTGTAGAAGCAAAATTTTATACGGGTTCGAGGGATGACTGGGTGACTTTATGGAAGAGAAATCCAGTGAGATTTCCTCCTGCCACAGAAGCTACCTCTGGCTTAAAGTACGTGAGGCAAGCGGTTGCAAGCTAAGAGAGTATGAGGGAGGAGTGACATACATGGTTGCCCTATTCTTCTGCTCTATCCTAAGAGTCCACATTTGGCCACTGTCAGCAGCAGGGTTTTAGGTGAGGTGGACCTTGGGTCAGGCCAGGAAAGCTATTCTTATGTTCTCATCATAGTGTATCTTTATTTTGACAACTTATCATTTATCCATAGATATGTAAAAATCATCATTCCTCTTCAAATTTAGTACTAATTGAGGAACAACAAAAGCAGTTCTTGAAAGTAACTTCATACATAAAAGTTCGTGTTTAAATATGTGCATTTTTGATATACTAGTAACCTAGGCTGGTATGGCCAACTGGTGTCTCTCTGCAAAATCTTGCATCTGGGATGACTCTGCTCTGCTTTCAAAACTTTCAGATCTCTTTTAGTATGACCACATACACCCCAGAGCTTAAGCCTGTGAGTCACTGTAATCTCCAGACATCTTAAGAAAGCCCATACATCTTCTCCAAAACCTGAGTTAGCTACTTTAAAGCCAGGGTGGATATGTTTATACTGTATTGTAAAATGTGTCTTATGTATATCCTAGTAAGTAAACTCCGGGTCATAGTTGGTGTTCCATAGAGGCAAAGGTGAAAAAACATCAAAAATTATGCTAAAACAAAACCACTCTTTCAATTTTGCCTCAGAAGCAACAAGCTGTGTTCGAACCGTAGTTCTCAGTTAGCTAAAAAGTCATAATTGTTGCCTCTTATAGACAGGACCTTCGTCTATATGGTGAAGATGCCTCAGAATTATAGGAGTCATTGGTCCATTACACAGCAATTAAAGTGACGTTACCACTTCTTTTTCCACATTGCACATACTCGTCTTTTTTCATGTTAGATCTTTAGCTAGCTTGTAACCAGGCTGTGTCACTGGATGGCAGTCCTCGTAGTATTCTAAACTAAGCTCCAGCAAAGGAAAGCGGTTATCTTTGCCCTAGTTTACACTGCCATTACAATGTAAACCAGAGAGCTTAACCACATACATATCCTTGAATTGCTTGGCTTTTAAAGTTTAATCATAGGCCCTTTCTTTCTGCACAGCTGAGGTTTCCATGTAATTGAAAAGAAGGATATGAGAACGGAGCACAGCTTTCCCAGTGACAGCGGCCAGTAGTTGCTTAATGCCATGGACATCACTGCTGCCAAAGGAGAAAAATGGTCTTTTCAGTAATGTTTTCAGCTCGGAATCAAGACTTCTGGGTTCAGTTTCTGGCTCTGCCACAGACTTCTAACAATTTTACATTCTTTCTGCGTATTTCCCAACTACAGATGGGAATAATACTGCTTTCTGTCTTTCCCTTTTAAAGTGTTAGCTCTTTGTGTGGCGCATCACCCCATCTAGGTGGGGCTTTCCACATGTGACCATAAGACACAAACAGCACAGTTCCTGCAGCCTTTGTGGGATCCTGAAGGAAAAAGGCATGTGATGAGTCAGCAGACTTGTCCCTCCTACTTGGCTGGGCTTTCCTGCGTGTATATAACCAGGACACTCCTCTAGACCAGAAAGCTTCTAAATTCCTCTCTCATCTGTCCCCTCCAGCCACAGATTTTCAAATTCCCTGACATCCTGGGAGAGATTCAGGCTCCCACGCGTAGGAAATCAATAAGGTTTTGGTGGCCACGGCACACGGGGTGATACAACACACGCTCTGCAGGAGACCCATGAGCACCAGAAGACCAGAGCAGCAGAGGCTGAAAGCATTTAAAATGGGACTTGCCGCCTTGTTTAGGTGCCCAAATTGCTCCATCTGTGACAATCAAACAAAATAAACTTGGAAAGGGGAAAGGAGATCTTTCTAAGTTGGTTTCTGGGGAGACCAATTAGCGAAGTGCCATTTTCCATGGCAGGCAGATTCACAGGTCTTAGCTGGGTGAGTGTCGTGGTTTAGCCTGGCTGGAGACCAGGTGCCCACCAAAGCCACTCCATCACTCCCCTGCTCAACTGGACAGGGGAGAAAAAGGACAACAAAAGGCTTGTGGGTCAAGATAAGGACAGGGAGAGATCACTCACCCATTACCATCATGGGCAAAAAGGCTAGACTTAGGGAAATTTGTTTCATCAAATCAGAGAAGGGAAATAAGTAATAAAACCAAATCTTAAAACACCTTCCCCCCACCCCTCCTTTCTTTCTGGGCTCATCTTCACTCCCGTTTCTCTATCTCCTCTCCCCCGAGCAGCGCAGGGTGACAGGGAATGGGGAATGGGGGTTACAGTCAGTGCATCACACATTGTCTCTGCCACTCCTTCCCCCTCAGGGGAGGACTCCTCATGCTCTGCCCCTGCTCCAGCGTGGGGTCCCACCCATGGGAGACAGCCCCCTCCGAACTGCTCCAGCGTGGGTCCCTTCCACAGGGTGCAGTCCTTCAGGAACTGGCTGCTCCAGCGTGGGTCCCCCACAGGGTCACAAGTTCTGCCAGCAAACCTGCTCTGGCATGGGCTTCTCTCTCCATGGGGCCACAGGTCCTGGCAGGAGCCTGCTCCAGCACGGGCTCTCCATGGAGTCACAGCCTCCTTCGGGCATCCTCCTGCTCAAGCGCAAGGTCTTCCATGGGCTGCAGGTGGAGATCTGCTCCACCATGGACCTCCACGGGCTGCAGGGGCAAAACCTGCCTCACCATGGTCTTCTCCATGGGCTGCGGGGGAATCCAGCGCCTGGAGCACTTCCTCCCCCTCCTTCTTCACTGACCTTGGTGTCTGCAGTGTTGGTTCTCCCACGTATTCTCACTCGTCTCCTCAGCTGCAAAATGCCATTATGCAGTTTTTCCCCCCTTCTTAAATACGTTATCACAGAGGTGCTACCACTGTCACTGATGGGCTCGGCCTTGGCCAGCGGTGGGTCCGTCTTGGAGCCGGCTGGCATTGGCTTTATCAGACATGGAGGAAGCTTCTGGCAGCTTCTCACAGAAGCCACCCCTATAGCCCCCCCGCTACCAAAACCTTGCCACGCAAACCCCGTACTGTGGGTAATGCAGAATCATTGGTGACTTTTAGGTCACTTAAAGCTGTTACTTTTTGGCCATTACATGAAAGAGCGCAATTAGTCTGGTTTCCTAAGTGTTCTTAAGTCTGTGTGTACTCTGTGTGTAGTCTGTCCATCCACCTCTGCTTGGATCCCAACTTTTGAATGTGACTTTTGAATATGCTGGTGGTTTTCAACCATGTTCTACCTACAACCAGTGGCTACAGAGAAGAGAAGCAGAAGCTTAGAAGATAATTTTGTTTCTACAGGATAAATAGATGGGANTACTCACACTGCTGCCCCCACTGAGGGAAAACAGGTAAAACTCAGCTGTTTCCACCTTCCAGCAAGTAGCTCAGCATGGATGCTGGCTGACTGGTCTGCGCCCATCTTGCTAGAGACTGTTGGAAACATTAGAGGCAATACAGGGACTACCTGAGGCATTCCTATTTTGAGCAGAGTGTTAAATTCTGTTCCACTGATGTCAGTGCTAATACTGCATGAATATACTTTGAAAATACTGAGATAACTGTGCACATTTCCAACATATATATTCAAATCTCTCTTTCTTGTTTTAGAAAAAAATAGACAAAATGGAGCACATGTTACTGCTGTTCATATTTTTCATACCTACATTGGGTCTCGCTAATGGAGCGGAAACTGAACAAGATTTTACTTGGCACTTAAAGAAAATTCCCCAGATCGTGAGCAAAAGAACTTTCTCCCTTGACAGCCCTAAATTTGAAGCTCAAACCAAATTAGAGCTGAACAGTGTATGTGGAATTGAATGTCAAAGAAAATTGCCAGTGCCAAGCTTGTCTGACTTGAAGGACCTCTTATCCTATGAGACCGTTTTTGAAAACGGCACACGGACCCTGACTGAAGTGAATGTCCTCGGAATAGTGCCGGATCCAGCTGGAAACACAACCGCACAAAGGTCTTCAAGAAAGAAGAGGCAGATATATGGAACGGACAGTAGGTTCAGCATCTACGACAAGCGGTTTATGACCAACTTTCCATTCAACACAGCAGTGAAGATCTCCACCGGCTGTAGTGGCATTCTCATTTCCCCCAAGCACGTCCTAACAGCTGCCCACTGTCTGCACAGTGGCAAGGATTATGTTAAGGGCAGCAAAAGACTGAGGGTGGGCTTGATGAAGACGAAATCCAGAGGCGATGGCAGGAAACGCAAAGGTGCTAAAAGAAGTAGGAGAGAAGTTTCTGTGGCCCAAGAGGATCCCGAAGTCACCACAGAACGACGGCGACGATCCAGAGGGGGTGGGAGAAAGCAGAGGAGATCTGGGAGGCAGCAGGCGACCTCAGATGGGATGCCCTCCTTCCAGTGGACCAGGGTGAAGAGTACCCATATCCCGAAAGGCTGGTTTAAGGGTGTCTCGGGGGATATTGCCCTGGATTATGATTATGCTGTTCTTGAGCTCAAGCGTCCCCACAAAAGGAAATACATGGAGCTAGGAATCAGCCCAACAATCAAAATGATGCCTGGGAGCATGATCCACTTCTCAGGTTTTGACAACGATCGATCTGGGCAGCTGGTCTATAGATTTTGTAGCATTTCTGATGAATCCAATGATCTCTTTTATCAGTATTGTGATGCTGAGCCTGGGTCCACTGGATCTGGTGTCTATCTCCGCCTTAAGGAGCCAGATAAAAAGAAGTGGAAACGCAAGATCATCGCTGTTTACTCTGGCCATCAGTGGGTGGATGTCAATGGTGAACAGCAGGATTACAATGTAGCAGTAAGAATTACTCCTCTCAAATATGCCCAGATTTGCTTCTGGATACATGGGAATGATGAGAATTGCACACAAGGCTGAAGAGAGCTGAACGCGACTCGCTTAGCACCCATATTAACATAGAGTGAAAGTCTGCTGCCGCAGTTACTGGAAGAACATCCATCAGGATGTTTCTGAACTCAAAGCTCACAAGTAATGTTACGGTGACTTGAGTAATGCTGAGTTGCTGGGGCATGGGTAGAATTGTCGAACAAAATATTTTTAATTGTAATCAACCCTAGATATGCACCTAAAACCCCAAACTATATTTATGTTTGCAATTGTGATAAATTCCAATCATTCACACCAGAAAAAAAATTACTACACCTCTTTGTCACTTTTTTTCCTAAGGGAAGGACTGAAACTTCTCAGAGTGACATTGTTAAACAATATCTAGTTTTCCAATGGATTTGCTTTTCTCAGAGGTCTGTTCCAATTCTCCAAATGCAAGTTGTGCATACAGTACATGGCTGTATGTGCAGAATGATCTGGAGAACTGCATGAGAGCAAGACACTAATTTGGCATTCTCTAAAGACCACAGGGCCACGTTGCGAAGCAGCAGTCTAATTCATGCTGGTTAGTTTGGAAATCTTCCTCCTCTGGTTGCTGCAGGAAGACTTCCATGGAAATCCCAAATTTCTGTAGCTGAGGGATAGACCTTAAAGACAAGTTTCACTTCATTGCTCAGTAAAAGCAGCAAAGAGAAATCAATGAACATAGAAGTTTCCCTGCCTGGAAGAAGAAGAAACATCAAGACATAATTTAATGCCTTTTGAGAAGCTATAAAAGTCTTAAACACATCCATTTGCATTCCAATTAGTATTTGGAGAGCTGTATGTTTAGTTTCTAGTCAAATGTGTAGCTTTACAGACTGGGAGAAGTCACTGACTTCTGAAGTGGCTATTTGACAATCATATAGAGCTTCACAGATGATAGATTTTTTTGGGTGCTAACCATTTTTGCAGCTTTTATAAATGACTATTATAAGCATTCAGCTTCATAGATAGGGTAGTATGTGTTAGACTGGGAGCTGAAAAGCAATATTTCGTGTTGTCTTTAAATGATTTTGCAAAATGGGTAGTTTTAATCACATCATGTTCAGACTCCACCTCAACATGTGTTGCAGGGTTAGACTAAAAAATTCTCCCAACTAAATGATACCACTTTCTGAATGGTAGAAGAACTATCCTGTACGTTATAACAGGTATCTTGTTAGGTAGCAGCAGTAGTTAGCAAATAATTTGATTCAATACGTTTGCTGAACCATATATTTAATGAAAACAAGAAGTGAGCTTGACTGTTATACGCCTATAGATACAAATCATCTTTTGAAAAATGTTTTGGTTTTCATTGCTACACAAGCCTGTATCTTTTATTTTATATCAAGATTTTGAAGCGCACAGGATTGCTATGGTGCTATGTTAATCTTATAAAACAATACTGTGTATTTCAGATAACATCCATTGGGTTTCATTAGTTTTGAGATTATTCAACACCACAATATCTCATTTTTTTGATCACAAGTTTATGCTGACCAAAATACTTTTTCTTCCTGTGCAGAAGAAAAAAATACAACAAAATTTTAAACTACTATTTGTCAGTATCTTTAAAATATGCTTGTAGCATCTTTTGATGAAATAAGATCATTTTTAATAACCCACTTTTTTTCTAGATGACCAAAAGTATAAAACCTGACACTGAATGTCCAGGCAACTTTCTTTGTCATATTATTGCCAAAGCATAAATATTTAAGACTTGCTTCCATACCATAACTCTAACAATATTTCATTAATTGGAATTGATCTCACTTTAAAAGAAATTATTTAACTTCAGCCTTTCCAAGGAACACTTAACTTGTTTTTTTCTTCCGTTGTGTGATTTTTTGCAGAAAAACTGATAATAATTTTTAAAGTTTAGAAAGTTATGTCTAAGATTTTAAGGTTAATTTTTTTATTGTTGTTGTAAACATCTCTGTTAAGACATATGGCTTTACTGGTAGTGATTTTAAATCATCTCGGTCCAGTATTTAATACTCTTACTCTATGCAGTGGGCCTACAGTATTCTTTAGTTGGCTCTGTAAAGTTTTTAAGTGCCTTTTTCCAGAGTTACTGTGAGAAATAAGGTACCACATCGTCAATCGATACAATTCAGCCTAGGTCCAAAACTGGTCAAGATAAGGTGGCTTAGTAAATTCCTTGTTTCAGTGAATCTTATTTAGGTGTACTCACTAGGAGCAGAAGTATAACCTTTCTTTATTAGTTTCGGAATCAAGGACAAGGTAAGAATGAGAAAAGCTAATCTCAGCTTTCAAATGGTCTTGTTGTAGTAATCATCTGCTATAAATACCTCAGCCCTGACCTGAAGTTCTCATACCAGGGTGATAACAAAAGTTTATGCTCAGAGGATAAATATTAGATGCTCAGCGCTTCATTCTATGGTACTAAGAGATTTAAGAGGCTGACCAGAGCAACACAAAAATTAAACAAAACTCTCTATATATTCAAGCCTCTGTGTCTGAGTGCACATGCACAAACACAGGCAAATATCTGCTCTTGTAGAGCATGTGCCATTTTGACTGGGTCGGCGCCTTCAGGCAAGGGAATGTAGGCACGAGAAGACATGAACAAAATGTTGTTCCTGTTGTAGTTGCATGCCAGGCAACGTTTCAGTCTGCCAGTTGGCCTTGATACAGAAGGAAATGCTTAATGTAAGGCATTGTGACTGCTTACTACAGGTACTTCTGAAATAGTTCATAAATCAAGTGCTTTCACACAACCCCAGGAGGTCAATGTCTCATGTAGAGCTCTTGGTACCAGCCACTGCAAATGGGACAAGAATTTCTGAGCTGTGGTTATCTCCAATTTCCTTAAAAAACCTGCAGTTGGTATCTAGTTATCTATGAGAAAATAAGAGGAGGGGTGTTCTTAGTAATTAGATCAGCTCTGCAGTTGTCTAGTACTCAGGCATCAAGGCTGAGTTCCCAGCCCAGAAGGGGACAGAGCCCTTGTGATGTTTCCCCAAAGGATTTTTCCCTCTTTCAAGTACCAGACTGTACATCCTTTGTTTTCATCAATACTAATGCTTTTCTGTAAGAGTTGCTATATTAGATCTTTTTCTTTAACTGCATTCCTGGCTTTGGGAAAAACAAACTCAGTCAAATCCCTTTTCTGCTAGGGGGCTACTGGCAGTTTTCAAAGTTAACAAGTAAGTTTTTCCTTGGCCAGAAATAAACCCCGCATACAAACTGTTAACACCCTCAGACCAGCTTCTGCGAGGTGTTTGTGCAGGCGTTTAATGTGGGGCTCCGAGGCGTACGATGGAAGTCAAGGGGATTATCTGCAATGTGAAAAATTCAGTCTAAGTTTGTATTTTCTTAACAGAAGGAAAACACAAAGGTAGGTTAGGTAGCAAAACGGTTTTTGTTATATGAGGTTTGGAGTACCTGATGCTTTAAAAATTGCTTAAAGATACTCCTTGACCCAGTTTATAATTTACCATCCAAATTTTGCAGATTTATGAGTCTGTATGGAGTATGAATCAGCACAGAATAAACTCATCTGCATGTGGAGGAGAGAAGCAGCTGGGGAGTTCCTCCTATTCTGTTGATAAGGGATGAGCTTGCAGCAAAGAGCAATGAATGCAGAAAGAGAGAGCAAGAGAAGTAGGTGGTATGGCAGACCAGGAAGGCGGAGGTGTTATGCGAGGGATAAAGGAAGTGTGAAAAGCAACAGATGAAATGGCTGCGAGGTAGCAGAGGGACCTGTTGTAAGGAAGAGTAGGCAGCTGGCGAAGGCAGAACTGTATAAATTAAGATGTAAAAATCACAAGTTACATGAACAATCTCCTTTCGCTGTTAAAGATGAGGCTGTTCTTCTCAGCCAACAGCACCAAGGAAAGGGCTGTGAGAGGGCTCAGGTTCCAGCAGGGACCACTAGCAGGCAGGAATTTTTGACTCTGATCTACAATCCCTGCCCGAAGTCGCAGGGATTACACTTGTGCTCGCTTAGGGTCCTTGGGAAGCAGCAGATCCGTGTCCTGGACAAAAGGCTTGGCAGCGTGAACCTCCCAGCACACCGGGTCACCAGGAATGCAGGGAGTAAAGGGAGTTTCTTTCACTTGAATGTTTCTCAAACCTGACATTTTGTTGGGATTCCTGTAAAGGCTGTTCCCCATTGGAAAAACAAACAAACACAATGAACAAGAAATCTCAGACCTGAAGCATTTAAATGGTGGCTCCATTTTTTGCCTGTATCTGCGAATTTTAGCCAATAAATTTTTTTTCAAATACCTTCCGTTTGTGTTTGGTATCCTCGTAGAAATTTAATCAGCTGCTTCTAATTTTAAAGCACAGGATATTGCAGATATGTCCATATACAAATTCTAGGATTAAAGAATGAATGGGGAAAAAAATAAAGAATATTGTTAAACTGAAAGCATAAAATTGCACACTAATCTTCAAGGATTTAGAAGTGTATTTGAGTCCCTGTTGCACCAGCCTTTTGCTTTGAGTGCGAGATAGCATTTGGGTTAAAAACCTCCAGAGGTAGATTTGATGGTTCTTTAATGTTCTTAACTTTTTAAAGACTGACAGCAAACTTCAAAAAATCTGTTTTTACAATATCTATAACTGCAAAAAATGACAACTCATTTGGGAAAATAAATGCAAACCTTTTCTATATTAAGATATTATACAATGCACATACTCTGTTAATAAATATTTTCCGTTGTTTTTCTTTTCCTCTGTCATGATGTAGTTTGTTATCTATGGTGGTGTTACACAAACTCCATTCTGTAAACGCTTGTAACAGGTTATCAGTGAACCATCTGGAATGTGGTCTTACAAAATATTAATGTCTCTTTAAATTCGTTCTGGGAAGAAACCTCTCTGTCTACTCCTGTCTTCAAGATAATTACTCCATGAGCAAATTTGATGAGTAAAAAAAAAAATGTTTCAGCAAGGAAATGACTCACAGACTATGCCAGAACTTATTAATTCTGAAATAACTAATTAGTGCTGTTTCTGCTGTTAGTTATTGTTGTATTTTCTACCCCAGAGAGCTGTTGAACCAGGCCAAATTAGAAGCGCGTAAAACATTACAGTCTTGGTTCTCAGCATTATCTTAACTCTCTGCCCTGGAAACTGGCACTGATTTGATCACTGACAGTAAAAGGAGAGATTTTTGGCAATGACAACAGCTGCTGGAAATATTTAATGGAAAGTTTAGAAATGGTTACAGCAGTGATTAACAGTGTGTCTAATACAACCAATATTTAACAGGGGTCTGGCAAGGGCTTCCCCGCCAGCTCTGGTGGTCCTTACATTGGGGACAAATGAGGGCCACAGGGGAATAAATAGGACCAACAGCTTCATCACCTGGGCCAAAGTCCATTTGGGGCTGGTGGCAGGATCTAAATGTTTTCATTGCTGGAGTTTACTTTTTGCCACCTTCTGGGAGAATGTCTTTGTGCCCAAGAAACGCTCCTCTGCCCCTACCCAGGGAACACAAACAGAGACCCTGGGGTGACAGCTCTATCCTCTGCACCCCAAGCCACTGGCAGGGCTGTGGTTACTCCAATGGAAGATATGTTCCAAGATGTCCTGTGGGTCTCCAACTCCCTGGGATGCCCTGAGAGGCTTGAACTGGCATCCTGCCCAAATATCTCTTCAGCCCTAAAATGTTCTGATACAGCCCAGTTCCTTGTGCAGGTATTTTCTTGTCATACTTCCAGTTCCCATCATCTTTAACAAGCGTTCAGAAGGCCTTCACCAAACAACGGCAACTCAAGTCCACCAAAGAAGTGGCCTCTTATGCTGGTTATTATGCAGGTATTCCCAAAGAACTGTTCATTCCTCCTACTTGGAATATGTCCCTAAGCCTTGGTAAGGGCTTACCCTTCAGCCGCTATTGCTCAGAAACAAGATCAGATATACTGGAAAAGCGGCACAAAAATTTTACAAAGATTACGCCTCTTGGTACTTACGCACTCACCGTAGTTACTGCAGTTGCTATGACTCCACTTTTTTTCCATGGGAAAGAGTCTGAAAACATCGGATGAAACCAAGTTGGGCTGGTTTTCAGATAAATTACTCAGCTGCCCTTTGGCTGCAGTTGCAGCATTCTCCCACCCCTCCCCTCCAGTTTATTTTCCAGCTTTATGGATTAAATGCTTGTTTCAGCTTTGCTTAATCAAAGATGAAAGCAGCCAGGAGACAGCACATGGCAAAGGACCCTTTCTGGCCATACGTCTCCGCGGGCACTTTGAAGCAGGGTGGGCCCCAGAGGGAGGACAAGAGGACGCAAAGGTGAAGACCGTGATCAAGAGTAAAAAAGCGCAGTGCCTTACTGAATGGAAGAAAACATGGTTTCTGTTTTTCCTACAGTGAAAGGCAAGCCTAGTTTTTACATTCCTTTGCCTTCTCTTGAATGATTAACTCACCAATGAAATATTGTTGGCTCTTGTAGAGGAGCGAACCAACCCACTCAGTGGCGGGGACGCAAAGTGCTCTCGAATGCCAGCAGGGGCTTCCCCTTCCCAACACACACAAAAAAGAGAATGCAAAGTTACCCTACAGGGGGTTTACTAGTAATATGAAGAAAAAAAAATTAAAAAGTAATCTCTAAGACAAGCATCATATGTTTGTTTAAGTAAAACAGGGATATTTTGATAACTACATATGCATAAAGGCAACAGAGACTTTGTAGATATGTATGGCATATGGGTTTTTCTGCCACCCTCATCTGTGAAGGACATGGATGCATTCCAGAGCTGCGGTGAGTTACGTGGCAAAAGAACAACCAGTTGCTGGTTGTCTGCCCCACAATCTCCCCACAGGGGCAGGGATTCAGTGTGCTACCAGACTCTTGCTGCTTATTGAGTTTGGACTCAGACCCAGTCTTAAACGGTGGACAAGAGCAAAGGCTTCCAGGCATGTGGCCACTGGCATTTTAGGTTTTTATACATTTTGCTGTATGTATCCACAGAGGATGCATGAAGTCTGTTTTTCATAATGGCTTCAGTAACCAAACATCGCACCACATTCTCCTCTCATTTACAATGGTGAACCTTACTGGGAAATCTGACCCACTCCATAGCAGATGTATTTACATGTTATAGAGCTTTACACACTAGACATTTATCATCCTTAAACAGGTTTATTTCTTTTAGAATTAATGAAAAGGAACACAATACCCAAACGGAACATAGCTTTGACAGTGTACAATTTAGATATGATACTTTATTGCTTGTAAATGAACCTGTTAGAACAGTGACCTGTGATTAAGTAATGCTGTTCATACAACTGACGTGCTTGAGTCCTTCACTTCATGCTTATTGATTTTGGGACTCAATAAAATCAGACATCTGTGCAATAACCAATAAGCGGTTAGCCTTCTGCTCATACTGTGAAAACAGGGTCCATAAGCTTTAAAAAAAAAAAGCACTGCCACTAACTGTATTTTATTGTATTTTATTACCTTTAAACTGATAGAGAATTGTCTTTACGGGGTTATGACTTTAGAAGCAGTGTTTGTTCGGTTAATTTGCTTTACGACTCAATGGTACACCCCACGCACACACACAAGGAGGGGCAGCTTGCAACTCGTCTTCAGCGTGAAGGCTCTGCAGAGGTTGCATTAGCTAACTCCAGCTACAAGCGTAAAAGAAATGCCATACAGTATTTGTGTGTTTCTTCTCAATTCAGCCTTCACCTTTACATCCTTCACTTTAATGGCATCAACTTTGCATATTCCTATGCTCTACCCATTTATCATCAGGCTAATGAAGCACCTTTTCTTGATTTTCTTTTACATATCAGAAAGTTTACATACAAGCCACTTCTGAACTGACCGATGTGATTTTTCACCTTGATGCTAGCCCTAGGAACTGTTTTTCGCGCCTTTGCCTTTTATCTTATGGCAACTATTTTTATAGCGGGGAAAAGTCCTGGCTCTCCCTGCTCCAGTAATGTATGGACTTGATGCTGCTGCTCTCCACCAGGACAGCTGGGAAACATGTGCCTCAGTCCTGCAAGCAACAAACTCCATCAATTCCCGGTTCACTTCTGGATGCTGCTTCAGACTTCTTTCCTCAGTTTTCTAACAGCTGTACGTCGGGCATGCACACAGCTGAGGGATGACGGTGGCTCTGGGGAGCCTGTTCCCTGCTCCACTGTAGAGACCTTGGATGAAACGCAGCCCAGGTGGGCCCAGACCCCCTCCTCCCAGTATCCCTGTCACTGATGCATAGGCTCAGATGTCCCTTGTCCTGTGAATTTTGTGCTCTGCCTTTCCCACTACACACAGCACATCCTCCCATCCCATCCCATCCCATCCCATCCCATCCCATCCCATCCCATCCCATCCCATCCCATCCCATCCCATCCCATCTGGAAAGGAAGCTCCTCCACTGAGCGAAAGAGTGCCAGCCAGGGCCCCAGCCAGGAGCTGCACTGATGGGGTCTCCCCATGGGTCACCCCGACTCCCCTCACTCCAGCCTCTCCTTCAGCGCCTCGGTTAACCCGAGCATCTTCACAGTCCCACTGTGCCCGCGTGTCCTTGGGGTCCTGCCCTTTGGAGGGCAGATACTTCTGCTATTTGTAAAGCATCATTTGCAACTTTGTCTCATGCTTCCCAGCCCATCTTGGGTTTTCTCTGTTACTAATTCCACTTTTTAATTTTTTAAATTGAGCCCATTTTGGAGTTTCACCTCATTTTCTACCTAACACACACCAGGCACCTAAAATTCAACGAAACAATAAATACTGCCCAACCGGCATAATGCCCACTGGCTCTAGACACTGAGGAAACGGGCTGTCTTCCCGAGAGAAACCATTTCAAAGTGCTATTAAGGCAACGGTTGCAAACAGAGAACTAAAGGCAAGATCACTGCAAGCAAACCAGAGTTCGTAGCTCCAAAACATCGTGTCAAAGCTGGAGCCAGCCTTGGGAAAGGCTTTCGTAAGTTCTGAGTCAACGTAAACATGGGCTGCCAGCTGAAGGAGCAATATTGTGACGTCCCTTACGAAACAGCTCCAGGCTGCTCCGACAGCTTCTCCTGCCGTGGATGCTGGCTGAGGGAGAGGTCACAGGCTCTGGACCCCAATAGCAAGCACGTTTAATCTTCTGGAGACATCCTACTCTCCAGGGGAAGCTTTATTGAATTTCACTGATTTAACTGACCTCAAAAATAACAATAATTTGATGCTATTATTCAGATTATACTAACTGAGCTGTAAAGGGCTCCCATAGCCTCACAAGGTCTACTGGAATAACAGTTCCAAGTGAAAAGTGAACAAACCCTGGCAGGCAGATGTGTCTGTGTGGAGCCACATCTGCTCAGCACCTGGAGAAATTCAGCAGGGACCTTCTCAGTAGCTGGCTGCAGGTGAAGTATATCACACCAGTTATTTAAGCCTGCTGCCAACGTAACGTCTCCCTGCAGCAGCACAGCCTTCTAGGGCTCATCCAAGGACTAAGCCTGGAAAAGAAAAGCTATAGATGTTGTAGATAGGTCTTATCTACAGAATTTCTTCACGTACCATTTGCAAAAGAGAAAATCACAACTCTCCAGAAAGGGTGAAGCCTTCATATTCCACTAGGTCCAGTGAAGAGCACTCACCTTTTTCCCACTCAATACCATTAAACAGCCTAAATTTAAAACATTGTAAATACTAGAAGCAACTTAGCAAAGCTGCCCTCTGTACTCAACTATATCTCTATACCAGCCTTTATTTTAACATGCAAGGTGGAGCCAGGGCTGTAAGCACAGCCTGTTTGCTGAGCCCGAGCTGGCCCTTGTGTGCGCATCTCTTGCCACATCAGTCAGAGCTGGCATTCAGAGCCAAAATTACACGGTCCTGGGACAGAGGGGTGCAGCCACTTACTTTTCCAGGCCACAACGCAGATTTTTTTTTTTTTTATTTGGCAAAGGCTAAGCTTCAAGGCAAATATTTTTAGACGTATAAAAAGTCATATTTCTAGATCTAGAAGCCAGCTCCCTCCTCCTAATTTGAAGGCAAACTTTTCGTGTATTTTTAGGTTTGTCTGGCAACGTCACCATCGAACCAAATATATCCTTGTAGAAACATGATGAAGATACAGCTCAGAGAGATGAGACTGGTGGGAAACAAGGTTACCTATGAAGCAGAAAATTGCTAAAATGACTGCAAGATTCACAGCCATTCTTAAAAAGAAGACTTGACATGATATTTTTTCTACCACCTATTGACTAAGTGCGTGGAAAGAAAATTTTCAAGCAATTAGGGTTTTGGGGGGAAGTTTTGGGATTTTTTTTGTTTTAGTGGAATGCCAATGTCATTCTCCTCTCAGCAGAGAGCTTTTTAGGCAGCTCCACCAATTACAGATTTAGGGGTTCAGCAGGTAGCACTATGTGCCCTGGGGCAATCCAAAGGCAGTAGCTCCTGTTGGTGATGATGATGATCAACCTTCTACTGAGGAGAGAATCTTCTGGCAGATATCTAAACAACATCCAGATAATATGGCCACTAAAACCCACAAAACTTTCCATGAGAGCCGAGTAGTCCTGTTTCGTGGCCAGATTACAGCTGGTAGCTGGACTCTGCCTCTCCCTGTTGCTCCTTACACATTCAAGGCATACGAATGCGGCGCAGCCAGCAGGGAAAAGAAACCTGTGCTCTGGATCTGTTAATGCTACCACCACCCTTATTCCAGAGGCACCTAAAGCTCTCCCTTCTGCTATTTCCAGCTACTTGCCTCACGACGTTCTTCAGGAGATTCCCCCAGATGGGCACATTCATCAGCCTGCAAGCGAGGACCCTGCTGCTGACCCCCACCTTCACGGTGGGGCATCTCCCACCGAATGCGCTGCTCCACAGGCTTTTGTATTGGGGCAGCCTCAAGCTTGCAACCCAGAGAAACTGCCCATACACCAGCACTGCTCTGGGCAGAACCAGCTAGTGTTACCAAACAAGGTATTTTACATTTTCCAGCCTGTACGTAGCAGCTTTGTTACAAAGAATGTACAGTTGCAGATTTCAGAGACACCATTGAAAATTAAATATCAAGTGTATTGTGTGTACTGAAGCACAGGAAGTTCCATCTGAACATGAGGAAGAACTTCTTCCCTCTGAGGGTGACGGAGCACTGGAACAGGCTGCCCAGGGAGGCTGTGGAGTCTCCTTCTCTGGAGATATTCAAGGCCC
>Ga0065711_1038864_pt1 | contig 18334 bp, 4 predicted proteins | sample Hoacrofraction12_FD_59098 | JGI IMG/M metagenome (GOLD analysis project Ga0065711, IMG submission 59098) | Hoatzin crop microbial communities from Cojedes, Venezuela - Epithelial fraction 12 v2 (version 2) | ecosystem: Host-associated > Birds > Digestive system > Esophagus > Crop | place... | reverse complement strand
GCATGAGCCAGCAGTGTGCCCAGGTGGCCAAGAAGGCCAACGGCATCCTGGCTTGTATCAGGAATGGTGTGGCCAGCAGGAGTAGGGAGGTGATCGTGCCCCTGTACTCGGCACCAGTGAGGCAGCACCTGGAGTACCATGGTTATGGGTTTGTGTGGCAAGGATTTGGCAGTGGGGGGGCTATAGGGGTGGCTTCTGTGAGAAGCTGCCAGAAGCTTCCCCCATGTCTGATAAAGCCAATGCCAGCCGGCTCTGAGATGGACCCGCTGCTGCCCAAGGCCAAGCTGTAGCCCGTGGAAGGGACCCCATGCCGGAGCAGGGGGATGCCTGAAGGAGGCTGTGACCCTGTGGGGAGCCCGCGCTGGAGCAGCTTCCTGCCAGGACCTGCGGACCAATGGAGAGAAGAGCCCACACCAGAGCAGGTTTGGTGGCAGGGCTTGTGACCCTGTAGGGGACCCACGCTGGAGCAGCCTGTTCCTGAAGGACTGCACCCCATGGGAAGGACCCATGCTGGGGCAGTTTGTGAAGAGCTGCAGCCCATGGGAAGGACTCACGTTGGAGAAGTTTGTGGAGAACTGTCGCCCATGAGAGGAACCTCACGCTGGAGAAGGGGCAGAGTGTGAGGAGTCCTCCTCCTGAGGAGGAAGGAGCGGCAGAGACAACAGGTGATGAACTGACCGCAGCCCCCATTCCCCGTCCCCCTGCGCTGCTCAGGGGGAGGAAGGAGAGAAATGGGAGTGAAGTTGAGCCCGGGAAGAAGGGAGGGGTGGGGGGAAGGTGCTTTTAAGATCTGTACTTATTTCTCACTATCCTACTCTGATTTGATTGGTGATGAATTAAACTTCCTTTTCTCTCCAAGTTCAGTCTGTTTTGTCCGTGACAGTAACTGGTGAGTGATCTCTCCCTGTCCTTGTCTGGACCCTCGAGCCTTTCATCATATTTCCTCTCCCCTGTCCAGCTGAGGAGAGGGAATGACAGAGCGGTTTTGATGGGCACCTGGCATTTATCCATGCCAAACTAAAACAACTGTGTTCAGTTTTGGGCCTCTTGCTACAAGAAGGACATTGAGGTGCTGGAGCATGTCCAGAGAAGGGCAATGAGGCTGGTGAAGGGTCTGGAGAACAAGTCTTACGATGAGTGGCTGAGGGAGCTGGGGCTGTTTAGTCTGGAGAAGAGGAGGCTGAGGGGAGACCTTATCACTTTCTACAACTACCTGAAAGGAGGTTGTAGTGAGGCGGGTGTTGGTCTCTCTCAGGTAACTAGCGATAGGACGAGTGGTAATGGCCTCAAGTTGCATCAGGGAAGGTTTAGACTGGATATTAGCAAAAATTTCTTTAGTGAAAGAGTGGTCAGGCATTGGAACAGGCTGCCCAGGGAGGTGGTTGAGTCACCATCCCTGGAGGTGTTTAAAAAACGTGTATGTGTGGCACTTCGGGATATGGTTTAGTAGGCACAGTGGTGTCAGGTTGACGGTTGGACTTGATGATCTAAGAGGTCTTTTCCAACCTATGATTCTATGAAAATGATAAACCATTAGTGGGAACAAGTGATGTGTGTGAATATAGCCAAGAAAGGTGGTCTTGTCTCCTGAGTACAATATGATAGGTATACCTGAATATCAAGACAAGATATTCAGTTTACTTACCATGGGGTGCAGAATCTAGCAAAGAAAAAACAGGGCGGAGAACACAAGAACATTAAAAAAATGCCCTAATGCCAGACCAACAGCTCACTCAGCTCTGTACTCAGAGTGGCAGTAGCAGTTATATTTTGGGAGAGCTAATGGCAGGGCTAATTTCTGAAGTCACTCCCTTTGTACCATGCCAGCATCCAGAACGGTTATACTAGGGTTATTAGAGAGTATGGCATTTTTTGCACCTACTTATTGTCTTGATGTCCATAAATTTGTCTTTTTGATCTTCCTGATACTATCTGCCTCTGCAGCCTCCTGGGGTAGCAAATTCCAGAAGCTCTCTGCCCACTTTGTCTGATTTATATTGATTTCTTACTAATTGCTTCAGGTGTTCCCTAGTTCTTGCATTGCAGTATTTGGTTAACAGTTCAACATCCAGCTTATCTGTTGCTTCCATGATTGGTAAACTTCAGTCATATGCCTTTGGATCGTATTTCTGGATGGATTCAGCTGACAAACCTAGAAAAACAGGAACATGAGATTCACTAAGCCCCTAAATTACGCAAGATGAAAACTTCAAGTCTATATATAAATGCTGCAAACACTATTTTAAACTGTTGTTGACACAACAGGATATTCTTACTTAATTGGTAATAATGTGCTTCTCTAGTTTGGGGGTAGAATAATTTCAAACCTACTGCTTTTCTATTTACCTCTTTAGCTCCACAAACATATTCATAATTCTAGTTCACTGGGTTTTGCTACTTGAAATAGTCTGATCACAGCCTTCCTCTTGCTTGTACAGGCTGATTGCTGGCTTCTCTTCACTTCAGTGCTTAAAAACAAGCCTCCTAGGACTTACCAAGTAAGAAATTTCCATGACAGAGACACAGGCATTAATATCATTGTTCAGGTGCTGGTGAGACACAAGTATGAAATTCTCATCTTATACTCAGGAAAGAAGAATTCAAACAAGAACAGGCAGAGAGAGCGGCTATGACTTCATAGCGAGGAATGGTGAAATTACAAGAGGAGGTGAGAAAAAGCATAGTCACCTACAGAATGAAAACGGCCTCACGATGGTAGTGGAGGGAGATGAACATTGACCAAGAGAAGAACTATTAAACTAAGGAACTGAGTTGAAAAGAGAACAAATGGATATCAATACAGTTGAGGACGCTGGGTTCAGAAATATCTTGTAAAAGTAGAAGCACAAAGCAGAAATCAATCAAACGTTCAGAGCAAACTTGGTATGACTTCATGACGCTGTTCTCGATAACCCATCAGATCTTCTACAGTCTTAGATTTTCTGCTTTCCCCATGAGAATTTGAGGGCACATCTCTACTTCTCATGCCAGCCTCATCACTAGTCAACCAGACACATCAGCCACTTTGTCATCAATGCCTTGTGGCAAATCCATAGCTTTTCTTGCAAAAGCAGTTAGATCTGGCTTGTTTTACTAATCATTTTAGCCCTTAGACTGGCGCAGACTCTTGGTAAACTGCAGCTTGCATTACCACCCCACTTCAGCTATCTAATAGCTCAGTAATCAAGGAAGACTCACTTGCTTCAAAAGTAAAAATGGATTCTTTTTTCATCAGACTCACCGTAGCAGCAAACGCTTTATGGATCTACCTACTAGCGTAACGGCAGCTGCCAGCCTAGGCAAAGGAGACTTAGCTCCCACAACTGCTACTGGTAGCTGCGTGGTACTTCTGACATGATAAACAACTCTCAGCTGGGGACCAGCTTAGAGAGATAGGAGACACAAGGGATACTGGTACGGAAATAAAGCAGAGGGAACAATAGTTTCTAATGATACGGACCAAAAGGAGCAAAGAAGACTATTTAACCTTGATGAATACTACAGATCTCCAACCGAGGAAGTTCTCCAACATCAGAGCCAGCATTCTTGTGCTTTCTCATCCTGTTAACAAATGCAGCAAACCTCCATGGAGCTGTAGGAATTACTTTCTGGTAAGTCACAGGAATGGGAGAGGTCCATGACTCCAGCATGGCTCCAGTGGAAGCGCAGGAAAGTACAGGAAGGCATTTGTTCATGTATCAAATTAGCTTTGGACACACCTTTAATTTTTAACATCATCAAAGAAGAATAAGATGATTTTCTGGCTCTTTCTCATTCATTATTTGCTGGATCTGTATGAGGCCAGCTCTACAGTAAAGTTTCTCAAAGAAAACACTATCATACTGGTCAATTAATGTCTGCAGCTATGTAAACAAAGGCATTTTCTGAATATTATCCGCATCCTTTGTCTTCACATCATGTCTGTTTACAGTTCTGACAAGAGGAAGTGATGACTATTGTGACTGCTGCCAATGAATCCACAGTAAAACCAGTTTATTTCCATAAACCCCCCTTCAGGGCACAGTTCTCTTTGCACCTTTCTGCCCTTCCTCCACACTTCTGAACCACAAGCATCAACAGGATATGAAAGAACTGGAATTCAACACAATCTTTAACTTAGCTGCATTTTCAAATACAAAATTAGCAACAACCAAGACATAACTTTGCTTCTAAATTTGTATGTTCCTGACAAACCTTATTAAGTGGTCAGTAATATATCTGTGAAGCTATTTAACTCAGATTACTTAGTTTGGCGTAAGTTCCTCTCACCTTAGCCCTGACATTCCAATTCCCTCCATATTCCATCAAATAACGCTGTCATTTTCTATTCTCTTAATTCTGACACAGTCCTTTGAGCTATATATCTCCTGCTTGACAACAGTCTCAGAAAATGCACCAAGTTAGGAGATGTCTTTCTGGCACTCTGTTTTTCCCTGGCGCTTCCCAAGGACCTCTCCCAGCTGGCTTCCCCCAGCCACCACCACCTCTGGGCCCTCACGCCCTGCTACACAGGCTCCAGCACGTCCCTCTGCTCAGTCACAGCAACGTGGGATTTATGCTATTGAAAGAAAACAACAAACCTGCAGTAATGGTGAAGTCATGTAAAAGTACTATAAGACAGTGAGTTAACAGAGCATGGATCTTGAACATCCATTTTAGGGACTGCATTTCAAAAGTACCCTTACTCTCTGCCTGGTAGATACTTTCTTCCAGCCAAGCAGCTCAAAACAGTCCAGGTATCTTGAAAAGTCACGCTAAAGGCAAAAAATCCCTCTCCAGAACTGAGCCTCTCTTGACTCCCACCTCCTCCCATAAATTAAGCAAGCAATTCCTTCTCCTGGACTCATGCACACATTTTCAAGAAAGTATTTAATTGTATACTTTAATTGTGTGGGAGCACTGCACATCCTCATACGCAACAGCCTTAGTTGTTAAATTTTGAACTAATTAGTATCTAATGATTTACAGATATATTCCAAAATAACTTTATTCTAAGACAATATTGGTTCTATACAGAGAAGGGAAGGGGTTAATGAGAAATTGTGCATTGTGATTACTGGAAGTGGTTCAGTAAGTAATTTACTGTACTGATGGGAACTATATCGATTCCTTACAAGTCCTGAGTAAAAGACTGTTCGACAGCACTGATTTTCAGCTGAACATAGTCAGGACCTGATGATTTTAATAGGAGGAAATAGTAATAACTTGAATCCCCCTCTGAAATATAAATTCAGGCACAAATCATATTACGCCACTTTTCAAATGTACTGTAAAATGTGAGACAACCGTTTTTAGTGCTCTCAGGAAGAACCCGATAGGACCCACAAAGTAAATTAAGGATAAATGTAAACCTTTAGCAGGCAGTCTATAAATCCTCATTGCTTGTTGTATATACATTTGCCAACCTACTTCCTGGCCATACAAAATTATGTATTATCTACAGCTATATATAAAGATATAAAGACATACAATAATGGACTTCTACTATACTGCACATTGTATTTTTTAAGAAACAAAATCCAGGACTATTGTTGGCATCTGTGTGCTAGATTCATGGTCACCCTCTTCAAATAAACAACTTCAAGGTCTTTTTTGTTCATGAAGGAGTGAGTGAATCTGTCAACACCTTTGATTTTGTCCACCATCAGCAGGACACACAGTTCTTCAATTCCCAGTTAATCTAATGTCGCTCAGTGTGCAACCCATTATGCATTACATATCCCATTTCTTTATTAATTAAAAAACATCACATTAGATCATGCCTGCCGGCAAAACTCCTGTTAATTTATTCAGAAGTAAACACACATTCATATATTATAACGCACAGCTTCTACGCAGAACAGATTAGGAAAGGGAAAGCCAATTTGTAAAGCATTAGAATCGACTGAGCTCTTTACAGCAAACTCAAACAGAGCCTTTCCTGTAACTCCTAATGGTGGACCCTACAAAAATCAGCTTTCTTCCAGAAAAAAAGCATCATTCGTTACCACAAGAAAAACAACCGCACACACACAGGCACACAAAAACCCCAGCACCCATTCTTGAAATGTCCAACCCAACTGGACCTGGGAAATCCTTGAAATCCCACAGAAGACTGTCTTCCCTTCTGACATTTCTAAAGCAAAAGGGGTTCTGCAGTTCTGCCTAGAAATAGAACTGGTGTGTGCATCCAGGAACCGGGGCAAGCCCCGTGAAGTACACATGTGAATTCAAAAAAAAGCTGCCATTTAATTAGGTGAGGAAGAAGACCTACTCCTACCGCAGCCAAGCGTACCCACCACGCTCTCTGACCTGCACTCGCGTGAAATGCTCACATGGCTGAAGACCAGGCTCTGGGAGTCTGCCTGCACCCCCCGAGGGACAGAAACGGTCAGTAAATATTGCTGCTTGCTCTACTTTGCTACTAATCAATCCAATCAATAACCCAAAGGTGCTACGCCACAAAATACACACCAAGGACACAATTCTTCAGAATGCGATATACGGAAAGATCAGGGAAGACAAATTATTTATTTGCAATATCTTTCATGTTTTCGTAATGCCTCAGAAGGTGATCTCAGGGGCCAACACACTTGTTCTGCGATGCTGAGGAGGGCCACCCCGCCTTCCTCCTGATTAATTGCCATACAGCATTCAGGTAGAAATCTACACAAAGAAGTAGTATTTGGAACATGTTTAATTAATTTTCTGAGTTTCTTTTAATGCCAAACTTGTGGCAAGCAAGGAAGACCTACATAATGTGACCAGACAGCTGACTGTACTGCATTATGAAAGCACCGTGGGCCATCATAGGTTCCTGTGGACCAGAAGTTGAGAACCGACGTTTTCCAGTAAGATTTTCCAATCCCTGCTTTGTTCAAAGAAAAAAGAGCTAATTAAAATTTTATTAAATATTAACGTAAGCTTTTATACCCCAGTGCTGAGGTACATACAGTTTACAACATTTCCCAATCTGTACCCTAGCTCCCATCTCCTCCACATCATTATCTATCTCCAAGCAGCTTTCAGTGGTGCCTTCTTCCGTGCCTGTACCAGCTTTACCCTTCATTTTTTAATAAAAAATGAAATTGAGAAAGGTTTTGTGTTAATATTCATGATGTTAAAAATTCATGTTAATAAAAATGGAAAATTAAAAGCAGCATGCTCACAGGTTAAGCACCGCAGACTGCTTCAACTCTCCTAACCTGAAGGAAGAATCAGCCACGTGTCTCCTGATGCACTTCTTGCTCTACCATTTCTCTTTGGGGGCTTTAAGTAGAAGCCTGGCACCTGCCAAGCTGCCCACACCACCTCTGATGGGCCCTTAACTTACAGCTTATGCCGCTCATTTTATAACCTTGGGGAAGACAATTTTCCTATTGTAAGAGTCACCTCTAGTCAATTATATGCACAGTCTCACAGATACAGACACTAATCTGTCGCTACGTTACTGGTTCAGTAGAACAACAAACTCTGCCGAGCTCCTCTGCATTTCTTCCAGTCTTTATTACCGTAGTTGTGAGGAGAATCAGGACATAAGGATTTTATTCTGCTGGCCTATTCCTCCTATTTAATGCTCGCACTTGGCCTACAGAAGACTGGGACCACAGTCATTTTGGATCAGAAATAAAACATACCTAAGCAATGACTTACTTTACCTAATTTGTAAGCAATTGGTCCCTGTAACAGAATCCAGACCTTGTTTTTTGAAATTCTGCCTCCTGTACCCCGTGAATTTGACAGAGCAACACATTCCACCATGCATACAGAAGCAGGACCAATAATAATACTAATATAACGCTAACGTACAGCAGCCTTACCATAGGGTGCAGCCTGGCACTGCAGTCCAAACAGAAGACGCAGCCCAGATTCCCACACTGGCTTTGGGTCTCACTCTGCCAAGGGAAAATAAAAGCTCATTTCCCCTACAAGGAGCAGAAAGGCAGGAAGACATTGTGTGACCTTTCTCATAAGAATAATTATTAGAGCTAGGAGCAAAGGAGCTTTCTCGAAAAGAGACAGACACCTCACCTCCAAACTCCCGGGGGAACGTGCCGAAGCACAGCTCCTCCTCCAAGCCAGTGTACCCAAGGCTCCCAAGGAAAGGCTGCTCTGACCTCGCTGCAGCGCACTCAGGGACCTGTACATGAGACACAATGGCACAAACCTCTGCCAGCTCCCAGCCTGTTCCCAAGAGGAGACCCGGAGCAGCCATGGCAGCCCTCAGGGGAGCATCCCGATGGCGTTAGGCAGCCCTCCCTTCCCAGCAACTGCCCGGGCAGGTGGTGAGCTCGGAGGCAGGACCTGAAAGCCCTCAGGCTGAGGGGGAAGCCAGAGTTTATTTTCCCTTCTGCTCTCTGCTCAGATTCGGATAATTTTGGGCCCGCATAAAGAAGCAATTCCAGGCACCGAGGTAAATTCATGGCTAAAATAAAAAGGAAAATAGGATGTTCAGGCACCTTTAGACTTTCTCAGCAATCACACAAGGGACTGTTCTGGGTGATACTTCAGGAGTTCTGTTTGCAATGCAGAGCATCCCACCTAGGTCCTGTGTTAGGTATAACGGGACCTGTGCATGTCATTCACTGTCTCTCTGCTCAGCAGCAGATGTCTAGATAGAAAGGAGCTTGGGAGCAAATAAGAATATAGCAACACTTTCCCAAAATACTCTCTCAGACTCCAAAAGCTTGTAGTTTAGGGACCAATTAACAAAAACAGAGTTGGCTAATTTGAGCTACAGCTGACCCTAAGGTCAGGGGATGACTTCCAGTGACGACAGCAATACTTCAAGGTGCTTGTGGGAGGAACCTCACCAACATCTCACAATGGCAGAACAATTTTCCCATTCCCAATGTGATCTGATCCAGCAGGAAGCAGCAAAACAAGAAACAAGTGCTGCATGGTAAGCCTAAACTAATTAAAACAAGAAATTAGTTCAATAATGCGGCTAATTCACAATCAGAGCTGTCTAGCAGTGAACTGGGTGATTCTCAGGTCCTTGCAGTCTTCAAATGAAGTTCTTGGAAGAGACAGTTCAGAGGAGCTAAGGTCTGCACAAGAGGGGGGCAGCAGTACTGGGGGGCTGTCTACCTCTCCATGAGATCCAGCATTCCAAAAGCCCTTGGAAAAAAGTGCGGGAAAGGGTAAGAGGAAGAAAAAGAAATGTATATAAACCAAACAAGTACTAGTAAACTCCCAAAACTCCAGAAATAGGGGGTTCTTTTGCTTTATGTCATATTGTCTTTCTGATAGCTTCAGTGGGTTTCTTTCTACTACAAATTAATATTTCAGAGAGTCTGCATCACTTCAGAACAGCAAATATTAAAGCATTGTATTATGTACGAATCTTCAGTTACACCTTGGTTTTAAGAAAGAGTACATGGGGAGGATACATTTGAACACATGACATGATCCACCTTTAAGTCTTTTTGTTAAAGAGGCACTGAGTTGAACAAACACTAATCAACCAATAAAATCAGATTAGAGAAAAAGCAACAACTGTTGCTAGTGAATGTCTTCTAACCCTTGTTGACAATTTGCATATAATAATTTATACAGAGGAAGAAGACTGGAAACGATCATCGCAGAAATTCCCTGTGGTAATACTGCAGATTAGTTCTCTAAGCAGACCAGAAGAGCAGATGACTCGCTGTTTAAGCACAGTGCTTTCACTTACAGAATATGCATCAGGTATCAACGACACACTGGCTAAGTCTAGGGCCAGACACCTTCCTGGTGCAAAGAGTGACCATTGTGACAGGTTCAATGAAGATGCATCCACTCATATCAGAGCGCAGACACAAAAATCCAAAATCATTTTCCCATTGGTTTACACACACAGACAGAACAAAGAAAAGAAATAAATCATTTTCAGCCTGACAGAACTTTCCTAAACCACAAGAGTCTAGAGAATATTTTCTGAGTACTAAACTGAGCCACAAATTTAATCCTTAGTCAAGTACTAAATTGTTTATCTTCATCTCCATTCATTAGTGTGCACTCAGTCTTACAAAATACAAAAATACAAAAGCCAAATCATTTTAGGGTTAGCTTCAAATGTAGTTTTGGTTATGCATGAAACACAATTTCTTGCTTCTACATAATAAACAAAGATTTAGGCTTAACACTCTTTCCTGGATTGTAGACACGTCTTGTGAAACGCCAGCAAGTAACAATATTCAGGCAGCAAGACCTGAATAGCAGCAATACAAACTCTAAAAGCAACAACAGATACTAAGAAATTATTTATTTCATCTTCCAGAGTATAATTAAAATTCTAAAACAGATATCCTGGTCTAAATATTCTTTGCTCAATTCACTTATATTTTTCTGTGATATTCTCCTTTGAGTCCTCCTTGCGATGCACATTGTGCTTGGTTTTCCTCACTAGTGTTTTTCTATTTTCTTCCCACTGGAACAAGTAATTTTCTGCAGTTTTCTCAGACTGCAAAGCTTCCCCGGTTAAGAAGTATATTGTGCACCACGTGAGCATTGACAGTGTGAAATCCTGTCAATACCCCAGAAGAAAATCAGCTGGAGGGTAAGTAGGATCACAGCTGTCTATAGATTGAGGCATCAACTACAAATCCTTTAGCACAGTTGCATAAGAAGCTGATCTAAATCAAGTTATTTCTAGCCTGCTCCCAAACAATTTTCTGATGACCACTCAAAGATGGGCAGGCCAAGATTCTTTCTGCAACATACAGCGAGCCATGGGCACTCCCAGTCATGTCCTCAAGACCTTGGATCTGCTCTCAGCAGCCAGGTGCACCTTAAACAATAAGGAGAGCTCACATAAGGTCCATTCATAGTGGTGTGGGAAACATTTTTGTTATTCAACTAGCAAGAAAAGGACCTAGGGTCCCAGTGGACACCAAGATGATCATAAGCCAGCAATGTGCCCCTGCAGCAGAGAAGGCCAACAGCCTCCTGGGCTGCAGCAGGGCAGCGTGTTTCCAGCAGACATAGGGAGGTCATCCTTCCCTTCCACTTGCCCTGGGTGAGGCTACATCTGGAGTACTGCATCCAGTGCTAAACTCCCCAGCACAAGAGAGACATGGACATACTCGAGCAAGTCCAGCAAAGGGCCATGAAGATGATGAATGCATTGGAGTACCTGTCAGATAAGGAAACATTGAGAGACTGCTCAGCCAGAAGAAGAGAAGGCTCACAGGGGAGCTCCTCAACGTGTGTAAATACCTGATGGCAGGAGTAAAGGGACAATGGCCACAAACCGAAACACAGGAAGTTTCATTGAAATTTAAAGAAGAACCTTTTTTTGTTATGAGTGTGCTTCAACACTAGAACACATTTACCAACAAGTTGCAGAGTTTCCATTCTTGGACATACTGAAAACTGACAGGGCGCAGTCCTGGACAACCTGCTCTAGCTGACCTGCTTTGAGCAGTGGGTTGGACAGGACAAGACGACCTCCAGAGCTGCCTTCCAGCCTCAATGATTCTCTGATTCTGTTCCACGAAGGCATGGAGCAGCAACTCTGGCTGCCCAAACTTCAACAGAGTTAGCAAGGTCACAATTAGCAGCTACTGAATACAAGAGTCTTACATAATTTGTCTATCAATATATTCAATTGAAATGTGCAGACCAAGGAGACTGCTGAAAAAACACCTAGCTACTTGGAACCTCCCTCAAAATTGTTTGTATACTAGCGTACACAACCTGCAGCATCCCTCAGTGGGAGCATCCAAACACTGGATTTCTCTAAAGGAAATGCTATGACTAGCAAGGTTAGAAAGGCAGAAGGATGGGGGCTAACAAGCATGTAAAACATGGGATTTTTCAGCCCTCTGAAGATCACCTGATGTTGCATGCTCTGAAAGCAGGGCTGCAGCTGGTTCCAAAAACGTGCATTCTCCACCGCTGTCCATTTCAGTAAATTAACCAGTGCCACCGTTGTGCAGGCACTGGAACTCAGTTGTTTCTACTATCAAATCACCCCAGTGGTTCCTGGGATGGTTCTGGCCTGGGTCACTTAACGCTTCCCCAGAAACTCCCAGATACGGTTCAGGAACGAGCAGAGATTGGGGGATGATGCCCATAGATGGTGTGAACACAGCCATCCTGTCCTGCAAAGTAAAAGCCCTTAGCAGCATGGGCACGAGCCATTCCTTGTCAGTTAGCCTCAGTGCCAAAAGCTGTTTGAGGAAACATCACTGACAGCAACACATTCTGCTGGCCAAACCCAACCAGCTCTACTAACATAGTACATCTGCTACATAAGGGTCTGTCAATCTTAAAAAACAAGAGGACTTCCAGGATTCATTATCTCTTCCTGAAAAGTAAAAGCATAAGCTGGTTTCTCAGAAGTCAGAGATTCAGAGGTGAGATATACACTTATTTCCTCTCTTGTGAATTCTGTGTGTCCATTGGCACAAGTCAGACCAGTTGGAAAGGATTTCCTCCACTGTTTCTTACCTGTTCTAAAGTACTAAAGAACTTTGTTCTCGCAACAGTGGAAATTAGGAAAAGCAATGGGAAAGAGACGTTTGGTGAAGTTTTTAATGACTATGACAATTTTATTTAGATTTAATTTTCACTAGTAGGCATTTGAAGGATTCTGCTGTTTTCAGACCTGTCTCAGCTCTTACTTATGCCACATGAGAAAGGTGTTCCAACATCTCCAAACACTGGAAATGAGGAGGAGAAAGAGAAGAGGTATAAGTGACTGGGATACTGTGTTTGAGGAAATCAGCAACACATTTCTTCAAGCAGTGCTGTTTCTGTGAAGTCCTGTAAGAGATAATGTGTGAAAAAGACCCCAAAAAGTAGTAGTCTCGAGTCCAATTTTGGATTACTTCTGAAGGGCATCATAGTGCATATCACACTGCACAAGTCAGCAGAGTTGTCAAGGATTTTTACACATATATTCTGCCTGATTCACAGCGACCATTAATTACAGTTGTAGGGTATGCCTGTGTCAGTTCACTTGCACTTCTTGGGCACGCCTTTAATGTGTGCTGCAATCCTGACCTCTAAGCCAGTACTGCTCCTGAAGCACTGTCAGGCGATGTAGAAAAACCACTCACCAATATTGGTCTCCTACCTGCAAGTACCATTAAACTGCTGGCCCAGACTCCACAGGAACAGCTTTAGAGCAAGGGCAATAACAGCATCTGAGAAAGGAAGGAAGACTGACAAAAATGTGATACTGCTAAAGACAGTTACCAGGTTTTGGTCTTTAACTAACCACAATAATTAATGGGATAAGATATTCTAGACTTGGGATAAACACCACGTGATAAAAGAAAATCACCTTGCTACAACTCTGCAGACAGAACACCTTCTGCAAAGTAACTTCCCCAGTATGGGAAAGCACCTGCTTGTTGCTAGCCAAGAGCCTTGTGCTGTTGCAGAGAGGCTGGGTAGTAGCAGGGCTGCTACAGGGTTGCTGTAACAGAAGCATGCACATATACCAAGATAACTACTCTGTTGTCATAAAGGTGGTCGATATGAAGACAGTTACTAATGGTTCATACTTTTAGGTTCACGAATGGTACAAAGGTGTGGATAAGAAACATTCTTACTGCCACTTCCCACTCTAAGTTTTGAGATTCACCATAGATATTTTCATTGGGCTTTAAAGCACTGTGCTGACCACTGTAAAAGGTTTACCTGGAGGGGTGATGGAAGAGGTTAGAAAGAACCACAGTGCCAGGATGTTAGTAAGGTCCTGACTTAACACCCACAAACATGCTGACGACAGGAACATTTGCATCTCCTGAGATGAGTCCTGACTTGCAGCACTCTGGAATTGCCAGCCATTCAATGCGCTCCCCAAGCCTGCAAAACCTTCCACTAAACACTTGCCTAGAAAAGAGAATCAGCTCAAGTCTGCCTTAAGGAGTCCCAGAATGACTGAGGGAAATGGCTTTTAGAGAGCTGAAGGGTAGATGATCAGCACCCAGCTAACCAGGCTCTTAACATGGAAATGTTTCTTGCTATGACTGACTTCTGCAATGCAATCAAGGGTTTTCGGAAACCAAGAGAGACCTGCACTTCAATATGGAGTATCAGATAATCTCAGTTATGTGAAACAGCCTCTATGAAATGAAGTGATTTAAAAGAGAGAGAGAGAGACTCTTATTTCAAATCCAGGAACAGTCTGTGGGAAATCCATGTTCTTAGACAAGAAATTTTATTTGTGTGATCAAGTAAAATATTGCCCCATATACACTTACCTACTTGAGTGTGAACTCATGCAAAGTATTACTCATAACTATGGCATTCACACTCTCATTCATATTTTATATCTTCAATTTTAATAAACTGTTTATTGAAAAGTTATTTTCACATAGTCCTTGTTCTGAATTTGTTATAAGGCCTGCCTGGATGTTATGGCAATAGTGCTTCAAAACAGAAAGAGAGGAGTATAAAGCCATCAAATGACAAATGCAATGAAATTTCAGGATATTATTGATTATTTTTAATAATAAAAACTCAATAGTATACCAAGATGAAAGTTGTTCACATTCAAGCGTATTTATGGTAGATTCATAAGGCTCTGCGAAACTAGAACAGCATTTGCTTAAGAAGGCTAAATTGCTTCTCTATCAGCTAAGTTTCTCCCTATCGTCTCGCACTGATACTTCAATGAAAATAAAGCTCACAAGTTCTCTCTGGTGCCTTTCTTAAAACTCTTTTAGCCAGGTGATACTGTTATTATTTAACCTTTATTATACTTTTGGATTGTGGTAAAAGTCCACACAGGTGGAAACATAAATAAGTATATTTTTTTCTGAGCTTTTTTACCACCCTAAAAGAGGAATAAAGAAGCTACATTACTGCTACATTCAGTCCAGCAGTGGTCTGGCAGGAAGGCAGTAAGTACATTATTTCTCCTTCCGTTAAGTTCTATTTCTACATAGTCTTAAATACTTACAGGAATTGGGAACATGATCAGTTGAGGTGGAGATCTACGGTCCAGATTTCTCTTGCTCTAACTTGGACTCACTGAAGATTTCTGTGACTCCACCTGGTTTGGTGGGTTAGCAGCATCTGGCTTTGGATATGAATCATATTATTCATACCACCACAAGCTCTGAAAGCAATGCGGCACATCTAACAAGGAGATTTTTAAATTACAGCAGCACACCTCTCATCATATTGTTGAGAGACAACAGTCAATACAATACAGTTTGACCACAGCTATTCCATTTTACAGACACTGGAGAGAGCCCTTACTTGAAACCTGCCCTGACTCCTGCTTTTATACCTCTGTTAAGCTACTGCCTGACAGCTGGCGCAGATAAGGCTCCCCTCTCCAGGGGTCACTTACGCCGAGCATTTCCAGTAGGTGACCGCAATACAGTTGCTTGAGGCATGACTGGGGAGTAATCAGGACAGAGATACGCGATCTCCCCACAAACTAAAATTGCACAGGATGGTAACAGCCACTCACCAATATTTAAAACTAGAGATGAAATCCCGCCTGGATGCCCTTGGAGCAGGAGAGAACGCATCAGTCCGCAAAGAGATACTGCTTCACTGGCTGTATGAGTTATAAGGAACTACTTAAAAAACTTAGTATGCTTGCAGGAATTGCAAGAGGACACAAGGGCACCCACGCCTACTCTGCTGAGTGCAAATCCAACCCACTTCTAAGTCAACCCGCTTCCAATGCGGTTTGACAACCACACAACATACAAAGTTTATGGATACAAGGCACATTAGCGCAAAACAATTTGAAGTTGATGTAATTTGATGTCTGTGTTGGGCCACTGCAGTTGCGATCAGTTCCAGTGCTTTTCAATAACCTCCTGCAGAAGACAATGACATGACCCGTCACTGTGGTTTACACAAATCAAAAAAAAGTTCAGTATTCCAGCAATGATTCTGGTCCAAGGTCAAATTTGGCAACTTCACTCTCCTTCACTCAAAGTCATTAATCATTGAAAAACAGCAAGCTGCGTACTTTTTTAAAAATCACATATCAGTCTAGAATTAGCAAGTCCTCAAATTCATTGGGAAAGCCGTTTAATCATTTTGATATATTTTTGAGAGATATTATCAAAAAATACTGCTTCCCACAGTCTCTCGCTACCAATTATAATTGTAGGTTTGTACAAGTCAGTGTTTCAGACGACGGCTGTTTACACTATTCTTTTACTGTGGGTAATTCATTGAGGTGCAGAATGGATTCAGCACATCACAGCTTTTGCCATACTAAAGTGTTAACGGTACAGCAGTTTACAGCACTTTTTTTCTGCCAGATGGATGATCATATTGGTGTAACAGTTCCCAGCAATTTTTGCAAGTCAGCAACAGACTGTACAAGATTTAGTGGATGCTGCTTAGCTAGAGCTTGCTTACATAAAAAGTATGCAAATACTTGCTTACTACCGAACGATTTCACTCCGATGGGATGTAAGAAAACATACTCTGCCTTCAATTTTCAAGACGACTATGACTAAGAAGAGACGAGGTTTCCATCTTTTCCTGTAAGTTGCATTCTGACATCTGGCATTCCAGAACAAGTAATAAATGCTCAGATACCGTAATTGTTATTTTACTGACAACTAACTAGCTCTCTAATAAAAGGGAAAAACAAACAAACAGGGAGTCAGTCCTGAAGCACACCTAGTGAAAATAAACAGTCTGTCAGGGAAATGAAAGCCAGGCATCATTCATCAAATTCAACAAAATAAAAAGGCTCTGGGAGTTCTTCAGAAGTGGTGTCTCTGAAGGTCAGAACTGTATTGCAACAGTAGGGATCCGTAAGTAAATACTGCAAGTTTTTCAAAGCAGGCTTCCATCAATGTTGACAGAAATATCTCAAACGCCACATGTCTAGATCATGTACAAAAGCTGAAGCAGACTCCCACGGGCATATATTGTGCTCATTTAGGTTGTATTTTCTGGATGTAAAAGTGTTTGTGCCACCAAATAACCCAGAGAATCCATCCTTCAACTAAAATACTAACTAAGTATCAACAGAAACTAAAGACTCCTGAGGCACACATTTCTCTACTTCATCAGCCTGGTGGGTTTTTTTGTGTGTTTGGTTGGCTTCTTTTAAATACCCTTATTACTTCCTCGCATCTTCAAATGTTTGTCTCTTCTAGTACAAAACACAACATCATTACTGAGCACATGAAAAGATGAAAGGTCAGTATTAAAGCTCAGTGCTCAGATCTCAGGAATCAGATGTCAGCTTTCAGGTTGCATGAGCACTCTTAGCTCTGTCCTTTACTTACACATGGTACCACAGAGACTTCGGCGATGGGTTCACACCGTGGCTGCTCAAACACACGAGTTCTGCCTTGTGGAAGACTGCGAACAATCAGCTGCTGAAAGGCAGGAGGGCATTAACTGGAAATGCACTTGTCCTGTACTCACAGTCCTCCCTAACCACTACTTTGGGACAAAGGGAGGATTCTAGGCTAGATGCATCTTGGGCCTGATGTAGCACATTCATAACCACAGCTACTTTGCTGCTTTAAAGATGCATATAGAATATATTTGAAAACCATGTGTACTGCGGTTTGAGAAAGAATCCATGAACATTATTGCAGCCCATGGAAACTGCATAAACAACATATTATTTAAAAGAAATCACAGAATCACAGATGATCTGGGTATCATCTAGTCCAACCTCCTTGCTGAAGCAGGGTCACCTACAGCAGGCTGCACAGGACCTTGTCCAGGCGGTCTTGAATATCTCCAGAGAAGGAGAATCCACAGCCTCTCTGGGCAACCTGTTCCAGGGCTCCGTCACCCTCAGAGGGAAGAAGTTCTTCCTCATGTTCAGATGGAACTTCCTATGCTTCAGTTTGTGCCCATTGCCCCTTGTCCTGTCTCTGGGCACCACTGAAAAGAGTTTGGCCCCATCCCCCTGACACCCACCCTTCAGATATTTATAAGCATTTATAAGATCCCCTCTCAGCCTTCTCTTCTCCAGGCTGAACAAGCCCAGCTCCCTCAACCTCTCCTCGTAGGGGAGATGCTCCAGTCCCCTCATCATCTTTGTAGCCCTCCGCTGGACTCTCTTGAGTAGTTCCTCATCCTTCTTGAACTGGGGAGCCCAGAACTGGACAGAGTACTCCAGATGAGGCCTCACTAGGGCAGAATAGAGGAGGAGGAGAACCTCCCTCCACCTGCTGGCCACACTCCTCTTAATGCACCCCAGGAGACCATTGGCCTTCTTGGCAGCCAGGGCACACTGCTGGCTCATGGTCAACCTGTCGTCCACCAGAACACCCAGGTCCCTCTCCACAGAGCTGCTCTCCAGCAGGTCAGCCCCTGGCCTGTACTGATGCATGGGGTTGTTCCTCCCCAGGTGCAGGACCCTGCACTTGCCCTTGTTGAACCTCATCAGGTTCCTCTGCGCCCAGCTCTC
>Ga0065711_1038863_pt1 | contig 18334 bp, 8 predicted proteins | sample Hoacrofraction12_FD_59098 | JGI IMG/M metagenome (GOLD analysis project Ga0065711, IMG submission 59098) | Hoatzin crop microbial communities from Cojedes, Venezuela - Epithelial fraction 12 v2 (version 2) | ecosystem: Host-associated > Birds > Digestive system > Esophagus > Crop | place... | reverse complement strand
CCATTGCCTCTTGTCCTGTCACTGGGCACCACTGAACAGAGTTTGGCCCCGTCCTCCTGACACCCACCCTTTAGAGATTTATAGGCATTTATAAGGTCCCCTCTCAGCCTTCTCTTCCTCAGGCTAAACAAGCCCAGCTCCCTCAGCCTTTCCTCGTAGGAGAGATGCTCCAGTCCTGTCATCATCCTTGTAGCCCTCCGCTGGACTCTCTCCAGCAGGTCTTCATCTTTCTTGAACTGGGGAGCCCAGAACTGGACACAGTACTCCAGATGGGGCCTCACTAGGGAAGAGTAGAGGGGGAGGAGAACCTCCCTCGACCTGCTGGCCACACTCTTCTTAATGCACCCCAGGATCCCATTGGCCTTCTTGGCAACAAGGGCACACTGCTGGCTCATGGTTAACTTGTCATCCACCAGGACACCCAGGTCCCTCTCTGCAGAGCTGCTTTCCAGCAGGTCAGCCCTGAGCCTGTATCGGTGCATGGGGTTATTCCTTCCCATGTGCAGGACCCTACACTTGCCCTTGTCGAACTTCATCAGGTTACTCTCTGCCCAACTCTCCAGCCTGTCCAGGTCTCGTTAAATGGCAGCGCAGACTTCTGGTGTATCAGCCACTCCTCCCAGTTTTGTGCCATCAGCCAACTTGCTGGGGGTACTCTGTCCCTTCATCCAGGTTATGGATGAGTAATTTGAACAAGACTGGGCTAAGTACTGACCCCTGGGGGACACCACTAGCTACAGGCCTCCAACCAGACTCAGTGCCGCTGGCCACAACCCTTGAGTTCTGCCATTCAGCCAGTTCTCAGTTCACCTCAGTGTCCACTAATCTAGCCCACACTTCGTAAGGTTCCCTATGAGGATTCAATGGGAGACAATGTCAAAAGCCTTGCTGAAGTCAAGGTAAAGGACATCCACTGCTGTCCCCTCTTCCAAATCTCCATAGATTTATGGAGATAATCTATGGTAACTTCTTCCTGATTGGCCAGTTACTGGGCAGAGTTTTATACGTATGTTGAGCATTGGCATCTCTTGGTTTGATCAATACCAGCTTTGAAATTATTTTTTCTATCCTTTATTTCTTTTCCAACAGCAATAAAAGAAAAAAAGTCAAATACAAATTTTCAGGTATTTTTCTGTTTAAAAGATGTATTTATTCAGCTGATGTGCGTGGGAGCATTTATTTGTTTCTTAGAATAGAAATTCTACAGATACAGACTTGTGTATTCTCCACATCAGTCTATGAATATTTTCTCCAGTTTTAGTATTTACATACTCAAGACAAGTTTCTGCTGCATATGTTAGACCTCAGCCTGGATCAGAAATTCTCTAAGTTCAGGCGTTTGACTCTGGTCTAGAGGATTGTAGAACTTTATAGATAAATAATAACTAATGGAATTTAATTTGTAAAAAGATCTTGCTACGGGAAGAAAACATAAATTAATTCAAGCATTTTCTTCATTTGTTCCCTGTTAAATGCTTTTGTCAATATGAAGATGTTTATTGCTTCATTTATACTAATTAACAAAAAATTACAAAAAGATTATTTAATGAACACTTGTTTTGAATTTGCTAGGTTGGTATGAGAAGGAAAATACGTGGGAATTGGATATGTGTGTTTTCTTGCATACAGCTGAGAAGTTGTCAGTCACTATTAGGAAAATAAATGTCTGCTTCTCAGCCTACTGTAAAATATTTTCTTCCTGGTAAAATTATTCATGATGTTTAGAAGTACCTGTGTTCAGTATCTTGAAAGAGGAAACAAATTTCCTGATTTTACTCCAGGAATTCCCTTTTGAATAATTCCAGGGAAAATGTAGTTCTCCGGCTGTGTTCCATATGTTTTAACACAGACACTGAGGTGACTTTTAGATTGTAGATTTCTAGTTTGTTGCCACAAGCACTCTACAAATACAAATTTTAGCAATGTCAGACCAGCCCTCGTTGATGGAAAGTGGGCAAAAGTGGTCATGGTGAAGTATCTTCATAAACAGATAACTTCAGGTATTTGAATAACTTCCTGCTTCCACAGACACCAAGTTCTTTATAGTATACTTGGGCAGAATGTATATTTTTATGGCTATTCCCCCCCTTTTTTTTTTAAGGTTGTTCTTGCATTTTTGCATAGAACTACCAAAATATTGATCCACTGTGTCTCACTAAAGAAGTTGTTTAGTAGGGTCCTTGCCAAAGGTGCTACAGAATCATTCTCTGTTGATAGAATACTTCAAGAGTTCCCGGTGACCTTTTTTAAACTAATTTTCTTTACGTGTTCTGACATGAGGCCACTGCTTGTCTTTAGAGTTTCTCTGTGTCAGTGATTGACTCATATGCTGCGTACTGCTGGTGCAGCAGTTCTTTGACCTGAACTAACCCTTTTCCAACCATTCTTTACTTGCATCTTGGCTACTCTGGCTTCTCTGAAGCGATGATTATTCTCCTTTACGTTCCATGCAGTGAAATATGATGCAGTGCCAGTGTGCTACACTTTAAATGATTTACAGAGGAGCCTATAAATGAAAAAGAAATCGTGAGAGATGAACTCTGAACTCAGCTGCTTGTCTAACCACAGACTGACCAACTTTCGTGTCTTGTTCAAAACTTAACAGAGTGAAGGCCTCTCACTGCTTATTGCAAACAATGTATATGCTGTTTCCCACATATTTGCATTTTTAATCTAAAGCTCAAATAAATGGAATGGAGAAAAAAACAGTGTTGCCCAGTATATTTACAGGCACAAGATAACACACCAAAAAGCTAAAAAGGCATGTTAGCTGACTGGGGTGCAGGGACAGCACAGCTGGAGTTATTTTGTAAGTTAACTACCATCTGTTAGGCATAGAGTAGACTTTTTTTCTTGAAGGTAGTATTAAGTATTTTGTCTTTTCAGCAGAGAGTGAAGATTTTTTTTTCATAATAAAAAGACTGCAGAGTGTTATTGCATCTTACTTAGGGCTGAAACGTTTGCATTAACTCAGTGAATATTTAGTCATGGGCTTTGTGGAAGCTAAACAAATTGCTGATTCCACAGCTTTATGACTGCAGCCCATTTCCACATCCATCCCACTCCATTCCACACCCAAAAGGCTGACTGCAAGTCAGAAAAAGAATCTCCTTTTGTTTATCCTTCCCTTGTCTCATTGTGCTATGTGCTATAAAAACAGATGCTATATAAACAGTACAAAGGATGGGCTCATTAGGAGGGCTGGGCTGTGCTTTTCCTAGTTGTTAAGATGATAGTCTGGGGCATTAATGAATAGAGCTCCTTTCTCTGCCAACAGTAGCCACCTCTGTAGAGTCACGTCCACAAAAGGATTTTGGCCTCACAGGATCCGAAGCCCTCAATTAGATACATAGGCTCCGTATACTGGTATACATAGATCAGATCTGAACTCCTAAAGCTCATCAAAGGGGCTGCCTATTCTTGATAGCTCACAGTGAGAAGTCCTGAGGAGAATGTGTATTTTCAGCGTCCCTCCTGGCTCCATGGAATCCATCCACTGCTGGCAGTCACAGGCAGGTGTTAGAGCACGTATGGGTGCCTTTTTTTCCACAAAACACCCCACCACATGGGATGGTGGAAGTTATCCTGTATTGAATACAGGATAAATTGAGCCCACATATCATTTGGCTTTGATGAACTTGTTAACAAGCATACCTGGAGGTGTAAAGGACATCATGGCTTCTCCAGCTGAAGATGATATTCTACCTGTGAAAACTGAAGCTCAACTGAGACTTGGTATCTTAGTGGTTAGGGCACTTACCCAGGCTTCAGGGGAGACTTTCATTTCATCCCCTCCTAAAGTTAATGCCAAAAGCAAAACATTTAATTACTTAAAATTGATTCCCAGCTGAATATGCTAGTTATAAAGCATCATCATGTTCCTTCTTGACCAAATGGATATTTAATTAGTCTGAAGGGTTTAGTTTTAACATACTCTGCAATGAGGTATAGCTGGGCAGTTAGAGCATTCCCCAGGGGAATACGAGCTCAGATCTCTTCAAAGGGGAAGAGAAATGTATGTGAATTACCTATACCTTGATACCAATACCTCAAAACACCATGCTCCTGAATAGGAGGATAGAAATGCATGGTACCTTGTTTTTGGTTTGTTTGTTTTTTTTAAATATGGCGTTAAACTCTCTTAGTAAGCTCTGAGAATGACTGTTTGATTGAAATCTGCAAAGCATAAGGGCAGAAAAATACTTACCTAGGCTTTAAGATGTCTGTCAAGCATGAGGGGATCTGTATCCATGTGCTGTCCTTACTGTGATAAAATATCTGAAGCATATGGCTGTATAGGCTGCTGAGCAATCCAGCAGGATTTTGAAGATGTTATTCATAGGACCAGGTGGAGTCCAGGCACTATGCATATGTGGTTTAACACAACTGCAAGACTGGAGTCAGACTTAACCTGGGACATGTATGTTTCATGGGTTTCAGTATGTGTCAAATTAAGAGCTATAAAGTCCTCGGCCACCCTGTCCCCCCAGATCTGTGCCTGAGGAAAGTCTGAAGATGACTGCACTGTTTTCTTGAGGGGGCCCAGGTAAAATGGAAGGAAAAACACATGAAAATAGGAGAGGAGAAAAAAAGAGATATTTGTTATGTACAGAAAAACCACAAAGATGTTAACCAATGCACCTTTAAAAATTACTGGTTTAGAAAATAATTTGATCTGCATTGAATTAATGTGTTATTCTCTTTTATGTTAAGACTTCTGCAATTCGGGCAACTAGTCAAAATCAAGAGTTTCATTTGGCTCTGCATTTAAATCTGTGTAGATAGGTGCAACAAAAATACAAAAAAAACCTGTCCCATGCACGTGAAAGGGAAGTGAGGGATTCCAGGCTATGTGTTCCAGTTTTGCTCTGTGTGCACTTCCAGGTGGATAGTGGTATCTGCCAGCAACTGGGAACTCAAGTTTCCAGTAAGGTTAGCAGCTGCAGTTGGAACAAGCCTGTTTTCTCTGTAAGCCTCTGCCCAGACCTTTATTTCCCAAGAGAATTTGAAAGGATTTTGGCTTTTCTAGGTTTGGGTAGGATCTAAGCAGTTCTGGAACAAAGTTGATATCACATATGTGAATACCCAAATGTCTTGAAACAATTTTTTTCCATTGTTCTGATATTTATTGAGAAAATCTTTCCCCCCCCGTCCCCCTTCTTTTTTTTCCGGGAACTAACAAGTACCGATTGTTCTCTGTTACAGAAAGAGAGGAGCAGACTACTCTGCTTTCTATTATTCTGTTCACGTGGCTAAAATTTGCTGTTAGATTTTTAGTCATTCAGAAGCAAGCGGCAATGTAAATGTTTCTTGCAACGATTCTAGGCAGATGGCTTGTACCCCCAAAGAAGATATCTACTAAAATTCCCCTCCAGAATTAAACTTCTCATCTGTAAAGAGGGAAATCCTTGATTTAAACTTTTCTTCTGCTATGGAACTTTGAAATTAGTTGCAGCAGAGGTAAGAGCTGTACCCATTAATTTGTTAGCTCTGTTAAGACAGACTAGACATAATTATGGTTGAAATGTGTCATTTTCCAAAAAGAAAACAAGTTTTTTTAGTATTCCAGAGTATTAGAAAGTGGTAGTCCAACATAAGATACACAATATCCCAGGTTTTGAGATCATCACCCTGTATGGATGGAATGCCATTTAACTTGGTAGTTCCCAGCACTTGCTTTCAAAATCAGACAGCTGTCTAATGTACACTAAATATTTATTTTCTGTAATCCCAATATTAGCACAGCTACCAAATTTAGAAACAGACAGGTTATAGAGGATCACTACCTCTTTTAAACTTCCTGAGTTCTGGATACTGCTCACAGTTAAAGTGATTCAAATCTGGAGACAAACTTCTCTTTGTGTATTCATGTTTTCCTTCAGATCGCATTACATTCACATCTCCTCTGCAAGATTTCTCATCATTTATAACTTAATGATAATATAACATTGCACTTAAGAACGGCTACTGTCCCTTGGGTATGGTTAGCTGGAGCCATCTCCTGTTCAGACAGTAAACAGACTGTGTTAATGACCATCCTTGTTAACTTAAACTTGGGTTTTATTTATTGCTTTGGAGTTGTTACCTTCTAATTTTCCAGGTGGGGATCCAAACCTTAGCGCATAGTCTTTTGTATAAGAAACCTATAATTCTGGTGAGTGTATATCCTAGTTAACAAACTTCATACAAGCTTTGGTCTCTATAGATTAATATCACAAATAAATACTGTATTAAAAAACAGGTAACCAATTTCTGCATGCTTCAGATTTAATAAAAGGAGCATTACAAAATCTAATTTAGGTAAACAATATATTTTTCAAGATGCCGGATTTCTCCTTTGGCATTAAATTATCTTGAAGTATTTAGTTTGTATGTGCAATAAAATTTGCAACTATCTGTGTTCATTGTGGGAAAAAAAGATATGGACTGATGCAGATATTTAAGGTGAACACTGAATTCTTTGTATTTGATATCCAATAGAAAGTGTAGCATATTTAATTTACAGACAAGTGCTGTTATTAAATTAGTGAATAAGACCTTTCTCACACTTATGATCAGAGTGAAGAAATACTTCAGAAATCTGAGCTAAGTAAATTCTTAAGTGACACAGAGGACAAGTATGAATCTTGTCATGGAATCCTGATGAAGAAAATGAACTTCAGGTTCATTACTTTGTCATCAAGAATAAGAAGATTCCCTCAGTCTAGAATCCTTGTTCTTCTGGGCTGTTTCTTAACAAGCTAAACTTATCCTGGATGACAAAGGGGTTTTTAATTGCTTCTAAGTGACCAAATTTCTGAGGTAGATAGGAACTGCAAGCAAGCCAGAAGTACAGAAAATGCAACAAATCATATATTTTCACAAACTTGAGGGTAAAATAACTACAGAGAAAACAGAATGAGCTCACATAGAAAGAAACCTGAGAGGAGGTGACATCTTTCCTGTGATTACTGTCTGGGGTTCAGACACAGAGATGCAGAGACAACACAATTGTACTTTTTTTTTTCCAGCATATCAGGAAACTCTTAACTAATTTAAAATCTAAATTTATATAGCACTGATTTAAGTGACTTCAGCTGCATTTTAGGGATCAATTCTGCCATACACCAAATCAGTCTCTAAGCACAGGGAATTAGAGGATTTTTATGTTGGATTTGAATTGTTTATGTTTACCAGATAACAATGCAGTGGGTATAATAGCTATGCAAAATGTAAGCATGATGGATCCAAGCCTCTTTAAATCATAACATTTGTAGAAGACGTCATCTCTACAAATACCATTCTGATGTTAGACTCGCTAGGAAACAGCGCTCTTACACTGCAAACAGCTAGGGACAACTGAATGAACAGAATACTCAATAATCCTACTTATTATTTATGAATAGTGTCTATGAATGAATCTTCAACTTGGGTCAAGACAGCCGGAGTTGAGAATTTTAATTTAATAATTTTACACAGTTCTGGCTTCCATGCCTTAATGCAAATAACTATTTCAAATTCACATTTTCATCTTCCTCCTTGGCTGTGAGAGTGAAGTAACCTTGACTACACTAGCATATACAGGGAGCACATAGTTCACATTTGAGGGGAAAATTACTGTTTAAGGACCAGGCACCTATGAACATCAGCAGTTTCCTACCAGCAATGACTGTCTTAGTCTTAATGCAGTCTCAGAGGTCTGTTGCAAAACTTGACTATATCTGCTGAGATCGTTGGGTTCAAGTTCATTTAGAAGTATAAAGGGAAATCTGTACATGGAAATTTTTTTTTTGTTTTGCTTGAACGGTCAGATATCCATCGAAATTTTCACTTAAAAATGCCATTTGGGGGCCAAGTCCACGTGTGTAAAGTTTAAGATACCAAATACGTTTTTGTTCATAATGAAGCGTGATGGAAATCTGGCACCTCTATAAAGCATCTACTGACAGAAACAATATATGTACACATGTTTAAAAAATTCAGTGCTAGTAATTGACAAGAAATTACATGAATTTGTGAGATCATGGGAAAAATTACTTTAAAGCTTTCTTACTATAGATCATTTCAATTACAGTCTTGTGAAGCATGCCACGTCTGTATCTCTTAATCGCCCTTTTACTATCAGGGCAGTTGAAATTCAAAATGTCTAACTGGGTCAGCAGGGTGTCCTTATGTATGAAATAAGCAGTACACCTAACTGGTAGACACAAATGGTGTTCATCAGATGTACCCTCCTGAAATAAATGCCTGGCTGCCTCCCTGGCAGTGGCAAGAACAGGTGCCCATGGAGGCCCTTAGTAGTAGCTCTGTCCATACTGCTGCAAGGATCTAAAATTCGCTACACAGGATCTCCTTCTGGAAAATTTCTGTCACGTGGACTAGTTAAGGAATTTTTCTGCTAATATTCGGGGGACTGGTTCTCTAGATGCGTGAAACACTAGACGCCAGTTGGATTGCGTCCCAATGTCTTTGTAGAACGTAGGGAGGCCACATCAAAGCAGCCCAAGCCTTGCACTTCGTGGATCAGCATCTGAACACTTTCTCTTACTCCCTGTTTTCACTTCCTCTCCTTGCATTATACAGCATATTTTGCTCTGCTCTTTAAAGGCATTATTGATACTGATTTTCATTCTCTCCTTGAAGTCACTGAAAAAAGCATGGGTCCATCTGAAAGTGCGCCTGGGTTGAAAGGAGATCTCTTCTATTATTGTTCTTTTTGATGGACGCTAGCTTTCTTCCAAGAAGAGACAAGTAGAGACGATGATAACACAGGATTTTTTAAACAAGATCCTGTGTCTGGCTTAACTTCTGTTTGGGGGCTGTTGGTGAAAGCATCCCAAGCACTACCTCGCTAAGCACTCTGTACTGAAAGCCTGTGCTCAGTGAGAGGAGGGGAAAAGAAAATAAATTACAAGCAATAATGTTCAGTATTTGCATAGCATTTTCACAGGAATGTTGCAAGGGAGCACAGCAGCCGTCTTGACTCTCACAAGGCCACCACTGCATCTGCTCAGCTATATATTTGCTACAAAACAAAGTGCATTTAAGACTCTACCAGCGTTTTACAGCTATTCCGTTTTGCTCATAGGCTTGTGCATTGTTAATTTGTAAACAAAGCTATTATACTTCAGATGGTGTTATGGGTTTGATAAGGGAAGCAACATGATAGATTAAAATACCATCCTTTCAGGCATTGCAAATTGCCAAAGCAGTTGTATTTAGGCTCAGTGGGTCATTTATCTTCAAACTACACAGCTGACTCGGCACTTGGGTGGGTTGAGAAGTAAGTGGTTTTGACATTTAGCAGCCCAAGGCTTCTTTTCTCCTTGAGAGACTTGCATGCCAGCTATGTTAGGTTTTGTCTGCTGCTACTCTTTTAAAGCAGATGGTAAAACCTCACCTCAGCTGGGTGGTTGGGACCCTCGCAGCATTTAGCAAGGCTAACCAATTGAATTATTAGTGATTGTGCCTGTGGGTATCGAGTAGCATATGATTTATGATTATGGTGTTTTAAATATAGTCTGTGGAAGGTACCAGAATTTACCACTGAATATATTTTGAAAAATTCAGGGAAAAAACCAATCACTCACAGAAAACCAAACAAAATAATTTAGAACGAGATAAGCTCTCTTCCATTACAAACAGCTCCATCATAAGCATTTTGTCTCCTGTAGATGTGCTCCTGAATATATTTGGTCTGCATGTTTAGTCTTCATTATATCTTGAAATTATTTAAACATAAGATTTGCACAAAAGGTAGCTCTCTGCTGTAATACGTGCAGTTTAGGAAACGCAGATTTCAAAGCTGGAGTCTGTATAGATGCTGAAGTGATAAGCCCGAAATAGCAGAGTACATTCAATGAGGTTATTGCATCGGCACCTCAGCAAGCACTTCTGTTCAGTTACGCATGAAGCCTGAGGGTAAAGTAATGGCCTTTGTGGGATCAGCAGTTCTATTTTTAGGCAGCTCTTTTCCAATCTCATCCTCTCACAACACAATATTTTCTAAATTGGAAATAATACATTCCAAACAATCTGAATAACTAGAGATCATGAGTATTCATGCTGCAACATAACAGCAATATATATGCAACTTTCTTAAAAGAACATCCCTTAAAATGAGGCGAAAATGTGTTTATTCATAATGAGTATCTCCAGATAAATGCCTAGCAAGGGATATCTTATTTTCAGCTGTTTGGTAAACCTGCTTAATTATGCCCCTGCTGAAACTGGGAAATGTAGCGAAAAGTGATTAGGAGAAGCTGAGTATTTGCTGCAAGGTACTATTGTGAATACAATAAAAAAAACTGCCAGTCCCTCAATAAAGACTGTTCAGTAATATACAAGATCTAATCCAAGGTTTACCTTGCAAGTAACATTTTTAGTTGCATGTTCTACATTTCCTTAGCATTGGCAGAAGACAGCTGAGGTCTGCAACCTTACAAGAAGAATATAGTGAATGTTTTACTGAAAATAACTGTTGTCCTCTAGAAGAAGTGCAGCCATTTTTAGTTCACAAACCATCGGTGAATGTGTTGAAATATGTGTTTAGTTTTTCAGAACACTGACGAAATGTGCTTGTTAGGTAGTGAGCTGCTCAGGAGGGGAGCATGCTGTATGTGCTTGCCTAGCATACGGTAAGCATTACCAGAAGATAAAAATTTGTCTGCAGTCCAGTACTTACTGTATGTTACTCGTGAGTGTCCGCTATCGATATCATGGGTTTAATCATGTATATTATCTTCATATTGTTTCTGTTTCCTGATGGGATAAACGAAATTTCATAAATCTGAAACTTCCAAGAATGTTTTGGGAACATGCAGTTCTTTAACTGTATTTCGTGAAGTCTGCTATCAATTCAGATTTTTTTCATTAATATTTGCTCTCATTAACATTTGTGAGTAAGCATGCAATGAAGTGTTAAGAAAACTGTACGGTTTGCAGGTGTAAGCAAAGCAAACTGAATAAAATGTCAACAGTATTTTTGGCAATACTTTCCCTTATTTCCTACATGTGTTTTGCTTTGTCAACCTGCTCAAACTTGTTTTGTTTTCCTGAGGGTAAAGAAAGCAAATGCGCATACCTTGCTTAACATGTTATTCACCCTCCCTGGACACCTATACATACCTTGTGGGGGTACTTATATTTCTTTTCTTGGAACAGACGGCAAAATTCTCACTTTTGAAAATGAGGTCTCAAAATTGTAATGTACCACAAGCAGGGCAGAGAAGAGGAGAGAATAGAAAGGCAGACTTTCCTTCCCCACCAGCCTCCCCTAAAAATCCACCATTCATCAGACCAGGTAAAAACTGGTCCCTGACCACAGCTTAGCACTCAGTCTGACCCTTGAGTGTGTCAGGAACGTGCTCTACCAGGCAACCAATTTCTTGCTACTGGAAGAAGCATAGGTGCCTCCAGCCAAGATCTCATCTAATTATGTCCCACCTGCAATGCTTTGCAGCAGGAGCTGGCCTGGGATGCATATACAGACCTGGAGTCCTCATAACGGGGACTGCAGATCGGTTTTTGGTTTTGATCTTCCAGGAATATTAGAGAAAACTGAGACAGAAAGATTCACAAAGAATGGGCTGCACTAAAGCATCTTAAATCACAGTATTTCTGCTGATGGAAATATTGTATAAACAGAAGTCAAGTATTTACAGTGATCAAAGAAACACATTTTGTAGTTGCATCTAACCAAATGTTTTCTCTAAAAGGCAAACAGTTTGCCTATGAAAGGACATGAGCAGAGGCTGTTTAAATGAAACAGAACATTCTTGCTTATATTTCTAGAGTGCTAAACAGACCTTCCTGTAAAGTGCGAAGTGCCATTTGAGAACTGAGATATTGAACTATTCTTATTATTCCTTCAAGATGTTTCAGAGCAATGTTACAAATGCCATTGCAAGGGATAATTTTAAAAATGAAAAATTATGAGGTAGCTCCACGTCAGTATTTTAGAGAAGCTTAAACACCACTGAAACTTGGAATTTGACTGAATTTTCACCAGGTGGGGACATACAAGACATCAGAGGTCCTTTTGTAACATCCAGCACTGACAGATCTTTTAAGGGAATCACAGAATATTCAGAATTTAAGAAAGGGTCTTAAAGAGCTAGATTTATACAGATGACAAGTCACGGGTCTCTGGAGGACAGGCAATTTGTTATGTTGTGCCACGGTACTCTTCACTAAGGATGAGATAGCACTGCAGTAATGATATAAAGATTTTTTTTTCTTTTAGGCACCAATTTAATGAACGATGTATACCCACACATACATATAAAGCTCATTGAGGCACGGAATTTTTTTGATACCTTTCATTTCATCAGTTATGTTTCTTCTAAGTCCTGGTTAGTTTCAAGGGATAAACAGCACCATAGTCAAATAATTTTTTTTATTTCCTCCAGAAAGTTAAATATTCATTACCATTTGTTGGCATTTCTGGTTTTGGGGTTTTTGCTTTTTCACTCAATTCAGTAAAGCTTGATCTAGTGCAAGATTCCACAGGCAGGAAGAAAACTACCCTGAAGGCGCAGAGCACAGAGGCTATGGGTACACTGCTCTTGATAGGGTCTTGTCTGTGATGTTAAACCCTCAAGGCTTTTGAGGTAGACAAGTGTTGGTTTTCCTGCAGGTGGTGGTACAGGTGGCTGCTGTATGGTGTGTCCATTGTCCCATAACTATCTGCACCTTGACACATAACTGCATCCTGCATGCAACCTTCCTGCCTTCCTGGCAGTGGGTGCCCACATCAACATGCTGTAAGGTCCAAGCCTGAGCTAAGCCCTCTTTGCTGCTCGTGGCTTCCTTCATGCAAATAAACAAACAAACACTCTCATGGCCATCATCACCCCACAGGTTGGGGCAAGGCTGGGCAGAGCTTGAGCTCTGCACCACCCTTGGGGATGGAGAGGGAGGGGATGTCCTGCTATGACCTGCTGCTCTCAACCTCTTGTAAATGTGACTATGAAAATTTGACTGACTCCAGTCTCTTCTTCGCTGAGAAGTACTTCTGGCAGTGTGAGAAGAGTACCTGCTGCATCCATGGAGAGCAAAGTAGGGTGGCTGTGGCACTTACAGGAAATGTTCAGAAAGGATAATGAACAACGATTGACACCTCTTATAGTGCTACATGACGATCCACAGGAAAAAACAAACAACAAAAAAACCTTATTCACTTCATCAGGGAGCAAAACGTCTTGAATTAACAGGGAAAATGGTTCGTACAAGCCAGAATCTGACCACTGAAACTAAAAACTGAGTCATTTTATGTTAATTAGACCATTTAGGAAATGATTACTCGCTAACTGTTCTTTCCTATGTATGTTAAGACAGAGCACAGTCTACAGGAAAGAAATAACGCTTTTATTAATTGCAAGGAAATCTGCAATCAGCACAGTGCATTATGTAATAGTTACAATGTTCAGTGCTAAAGCACATCACTACTTAGAGCTTCCATAAATCATCTAGAGATTTACCTTTTTTTTCTCCTTCGGCTCCTAAAATACCTTTTAAACTCTCAGTTAAACTGTGTTCTGTGCTTCTTTTTTTCTGTGTTACTCTCCTAAAAAGGCACCAGCTAGATCATTCGGACCTGGAGCTTGTCTGGGACACAGCTCTGCTCACTGCAGGAGTCCAGAGATGGTCTGCTCCTTGGTCTCGCAGGGAGGGCAGATTTATGTTTAGCTATAGAAGTTCTCTCTTACATTACCTGACTTTGATATTTAGATACAAATCACAGAAAACAAAGTTAAGAGGGACTATGAGACCTCCTCTTCATGAGAAAGACAGTGGCTGTTGTTTTCCTGCACAGACTCTGGCCACTTTTTCCCTCCCCCAGCAGAAGAGAGAGAACAGCATCATCTTAAGAATCTGTTTCGGTAATTAGCGTTTCAAACCATGGAAAAGTGTTCTTAGTGTCTAGCCTAAATCTTCTTTGCTGCACTAGAAACCAGTGCTTATTTGTTTTATATGTAGCTTATTCCTCTTCTTTTTACAGCTACCTTTTATTCTTTTGAAAACTGTTACCTTGCTAATAAAGCCATGGCAGATAAGGGAGGTACAGTCAGGTATTCTCCACACACAGACAGGATGACTAAGGGAGAGAAAGAAAGGACAAGCAGAATACAAGGGGGAGCTCCTGTGATACATGTAGCCAGTTTATATCTTTAAAACTTTTCTTGGTAGAAGTGGTATGTGCTAGTACATGACAGCTGCTCTCAGTTGGCACCGGGGTTATCTGAAGAGTCTGGACAGGTACTGCTAGGAGCTGGCAGATTATACTGAGTATTCTGCTTGAAGGAATCACTTGTTAAAAGCAAGCCTCTTTGTTCTCGAGTTTGGTGGGAAGAAACAACATAAACTTTTAGGATTAGGGTTAGGTCTAGAATTAGGTTTTGCCTTGGAATGCCAGGAAAGATAAACTGCAGTTACTGCTGGGTTTCCATAAGTTTGCTTCCCTAATAACTTGTTCTGAAAGGGGAAAGGGAAACACCATTTTTTGGGGCAAGAGCAAGAGGGATGCAGTAACCTCTGGCAATAGAGGGAGGGCTGAACTGTAGTGTGGTTAGGTTTGCTAATCTGTCTTAAAGGACCTAAAACTTGATGAACTTGCTTTATTTCTCTGGAATGAAATCCAATATTATCATTATAATCCTAGATTAGGATATAAAATTCCAGGATACTGCTTTGGAAGTTAATGATGTGTGTAGCAATCTTTTGCTCTAGATTTAATTATTTCCAGTTAAGGTTAAAATAAAGGTACAAAAATCAAGTGGGTGCTGAGCTGCAATTGTTGCTGTGTTTGGAAAGTCTTGGAGGGTAGTGACACTCTTTGGTCACTTGTATTTCCAAAAATAAAGCCTATTCTTGAACATAAAACCTTGGCTTTGCATGAGAAAAGTGCTCTACCAGAGACCACAAAATGCTATGTTCCCCAATGTCCTAATGCAATCAGTCTGACAGGGCCAATCTTTAGATTAGTTAACTTAGCTAAAGCCAGCGTTGATTACAGTTAGGTGTCCCTGCATTTCTGAGTCCTAACCCTGACTTTTGCCATCAATTTATGTTACAACAAGTAATGGCCGCTATATGAAAAGCAGTATAGAATCCTAGCCCTTTACATGTGCGTGCATTATTCTGGAAACGGGAAATCTGAGCAGCTCCTGTTATTGTGGGACTTGGACACTTCAATTGACCTGGGCTTATGGCAGGTTGCTTTAGGACCTAGAGGAACGTAGATATTTCTGGATATTTCCAGGGTATTTTGCCTGGATTCCAACATATATACAAGATTAGGTTTCTAATGCTGTTGTGGTTGCTAAGGTTAGAATCTGTTTAGGATTCTGAAATGTTATAGAAAGTTCTGAGCTGTAGCTGGTTCTGGGTTTAGAAATGTTCACTAACATAGCCTTAAGGGCTTGTATGCAAAAGGAAGTAATATGCTAAGTGACTTTCCATCATTTCCATTATATGGCACCTGAATTAAATCTGGAGTTTAGGGTAAGGAATGCAAGAGATTAGGGTTTGTTTTAATATTGTGGTTAAAAAACATGGCTGGGTGAAATTTAGAGCAGTATTATTTGGACCTAAGAGATTTTGTTGAGTTTTTCAAACTACATTTCAGTCATTGGTATGAGTTACGATTGGATATGAGAAAATATCAAGTTTGTTACCTGTTGTTATTCTGGAACCACTGCTTTTGAGAAATTAAGTGGATAGTCCATATCAATTATTTGGGGTGGGACTCAGATTGAGATTGAAGTGCCTGAATTTAGGCATTTAAGTATACGCTTATGAGCAAGATGCCTATCCTACTTTTTGTAGTTAAGAGAGGTCCATTAGTAAGTGATTAATCTGAGATTTAATCCGTAGTGAATAGTCTCAGAAGTGATTATAATTCTCAGGAGCAAGAAACCCCTTGGTTCATTTAGGTTTAGTATTTAATTTGGGTATGGCTAGGGATGTGGTACAGACGTGCAGTAAATGATATAATCTGTTTGTTCCCCTAGTTAAAAATTGAGCAGCTGCTTTAGTTGATCACCCAAAGCTTTTCCCTTGTTCTTTCTAAACCTATAACCTATGCTTGATGTTAAGATAAAACTCAATGTGTTCATCAGGCACTTAATACAAACAGCAGTGGAACTAGGTTAGCAATATTTTTGAAATCACAGGCTGACTACTGTTCATCTTTCCCTGTACATATGAACTTATTTCAAAACCTAATCCTAATAATTTACTTAACATTGGGCTGCAAGAGGTAGACATTCACTATGTTTTCATAGACCCTAACCGAGCCAAGGCTAAAAATAAATAGAAAAGCATATTTATACTGAGAATTAACTGCAGATTTGTCCTCTTTGAAACTCTAGACCTGAGGTTCTGATCGCAGTGCTGTGCTTGACAGCAACAGATTGTTGCTACTGCCAGCTCTCTTAGTCCCAAACGGGACCACTCCAAAAAATAACCTGTCGATCCTTTAGAAACACAGCACGTGAGCCCTCCACTGACTTCCAAAGCTTAATTCTAATCTCCAGGTTTGCCTGTTTAGGGTTATGGATTGTGCATATAGAATCTTCAGAGTATATGAAGCTCTGCAGTCTAAAAAAGCAGACTTCTGCAGTAGAAAATGTAACTTAATGTAACATATTTCCCAAGTCCTAATCGTAAAGTCCGTAACACCAGGTTGGCCAGAATCTCCTGAGTTTATATACCCTAAACTTAACATAAGACGAAACTCTAAGGCACCAGTCTGTTAGAGACCAAAGTTTAATATGTTCATTCAAGCCCCAGTGGAACCAGACACAAAGTCAGCTTACCATAGGCCTTCTGATCTCATTATGGCCCACAGCTCCTAACTCCCTTTATTTCCAAGCACTCTCCTAGCCCTAGCTTGCACCTTACAGCATATGGGGTCGCTGGCTAAAGCTTAGCTTTTTCCCCTAGTTCTCTAAGGAATTAGCTCTTACTCTAGACTGGTAAACCTGCCTAAAGTTAGCTCCTTTTTTAATTCTAGTTCACAAGCCTGTTTTGAAACTTAAACTTTAACCTTCATCTTAACCCCAGCCCCAGTCTTATATTTAACTTCAGAGCACTGACCAAAACTCAGCATGTTCCTTCTAATCCTCTCATAAATTTAGGTCAGCTAACTTTTCCCAAATCACTAGGCATGGATCATGAGGCCCTCTCTGTTCAGACTCCTAAATACAACAAAATTTCCAACTTTGCTTTCCACTACAGATTTCAGCCAGGAATCTTTCTACTCTAAAAATGGTAGTTTCAGAACCCAAAAATAAGTGCTGTAAACCCTTATTCTGTTTCTAGTCCCATACAAATGCTCTTCACACACTTTATGATCAAGATATTCCTCCGGTTCCTTGAAAAGCTCTTCTGTGCTTTGTGGATCAGTACTGGGACTTGTGCCTATTTGCACAAGTACCCTTTCAGATCTGAAGTAATTGTGTTCCCCATTAAACAGAGAGGAGGAGTAGCAGTCACAGTCAGACAGGGAAAGCTGCAGAGCTACGTGCTCTTTGCCTGCATCCAATGCTTGAGGTACACTGCATTGGCCAGTGGTCAAACTGGACAAAGATGTCAGACTGACGTTTTTATTTCTGCTAGTAAATTTGCACCTGGGGGCTTACCGTTAATTGTATGGAGTATTTCTGCATGCATAGCAGGGCAGATAATCAGCCTGTGCTAGGAAATAGGTGCATTTCTATGAACAGGGACTCCCTTTGAGAACTCGTTCCCTCCATGCTCAAAACAGATCATGCTCAAAAACAGACCTAAAAGATAATAAGAGTTTAAGCCATGTTATGGACCCCAATATAGAACACAATTATCAAACCAGTAAATAAAGAAAGCTTTTTCCAAAGCAATATTAATTTCTCTCTGTTTGCGATTCTTAGTTGAAAAAAAGTAACCTGTATGTGTACTGGCCAAGATAGAGTTAATTTTCTTCATAGCAGCCCACATGGTGCTGTGTTTTGAATTTGTGACTAAAATGGTGTTGATTGATAACCACAATATTTTGGCTACTGTTGAACAGTGCTTGCACAGCATCAAGGCTGTCTCTTTTTGCCACTCTGCACTCCTTCCCTCCCTCACCCCAAGCAGGTAGACGGGGTGGGCAAGAAGCTGAGAGGGGACATAGCCAGGACAGCTTATCCAAATTGGCCAAAGGGTCAATCTATATCATATAGCACCATGAACAGCAATAAAACTGAGGTAGAGGAAGAAAGGAGACAGAGTTCTTCCAGCATGGCCATTGCCCATGGCTGGGCATCAGTCTGATTGTGGAAGGTGGTGAGTGATTGCTTTTACAGACCTCTTTCCCTCCTCCCCCCCCCCC
>Ga0065711_1038862_pt1 | contig 18335 bp, 11 predicted proteins | sample Hoacrofraction12_FD_59098 | JGI IMG/M metagenome (GOLD analysis project Ga0065711, IMG submission 59098) | Hoatzin crop microbial communities from Cojedes, Venezuela - Epithelial fraction 12 v2 (version 2) | ecosystem: Host-associated > Birds > Digestive system > Esophagus > Crop | place... | reverse complement strand
CCCCCCCTGCCGCTGTCCCCGGAGCGGGTCGCGGCCGGCACGCGCCGGCCGCTTAGCGCCAGAAGCGAGAGCCCCCCGCGGGGCTCGCCCCCCCGCCTCACCGGGTAAGTGAAAAAACGATAAGAGTAGTGGTATTTCACCGCCGGCCGGGACGCCGGCGGGCGTGCCGCCCCGCCGCATTGATTTGAATGAGAACAGAAGCTATAAAAAGGTTTGAGATACTCTGGAAAATAGGAACATTAAAAGTAAGGTGTAAAGCCAGGCGAAAGGGAAGAAGGGTTTTATTTAGAGGCAGTGGAGAGCAGATCTCTTCTTTCCTTCCTCTCTTCATTGTCTCAGTTCAGCAGCTATAAAGCGCACTCTTCAAACTTGACCTGTTTCTGAGCTTTCTAGTTCATTGTAGGAGGGATTTATTTGTTGTCATTTAGGCATGTGAAAATTACACATGTAAAGATAAGTAGTCACCAAAGGTGCTCCCTTTGCAGGCCCCTTTCAGGTACTGGAAGGCTCCTGCAAGGTCTGCCTGGAGCCTGCTCTTCTCCAGGCTGAACATCTTCACAAGATGACTTGTTAAATCTCTTTCAGGAAGTGTTAAGAAGTGCCATAGTGTAGTATATTTAAATTCTATGATTTGAAAGATCACCATGGGAAATTCTTTGTATGGAACAGTCATTCAACCATCAGATCTATAACAAACCGTTATATATACAGAGAGAAACAAAGAGCTGCAAAAGCTCTACATGCAAATCTGCATTTATTTAAAGGATTTGTTGAAGTTAAGGCAAGAAAATATCATCACAATCATCCATTTTGATCTAGAGCAGACTGCATTCACTCACTTAGGGCTGAAGTAGAGTTTGTATTTTTAAAGAGAAATCTGAGCCTCTTTGAAATACGGCAAGCAGTACAGGAATCCTCCATTTTACTCTTTACTGTCAATTTCTGCCTCTAAGTTTGTGCACTTTATGTTCTCTCAGTGTTTGTGAAGTGTAAACTTTGCAATTTTGCCTTTGCTTGGCATAAAATCTAGCATCTATCTGGTGCCTTTGAGAATTCTGTTTTTCATCAAAGTCCTCAGTTGTTATGGCTTAATACTTGTGTATGTAAACCAGCATATGCCTATAAAACATTTGCCATTAATTATAGCTTGATTTTTTTGGTAAAAAAACCAAGAGCTATCCAAATTACATATTAAAGGCTCAAAACACCTGGGATCTGTAATACTTTCCATGTGTATCAAGTAACACAGTTTTGCTTACTCTGTTGCAGGAAATGCCTTCTCATGGTGTTATGTCTATACTAGTGAATTAAACAGAGGTAAGGAATATTGCAAGGAACTGTAACTTTATTGGTATATTAGTAAAGTTTTAAGGTGTCCCAGCATGAGCAACAGCCCTCCTGGGCCAGCAACCTCCAACAGCACTCCGCAAAACAATTCCTGGCTGTGGTTCAAAAGTGGCAGCACTGCAGGGGTCATTCCCAACAGGCAGTTAGTATTAGGCATTGTTGTTCTGATTGTTGAAAGAGTTCAAAAGACGAGGGCTTCTGCGCGGTGCTTGGCCTAAGAACCAGAAAATGGGCTCTCGTCCTTCTTAGTTTACTAGGACAGAAGTAACCATAATATACTAGAAGAGGAGTAACCAGATAGCACAGCTTTCTGGGGGTTTGGGCAATTACGCAACCAATGTATTTAAGCCACAACTTTCCTGCCAGGGGTCTTCTTATACATGTATATTGGTGAAGACTTCTCTACATTCTGCAAAATCATAAATCAAATTCTTATTATTTACATTCCAGGTACAAAGCTTAACAAATCCAATGGAATAAATCTGCAACATCTGGAAAATACTTAATCCAGCTTCACAGGTGATATCACCTCTACAAAAACCATCATTGGTATTTCTTCTTTATGTATACTGCAGCCCTAGTTAGAAAAATGAATTGACTACCAGGTCCCTGTCATGCCAGGTGCCATATGCCCGTTCCCTGAAGAACTGGTCATTCATAGAAAATAGAAACAAAATATGCTATAGAAAGAAAGTCTTCTATTTCCAGTTTAAGCAGGAGAAATGAGGCCAGTAGGGATTAAACATTTGTCCAGTGGAGCCTGGAACAATAGTTTGTCAGTTTGATTGATTATTGACAATTAGTAAGTAGTTTCAGTATAATTTATTTCTTCCTCTTGTTGCCATGAAGCCACAATTTATATAGGGAAACAGATAAGAATCTGCAAAGTGGGTTAATGATTAGTCCTGGGTCTCATATAAATTTAGATTTTGTTGTTCTTTTATTGCTGTATTCACAACAGCTGTTCTATGCAAGCATGTGAAAAGAACCAATGCCCTTTTTGCATTCCTATGGGGAGCTTTGATGGTGCAGTTTGCATCCCCACAGCTTCCTCCTGTATCTGCCCACCTCGTTCCTATGGCCTGTTGGCTCCAAACTATGTGTGGGTAGCGCATGAAAGCAGGAGAGAAAGCGAGGATCAAACCTGTACCAAAGCCTTTCCAGCACATTAGAGACATGGGCAGTGTGGGGTCACTATTCAAGCCTGGACCTTTTCTGGAGCTGATGAAACCAAGACGATTTATCTCATTCTAATGTAAATGTCTCTAGTGGAGGAGATGACTCCTCCTTTGGAGATGCCATCTGTCTACACTGACTGTAAGCTGCATGTAGACATTCAGCTTACATTGAACATGATAATTTTAAATGGCTCCAGTTTGGGTACTTGAATCCTATCCTGTGTGCATGGGTTTGAAGTTTGTATTCCATCCTTTTTCATCCTCTCAGCACTTCATGATATTTTAATCTTTCCTATACAATAATCTAGTCCTCCTGTGGAGTGGCAGCTGGGAATATTCATCCCAGCTATCTTTGCAGCCCAAGGCAGATGGCTAAACTGCCTGGCCTGTGCAGAAAAAAGAAGATCCCTCAGAGATCAAATGACAACAGATACCTAATCTAACTCTGGCTCACCTGGAGGAGCCTCTGTCTCTGCTGACCAGAGAGACCAGGAAAAAGCCCTGTGCTTAAACCCTGATGTTTATGAGTGTGAAAAGTGCTGAAATTAATATGAATTTTTTGTATTAGAAAACTGTAAATTTTTAAAAAATATTTTATCCAATATCACAAATTAACCACAAGACCATGCTATTTTTTTATTAAATGAGAACCTGAAAAAAAATTTAAGATTCTGCTGATTTATTTTTCCTCCTTTTCTTTTTGGCACTGTGTTCTTTTGAATTTCATATTGAATAATATTAAAAAACTACTTGTCATACACATATATTTTTATAATAATAGAATAAACAGGGCTTCTTAACAGAACCCTAAGAAGTAGGAAGGCTGAATCTTTGTTTCCAATAACATATATAACAATCTTTCTGTAAACTTTCAGCTAGAGAAACAATAAGATTAACCATGAAAAATAAAATATTTCAGAGATGTCCAAACTTATGTGCAAATATTTTTTTCTGGCAGCGAACTATACCAAAACTCTGACACCTGTCTGCAGTAAAATACTCCTGAGTTGCAGCATGTGAGCTTCTGCGATCTTAGATAGCAGAGGATGGACCTCTGCCCAAATCTGAGAGAAAAACATTGTCTGCTTCCAAGACAAATACATTCTTACTTGAGAAGACATACAAAAGGAGATAGTTTTCAGCTCTCGTAAGCTAACACCGGTCAGGTCAGGAACTGAGAAAGATAGTGAAAAAGCAACACACCTGCATTGGAAAAGGATGTTGACAATATGCTGCTCAAAGGACTTAAGATCTAAGAAGACAAAAGAGGATTGTCCACAGCATACCGCATTGGAAAAGTGCAGTCAAACACCTTGCACTGGGCATGGAGAGTCATCGGCTTCTCAACTGTGTTTAGCATGGGGCTAAGCCACCCCAGGGCCATGGCTAGAAGGTGGAGCGAAGCTGAAGCTCTGAAAGATGTTCATGTTGTCTAACTTTGGGCAATCAACTGATAGGGACTTCTCATTAATTAAAGAGGCATTACAGGCCCATCCAGAAGATGATTCACAGAACCTGAGGGGCTTTTTTGCTCTAAAACAATGTCATTAACTATCTGCTCTTTCTGGGGAGTCCAGGCTTCTGCCCTAAATCAAGGGCAAGCATGACCTCATCCTGTATCTATCATGAGCTCTAGTCTCTTTCCTAGGGCTTCCATTGGTGCTTCTTGGAGAATGACATTCAGAGAATGGAAGTGTTCCCTGCACTGAGGAGATGGGAGCACCATTTTCTGAAGGATTACTTATGAATTTTGCAAATGATGGTGAAATAATGAAGACAGCAGGAACTGCAGCCCCGTAACTGTGTCTTAGCTGAGGAGCATAATCACCATGACTGAAGTTCACTCCTGGCCACTCTCTTCAGACACTTGATTTGCATGTGGCTGCTCATCAGAGCTGGGTCACGCACTCGTCTGTTGCTGTCCTTGAAGCCTGCTGCTTGGATGTGCATTTGATCCTGCATATTGAGGTTGGCCTCTTGCTGAGGTCTAACCCATAGGCTAGGACACAAACAGTAGAAAATCTTGAGACAGAAGATGGAGAAGAGCTGCCACCTCCTTTAGTGCCTGGAGTGCCTTGGATGCTAAATCAGTTTGAGTGAGCATTCATTAAACTGTCCTCCTGAATTTAGGGTCCTTGGATCCCTTGCTGTAGCATTTAAGGCGTACAAGTAGATTGCTGAATGCTTTCTTCTGTCTATGTGCAGATGGTGATATTTCAGAGATATTTATCTTAAACTGGGGCATTATTCAGAAGAAAGACAAAAATCCACATCTGATAGAAATATTAGTCTTTCTGCCATTTCATGCCCTCCGGTTTCAATACCACTTTTTGCAGCAAAGGGGTAAGAGAATAAATGTGAAAGACTTCAATATTTTTAACATGAGCAAAGCAACTGATTTTTATTTACTGTTGTTCTCAGAGACGGGTTAATTTTTATATTTTTTTTAAATTCATTTAAAAACAAAGAAACCATCATGAGGCAGAGATCTGGACAGGACTCTTTCAACCCGCGGTGGTTAGTCTTACAAAGCTGTAAGCTATGAAATCTGGGCCTATATACATGGAAGTCTTAGGCAGTTGTAATCATGAACACTGTGATCAGCCCCACCTATGACAATAATACAAATGAAAATATAATATTCTCTCCTCTTCAGCTTCCCTAAGAGTTATTCCTCAAGACTGTTAAATGTTTCAAAATACCTAACTAAAAATAGCACAGTTCCTATAAGCTGTTTAAACTGCTGGAAAAAACAAGGCTGTAAGACAAGGGGGAAATCTTTCACACATGTACAGACTCACACATGTACAGCCATTTCTCTAAATTAAAAAAAATAAGAAAAAAGAAAACCACTGCTGCCACATTGTATGCTTAGTTGTTATGTTGACAGTGAGTGTTTGGATTAAACCCTGTGGGTTCCAAGTTGAACAAAGGCAATGTTTATCACAGGGTAATAATAATATTTTTTAAAAAGGATTCTTTTTTGTCACTTCACTTGCAAAAATGTTTTCTTCGGTCCTAGGTAAAGAAGCCAACCATCAGGTACAATGCTTTCTCTTTTCCAAAATGTTATCTCCCTTCGTTTGAGGATTAGTAGGAGGGCTGCACAGACTGCACAACAGTTGGAGACAGGGTTTTGCAGCCAGCATTTTCTTCCGCTTTTTCAACAGTTATTTTCCATGTAAGGAAGAAACATGTTATTTTAATCACAGAAAGCAAACAAGCAAGCAAACAAAAAGAAATGTAATTAAAAGGTTAGGAAGACAAACAGAACAAACACCAAAGGCATTAGTAGAGTCATAAAGCAAGACCTAAGGTCTTTAAAACAATAAACAATAGAAGTTATACTCTCACCTTGCTCTGTCATGAGAGATATAAACTATGTGTCAGCAGGGTTCTGGTCATGTTAAAATATTCATTAGTATTTTAGATGAATTTTTGCCCCATTTCTGTGGCTAGTCTGATGTCACAATTTGGAAGTATCTTTCCAGAGTTTTCATGTTTTAAAATACTAAAGCAGCAGCAATTACATATTCAATAACAGGTGCTAGCACCTGAACACTCATCCAAATACAAGAACATGCTGTCTTCAAGACTAAACAACCTAAAAGAAGGTCTAAAGATGACGAGTAGTTTCAAAGATCGTAATAACAAAGGTCTAAGGAGTCTTTACACCATTGTCAGTTCTGAGTATCATGATAACTTTCATGGCCAGAATAAGATAGATCTAGGCTCAGATGGCAAATATAAGAATTGCAGGAAAAAATAACCGGCTTTCTCAGTTCCCGTCCAAAAAGGCAGATGGGCTTATGACAGAGAACTCAAAAGCATTCCGGGAGTTGTCTGAGATGCAACATATCATCTCTGAAGACAGCCAGCAGCGTAACAAACATGACTTTGAAAACTATAATGCAGATATAGAGACCTCAGGCACAGGAGTTGATCCTACTGATTTTAGTGCATGTGGGAAAAGAAGGACTGGAAATGGTGATCGATGCCTTTATAGTGTATCCTTCAGGGTCAAGGTCTCACTCTTTAGCCTAAGGCTATCTTTCTATACCAGTTGAGTGGAAACGTTGAAAAACTATTTTCTTCAGACTTCACCTGGACCGCTGATCATGCATAAAAGCGTGGCAGTCAAAATGACTGATGGCCCAGCTCAGGTGCCAAGAGACTTCTCCTGACAAGTAATATAATGACACTTGAGATGAGGTCTCAGTTTAGCAGCACAAATGATTCTGTATCGCTGCGCTGTGAGCATACTTATACAGCAGCACAAGTCCCTGTTGGAAGAAGAATAATCATTCAGTCTTCTCTGCCAGTCTCACAGGTGTCCACCACCCTACAAAAGGGCTACTGCTTACCAAAATTTTGATTTTTCCTTTCAGGAGATCAGTAAAGCTTTTAGCCATGGTGGGAGATAGAAAAATCGACGGTATCGAAACTGGTTTATTATACTCAGAGTCTTGGGATATATTTTCCTTGCCATAGGACAAAATGAGTGATACAATGCTCAGCAAGGGATTTTGCCTGTAGAATAAGTAACCTGGAGTTGAGTGTCTAGATGGAGGTGTCTAGAAGTTAGCTGAGTGTTTAAGCACCCAGTATATCACCTTGCAGTAAAAATCCTGCTTTGTCTGCAGACACAAAGGTGTCTAATGTCATCTGAAATGCCTTAAAGCTAGATGTCCTCAGCTGTGGCATTCAAGGAACAAAGGTCTTTCAAATGTCTGTCCTCATATCTGCCAGGCCCTTGCAGATACCCTTCACAGTCTTGTCTCCATTTGTTCTATGTGCTCTTGTTAGAGCAAAGAACTTAAAACCTAAATCTCCATTGCTTAATGACAGTTTAGAGAGTTCACATGTGGAGTCTACAAAAAGATGTCATAATCTGGGACTTGAACTCCAGCTATCTCCTATAATCAATCCACAAACATTGCGAAATATTCTAAAAAACGAGCTTTTTTTAAAGACTTGGAAAAAAATTGGAGTCACTACATGGGTATGAAAAATTGGTACAGAGCCCATTTACTTGGATTCAAGTGGTTCCTGGAACATCAGATTTACTGGATCTGCTGCTGCCTGCACATACAGACCAAAATCCCTCACTGTTTTGTGCATAAATATACTTGAGCTCTGATACAATCCAGACAGGATACTTTCCTTTCAAACTCGCAACTTCTAACTGTCTCACCCAATGTCCTCCAACAAGATCTCTTCTCTTCTAGATTCTTCAGGCAATCCCTACCTCCTTCCCAGTTCATTTTTAATCTGTCCAGTTTTCTATCCTCTATAGCTATTCAAGCAGAGTTTTCATTCAGAAATTCCTATCTGCCTTTGTCCTAGTTTTTTTTGGTGCCACACTTTTGAATTTCCAGATGAACTTCCAAAATCTTTGGTCTATTAATCTAAAAGTTTTTTGCCTTTTTTTTTTTTATTTACTTTACATGCTGTTGTGAGAGTTTGACTTACCGCTGTTAATGAAAGTCAAGCTAGTGTTGCCATGAAAAATGTGAAAGATGCAAGTAATGGCTACAGAGGTAGAACAGGCAACAGTGGGAAACAAGGCATGAATGAAAAAAATGGAAGGGAGTTAGTCCTGCTATGAGCAAAAAACATTGCAATCTTGTTGGAAGAACACATTTAAATATTAAATATTTGGACACATTTTAACTTTGCCTGATTTGATGAACTGACTTTTTCATGTTTTGGTAGTAAAAAGGCAGACATCAGTGTTCTCACTTCCATTGGTTCTTGATTCCTGGAGCAAGAAACCAAGAGTAGCTAGGACATGCTCTGGAAGGTCCTAAGGCAACACTCAAGTGAAAAAAATGAACTTATTAGTTTGGGCTCTTTCCTTCCCTTATCAGAAATCTTTCTGTGGCACTTTCAAACAGAAAAGACAGCTCCTACTGCCAGTCATGGCTCTGTGCTTGTTAAGCCTTGCCCAGCTTTTGGCATTCAGTTAAGCTTTCCATGTAGCACCTTAGAAAACTCCTAGAAAATACACCTACATATTTAGACCCTAAGTAGAGTTCAGGGACACTTGAATCTGGGAAGGGGTAAAGTGAATGAAGTATAGGAGGACTGTGATCAAAAGAAATGTGTGAATTCACCTCCCCCACATAGTCTGAGGTTATCACCTTTATCTGTCTTTAAATTCAGCGGGGTTTTTGAACTGTTCAATTTTTATAAAATTTTACTATCTGAAGTTATTCTTGTAGTTTCTGACTGTGGTTATATCTGTTGCCTAGTAACAGATATTATGCCAGATTGAGCCTACTTGTTAAAGTTCTCCCATAGCTTTTGTACTAGAAACAGCAGTGTGCTTTCTTCATCCATAAATTATTTGTAGAGTCATCACATACGAAATTAGAGAAAGACACTGAGATGTCTTATCTAGTCCTTTGGATAACACAGACAAGGAAATTTCACAAATTTCTCTTCTGTTTGGCCAGCTGATATGAATGTAGCCACAACATAATTTCTACAGTCGTAACATTTCAAGCGAAGGCATAAATTTCCAAGAGAAACAAAATCCACCACATGGTAATTCATTTCAGTGACTAAGCAGTCGTACTAACTCTTGTCTCTTTTTTAATTATAATTCGATAAGGTTTTGTCTATCAGGATAAGCTTCCAAGTAAAATAATACGCAGAGTATCGAGTAATCATTGTTACCATATTTTATAAACTGCTGAAGTTCGCAACAATTATCATATAAAGTGTGGACAGTGAATGAAACACGTGTCAGGAGGTCTAGAAAATGTTGCAAAACAGATTTCCCACGGGATAGTGAAAATGTTCTGACTTAAAGATTTTCGATGAGTTTTGTATGAATATATCAGCGCAACAGAAGAAAGTAATGTAAAAACCAAGTGGGTAGTATAAGTTATCTGTCTGGGTTGTCTGTATAGAAAAAAGAATGAAGCATCTCTCGAAGGTGATTTTTGGCTGTTGTGGATGCTGTGTTAGGAGGAATTAAATTTCTGTCTGAAAATGCTAGTAACACTCTATTAATTACACAGGGAATTTAGAAAAGCAGATCTGAATAAATGCTTAGCTTTTAGGTATGTGAGTCAAGGGATGGGTCTTTGGGTCTGAGAACAACATTCGTAACGAGTGTATGTAAGGGGATTTTATGATATTTGGAGAATTCCAAGACTCAGTCACTGAATGTGGCAAACATTTGGGTTCTATTTCTGTTCTGTTCTGTTCTTTTATTGATTCTTAAAGAAAAGGTACAGTCATTCAGATAGTTGTTTGTTTCTAATATCCCTCTTGTCTACATATATCACAGGCAGTGGTAAAACACCAGCTTATTTTTATTTGCTGTAAGTAGAAGAAAGCTTGGGTATGTGACTTCAGAACTGGAGGTGTGCAACTGTTATTGAATAAAGGACTTGCATCATGGAAAGAACAATCCACGTTTAACATATCCTTAGCAATCCAGGTGCCTTATCAAATACCTTTGTCATCTTGGAAACAAACTGTTGCAAGTGAGATGATGAACTATCTGAACTTTGACTTGCTCATCATTAGGTTGGGTTCTCTGTAGTCAGTGGCAATTTCTGTCAGCATATTGCTGGGCTCTGATCATCAAAATACTGTAAGTTGTTAAATACTGAAACAAATTTGTAAGAGTGATCTATGTCATGTAGCTATTCCTGAATGGCTTCCATTAGAGTCTTCTGCCTGGCAAAATGATGGTAGAGAGACAAACTGCAGTCATTTAGGGCATATTTGTAAGGTCTTTACTCTGCTTGCTGGAGGTGAGCTGTTTGCACTGATGCCTGTCAATTCATATTTGCATACAAAAAACATACTGCTCGGACATGCACAAGTTCTTGCCTGGGTCACAAGTGTAAGCACTGATGCTACAGCAACTCTGAGAACACAGCCTCTGTTATAGAATCTAAGAACTTGAGAAAGCTTGAAGTAGGATTTCATGGCAGCTTCTGTTGACTGCTTCGGAAAACTCTTGCTCAGTTGTTGATGTTTCCTTTAATATTTCAAAGAATGTGAAGACCCACCAAATCATACACCCCTCCTCTGATTTCAGGTTTTGTTGGAATCGTTATTTTGTGCTACTACTCTTTGAAACAGCATATAATAGAATCACTTTAAAATGTCAAAAACGACATTTATGCAAAAATGTTTCAAATGTTTTTGAGAAAAGAACCTTTTTTTGTGTTGTGGTGTAACAATTTTGCTTTAATTATAAGTGCAGTGATTCTCAGTAACTAGTGGTTGGGGTATAAAACAAAAAAATAAAAGGAAGGAATCTAATTTTTAAACAAAATACAGAAAAATTTCATCTCCGATGATGATGAGAGCTTAGATCTGAATCTCTTTGTTTCTGGTTTTAATGGCAATAAATGTGTAACCTTAGAGATCAGTATGAAATCTAGAGAGATACCTGCCCAGTCTCAGGTAGGATACTTGCCTGTCTTCCTTGTGAAAAAGCCTCAAGATGCTAATGGCAGTGAGGGCATACAGGGTCACAGACACCTTTTTCTTAAAACAGAATTAATTCATGCGACACCAATTATACCTGTACTGGAGTTTCACATTGTTTTTTTGGCTCCACTGAATTCTGTGACACCTCTTGTGTGATTTCAATGGAATTTCAAGTGTTGCAGAGTAACTTGTGACCTTCCTTGGTTTTGTGCAGCTATTAAACTCATTTTTAAAACTACTTTTTCTCCCTAACATTAAGACAGGAGTCACTGAGATGCTGAGGCATGACTTTCTGATCCATCACAAAGCAACACAGAAGCAGAAAAGCTTCACGGTTCATAACAAATGGGATATACCATAATAAGAGATGGTATACGTACCTGGAGGAATATTTCCCTCTATATTTGCACAATACCTTTTGTTCGGGTGCAATACACATAGCTGTCCAGAAGTTTAACTGGGAAAATATTATTCACTAAATCCCCATGATCTAGGAATATAACATGTTAGAATGGGTGTAACTGAAATGCAAATAGTGGCAAGAATACTGAAGGGAAAAAATGGAATTCTTTGAAATAGGTTACCCTACTCTCTTAGATATAAAATACTCTGTTCACATTGCTGAGGTTCGATTTTCCATTGTTTATTGTCTACAGTATTCAATAACTACAACAGAAAGTTTTACTAACATAAAAGGTTCAAAACTTCTCTGTTCTTCCGAGCATCACTCTATCAGGAATTTTTTATTTCTGCATATTCTGTTACATAGTGTATTTTATATAGGGTACAGTACTAAACTGAATAATAACAGAAACCCCTCTAACTTTTGTTTGGAAATTGCAAGAATTAAGTCAAGAAAATATCTGGGACAAAGTGGCCCTTTTTGAAAAGGGTGTACATCAGTGGTAGTCTTTACCTGTTGGTAGGATTGACAATGCTGGTGTCCTGGTTTTGGTTAAAACAGAATCAATTCTCTTTTACAGCTAAGCTCTTCTAAGTAACTGCATCTTTCTGAAGCTGGCTGCATATTTTACAGACACTGTCCACTCCATAGCTGATAATACCTAATGTTTATAGTTACACTGAGCTACCGGTAGGAAAGGAATGCAGACAAAGGCCCCTGTTTCTAATTATTACTCTAGCAGCCAAGGTCACCCACAGATTGCTTAGGTCCCACAAGTGAGGAATCGTAAAGAGTCGCACTTGCAGGGAAGGGTGGACAGGACAGGTAACCCGATATTGACCAACACGGTATTCCGTGCCACATACGTTATTTTCAGTTTAAAGCTGGGGGATCATGAGGGTCTTGCTCTCTTCGTCCATGGCCGTCTTCTGAAGAGGACCCTGCTCATTGTTCTGCCTGCAGTCCTGATCCAGATTCTTATCCGTGTGTTTCTGAGTCCAATTCCTGCCCACTGCCAAAGCCAGTCCGGGACTTCCTAGGGCTGCCTGGCAGCTGCTGGTGGGACGCCAGCACCCGGCACCCAACTCCGGGAAACTCAGTGTTGGTTTTGTATATTCTGGATTAATTCTTTTATTATTAATATTATCATTATTATTAATGTAATTAGTAAAATTTCTTATATTCAGTTTGTAAGACTCTCTCCCTTTTCCTCCTTTCCCCCTTCCTCTGGTGGGAGGGTGGGGGTTAATAGAGAGCATCTGCCACTCAGTTTACTGCCGTCTTGCTCTAAGAGGTGTCAGCTGGCTAAATGTATATTGGCTGTAAAGGGATGATGAAAGGATAGCAACAGGCGATGTTCTCCCACGCTTCATGTCCTGAGTTTTATTTGGCCATGTCACGATCAGGATATACATAGACACCACATCTTTGGGACTGAGAAGGAGAGTGTGTCTGTACCATCTACAGTTACTTTCCAGCTATCCACAGCACATGGGCAGTTGGGTCTGGGCCCAGTATCTGGCCATGATTGACCATGGTGTGGGGAATAGCTGCACTTGAGAGGCTTCTTGCTAGTATGGGGCCAAAGAGAAAGAACAACATATTGGGCATGCCCAAGAGCATTTTGAAGGCCTGAGATTGGCAATTGTCCAGCACTGCCTCTGAAAGCCTGCATTGCTCAGCAAGAGACCCTCACCACCCAAAATCCACCTCTCCACACACAGAAAACAAACTGACATTCTGGCATTTCAGTGAAATGCAGATTTCTTCTCTGAAAAGCATCTCAGTGCTATTGCCAAAAATAATAAAAACACATCTAAATATACAAAATTCTTCTAGGAAAAGATAATCAGGTACATTTTATGAAAATATTCAAATTAATGCAAGCATTTCCTTCAATGGGAACAGATGAACATTTGCTGACCCACAGAGCACTCAGACCCCTAGATGTTATTCCTGTCAATGTGTACATACAATCTGAACTTCATTAAGTGTCCATGGGAAATCCAGGGGATTTTCCTGTGGAATAGCACTACCTGCAAAATAGGTATATGCAGATTAGGGTCTAAAAATAAATATTAAATCAATTTCTATTAATTGACCAAGTAGAGGGATATAAACTCAGAAGAATGCCAGATTTAACATTAAAGAGAAATGCAGTTTTCATATGCTTAAAGTGAGGGTGATATCATCTCTGTCAGTTTTGAGTGGGAGATGAATTCATGGCTAGGCTAGACAGATTTGAAATAATAGGCACGATGGAAGAAATATACCTAGATAATGAACTTTGAATTCTCATCCACTAGTTTCTTTTCTTTTAAATTTCTCATATGAAATACACATTAGCACAGAAATGCATTAGCTTTTCGTGTTATTACAGTATTGAAAATATTCCTGTAGCGTTACATTGAAGTAGTCTTAAAAAATGGAAGTTAATATTTCATAAAAGTTTAATATAAATATGTATAGTGTCCAATAATATACACACTGCTCAGGAAGAGATTGTAATTAATATTTGATTATTAGGTCTTACCATCAATTATTAAAATGAGTCCATTTCCACATCTGAGGCATCTAAGGGCCAGCTTTCATTACAGACTAAGAAAGGCTAAATGTTTCTAAACATTACTATCTGCCCAAACTAGTATCTTCAGAGAGAGTCATTCTAACATATTTAGCCCATAAAACAGCAGAATGCAAACAGTTCCTGAAGATACATTTATATCACAGGTGATGAAAGTTTTGTCTTTAAACTCATAACGAACCGTAACACATGTCTTATAAAAACAGATCACTTGACCATTACACAGCTTTTCACAGGAGAAGATGGAAGATTTCATTTGTATCTAATTCCTTGTTGATTATAGGAATATTTCTTTTCCTAAATGAATCTTTTTTATTCCATGGAGCCAGATTCCCATGTAATTTTGCAAGGCACATCTGACCCACTTGAGGGAATCGGGTAGCAAAGCACAGAAAAGACAATATCTGTCTCTCAGCACTGCTTTTAAGTTGCCAATGGCTAGTTACCCTCCTTCTTACTGTGTCCTGACACAATGCAGTGTTTATTAGCTTGAGTCTTATTTCTGTCTTTCTTTCTGTATCCTTAGAAAAAATGATGACCCTACTTCTGTCGATTGGGGTTCCACCTGGTATTCCTTATTAGCTGGTAATGTCTCATTATATTGCTTATTGCTGTTTTGGCACCTGGAGGGAAGCGTGGAAGTAACATCTTGTCTTCAGACCTTGGTAATGTACCATTCTACAGTTTAAGCAGTTTTCTCTCATCCCTTTGCAGCCACTGGAGACGAGTGGGAGATGATGGTTTGATCATCCTATGTTAGAGGTCTGCAACTCTCTAGAAAGCATTATTTATAGTGATCTGACCTCTGTTGACTTGTAAAGGGAGACCAGGGTGACTATTTCAGTAAACACCTACACAGTAGATGTTATATATAGTCAGGCATATCTCAGTTTGCTTAGTTCACTGTTGTAGCGCCTAAATCTCTTCAAAATTGTGGCAGTACTTTTTTTCCAAGCCTTTAATCTGCCGTGTCTGCAGAGGAGAGAAGGAACAGTCTCGTTTTATGCTTTGTTGTGAAACAAACAAAATATAAATAAGGCCGTGAAACTGCAACTGGACTTCATCCAAAATGAAACACTGAGTTTAAAATGGAATGTTAAAAGGGCACCATCTAACCTTTTTTAAAAAGATGTATTTCTAAACAAATAATGGTTTTGAAACAAAAAAAGAATTATTTTGCTCTCAAAATGTCAAAATAAAATATTTTACTTTTAGCAAATGTTTCAGATTTCCTTCACTTTTTAGACACTAAGGAAGTTGTCTGAGTCTCATGCCTCTTCTCCTAACTACAGCTTTCAGTCATTTTATTCTCTGCCAAAAAAATCTTGCCCATTTCTTACTGTAAAACAAAGAAGGTAGAAGAGAAAGTCTGTAGCCCATCAACATGACATAGACAATACTCTGTAATAAGAAAGCACCCTAAAGTCTTTTTTAAAATCTCTATCAGATCTGAAAAAAACCTTCGTCTGTTTTGGACTAACAAATTGGTACCAGATAGGGATTCAATTTGTATTGTTATCCTGCTTCCCCCTTTGGCCAGATATCTCCTCTCTTTGCTGGGAATCAGGAGCTAGGTCAGCCTGAAAATTGAACATGTTGCTGGACGTGTCTAGAAGCGTTCACCTTTCTCTACATTGCCCAATAAGTTTCCAAAATACAGAAAACAGCTGAAGATAAAGAACACAAATTAGAGAATCAAAGCCACGCTGACAGAAATGGCATGCAGACACAGATTCCTAGGTCTGTGAGAACAAGGGATTGATGTATGCTGATTCAAACTGGATTGGGTAATGAAGATGAGTTGGGTGGTTAACAAGACTGATACTGGCAAATATCCCACACTATACTCAATCAGAAGTTGCGGAGTACAGAGGCAAAAGTAAGCAGTCTTTCAAGAAAATGAGGTTTTGATGCAATATTGCTAGGAACATAGTGGTCCCAAACAGCAAAGAAAACAGTGGAAGCATTCTAAATACTTCTACAGTAACTTCTATCTGTTTAATCATCCATTTAATTATAAAATAACAGTGTAGGGAAATCCCCATCCATTTTTCCTAATGGCTGCATGAAGACAAAAATCATGTGTTGGCTTTAACAGATGTATCCTGTACATGTACAGGAGCAAATACACTGACTATAATCAATGAGTAGGGAAGAACTGTATGATAAAAATAATTACAAGCCAAGAGACACAAAAAGCTAAGGAATTGCAACAGTCCCTGTTTAGCCTTTTTCTTCAGAACACAAGGTCTTGGAGCAAGTTTTGTGGAGACATTTCTAGATAAAAGGATCAAGAGACAGGAAACATAACAAAACATACACTTAAATCTTGGAATGAAGTAAAGGAAAGAAACGCAGAACTCTGGATTTAGGAACACAATACTCAACTGTGTACAGAATAGCGTCGGACTATATGTGCTTGGAAATATAGTAGTAATCTAGATAGCATGGATTGATGTCCTTTCTCTTAATTCTTCTCCCCACCTCCAGTTTTACACAGCTTCATTAAGATCCCTATGATCCCTCCATCACCAGTGAATGCGTGGTCAACCATCTCCTTTTCTGAAGTTTTCCTTACCCTCAGATCTGTTATTGCATCTACTTCCATGAGAGCTCCTTAGCCTGTTTCAGTCAAGAAGAGCTGATTCAGAGAAGACCAGCATTTTGCTCTTCTCATTCTCGTTCAGGTAGATTAGGGAACAGTCAGATGCAGAGCTCAACTGGTAGACTGAAGGAAACAGCAAGGTCACAGTAGTGGCAAACACTGCTGTCAGGGTGGCTGTTTGCAAACTGCAAGTCTCTTTTTAACTAGAGAAACTGGTTCAGGTTACCCTGCCCCTTGATTTAAACACAAGATTGAATTATCTTAAAATAGAGAACAGTTGGAGCATTTATAGAATAAGAGTGCCTAAACAGGACAGATGTGCAGCATTGTCACACAAAGAAAAAAAAAGGGAAAAAAAAAGAAAAAATGTCAATGGAAAAAATAAAAGCTCTCATATACCCCTAGAACTACTACTTCTGCACATGGACCAGTGTCCTTTAAAATTAGTGGAGAATCTGGCTGCAGGTTTTTAATAACCATAGCAGAAAGGCAAAGTATTATTGCTCTGAGAATTCATGCTGAAGTCCAGTTCTTATTGTCTAGAGCCCTGTGTTGATAAGGTTCAGGTCTAATAAGTGTCCTTCACTAGTAAAGTCATGCTTAAATACACCACTAAATGTTCTGTTACAGGAATGTGGCTCTTAAAAGTCCTCGTTTCAATTGGTCTTAAGGTTTTCAGATTAGTCATTTACTTTCCCAAACACATGCTTCTGTGTTGGTTACAGCCCATGGGATTCCAAGATCTGGTATATTTTCAAAGTTACTTGAAAAAAGGACAAACAAATAAAAAAACCCCTACCCATCGCTTTTACAAGATGATCTCAACTCCAGTCTTCTTACAAGTAGTTATTGCCTTCTTTTTAACTGCAAGACTGCCAGATGCTTTTTCCCGTGTTCCCCTTATTCTTTCCTTTATGCTAAGAATTACCGACGAACACAAGGATGCTCTGGTGTTATTTTGACATTCCTTGTTTATTGAAGCTCCCATGTATTTTAAAAAGATCTTTGTATGTAGGTAATGCTCTTGCTGATCAGTCAGAAACTATTCTATGCATGGCTGTGTGGTTAACAAGACCTAAGCAGAAAAGATGTGATGAATAGGAACATGATGAGTGGTGTCTCTACTGTTGAACCTGGGCTTAGGTGATCTTTTCACAGAATCACACAGAATCACAGAATGGTCGGGGTTGGAAGGGACCTCTGTGGGTCATCTAGTCCAACCATCCTGCCGAAGCAGGGTCACCTACAGCAGGCTGCACAGGACATTGTCCAGGCGGTTCTTGAATATCTCCAGAGAAGGAGACTCCACAAACTCCCTGGGCAGCCTGTTCCAGGGCTCCATCACCCTCAAAGGGAAGAAGTTCTTCCTCATGTTCAGACGGAAATTCCTGTGCCTCAGTTTGTGCCCATTGCCCCTTGTCCTGTCACTGGGCACCACTGAAAAGAGCTTGGCCCCATCCTCCTGACATCAACCCTGCAGATATTTATAAGTATTTAAAAGGTCCCCTCTCAGCCTTCTCTTCTTCAGGCTGAACAAGCCCAGTTCCCTCAGCCTCTCCTCGTAGGGCAGATGTTCCAGTCCCCTCACCATCCTGGTAGCCCTCTGCTGGACTCTCTCCAGTAGCTCCTCATCTTTCTTGAACTGGGGAGCCCAGAACTGGACTCAGTACTCCAGATGAGGCCTCACCAGGGCAGTGTAGAGGGGAAGGAGAACCTCCCTTGTCCTGCTGGCCACACTCTTCTTGATGCACCCCAGGA
>Ga0065711_1038861_pt1 | contig 18335 bp, 6 predicted proteins | sample Hoacrofraction12_FD_59098 | JGI IMG/M metagenome (GOLD analysis project Ga0065711, IMG submission 59098) | Hoatzin crop microbial communities from Cojedes, Venezuela - Epithelial fraction 12 v2 (version 2) | ecosystem: Host-associated > Birds > Digestive system > Esophagus > Crop | place... | reverse complement strand
GACCTGATTGCAGCATTTCAGTACTTAAAGGGAGCCTATAGGAAAGATGGGGACAATCTTTTTAGTAGAGACAACAGTGACAGGACAAGGGGTAATGGTTTTAAACTAAAACAGGGTAGGTTTAGGCTAGATATAGGGAAGAAATTCTTTACTTTGAGGGTTGTGAAACACTGGAACAGGTTGCCCAGAGAAGTAGTGGAGGCCCCATCCCTGGAAACATTCAAGACCAGGTTGGACAGGGCTCTGAGCAACCTGATCTAGTTAGTGGTGTCCCTGCTCGCTGCGGGGGTGCTGGACTAGATGACCTCTAGGGGTCCCTTCCAACCCAAAACTTTCTATGATTCTGTGATTCTATGAACTCATTTTGTTTTGGGAGCAAAAAAACAAACATCAAGGTTTGCTTGTCAAAAACACTTGGCAGAAAATATTTCTTCAATCCCAAAACAATGGAAAGTTATGATTCAAATTTAGCTCTTCTGTTTTACTTTTGTTTCAAAAGAGATCTCCAGAAAATAGATTATTCCTAAACTATATTGAATATTTTCAACTGAAAACGTATGCTGAAGTGTTCGCAGAGATCACGTCCCATAAGTGTGGACTCAGTTATCACACTTTCACACCTCACAAACCTCATCTGAGGCTTTCTCAAAAGTTGCATTCCACTTCCACTTCCAAGTGAAAAAACACTTCTGAACATCTCCTTTACATACGTCATACACCACCATGCTTGCTAACCCTCCTCAGTGCTGTTTGTTTGCTTCCCACCAGCACTGTGTAATGCTCTTCTCACAATGTCTACTGCTTTGCCGCCTTTTCTGCCAGTTTTCCTTCTGAAGTTTTTTTTCTTTTCTCAGTCTCTCTTTATAAACTCAATCTCCAAAGTAACATATTTCTCACGTGCTTTCTAACTCTGTCCTTATGTCCTCCCACAGACTCTATTGAAATCAATGTCCAGGATATATTAGCTTCCCATAGTAAGCAAGTTAATATCCTGACCCAGTGGTCTGTGGATTTTTATTTTTTTAAAATGCTATACAGCGATAGAGAAGGCCAGAGAGCTGACTTTCAGTCGGGGTAAAACTAGGTGATGGTGTTATCCTAGAGGAAGTAATTGAAAGATGGAGAGAGAGCACTCATCCCATAAATGAGCTGATGCTTTATTTATATAACCTAATAAATGCCTGTAGACTTGAGAGACCTGCACTGATATAGATAGTATGAATTTGGAAGAGTGATTTTCCTGTACGTTTTCTCAAAAGACAAAATCCTTTAGGTGTTCTTTGTTCACACTGTACAGGCAATGGCATATAAACAGATCTTCCTTCAGGATTTCCATCTTTCTACATGCCTCTCCTGTGGGCTTGTCCCAGGTGAACATACTCTTGGTCATTCAGCAACACGAAATACGTCCCTCCTGGTGGAGGAAACACTTGCAGATACATTGCGGTGGCACAGGAAATACCCAGCAGATGCAGGCAGGAGCTTCTCTACCTCCTTGCTGAATTCAGTGTTTCATCATCTACACATCTCACACTTAATTATGCCTTGGTTTTAGATTTTAATACCAAAGAATTAAGAAATGTTTTTTGAGAAGCTGCTAGTTAATCAGTATGCAAGCATTGCCTACCTCCTTCACTTTATTAGTTTTGCAGACTGAGTTTATAGTATCATCATTAGTGCTATATCGGATTACATGAATTCTAGACACTTAGGGACTTTTGAGGTGCTTCTTCTGTGGAAAAAAGGCGTTCATAATTACTTCATCAAGCTTTAGTGATTTGTCTAGCCTGGATAACCTTCCAGCGATTTGCCCCCTGAAATGGGCAGTTAGAAAAAGGTATTTATTGAACACTTTATGACAAGTATTTTTTAATAATGTGCAAGCACTTTCCTACTGCACGTCAGTGCCACATTGAGATGTTGTTGTGAGGGAAATGCAGCTTGGTCTTTAAATTGGGATATTATGGTCATTTTATGCTTAGGTTGTAATTCAACTTTCATCTAAAAATAGGAGTTAATTGAGGTTAGATTTTCAATATGTAAAATTAATCTAACTGATCAGTAGTTAAGTGGTTGAATGCAGTAAATGTGTAAAACAACATAGTTAATAGGTGCCCAATATTCACTGGTTTTCTTTTTTTTAAAGGAACCTTAGAAATACAGTCAGTGTTGTATAGAATCATAGAATAGTAAGGGTTGGAAGGGACCTTAAAGATCATCTGGTTCCAATCCCCTGCCATGAGCAGGGACATCTTCCACTAGACCAGGCTGCTCAGAGCTCCATCCAACATGGCCTTGAATACCTCCAGGGAGGGGGCATCCACAGCTTCTCCGGGCAACCTGTGCCCATGCCTCACCACCCTAATGGTGAAGAATTTCTTCCTAATATCTAATCTAAATCTGCCCTCTTTTAGTTTACAGCCATTCTCCCTTGTCCTATCACTACACACCCTTGTGAAAAGCGCCTCTCCATCCTTCCTGTAGGCCCCATTCAGGTACTGGAAGGCTGCTCTAAGGTTGCCCCGGAACCTTCTCTTCTCCAGGCTGAACAGCCCCAACTCCCTCAGCCTGTCCTTGTAGGAAAGGTACTCCAGCCCTCTGATCATCATCGTGGCCCTCCTCTGGACACACTCCAACACACCCATGTCCTTCTTATGTTGGGGGCCCCAGAGCTGGATGCAGGACTCCAGGTGGGGTCTCATGAGAGCAGAGTAAAGGGGCAGAATTACGTCCCTCAACCTGCTGGCCACGCTTCTCTTGATGCAGCCCAGGATATGGTTGGTGTTCTGGGCTGCAAGCGCACATCGCTGGCTCATGTTGAGCTTCTCATCCACCAGTACCTCCAAGTCCTTCTCCTCATGCTGCTCTCGAGCCACTCTCCACCCAGCCTGTACTTGTGTTTGGGATTGCCGCGACCCACGTGCAGGACTTGGCCTTGTTGAACTTCATGCGGTTCACACAGGCCCACCTCTTCAACCAGTCATGGTCCCTCTGAATAGCACCCCTTCCCTCCAGTGTGTCAACCACACCACACAGATTGGTGTCGTCAGCAGACCTGGAACTACAGTTAAGCAGGATATTTTGGTAATTGTCTAACTAAAAATATTTTATTTCAGAGGATTCCACAGAAAGCACCTTTGAAGCTTGCTGTTATCTTTCATACTTTTGGCACTGGCCTTATGTCACTCACGTTAGTGACAATGGGCTCGTAAAGGTGATTTTGAAATTATTTTCTTAAACATAATCCACATTCCTAGGTGAAATCAAAGCTGTAGTAAATCATTCTGTTTGCCTGAATCTGGCACACATCACAAGCTATACCACAAAACACTATCTTCTCACAGAACATTTTACCCAAACTTGTTGATCCAGCTGTGGAAACCACATTAAAACACAGAGTTTACCATGTTTCTGCTTTTCTAATTTTGGCAATCAGCTCCTTGGCTTCAGCACCTTTTCATTCTGAATTACATCAGTTAGTGTAAAATAAGCAAGTTTTTATTTGGGCTGATTAAAGTCAAGATCAATCAGAAGTGATTTCTGAGCATCTGTATTACACTAGGGGCAAGCAAAGTTTTTTGCCCCAGAGTGATATCTTGCTGAAGCAGTTGATCGATTGAAACTTCGTCCTCACACCTTGGAAAGTGTAGCTTTACAGGAAAGACTGCTGAAAATTAGACAACTGTCTTGTATGCCATTAAAACTATGACTGCCATTATGTATGACAAACTTACTTTCCTGACATTTTAACAATAATTTATTATCAAGTATGAGTCATTTAAGACCAGTATAAAAACCTCAAAACCAAATAAACATAACCCACACCTATGAATTTGCTTATTTGAGGAAAACGAGTATGTAGATTCACATTAAATGTAGAAATTCAGTGTATAAAACATTATATTCACATTTTCTTAATAGAAGAATGACGTCTTAATATGATCAAGCATAAAATATAAAGAAAATCTTGCTGTTTTTATGCAAAAGAAAAGAAAGACATCTTCCTTGACCTTCGAAAATCTAAAAGCAAAGGTGGGAGCTGGGAGTAGTTCTTCAGTCAGCTTTTACATGCATTGATATCGGCTGTATCTGCCTTTAAAATTACCCTTCTTCTTCTATATGTTATTGGCTGTTGTAGACAGAAGTACCATATTGCCGTAGAGCTCCAGAAATGAAAGAGCACAAATTCCACAATGATTTCTCTCATCTCCAAGAAACTGGTCACAACACAGCTAGGTTATCATCCATAATACTTTCCTGGGACCTTTTTCCTCTTCCATAAACAACTGTCACAGACATTTCTGCACACCTCCAATGCTTGGGCATCGTGCTCAAGGCTTGCAGCTTCTTCAGCCCAGTGACCTTGGGCTGGGCTCAGGTGCAATTCCTGATACCAGCACTGATGTAATCTAAGCTAAACCATTTAGAAAGATTCAGCTTTTGAAAATCAGAGCCTATGACTGTTTCACAAAAACTGTGAGACACAAGCTGGCTGACAGACATTCTCTGATCAGACCTCAGGAGACCAAATAGCACTCCTTTTTCCCTACATTGGGATGAGTGCAAGGAAGAGATCCCAAGAAATCACCAGAGGCAGGAGCCATCACCTGAGACAAGGTTTCCAGGCTCATTAAAGTGTACAGCTCGAATCATGATACAGCAGAAAACTGAATAATCTTCTGTCTGACCTGTGATTAAATTAAAGCTGTAGAAAGTAGATCGTAGATTTATGATATAACCTGGATAAGAAAGGAGAAAAACACTGAAAATAATAGGAAAGGTGAAGAAGGAAACAAGGCAATACAGGAATAATTGAAATAAGTGCAATTATTTTAAGACATTGCTAAAATATTAAATCTGCCATCTGCAGAGGGGAAGAAAAAAAGATAACTCGTTATAACTAGGCTAGACAGTACATACTTTTAATCTGCTTCTGCAGTCACATACCTCCTATCTTTCCAGAAGTGAAAAAGAGCAGCAGTGTATTTCAGAGTTTGTGAAGGCCATATTAATAACATTCACTACTCAGTAACTAAATAATGCTTCCTGTGCAGATATGATTTTAGACCTAATTTTCACATTTCAATGAGAAGACAAATGTTGCCTTCAAGAAAAATCTCTGTTGCCAGACAAGCTACAAGAGTAAACAAATACTTGACTTTGTCTGAAACTGTTCTGCGAAAACAAACTTCATGAAGCACAGTGCTGTATATGTAATATCTAAACCCCAATACACTTACAAGGGGTATGTTATTATCTGCTGAAAACAAGCAAAGAGGTAAGCAAAAGTGGACCGAGGAAAAACCCTGAGAATGGATTTATTACTATAGCCTGAGGGCCAAAATGATGTAATGAGGTCTTTCTTAGGCCTCCGTGCAGCACTCTGATGAGTATTTTGGAAGATCATCTCTCACTGACCACTCAGGGAATTTGATCATTCCAAATTGTGCTTTGTTTGGATAGTTCAGCTACTAATGCCGATAACCTATTTATCCTGCCTCCTAGTGCATTATTTTCTTGGTTTTGTTACTCAGCTTCAGCTTTATAAACGTCGCATTGCTCTTAACTGTTCACCTTGCCCACTATGATTGCAATATTTGTAGACTGTATTGGAGTACAACATAGAAAAAGAGGGCTTCGGTTCTGCATAGGTCTGGTAGGCAGTACTGCAATAACCATTAAAGAAACTCAATCAAATTCTTTCTGATCTATACAAGTGAAATGAGACCTCATAAATTTGGAGGCTAGCTAAAGCTTTTGGAAGGTGAAAAAGCACTTTTAATTCTGTCCCACTTATTTCATTGCTTTGAGTTGAGAATCTGACAGTCGTATATGTTTTGTGCCAGAGATAAATGTTATGCTTGGCATATAACTCCACATCATTATTTATTTTAATTGAACTAAAGTCTTGTCTTTCTTTTGGGACATTAGATTTAGAAAAAAGGACTAACTGAAGGATACATGAACTATGAAATGTCAGGACAAGCTGTACCAAATAGGAAGTAGAACATTGGGTATTAACACTAGTTGCTAAATGTCTCTGAAAACATATGTTAGAAAGAGACATGATAATATAACAAATACCAGAATATAGCTGATCCAGTAAGTTCCACTTGAAATTTCATTGTGACAATTACATATGAAATAAAGTGAAAACTCATTATTTTTGCTTATTGATCATCTCTAATTCTGTGAAACTGGACACTGTCTGGGTGTTTGAAAACACTGAAGAAGTCAAGACATCATATATAAACTATATAAGCCAGATGTCCAGCCTTTTGCATCTCTTAGACTTTCCTCTGATTTAGGATACTTCTCTTTCCAATCTCTGTTTCTCTGAGTTTTTCTATATTTTCAGTTATTTTTACCTGTTGCACAGAAACACAGTGCATTCCATATATAGCTAGTTAAACTGTTGCACATAATGACCTAAATCCAAGCAAATAGTGATGTAGAGCTGTCAAAAAAATGTCCCTGACCAATATGGGCTGTATTAATTGTCTGTTCCATGGCCAGACAATGAGGATTTGTTTAAACATAAATGACAGGAAAATTCTTGTGAGCGAAGGGTCTTCCTGGCTGCAGCATTTGTCCTAGCTGCAATGGGATACAGTACAGCTTGATACAGAACCACCACAGGGTGTTCTCTGCCAAATTTTTGCTGATCTGCTGCACTTGTAATTCAGAGAAATTTCAGGACTGCTGTAAACCAATGTTTAGCTTCCGTCTGCCAGGTGGATAGTCCATGAATTTCAGAGAGTTGTGCACAAGCACATTAGATGACATTAAAGCGTACAGCTGTAAGCCATGGAAGGCTACTTACTGTGCTGCTAGGATCCTCTACTAAACCAGAGACAGACGGAAGTTTTGTCCCTTTGGAAAATCAGACCCTCTGTGTGTATAATGCTACCAGCCATCCTTTATACTCCACTCTCTATTTAGTGTAGGTCCAGCAGTTATATTTCATAAAAAATTTTCTTCCCACTATATAGCCAAAATGTTTCTGCCTCTATTATTGCAAAATCTAACCCACTATCTCACACAGCTTTATTTGTAAAGCTAATACAGTTTTGGTGTGGTTTTTTTTTTTTTATTGCACAACACACACGGTTCTAAACATTTGCATGACAATTCTCTTTTAAAATAATCAACATTACATGTAGGGCTAACCTGCTTTACTATTCTGTAATGAACAATAAGATGTTGCTATATATACATATCAAATTTATTCTATAATTATGAATTAAAGTTATGTTAGTGAAACAATGTCTTCTGCTAGCTAGGAATGTGTAAGATAGGAAAGGGCAGAATTAAATTTGGCTGACTGGCCTTGGTACATGCATTCTCATATGCTCTGTAATTACTCACATAGCTGATATTTTTCCCACAGCATCTCTGCCTTAGCCAGTGGCGCAGGTGGCTACTCCTGTGCTAGTTGATGTGAGATCCAGTATCACTCTCCATCCTTCCAGACACCTCGTTTCTCTGTTCTCTGGTTGTTCTCAAAATTGACTCCTTCTCTCATCCTGTGCAGCTCCAGTTCTTCTCCCTCTCTGCCCACCTTCACAACAGCTTTATATTTCCTTCCTGTATTCCAGAAATATTGAAAGGTTGTTGGCATATGTGCTTGGCCCATTTCAGTCTATGGTTGTCAGAACTGCCTTTTCCTTCCCTGTCAGCTGCAGATGTTACATTCAATTTAGAGTTTACACTATATGATATAAGCATATAGAGATATGAGAATCTACATCTTTCAGTAGAGAAAATTTTCCAATGCTTATGATTTGCTTATAATTGACTATGAACACTGAAAGGAACAAAAAGCAAAGAATATTTCTTTGCAAAATATGAAACCCTTGATGAAAAGCCTACAGAACTATGTGCTGGAACACAACAGTTATGTAATTTTACTTGATTTTACTTAAAAATGGCCAAATAACAAGATGTTCTCGTAATGTTATTCCCAGAAACAGCTGAAAATTCTTTCTCTGAAGTTTTTCTCAAAAAGTACAAAAAGCTTTGAGAGTTTGGCAAAATCAAGAGAAAGAGTGTCTAACAGTGGAAGGAATAGTTTTATAACAAGTTGTACCAACACTGCAACCTGTAATATATTTTCTCGTCATCACATATATGTTGAATGTACCCCATGTATTCATTATAAAATAGGAAGATAACAATAATATTTAATATTTAGTAGCAGTATGGAAAAGTAATAAAATTAAAAAATCTTATTGGAAAACATTCTCACAACTGTTTAAAAATCTCTCTGCCTTTCAGTTATCTGTCTTTGTTGGGGTTTTTTTTTTTGGTTGTTGTTGTTGCTGTTATGAGCATGCTAGAAAAAATCTAATCTTGCCCTGGAGTGATTATTGCTTTACATTCATAATATTTGAAAAGTCTCTCATGCAGAATGTTGAATGCATACATCAATGATGATAGCTTTTTTTTTCCCCAGCATGAATGACAGCGCGTAAATCTGGTCACTCATACTTTTATGCCATGCACATTTTTTAATTGCATGAAAAATAGCTATAGCTTAAATCATAAGGTAGCTTTAGTGATTCACTTCAGGAGATAGACACAGCTTTTGCAACACTGCAACAATAACTATTTAAATGTATATTGCTCTGCTCTTGACTAGGCTCCAAAAGCAGTAGGCAATGGAAAAGAATAACCGAATAAATGAACACTGAGAAAAGAAACAATTTAAAACTCTGTCTTTAAACAGGACTGTAGGTATGAGCTCCACAGGCAGCATATTTGACAGTATGCACTGAGAAGTAAAAGAATTTACAACAGCTCAGGCTTGAACACCTAATCAATAAGACAGCAAACAAGTCCAAGGTAGCTGACCGCAGCACATACCACCACCTGTGTGTAAGATATATGATTTAAATTTAGTAGAGCATATTGCAGTCGGTTGGTTACCACACTGTTTTGCCCTATATAATCACTCAACTGTTGCTGTGTGTTCTCTCTTTATTGGTATGGTCCGCTTTAATTGGACTCATTTTAAGTTTTTATACACGCCGCTGAGAGAGAATGTTTCCAACAGCGGGAAAACAGGGTTAGTCATACACCCTCCCACTCCTGCCTGCAGGCACTGTGCCCATTGCCTACCTGGAGGACACACATGGGCTGGGGATCGCCTGGGGTCCTATAAGAAAAGTTCATCTGATCTCCTCTGAGATGAGTGGTGTGAAGAAAAAAAACTAGCTTCAGATCTTCAAGCTCAGGGAACAAAAGAAAGACCTTTTCTGTGCACTATATGGAAGATATGGTGAAAATAACCTACTCCATGCTCTGTTTTGCAATCCCGTACCTTTTTATAGGTTTAGGATGCGTCAATACATCCTTTTGCAAAACAGTCCTGCATAAAGCTGGTTAGATCATGTGCAGATTCCTGCAGCTATCAATGGTGTTAAGTAAGAGCCCAGGTGCTACAGGAAACTAAATACAGTTTCTTGGCTCGGTTGCTGTAAGAAGCAGTCATCTGTATCAACAGAGATGATTTCAAAGTTCAGAAAGATAATGTATTTTTCCTTTTCCAAAACCACTGTCAATTTATCTAGTTAAGGAGCACTCCCTGCCACTTCTGGTTCCCTGCTTTCAGGTCCTTGCTTGGCCTTTGCAATAGACCCATGTCTCTCACTAGTATGCCATAATTTTCATCACCATGCTTTACATCACCTAAACAACAAGCCCAGTCTTCCTGCACACATGGTGTTCAGCCGCTGAGCTTGTGCTGTGCATCTGCTGCTCCCACGACCTCCCTGTTACTTAGGACAGCCCTGACGATGCAGCAGCTATTTCAAAGCCCAGTCTCTTAAGCAGACAGTCCAAAACTGGTCACAGTACCATTTCACTTTCGCTTATGGCCCAGAAAATTTAAGCTGATCGCAGTTCTTTGACAGAAAAAAAATCAAACCTCATTTCATTTTTGTAAGGACTTAATGTTAAATTTAATATTTCAATGTCTTAGACTTATGGTCTTGGATTTAATGCCTTTTTAGCTAAGAATTCCCAAAAGCACATATTTCCAGCTGTGTGTAAAATTACTATCCAAAACATAAGGAACAATACAGCTGAGCCAATTCCTTTTTGATGAAGGAGGCAAGTTAAACACAAGAAGAAAGTATTTACAATGCAAAGTGTGTCTAAGAAAAAAATTGAAAGTGTATATACTAATAATTATTACAAAACACCAGAAACCTAGCATTACATTAAAACAGATAATTCACAGGCCCCAAATAATGAGGACAAATGATCACTAAATAACTCCATAACAAACATTTTCTAAAATTAAGGATTGGGGTGGCTAACAGAAGTTTGGATAGAGTTTATTTGGGCTGTAACTAAAGTATGAAATAAGCAGCAAGCAAAATTTAAAAAATTAACAGATCTAGTTGAAATAAATGAGCTCTCAGTATGGCAACAATGTATTTTATCTTCAGAAGCTAACAGCTTTTTTAACAATGATTTTAAATTCTCAGTCCTCAAAACCTATTACCTTGACCCTTTTCTTGAAAATATTTTTTGTCGTACTATTTATTTCATACGCAATTTAAATTACCTAAAAATATCCCTGTCATATAGGGAAAAAGAGGTCATCAATTTATTTATTGATCTCCTAACTACACAGGCATTTGTATAACACAATGCAATACAGCTGTCAAATTACAATTGGTTAATATACTGTAAATATTCAAACACGATTAGATAGAAAATCGTTCTGTTCCACACATGCATGTCTCTGTGCCTTACAGACAGGATCAATGCTGCTCAGCTTGAGTAAGACGCTGACTCAAGGACACAAACATCTGGAAAGGCAGGAAAGGGGTCTCGTACCCAGGTTTCATGCAGTTTTGGCCAAAGAAGCCTGCGATTTGTCAGGGGACATGGATCCATGTAGTAGCTTGGAGATTGGTTACAAATACTCGTGACCACTGACACCCTGCAGAGATTTTCTAAAGATCATGAGTGCACATGGCTCTTTGGAGGTACTGTTTTGGATTGGTATCTCAAACAGAAAAGGACAGCTTCTTTGTCGCTCTTCCACCTCCAAAAAGGAAACAGGAGGTTCTTCATACAGCTGTGACTTTTTGAGATTGAGAGCTAGGACAGCATACACTTGGGGTGAAGGCAGAAAACGTTTTTGTAATCCTCTAGCAGTGTAGTTTTTTTTCTTTTGCACCTGGTTCTAAACCTCATTTTGAGAGACCCGTATAATTTGACACTTTAATGCAACAAAAATCAGCCCAAAAGTGCTTTCTGTTAATAAAATTTGTTGGGAGCCAGGAGACAAATTCAAGATCTTTCATTAGCTTCTCACTGTCTTCCTTCTGGGAGTCTGATCTGCAATACATTAAATAGGATATATTCAGATACTTGTCATGAGTTGAGTACCTAGCCATGCACACTACTCACTGAATAACAGCACATCGGAGAGGTGTCTTAGGGATAAGTGATGATAAAGAGTTGACTATGGAAGATGTGTTTTCTTTGCTGCAGGGAAATTCCCAGACAGTGCTCTTCCTTCTTGGTGCTGCCACAACAGATCAAACAAGGGAGCATGAGAGACTGAATTTCCCTCAGTACAGGTAGCAGAGTCTGGCTGTGCCTTGACAGTACCAAGCTGGAGATATTTATAAAGCAATATAAAAATATTGCTCTTATCATCTTGTGTTTGCCATTTCAAACTTCCCTAGAAATCTTCTGACAAAAAAATGAGCAAAATTGTGACAAGCCTGGAGGGAACAAAAGTTTGTATGGATGACACTTATTTTAAAGGAAATCAGAGAAAGAAGTCAAGCAAAAAATTCAGTACATTTGTCATAGATTGAGTCTACGTTTTGAGATCAATAGCAAACATGGATGAATATAAGCCATCTGACCATTTGCATTTGACAAACAGTTTTACCAGTTGACATATCCATGACTGCTATATCGAGATCTTTTCTTTACTAAAATCTGCACCTGTAACTAGTGCCACAACTCAAGGATTCAGTGCATTGTCTGCAAGATTACAAAAGACACCTCTATTTATACAAAAGAATGAATCAGAGTAAATCAAATGGCTAAGCCTTATGAGGTAGGTTAAAATTTGTTCAATACTTTCTAAAGAAACCTGGAGGAAAGTTATGATCTCCCATGTAGCTTCTGATGAGGTCTTTAACTTCATGTTTTCTGAAGGTGCAGGAAAATAATATTTTATCTACTCATCCACTTATCTCATATTGTTCTCTAACCTAAGAAAACTGTTTGTTTACATCACCCCAGTAAGCATCTAGTTCAAAACCATAGCTGGGATCTGGAAACATGATCAGCTTTGGTAGCAGGAGAAAGACCTAGGAAAGGCCACATCTGCCCTTTGTTTCTCTAATGGCTTCATAGAGTTTGAAACAAAGCTCAAATGTGAACACCAGATCCATACATGCGGGCAGGGTGGCCAGATTTTCATAAATGATACCATAAAAAAACCACTTTAGAAATAAAATAATAGTTATGCTAATCCTTAATAGGCATCATGGCATATAGTAGTCAGGACAAGATGAAAACTCATAATGTCTATCAAAAGAAAGCACATGTAAACAACAACAAAAAAATCTGATATGGGAAATTAAGAGGAAAACCACAAATTTTCTTTCTGTTTTTCTCTCTGGCTCATTTTTATGTTCTTGTAATTCTCTTTGATCTAGATTATTTGTCTTCAGAGTGTAGTTAAGGTTATTATACTTATTGAACTTGATATTTAAAACCAGTAGATCAGCACATATTATAAATTGATGATGAAGTATAACAGATGTTATATGATTTATATACCATTTCAATTGCAGAGATATGTTTTTTAAATTTAGTTGTTTTATTTTGCATATAAAGAGTGATTCATGTTTATCCAGTGCATAGGATGTTCTCATCTTTTTTCCCCCTCTATTTAAGGATGTGTTCAAGGTTTGGGCCAGTCTCATGTCCTCAGGTATTTAACCTAACCAAAGCCTGTACTTCTACGCATTTGGAGTCACTGAATTAATAAGGCAGGCGATGAAGCACATCTGCCTGTCTGAGGGTGAGAATGCAAAACTGAACCATGTATATTCACTTATCATTAGACACAGAACTAAATGTTTTAGTCCCTGTTTTCTGTCCGCTGGTCTTTTTGTCTTTTCCGACACATAGGCCACCTTGTTGACTCATCTGTGTAGCTACCATTTACTGCTGTTTATTCTGTTCCTAATTGCCCTTTCCAGATCTTCAGTAATAATGTGTAGTGAGGAAAGAATAATTTAATTAATTTAGATTAATGAAAGTCCAGATCAATTAGAAGACTTGAACAAGACTGTAAGACTGTCCTGTTCTTCCATCATCCATGACTAGCACTGAACAACAGAAAAGACCACACTGTTGTTTTCACGTCAGAGGTGGTCCTTATGATCATTTTTGTGCACTCTTCACCGTAACCTCACTTCACCACCCACCCCGCTCCTGTTCTGTAGGACTAGTGCGTGAATAATTCACTTCTCAATGAGAACAAAGCTCTTGTAAATGAACTTCAAATGCTGTTTGGTTGAATGCAGTGAATGGGCATGCCAAAGAGCAGAGTTACCTTGTCCTAGAAAACAGCTTCATTCCCCACCTTCAACATGTCTCAAAAACAGCAGGCAGGACTGTCAAGGATGCATGTAAATACATTTTTTTCCCAGCAAGGGAGACAGGGGAGTTGGAAAGGACTATAAAAGAAAATCTGATGGTGATTACTGATAAAACAATTCTACTTGAATTTTGAACTTTGCTGCTCCACAAAATCCACTAACCACCCATACGAGGCTTCCCAGGGAGAATTCCTCTCCAAAATACAAAGCAAGAAAAGTCAGAGAAGTTTGCATGAGTGGAAGGAGAAGAATAATCAAGCCTCTTTTTTTAGGCTTCTGGCAAAAATGAGATGGTTATACTGTAGTCAGAGATGTATCTGGCTGATCAGTTTTCAGATACTGGCCAAAATTGGGAGTCTTGTCAACACCTATGCTACAACAGACCCCAGATGCCTGGATCCCAGCCCTACGGTACATGCCTCTCATGGCTCTGAGCTGGACTCAGATCAGAAGAGAGATGTATTGATCCTTTAGAGAGATGGGTACGCTACTGTTTCAGAGACTTTTATGTGCCCAAGGACCTTCTAGAACAGAAATAGTCAAATAATGATGCATTTAGTGATGAAATGAATGTGCTATATCTGTACAGATTTCATAAGCATATATTGCAATTAAAATCTTATTTTTTGATGCACAGTTTGACCTATGTTGTTTGACCTAGGAGGCAGTGGAATAATGTATGTAATTCACCACAGAATACAAATTTAACAGCAGAAAACCACATAAAATAGATGTGGCTGACAGCGGTATTCTGATGGTTTTATCCATGGGAAATATCTCTAATAAGATTCCACTGTTTGCGGGTCTAAGCACTGTGGAAGTGAATTCAATAGTGTCATCAGTCCAGCTCCAGGACTTGGGGACCAATGTGAACCTGATCCATGTTTTCTCAGATACAGAAATATGAGCGTCCACAGGACCTTTTAGTACATTGTCTCCAAGAGATGATGCTGCATTAGTGTATGCTTGGCTCTGTTTGCAAAACATTCTCCCCCCAGAGACAGCTGGCTAACATGGCACCCAGCCCCATGGCAATGCAGTCGGCACTCCCAGCTTGGACATATCTTCTCTCACACTGTATTCATCCGCGGTAAGGACTGTCCTTTTAAAACCCAGGTGTGCAATCCTGGAGAGGAACTATGGCTAATTAATAATAAATTGATGACCTAGGTGGCTGCATTTGTTGGGGAAATTTTCTTTCACCCATTAAAACCTGTGACCACATTTTTCAGGCTGTATTTGTAGAACTACTAACCGTGATTTTTTAACTATTAGTTTATTCTGTCTTTTATTTCCTTCTCATTATTTTTAATTTTTTCCCTCCAAGCCGTAACTTAACTGACTTGAAAACTGTACGCAGTCTTGTATACTCCATAATGAAAAATCCTGCGCTGAAATCACAGAATCACAGAATCACAGAATAGTAGGGGTTGGAAGGGACCTCTGTGGGTCATCTAGTCCAACCCTCCTGCCGAAGCAGGGTCACCTACAGTAAGTTGTAAATCAATGGAGTAACGCTTCCTCTTCCACCTAAGTAAACTTTCCAATTTCTTTGGCTCAAAAATTCTCGTTTTCTGAAGACTACACTCTGCATCAGCTGGAAAGCTTTGATCTCACTTAAAGTATCGTCGTTCATTTCCTTCAACAGGAGGCCATTGCTAGTAAAATCACTATTTATCCATCGTAACTGTGTAACATCATAATATTTTATTGCACATACATATGCAATATTTTGTGGGTTTTTTTCCTAGGAGAAAGGTGTTTATGCTTCAGTGAGTGTGTGGAGCCTGAAGTTAATTAGGCAGCCCGATTCCCTGCTCTCAGTGCATACTTTAACATGTGTACAAGCCATGAACAATTTTGGAATTCTTGTCATAGAGGCAGTACAGGCATTATCTTGACCCAGACTCATTTGCTTTCACCTCCTGCAGCATTAAAGATATTTTTGAACAATTTGTGAAAACCTAGGAAATAAATTCACTGTCTATGAAGACTGAAGGTCTGGATGAACAAATCATAAATCAACTGTCAGCACATGCCAAAAGCCGGCATGCTCGAAGCTAAAAATGCAGACACTCTGCTGATGTGTAAAGAGTAATTCTCATGGAGAAAACTACTAGGTGGAGGAAAAGAGAGAAAGGGAATGAAAGCAGATCTTTTTGGAACATGAACAAAATCAAACGAGTTTTTTACAAGTGCACTCACAGTAGACTGTGGTTTTTCTGAATATTGACTGATTTTTCCCAGAAGCTCAAGTGCAAAAACCATACAAATTCCAGCATTCCAGAGTTGGGAACATTTTACATCCACTTTGCACAGGTAGGAACAGAAAACGGCAACAGAGATTTCAGTCATTTATGTTTTATAATATGTCCTGATTTATGCCTTAATATTAAAAAACTGCATTGGGAAATGGCATTTTTGTTAATGCAAGAAGAAAGACAATTAGTATGAAAAAAATTGTGAGCCTTTAAAATTGTCGCAAAGTTAAAATTATATGTTCATTATCAAAAATAAGTGGTAAATTCTTAAGAGCAGGAACAGTTTAAGTGCGACTTCAGAACAGGAAAGGTATAGAAAGTTCTCTGTGGGAGGTTGTGCTAAAAATTAACTAAATTATCATTATGTCTAAACTTTTTTCTATTCAGTAATTTGCCACTATTGTTGCCAGCAATTTACTAAGAGGGTACAAGGGGAAGAATTAAAAAAAAAGATTTAATTAAGGAATTCCTCAGAAAAAAAACAAGCATCAAGTGACATCTCATGTACTTAAAGCTTACAAGTCAATAGGAGACTTGCAGCTTCCAAATTCATAATTATGTCCCATTGCTAATGGTTTGGCACAATTATCTCTCTGAGCAAGGTGTTCTGTTACCAAGAGAGATCTTGGAAAAGTCAGGAAAAGCAGAAGGGTTCACTTGCCAAATAAGAGTTGCTCCATTCCTAAAAACAAACAAACCAACCAACCCAGCCTGAAATCACTTTCACTGCAAAAATCCTTGCTCAGTTTTCTGGACAGTTGTTCTGAGAGTGGGACAATGATTTTGGGGGATTACAGACAAAAAGAGAGAGGTTGATGGTGAGGAGGAATTAAACCTCAAAGAAGAGGTTGGACGGGTAACAAGCTTCTTGAACAACTTCAAACTTTGTTTCTCGGACACTTAAAAAAAAAAATGGTATCAAAAAGATACCCAAGAGATAAGATATTGCTAAAAAATCTTTTGCCCAGTCCTATGGAAAAGGTTTGTTTCAACGTTCAAATCTCAGGTCTGTACGTTACCTACTCTACCTCACATGAATACTGGGACTATTAAAAATTAGCAGCAAAGTAGTGCTCAGACTTACCAGACATGGATAAATCTCTCTTCTTTCTTTCCAAAAGCTGACTTTATACAGTGCGGTGCATAAGCCTCGGACAGTCTCAGGCAGTGACTTAGTCAATGGCATTAGTAAACAAAGTGCAGTTTCAGCTAGAGACGGAGAAGATTAAAATTAAATAAGAAGAGTTGGCCCTGTCAGAAATTGTCTCCAGCGGGAATTTAGGTTCAGCCTTTTGAACTTCTAGCAGAAGAATATTCTTCAGGGTGTGTCAAGACCTAGCAAGTCAACTGCTTCATGTAACCCAATGGAACCACAGTACCCCACCCAACAGCACGTGCTGTCATCATTGAGATAAGCAGTCTACTACTGGTGTCATATTGTAAACACATTATTAAAGTCATAGCTGAAGTCTGATTGCCATAAACAATTGAGTAATTCTTGAGATTTTTTTAACACAACTGAAGAGACATGGAGAAAGTTGTTACAAAAAATATAGAGACCATTTTTGTTAGAAAATTACAATTTCTGTCAAAACATGTGCAGAATAAAATGAAAAAGAAAGTTCCCTGTGATTCACTGAAGGATTCAGAGGGAGTAGTCTCAATATGACAACAGTTTCAAGGTAAACACATCTTTCTCAATATTTAGGATATTTCAGAGAAAAAATAATAGATCTGCAATCAGCTTACCACCACCTGCATGATTTTCTTAGTCATGCCCTCCCTCAGTCTTCTCTGCTCCAAACTAAATAGTCCACATTTTCTAGCCTTTTCTTCTAGGGCAGCTTCTTCATACCTTGTATCGTTTGCACATTTTCTGGTGCCTCTACATCTTTGAGATCCAGAGACCAGAATTGCGCACAGGCTCAAGGTGTGACTATACCACAGAGGTTTTGTAGTGGCAAAATGACACCTTCTTTCTTTTCCCACTGTATACTCTGTGGTGTATAATAGAGGTATAGAGGTATAGAAAAAAAGCTTAATGTAATTTTCTCACACAATTAGAGAAAAGATTGTCCTCTTGTCTCAAAAGTCACTGCTGAATTATCTTCTTAAATGAGTACCTAAACTTTCTTAATTCAAAACTAAAACATGGCATGTCCAAGAAAACCCCACACATCAAATTCAGAAAAGTTTTCTGGGGTCCAAACTATTTTTTCTCTGCATGACACCTGAATAAATAGATTTTATATGAAGTGTGAATATCAAGCAGGCAAGACGAAAAAACGTCTCCACTAACCCCGGTAGCCAATCCAGAGCTACTGGAGAGAGTCCAGCGGAGGGCTACAAGGATGGTGAGGGGACTGGAGCATCTCCACTACGAGGAGAGGTTGAGGGAACTGGGCTTGTTCAGCCTGAAGAAGAG
>Ga0065711_1007237_pt1 | contig 18335 bp, 14 predicted proteins | sample Hoacrofraction12_FD_59098 | JGI IMG/M metagenome (GOLD analysis project Ga0065711, IMG submission 59098) | Hoatzin crop microbial communities from Cojedes, Venezuela - Epithelial fraction 12 v2 (version 2) | ecosystem: Host-associated > Birds > Digestive system > Esophagus > Crop | place... | reverse complement strand
GCCTCCCTGGGCAGCCTGGGCCAGGGCTCCGTCACCCTCAGAGGGAAGAAGTTCTTCCTCATGTTCAGCTGGAGCTTCCTCTGCTTCAGTTTGTGCCCGTTGCCCCTTGTGCTGTGGCTGGGACAGACACTAGGGCAGACACTATGTTATTGCTCTGCTGGTGCTGGCACCGTCCCTATCCTCGGCATTCCCAGCACCTCAGTTCTCTTTGCTGCTCTTCCAGCTCTGGGAGTCCCCACAGTCGGACGCTACAGCATTTGGGAAGGATGTGTTTTACGTGCTTTAACGCCCGTATCCCTCTTAGCAGGGCAGAACCTGCCAGGGCTTTTGTTTTAGAACAACAGAAGTGCTGCAAACCATCAGTCATTTGCTTACGACATTCCTCCGATAAGCTCGTACGCGATCCCCAGTTTGGCAAAGCCCAGCTCCTCTGGGGGTTCCTTGTAGGACAGAAGACCCTCGTGGACACTTCCAGGTTGGCTTTGTGTCCTTTTTACCGGTAGCAGGTTTCAAAGAGGACAGCGGGCAGAGGGGTCTCTGGAAGGCGACGCAGGGCAGCACAGCTCCCTGGGCTGAGCAGTGACGAGCAGAGCAGCTCAGCAAGCTCAGCCCAGCTGAGTGCAGCTCAGCCCATTCGTTTCAGGTTACCGATGCCCACGGGAGAGAGCTGAGGTGAGGAAGGAAGGATTCTCCGTCATTTTCACTGTCTTCTAGTGAAAAAAAGCTATATTGGGCACGGTGGGAAAACACATTTCCAAGCAGTGGTGATTTCTTTGCCATGATACAGTCCTTGATGTTATCTATTGCATTAATTCCTTTTATCCTTGGTGTAAACAATCGTAAGGTCAACCAGATATATTTAAATAGGTCACACCGAAAGCTGATCTTTTATTTTTCCAATGTTTCTATTATTTATTAATTAAACCAAATGGATCTGCACCCAATAGCAGAATTTGGCTCTGAATAGTTAATCCTGCTGTAAAAACTGCGAAATCAGCGGGAAGAGCTGACTTCAACCATCAGGGTTTCAGTGCAGAGGATAAAGGTATATTTTTATTCCCCTGTGGTTCAGATCAGGGATGTCCACTCTACAGAACACAGACAGACTTTCAACTGCTCGTTGAAGTTGGACTCTGTTGGTAAAACTGGAATAACATTTAGAAAATATAAATGCTTAAAAGAGAGAGCTTGAAGAATTCCCTGCTGAGGTATTATTTTACTGCCTGATGTAGAGCAATTCTGCCTCACAAAATGAAATAGAAAAAGATCAAACTGCAACTGGATATTACATAAAAGGGAGGAATGAGGATTTTGCTTTAAAATAAAAAAAAACAGTTTTTCATTTAATTTTTCAGCAAATATTTTTTGCAAACCTCTGAAAATCCTTTGTAAATCCACCTATGCAGCAGCAAATCTGTACAAAATGTTTTATTCTTCAAGTTTGTTAAAACTTGTAATGAAATGCAGTACAGAATGCCCTGTGCCCTGCTGTCAAAAGCTGCCAAAAATTAATTCTAGTGCCTCTCTGACACACGACCTGAAAGACCCAGGTTTTAACTAGTTCTCCAGCTCACAGGAATATCTGTGGGGTTTTTGCACTACACCCTTGTTTACAGCAGTATGTAAAAAGTAATGGTAATGTTAAATAGCACTATTTCAAAATGAAGGTGATTATAAAGTGCAAGTTAGTCATTGGTAAAAATATCACAAATAGGAATAGCAGCAGCATTATTGACATCTATTGACTATAGATGTCAAGCTACAAAGCCTCCTAAAACACCTGTTCAGAGAAAGAATGGAAGGCCAGAGGAAAACCAGGCATCCTCAGTCTCTAATCCACGATGGTTTCCCACAGTCTTCTCCACCATTCGGCAAGATGCCAGGCATCAACCTGTACCTCCTTTAGACACCAGTGCTTTTCCCAGTTTAGGCTGTATATTTTAAATTTCACTAAACGTTGTGACCTGATTTAACTGGTTGGCCAAGAAGTGACTTCCCCAGTAGGAAAGAGTAGGATCAGCCTGGTGGAAGCCAGTCTTCGGTGACTCTGTGCCTGATGAAGTGCTGGCCCACCGTCAGCTCCTGGTCTGTCTCAGACTGCACGCTCACTCTCTAGAAATTACTGCCCTCTTTAGAGTTTATTACATATCAATATAACGAAAATTGTAGATTAACTTTTCCAGTGTGCACTGAAATACACCAGCCTCTCATCAATCCCAAGCGGCGTACTCACGATTTCCTGAACCTTGAAAACCTGCTGCTCGGGCATTTCGCTGTGAACCTACGCACTACTTCTTTTCTAATTCAAATTTCCCTGTCTAATGCAAACATGCTCTGCCCAGTTAAAAAGGTGATTTTCAGGTGATGTCCATTGTTAGAGCTGAGGACTGTGTTTATGGTGATACCGTCAGAAAAACACCATCCCGTCCTCGCGTTGGTCTCCAGTAGCAACACGGATTTCTCCCTGTCTGATGGTGTTCCGAGAGGAGCCCTGAAAGGCTATGCATAGTTTTCAGATGAAAACCCTAGAAATAAAACAATTCTTATATTTACAGAAATAGCACAGATTTTGAAGTCTTTGAAGACCTGGCATTCTATTCAGGAGGGTAATGGAAGAGATCATTGCATTTCCTTTAAATGCCTAAAGCCGCGCCGGTGTTCAGGGACAGAAAATACCATGTGCATCGTGGGAAACAGGCAATGACTCCGCGGCTCGGTTTGCCTCTCCCAGGATGACGGGCTCACAAGCCATGGATCTGCCACCCAATATGCAACCACACGTCTCCCTCTTCCACTCCTCCCCCGGGGTGGCACCCACGATGAGTACGCACTGATCCTGCACCACCGTGGAGACGGGTGTGTTTTCGTACCTGAAAGGGTTGCCCGTGAGTTGCCGAGTTTCACAGAGCTGGGGTGATCGCCTTTGAAGGAAAGCATGTTTCATGGGAAACGGCTGCGGAGGGTCAAAGTGAACAGCTGAGGCTTTTCTTAACTCTGCTTCGCTCTCACAGAAGGGAACATCGTTAAGGCTTCCAGGGAAAGGGTGATGATGCTCACAGAATTGAGCTTTCATCGGGAAAAGGATTTAGGGTGTTGGAAGAAAGCTGTCTTTTAAACTGTTCTAATTTCCAAATTCACTGTTACTTGAATGAAACATTTGGTGCTAGTTTTTCACGTTGATATTACCTCGGAGCTGGGAGGCTGTTGGTGGAATTCCGCTCTCTAATAGAGCCACTTGATTATTTTGGTGTTGTGTACTACTTATGACCTTTTTAATATTCTGCCATTTGACTGCCTGCCTGTTCTTATTCTTCTTGCTATTTACAGTTTTACAGCCCCATGGGGAAGGAAGAACCGCAGTGACTATCGATGAACACGTAGACTGCCGAAATGAGGAAAATGGTGTCTCAGACTGCTGCAGTGCAGTATATTCATGGAGCTTAGGAATATCAGCAGCCTTCCCGCGAGGGCAATCCTCAGCTCTGCTCCCACTGAAGTTTCTGGGTGTTTTGCCGTTGTCTCATTTATCTGCAGAGAGCAGACACAGCACCAAAGAGTTGTTCCAACAAAATTTCTAACAACTTCATGTAAAACTGTAAAGACAATCAGAAATTATGAATGCAAGTGTTACTGGGTTTTTCCTCCTCAGGTTCATTACAGGTTTTTTTAGAGCAACATAGAGTACAAGCAATAGGAAGTGAAGTCTTATGTTGTGAACCTAAGAAAGAACAAAAGTCATAGAGTCATTAAGGTTGGAAAAGACCTCTAATATCATCGAGTCCAACTGTCAGATCATGAAGTCCAACCAAACAAACTCTGCAAACAGTCTCTGCAAAAAAAAACAGGATCAGGAAGTTAAGATGAAGTTTATGTGCCTGGTCAGCAAAATTGAGATCGTAAAGATACACTTAGACTTTTAGCGCCATTTTTTAATTATGTGAGATTTTTGATTATGTGAGAGCAGTATTGAACAGGAAGGAAAATTGGCAGAGACCTGTTGGCCTGTCTTGGCCTCAGTGTCCAGTCTGTGATAGCATGAAGATGGCTGTAAGCTGTCGGGAGCCGGAGCAGCCCGGAGCTGCTGAGGATGAAGTCAGAAGCAGTCCCCTACCAGCAGCTCCCAGGGCTCCGGCCACCCAAAGGCTGCAGAGTGCCAGGAGACACCTCTCTCTGCGCCTGGGAGCTGGCTTGTGGAGCTAGGAGTTCTGCTCTGGTTTGAACAGTTTATTATGGAAGGACCAGATGTTAGCAGAATTTTGAAGATACGACACTGGTGATATTGTGCACACAGCTGAAATCCAGGTGATGGATTTAGAGCAGCAAATTAATAGTACGCATGATAACAAGCAATTATGAATTTATGAAGTTAAAGCTTATGAAGGAATTCATTTTTCAGTTGTCTGAATGAAATAGTGCACACACTTGCACACTTCAAGGAGCGGAAAAGGAATACGAGCTTAGAGTATAATAGGATACACCTTTTTTCTAGCTGTTGCATTATGGTGGCTTTGATAAGATGCGCAGGGCAGCACTCCTGGGCTGGGCAGTATTTTTCCTTTGCTTGTTTTTTACATGGCGCAGGATAGAAGCTGTAACACTCGCTGTTAACTTTTGAAGGGCATGTGTAAAGTAACCAAATAATGGAGAAAATGTGTGCTTCGACTGCAGGGAGAAAATGGCCTCGCACCAGAAGCTGTCTGCGCCATGTTTAGCCTCTAATTTTCCCGTACATGCGCTCACGTACTGCACTTTGCTAGGTGTGTGTTTGGCTAGAAGGTTGGGTTTTCTCTATTGCAGGCTTTGTATCCTGGTAAAGGTGGTGTGGTAGCCCACAGGAGTGACCACATAAAATCACAGGCTGGGATTAAAAATACAGTCTCCCAGCGCTTCATTCTTTTGATGTCTTGTCTGTCATGAAGCAAATCACTACCAGGTGTGACACAGCACGAAGATGAAAGAGGAGAGGCGCACGCGATAGGATGAGAGGCAATGACCTCAGGTTGCTCTGGGGAGAGGTTCAGATTGGATATTAGGAAAAATTTCTTTACTGCAAGAGTGGTCCGGCATTGGACCAGGCTGCCCAGGACAGTGGTGGAGTCCACATCCCTGGAGGGGTTCAAAAACCATGTGGATGTGGCACTTCAGGACATGGTTTAGCAGGCATGGTGGGGTTGGGGTGACGGCTGGGACTGACGATCTTAGAGGTCTTTTCCAATCTTAATGATTCTACAATTCTATGATTTTGATTGATTGTGTAATATCGTATTAAAGAGTATGGGAAGTGGTGCTGAAAGAGGGCCTCTGAGCTTGTACTGGGACATTTGTAATCAGAAACGGCGTGGTTTATATCCTTCTGTATTTCTAATCGTATTGTTGTCTGATCTAATCTAAAACCTGAAGGCTTCTTGCTGGGTGAAAATTGCATGTGGAAATAGAATTGAAATAAGATGCCTGTCATCTTCATATCAAAGCACTTGAGTTCAGGATGAAAATAGCAGGATTTTATTTTAGAAAAAGAAAGACTTTCTCTTCTGTGGGATTCTGTGAACAACATGGTACAAAACGTCCCAAACCTTTGGACTGCAGAAAGTCAGAGTCAATCAGGTTTCAAAAACACGGCCACGGCAAGCTGTAACTAATCAACTAGCCATGAGGAATTCAGTACGTCACCAATATATATTTGATAGCCATTTCTTACTACCTTCATCTCACAAATGAAAAGCATAAAATACCTGCAAACACTGCTCTCCAACAGCATTTTTGTGTTTGCCGAGAGTTTATGGAGACAGCTGGCAATAACTGGTTCCAGCCATTTGTGCCACATCTCTCGTCTTTCTGGAAACGCTGCTTAAAAATCTGCATCAGACTGGGAGTGCCTTGTTGCAGAGATTTCTAATTTGAAAATAATATCTTTTAGGTTTGCTTTACCCAAACTATTTAACACCAGGTCTCAAGAGTATCCCAAACAACAGTGAGAAAAGCCATTGAGATCCCTTAATCGCACAGCTGGCGTGGAGCACTAGCGCAGCACGTTGCCCCGGGCACAACGTTTCGACTCCTTCCCTCTCCGGTTAGTCCTTAGTTCCACGCCAAAAATAAATGCATTTAGTAGCAATCGCTTTGGGGTTGACTTTGAGGACCACTGGAAAGAGCAGAGTGATGACGGGTAGGTGAAACATATGACCAAGAAGCAGTGCAGAAACCTGGTTGGAGCCAAAGCTACTGCGTGAGGAAAGGCAGACATCTATAAATAAAGCACAGAAGATGTAGGAGCTGATAAGGAGAAAGGAGAGTGTGAAGAGCGTGCTCTGTAAGCCAAACAAAAACATATGGCTTAAGCTTTGGTTGTGTGTACTGCAATTACCACAGTAAAAGTTATCTGAATGTTTGCCTCCCATAGCAAGAACCAAAAATATCCTTTTTATCACAGAATGAACAGAAATAAGAAAAATACAGAATCTCCAGGCTTCCTTTCGCAGCCCAGTCCCTTGGGAGAGAAAGGGAGAGGGTGAGGCACCCCTGACACTCTCAGCAGAGGAATCCTAGCTATGCCTGCTCTTTGCCAAGCCCAAATCTGCCTCTTGTGAGAGTGTGGCTGGGTTGGTAGCGTTCAGCCTCAAGGAATCTGTGTCCAGCAAGCCGCTGGCTCCCAAGCAGTACTGACTGCGGGCTGGTTCCCGGAGTCACAGGGAAACGCACAGCCTTTCTCTGCTCCACCAGCCCCCGATGCACGAGGAGGACCCCTGCTCTGAAGTTATTTGCGCTTCACGTTTGCCCCAATCAAAGAAAAATAACTTGTATCGCTATTAGCTGATGGAAGAAATCCCCTTTCTGGTGTAGGTACAGGAGTTCTCAGAGCAGCTGGAGTGGGTTCGTACATCTTCTCACAGTATGTGTGATGGAATTTTTCTCGGCAATTTCGACTCCTCCGCGATGAGATACCACAGTGCACGAACGAGGATGACTGCAGCGGTTGCTGATGAAGCAGGTTAATGTACAGAGTCTATTCCATCTGTTTGATAGCTCCTGTAACACCGGGACCAGCTGGTTACCAGACAAACCCAAAGCAGGTTTCCTGCCTGTCCTAAGGGTCTGTGTGCCAAGGGATTAACGCCAGCGTCGCATTCTCTGCAGCACCTAGCAGACTTCGGAGCAAACACGGCTGTGCACCTTCCTTTAACGGAACAGGCAGTTCTTCTGTCAAAATCAAGACTGAGAGGTATTGTGTGACATTATGAACTTCTCGACGCAGGAAGTAACTGAGTAAATTGAGAGTCGTGTTCTTTAAAGCATCTATAACTCAGTCTTGTGGCCTTCTGGCGAGGGACGTAGTAAAGCAAATACCGTGTTACAAAAACGCTGACAATGTACCATCTCAGCTGCTTTTGCGTAACTTTGTGTTTTCACTTCACTAGTATGTTTTTACAGTAAATAAGTGAGAAAGGGACCCTAAAAGAGCTCAGCTGTTATTCCTGTATGCTGCTCGGCAGAGTGTTTGCTAGCAGTTTGCCTCTTGGTTTAGCCTCCTAGTTAGAGGCTTCTTCTAGCTATTGAGTGGGATTAAACCCAAGCAAACAGCAAATTGCACAATTTTCTAATATTTCTTCCCATGTAAGCAACTGCTAGAAAAGACTGGTTTGGCAAGGAGCTGTCCCAAATCCCACTGCCCCCCTGTTCCTGAGACCACACAAGTGCTCAGAGTGCTTAGAGCTAGCTGGTTTCTCCTTGGGATCTGGACTACTCGGCCTTTGCACATCGCACAGCTCTTCATGTCCAACGTCCTCAAGTGTTCCTGGGAGCCGTGGAAGCCGGAGGAGACTGGGCGCCCATTTTAAGCTCTGGACAACCACCTTCCCGTTGCTGCGGACCAGCAGCATCTGGATGAGGGTGAGGCACAGTCCCCTCTTTCTCAGGTTGTGTCATTTCTCCGTTCAGCCCCCAAACAGCGTTTTCTGCTGGTATCCCCTGGTCACAGTGGCAGATCAGTACGTGCTGCTTCTCTTGCTAGCGTTTTTTCAGGTTGCCAGGGAGACAGTCATCTGTCTGCACTTTACCATCCAGGCGTTTGGGCCCAATTCCTCCAAGAAATAGTCAGGGGAGAGAGTTTTTTCCTCTCAGCCTTAAGTAATTCCCCAGAATCACCTCTTCCTACCCATGCCCTCCCTTGTCATTTTTCGCATTGTTTAGAAAGCCCCACTTGTGGCAGGGGATGGCCTGGGATGGAGAGGGTGGTGGCCCGGATGGGGGCTGCTCCTGGGAAGGAGAAGAACCATTTCTCACAGACCTGTGCCTCCCCATCCACGCATCAGAAGATTTTCCTTGAGACTCGGTGACCTGGCACAACCCTTTCAATCATGCTTCCCTTTCAAAGGAGCTACAGGATAATGTGTGAAGACGTGGTGTCACGCAATGACACGAGGCAGTGTGACATACGCTTGCTCTGTCATAGGGTGGATAAAGAATGAAAAAGAGACATGTAGCCAGTATCTTCTTTCTTTTTTGGCTTATCCTTGGCCATGACCAGTTTCTCTGTCGTTTCACGGTCATGAGGAAATGGCATCGTAGGAAATTCTGTTGGTCCTATCTTCCTTTCCTTTCCTGCTTCCCCAAGCATATTAAAAATCGGGTTTGATAAGACTTATTATGTGTTTATTTCTCTCTGTGTGGGATGTAGATCCTGTTGTGGAAGGTGCTTTTGCTGGCCTTGAAGAACGCTGGAAAATGTGGTGCTGCAGGCGGATGAGTGATGACACTGGTCCGGGAGCATCCTTAAGCTGTCTGCAGCGTTACAAACACAGGTAAAATAGCTCCCTAGTTTGGAGAGTGTGCAGTCTAAGTAATGGGGGATCCAGAAATATTCAGGAGAGTGATATTCAGTGAGAAAAAAGGAGAATCTTCCACAGAACGATGGAGAACGACAGAAAATACACGTTACTAGACAAGGGTGGGTAGATATTTTCACGTGTAAGACCAAAGTAGGAGACGGCGAGAAGCTGAACCATGGAAAAGAAGACTACTGTTGTGTGCTGCTACGGGTAGTGAAGGCAAGGATGACACCAGAGCACAGCGACTGGTTTAAACAGAGGGACAGATACAATACTGAAAGCATCACTGGTTTTGTAATACATTCTAGGCTAAGAACACGTGTTGCTAGGAAACTTTTATATTAACAGGCATTTATCTTTAAACCCTGGGAACACAGTAATAGCTTCTCCTCTGTGCTAGGGCAGTCCTTTTAATGTCAGCCCTGATGTTACTTAGACCAGTAATATGCAAGAGGGAGAAAAATACCTTGAATTGTCTTGGGCAAAGATTAAAATCTAACATTATTTTTAGATAGCCTGCAGGGCTTAACTGAGCTTTAGTCATTCTGGTCTGACTAATGAGAGACTGATAAACAAAGATGACTGTGTTTTGTTTGAGAAGATATGGAATGAGAATTGAAATACTTCTGGAAAAAGGTTTGGTTAGCCCAACCCCGAAGATCACTGGCTTGTGGCGAGGCTCAGCAGGCTGCCATCCAGAGAGGAGGACAGTTCATCAGACGCCTTCAGGTTATCACATTTTCATCCACAGGCCTTCTGGCTTTCCATTTTCTCATTTTATACAAGTTCTGTATACAAGTCCCAATAGCTCATACAAACGCCTTTAAAAACCTCCAAGCATCAAATCTCTTGAGGCTGGTTTCTAACAGGTTTCTAATATTTTTGCTGATGTTTCAGACCTGCTTCCTGAGCAGAGAAATCTTCAGAAAAGAATGGAGCTGTTTATAGAATTCTCCTCTCAAATGAGATGTCCAAATCTGGTTCTAGTAGTTCCTAACCCTAACACTAAGATGGTATAACCTATTTTTTTCTCCTGTGCTTTACCCTACACTTGTTCACTCTTTTTTCTTTAGGTTTGTTTTTCTCAGTTTCTCCTTCCTCCTCTCCCTTGCTTGAGGGTAGCTGCCACCCCAACAGCCCCCGAGAGACACGATTATAAGCCAGCACCCCGAGAGGCCTGACGGTTGCAGTGGCAGCTTCAGCACCTCCCTCTCACTGCTGCCACGCTCTCCATCACACCCATTCAGTCGCCTGGAGAATCGCAGGGTAAACCAAAGCTGCTGCTGTTATTCCCCCGGCGCGCTCTCTCCCTCTGTGCACTGGGCACACTGAAGGTCTATCTGACTTGTTTGCCACGCTAAATTCGGAATTTAAAACACGTTGTATTAAATTTGGAATTTAAAACATCGTAATTTAAAACATGTCGACCATGAAATGGTCCCCTTAGGAAAAAAAACCCCAGGCAAAAAAAGCAGGTGCACTACTGATAAGAGTACTATAGTGGTTTTAATGAACTTTAATTACTAATACCACTGTGTGACATGTCCCAGGGTACTGGGAGCTTTCCCATAGTGTGTTCAGTCTCGGTCTCCTCACACGTGGCAATGAGAACAGAGAGATCTGCCTTTCTGTCTGGCACCTCCAGAACGCAGGAAATTCTGCTCTGGGGGAGCCCTGCAATTCTGAACGGTTCCCTGAGAGGGGAAAACGCCGTCTTAGGATTGAAATTAAACATGTCATTAAATGAACATAAAAGTAACATCCTTGGTGTGCGCAATGCAGGTTATCTTGCTGGGGGAAGGCGACAGCCTTTATCACATCAGCTGATACAGCCAGAAAAAGCAGACAAGCTTTTGGACTCAACCTAATCGTAACTTAAGAGCTGTCTCGTAAAACCGGAGCGGAAAAGGCAATCTGAAGCTGTGGGACAGGGCAGGGCTCCTGCGGGTGTTCCTCCCCTGAGGATCAGGACTGTCAGTGCTTGTGGTGTGCTGTCATCTTCGTTGGCTTCTCTTCTGTGCCATCTCCCTTTCCTAGCGTTTTCATCAAGGGATAAGGAAGGGCTAACTTCATGGCTGGAAACCTTTCAGGGCAGGGGCCGTCTTTGTTTTCGGTGCTGGTAACGTCATGCATGTCCTGCCTGATAGACTGGAAACGAGGACCACCAGCCGTTGGTGTCTCAGATGTGTACGTTCATAGAGGCAGTGGTCCCGCAAATCGTAGCGCAGGAGTGTGCCACTGCAAAATTAACCTCATAACTAGCAGGATGGATGAGAAAACTCACACTGCAGGATCACGAGCTGAGTATTATATGAATAATAATGATGTTGCAGGGCATCTTTCCCCTAATGCCCGGCTCATCTTCCATGTATCTGTTAAAGAATAAAAGCAGCTGCGTACCAAATTATGGCAGGCGAGAGGGAGACCGCCATCGCCGTTGAAACCATTCCAACGCACGGACACGATGGTAACACCTTCTCGCTTGTGCCACTTGGTGGAGCTTAGTGATTTTGGCTATCACATACATCGTTTCGCAAACTTACTGCTTGATTACACAATCAGTTGTCAGTGTATCCTGACAACGGACAAACCCCTACTAAGGAAGCAAACCCAAAAGTGTACCGTAAGTTCTAACAAACAAGATGCTGATTCCTAGCTGCTAATGAAATTGCTAATCATCCCTTCTCCTCTTGAAAGCAATAACATATATAGTGTTTTAATTCTTTAAAGAAAAATTTAAAATACGGGCTTAGGATCTTGGTATTTATGATACACAGGATGAGAGATGGGCAGAATTATGTCATGTTTGGTCTATTTTTCAGATTTAAAGTAATGTTTTAAATTTAAAATTTTATTTTTCCTTGCAGAATTTTGGCAACATGCACATGTACCTGGGTGACAGATCTCACATTTGTTTGAATGTATGCTTTTCCTCAACAAGCATGAGAACAGTGAGCAGAACAACAGTGAAATGCGCAGATAATTATATCATGCCCTGGTCCTGCCTTCACTGAAATCAATAGCTAGTCAGGTCAATAAAATCAGAATTGGGACCTTGGCTAATTATGTGCTCAGCCTGTCTGGAAATGCAGGATGTTACCCCAGTTTGACGCTGTTATCGTCTAAACTAGCTGTTGTTAAATATAATTTGGTTGGTCTACAAATCTTACTCAGTCCTGATTTTGAATGTTTACTTAATACTTCCTTTATTCTAAATTATCAAACAAATCATACTGTCAGAGTAATGCTATCTGGTGTCTTGCGGATACTGAATTTTCACATCAGAATCTGAACTTCAGACCGTGGAGTTTGGTACCCAAAGTGAGATCTGTTGCTTTCATGTTTGTAGGTATGTTGTAACTAGCAGGTCTTGCTGATTCGTCCTAAATCCCTTCTAATGCAGGATGGCTACTGTCTAAGCAGAGTCGCGAGAAATAAAGGTTCCATATGTGGTCTCTTTGCTGTTGTTAGTGAAGAGAAGGAAAAGGAACGGAGGACTCAATCCTGAAATCTGCTGTCTGCGGTCTTAGGTGTCTTCCTGGGTAGACAGCATAGGAGCAGCAATGGTTTTTCTGGCTTCCTCTCACAAACTGGAAGTGGTAACTGTGCAGCTTCTTTTCACCGTGGTATTGCCCAAATTAATTTTTCTTGTGTTGGACTGACAGATGCGAAGGAACTTTTTGACATAGCAATGTACCACAGATATTTATCCAATACTGAAAACTGGCAGTATATCAATGTCCTTCTGGTGTGGCATTTTGCAAGGGATGAGGGGAAGCAAAATTCCGTTAGGAGCTCTTTAAGCAGCTCAGCGCTGGCTGTCACCCTCTGTAACACACATGTACCTGTGGCTAGTGTTCAGTAGCACTTTTTACAAGAAAAAAAGCAGCGCGAGTAATTCTGCCCTGGAAAGACAATGCAGCTTAAATTGACTTTTTCAGATGCTTACAGGGGATCTAGCAGAGAGAAGAGCAAGATTTTACTACGCAGCCACCTATGTCTGCATGTGATGACACTCATGCTGTGCTTGGCTGCCTCTCTTGTATAGTCCACACTCCTTGTCCATGTGCTGTTTCCATCGATGGACCTCTCCCATCCAGATCATATTGCATATTTTCCAACGGTCCCCTAGCATTCCAGCAGCCCAGTCAGGACTGAAAGGCCAGATGGCCTGTACCTCTGTCACCTTGGGCACGTGGAAAGCTCCTTGTCCTTCTCGTGACTCCTTAGACAGGCTTGGAGCTCCGCGTGCCTGTGTGGTGACACCTCTTGGGAAGTCAACGGTGTATGCTACTTACTCAAAGGTACTTAAGGATGAAGTGCCAGTGAGCGAAATAGGAGACTTCTGCTGAAGAGGGTGGGGGATGAAGACTGTTTGGAGCACAGGTGTTGACTCTTCAGGTGTTTTGCTTTCATCCGTGTGTGACACAGTCTCTATATTACTTACATGGTTCACCTTTGCATATATTTTTTTTAGTTCAAGTTAATGCCATAGTAGATGTACTTCCGACTTTTGACTGTTGATCTTAGCGGTGAGTTCAGTCGCTGGAACCAGCCAGACGAACGGATGCGTTCCTCACGCCACACTGCTCGTTCTTACTCTTGTTTGCAAAAGGAACCCAGTCACCTGAATGCTCACTGCATGAAGCGAGGTTTTTGTGCTAAGGTTATATATTCTCATCACTTCTTCAATTCGTAGGAAAAAAAGGGATCAAAGAGCTAAGTACAAGAAGAAGCATCGTGCAGGGACGAGACCAGCTGATGTGCTTCTTAAACATGGAAGAACTTATGCCGCATCTTTTATGTTAGGAGGAATAACGGCATTGTCATTACGTCTTAAACCTGCCTGTTTTGCCACATAATATGTTAGACAGGCTCTTTGATAAAATACGGCTCCACGCTGAAAAAAAAAAGTGAAGGCTATTCACTCACTCAACATAAACGTTAGTGTTTTGGAAAGTCCTAACTGTGCTATGAAGTGCCACGTTTGACTCACTGATTTGGTCTATTTTGTGCTGTTCCTTATTTTGCTCTAATCTTTACTTCACTCTACCCAGCTATTTTATTTTAATTAGAAAGGTACTGCAGGCATCGCAGCAGCAAATAGCACAAGAAGAGGGAGAGAGGTTTTAAAAAACGCCAATGTGCTGTTTGAACTCTTGCAATCCTCGTGGCCACACAGAAGCACTGGGAAACGAATTGCATAGTTCATTTGAGTTTATTGCAGGCTCGAAGCCATCATTTCCTGGCAAATAAAAGCAGATAAATAATTAAATATGAACTTTTGAATTACATAGTAATTCTAAAACAACTATTAATCATCGGTCAGATTTGGAGTGGGAAAGGTGATAGCCCACGGGTCTAAAAAATTCCTTCATGAACTGGCGTGGAGAGATGACGCTCTGCGTAAACCACACGGAAATCCAGAGTAACTGTGGGCTGTCACTTCGCTGGCTCAGCTGCCCGTCAGCTCCCCGGGGCACGGCTGCTTCTTGGGCAGGGGCGCAGGGAACCCACCTCAATAAATCCATGAAGCAACGAAGATGCTGCCCATTAACTTCTCTGCAGCACCATTAAGTTTGTCTGTTTTAAAGAACCTGAGAGGTAACGCTGCAGCGTATTGTTATGGGCTATATAAGCTACCACTAAAATCTGTAGGAATTAAACCCATTTTGCGAGTGTAAGAGTGCAACATGTGTTAGAACGGCGCATTGCACCAGCGTCATGCTTGAGGACAGACCGACGGAGCTGGTCCCCTCCCGAGGCGGGTGGTGCGCGCCTTGCCCACCGCTCGCTGCCCGGCTCGCGGGGCCTGCTGGGTGAGCTCGCCGATGGCGTCCGTCACTCGGACAGACAGATGGCCTGTTCCACGCCTTGGTGGTGAGTTGGTGTTAACTCAATGACTTGAACTATTGTGTCTACAAACAAATAGTTAGAACAGAATACAGATGACCTAACTGAGCATATATTGTGAAACTGAGTATTTAAATTATTGTTATTGTTCTTTTAAAGAAAACACAGTTATTACGTAACCCTGCATTAGGGCCAGTAGCGCATGAGGAGTGCCAAGGGCACGCCCTGGGTGCAACCGAAAGTAGCTCTCTATAGGTGTTTGACCTGTTCTTAATCAAGTTATATAAAACCCAAGTTAATAGAAAACCGGAGGCCAATATAAATGTTTCCACAGTCCCCCGCAAACATTTATTTTACACAAATAAAAAATTTCACAGTATCTGAGAACCCAAAAATTGAGCTGTTAACATGGAGAACTGGACTTAACTTCCTCACTCAAGACTAACAAATACAGAAAGAAAATGGAATCACAGAATCATTAAGGTTGGAAAAGACCTCTGAGATCACCAAGTCCAGCCGTCACCCCAACCCCACCATGCCTGCTAAACCATGTCCTGAAGTGCCACAGCCACACGTTTTTTGAACCCCTCCAGGGATGGGGACTCCCCCACTGCCCTGGGCAGCCTGGTCCAGTGCCCAAACACTCTTGCAGTAAAGAGATTTTTCCCAACATCCAACCTAAACCTCCCCCCAGAGCAACTTCAGGCCATTGCCTCTCGTCCTATCGCTGGTTAGTTGGGAGAAGAGACAAGCCCCCACCTCACTACACCCTCCTGTCAGGGAGTTGTAGAGAGCGATAAGGTCTCCCCTCAGCCTCCTCTTCTCCAGACTGAACAGCCCCAGCTCCCTCAGCCATTCCTCGTAAGACTTGTTCTCCAGACCCTCCACCAGCCTCGCTGCTCTTCTTTGGACATGCTAATGCTAATGGCTGTTATTAGGAGGAAATGGTTATTTTTCTCCCTTTTAGAAACAACACTAGCTACTAACTCAGACAAGCTGTCCTGCTCTGTGCTGGTTGGTGGCTGACTGTTCCTGACACCGGGCAGCGGAGTGGCGAGGGGAGCTCCAGACGGAACGGTGTTGATCTGCCTGTCAAGCCGAAACACCCGTCCGTGCCCCGCGGGGCCATACATGGCTCGGCAGCCTCTCGCGCAGAGCCAGAATTTCATCCGCGGCGGTGAGCAGTTTGGCTTTCATACGTAGAAAGAATTCCCCAAGTCAAAGCCTTGGCTGAGGTCGCCACGTCTGAGGCAGCACCTTGCCTAGCTTTTTGTTGAAACATGCTGTAATTTACAATGCCACCCGCATATCACTGTGCTCTCAGTGGTGAATCTACTTCAGGCTTCTTCTGGTGATGCTCTGAAAATCAGGAAAACTGTAACCATCTAGCATTTTCTATGCCCTTCGGTAATAAAGTGTACCCTTGTCTGTCTGTCTGTCTGTCTACTGGCTCGCACAGAGCTGAAATCGGGATGGCACAGGAGGCGACAACGTGTTTCTGCTCTGGGTAAACTGATGCAGACAGAGGAAACTCGATAAAACAGCTTGCGGGGACTCACATCAGCTGAGGAGTCCTCAGCGAGACGGCCGAAACGAGGAGCGTGTCGGTCTGTACCTTTGGGTTTCCTAAAGCCCTCCCCGCACGGCTGTCGAGCTCTCCGTGCCAAGCAGGGGTGCATGGCAGGTCGGCTGTGGGACGGCTCAAAGAGGGAACGTCAGAGCACTGAGGAGCATCTCTCTGGCTGCTGTGTCCACTGTGAAGGCCTGGACAGGCAGCTCCTGAGGGCTGAGGAGCCGTTCTCCATCGGCCAGGGAGCATCGTTCTGCTGGGAACAGCCACCGTCAGCTCCCACACAGAACTGGATCGGACTGCGCACCCGTTCTGGAGCCGCTTACGCTCCAACACGTCGCTCGGTACGTGTAAGCAGACTCAGAGCACTTGACAGCGGATCACGACTAAGTGCAAATTGCGTTAATTTTTCAGTAGCCACGTGGATGCCGGCAGCTCACGCTAGGCACCATCTCGCTGTAGGACAGCACCGCAAACACGGAGCAGACTCAGCCGTAAGCTGCTCTGAGGACGGATCTTGCTCCGCTTGCCCCGCGCCGAGGACCAGTCGGGGGTCACCGGCCCAGCTCAGCAGCCCTGCGTGTCCTCCCGAGGCTGGTTGTGATGCTCCCCCCACCTGCCAATGTGCAGGCACTCGGCTTCCTCCAGGAAGGCCTGGCAGTGAATGGGGGAATCAAACTCTTTCCCCCACCCCCTCCATATTTTTCTTTGTTTCAAGTTTTGGGGTTCAGTATTTGGTCAGCTCCAGAATATTCCCATTTTCTTCCATCCACCTGCTGAGTGAAATGTCACCTCCTACTTTTAGTTGTCTCATTAGCCTGAATCTTGTCCTGTTTTCTGCGTGGTGGCGGGAATTTCTCTAGCTGGGAAGAGAGTTCTAGGTCAAGTTTATATAATAACTAGGAGAAGGTGTCAGAGCTCCCTGCTTTTCTCTTGGTAACTTCATAATGCTTTCTGTTTATTAAGCCTCCACCTGTGCGGTGAGAAGAGCCCGGCATACAGAACTAACACTAGGTAATTCTGTATTTCTATATGCCGCACACACCTCTGTTTCATGCCACAATTGCAAGTCCCAGAAATACCGTATATACCCGAACGCTTCAAAAAACAAACCACTGAAAGATCGAACGTATCCATGACCCTGAATTACTAGTCATCCGCCGTGTTTTTTAAAATGAAAACACCAGAGATTCTCTTTAAAATAACCACCTGTTTTCTCATTTTAAAAGTTTTTTTTTTAACCATCCTTAACTAGAAATGAATTAATTAAAAGAAAAACTAATTATGGCTGCCTGCAGTCAGCTTCCTTTCCTTCAGAAATCTTGGCGAGTAATTACTGCGTAAACCACCTCTTTCTTTTTTTCTTTCAATTTAGTCGAATTTTAATCACCAAAACACGCGGTGTGTTTGCCCGAACCCAACCCTCACGAAAGCAAGCTCGACGGCGGCGGGGACCAGGGTCCTCTCGCCAACTGACCGAGCGGAAGGGTCGCCGCTGCCGACGGGCACAGCCCTCCGCAAGGCGAGCGCCCCGCGTCCGTCCCCGGCCTCACCCCAGAGCAGGCCCAGCCTGGAGGCCCAGCCTGGAGGCCCAGAGCAGCTGCCAGGCCCAGCGCCGAGCCAGCCACGAGGCCGATGCTCATGGAAGGATCCACAAACCGCTCAAAATGAAGCAAAACCAAAAATAAAACCCAAACAAAGATAAACCCCAGGTGCGTGTGGCAGCCAGCGCGACCAGACCCCGAGCGCGGTCGAAGGCGCGGCGGGAGCTGCTCCCGCTCCACGTTCGGCGCCTGAGGGCTCCTGGAAAAGGAGCGGTTGGTTTCTGAGGAGCCGTCTGGCTTCCAACGACGCCCGGGAGCACCCGGGAGGGCTGCGGGCCGGGGGTGCGGTGGGGCCCGCAGCACGACGCTCCCCAGCGGTGTGCGGTCCCGGGGGGGGGGCCGGGTGTCCGCTCCCTCAGCCCCCGGCGCGCGCGCGGACCCTCCCATTGTCTCCGCGGAGGGGGGGGCCGGGTGTCCGCTCCCTCAGCCCTCAGCCCCCCGGCGCGCGCGCGGACCCTCCCATTGTCTCCGCGGAGAGGGGGG
>Ga0065711_1006953_pt1 | contig 18335 bp, 18 predicted proteins | sample Hoacrofraction12_FD_59098 | JGI IMG/M metagenome (GOLD analysis project Ga0065711, IMG submission 59098) | Hoatzin crop microbial communities from Cojedes, Venezuela - Epithelial fraction 12 v2 (version 2) | ecosystem: Host-associated > Birds > Digestive system > Esophagus > Crop | place... | reverse complement strand
CCCAGTGACAGGACAAGGGGCAATGGGCACAAACTGAGGCACAGGAAGTTCCGTCTGAACATGAGGAAGAACTTCTTCCCTCTGAGGGTGACGGAGCCCTGGCCCAGGCTGCCCAGGGATGTTGTGGAATCTCCTTCTCTGGAGATATTCCAGCCCCACCTGGACAAGGTCCTGTGCAGCCTGCTGTAGGTGACCCTGCTCGGGCAGGAGGGCTGGACTAGATGACCCACAGAGGTCCCTTCCAACCCCTGAACTATTCTGTGATTCTGTGATTCTGTGATTCTGTGAGCACCTGTGCCAGCCCAGATGGCTGCTCCGCAGATTTCCAGCGATGTCTCAGCCACCTGCAAAGTGATCCATGTCCTTGAAACCTGTTACTACAGGTAACCTGTTACTGCAGGTAACCTGTTACTGCAGCTTTCTGCTGCTCCAACCGCCCCGAGGGCCGGCGAGGCCCCGGGGGTCAAAACCCAGCAAGATGGGTTGGTGTCTGAGGACAGGTTTTCCAGATCATCACACCCGGGGTAGTCATCACAGAAACCGTGAACTGGTGCCCCAGTCTTAGGCTGTATTTTTATTCATTTTCCAGAAGTAATTGCGTGGTTTAATGCGTTGTCTGATGATTAGAGGATGAACTCGGCGCTGGAGTCCTGCCTCCACTCCCGGCCGTCCCGCGGGGCTCGGGGTAAGCTGCAGCCAAGGACGTCTGGTGCACGGGAACTGAAGAGCCGATCCCTATCAGCCTGCCGGGGATGGGGAGGATAATTAACATCTCCACGCTTTTCTTAAGCTCTTCAGATGAAGGAGGGTGGAATGAAGGAGTCAGCTACTTTCTCCCTTGAGCACTCCTGAATGTTCTTGCCAGGAGAGTAACATTGAGCAGAAGTTGTGTACTTGGGAGAAATCGCCTTGTGTGTCCGTGTCGCTCCCCCATGGCCACGTCCCGGTGGCAGGACCGGGCATGCCAGGTCCTCCTGATGGCCACCAGAGCTGCCAGCCTGCGCCCTCAGGGGACACCAGCCTCTCTGGCGGTGCGGGGAGCGGGTGACACACACCGCATCATCAGCGTGCTCGCCGATGCTGCCTTGGAAGAGCACTGGTACGTGTGACAGACAGATAAGCTCCTTGAAGCCTGTTTCAACAGCAAAGAGAATCAGAACAAACTTGAAATTCCAGCTTGGATTACTCCACTGTTCTGCACTCACTTGTAAAAGCTGAGAGGTGAAAAAACACATCTGGTTCCAAGCGCATCCTTTTCTGGGGTCCCCACGCCTGCGTCAATGCTCGGCGAGGCTGGTTTGCTCAGGGAGTGCCTCTAGCAGCTTGTCAGCTGGTGAAGTTTATTTTCGATGATAGTATTTTCTTCCTGTGAGATGGTATGGGTTTTAACACAGGCTTGCTTCAGTAAAATGCTTACAGATTACTGTTTTCAATACTCTCAGCCTGTCTCCTTGTACTTATTTTGTTTCATACATTAATGTATTCTGTAGATAACACAGAGGAACTCTGCTTGTTTCATTAGAAGTGAAAGGAAGGAGCCTTGGAGAGGCACATTCTGCACTCAGAAGTAATGAACTCATTCTGAGCAAGGACAGCTTGTTCCATCTGCCGTTATTTATGTATTTTCTTGTTTTTTTGAAGTGTGCGGGGCTCTGTTTCGCAGGGTAGGTGCAGAGGCCCTCAAACACTGCTAAAACAGAGCTGGTGAGTTGTGGAGTCGTGTAGGAGTGGCAGAAAACGTGGTCGCAGGTCGTGAGCTGGGAGGAGGTCAGGCTCTGAGCTGGACCAGCAGCCTAAGCGTCCTACTTGTGTCTGATAAAAAATAATTCTGTCTTAAACAAGTTCAAACAGAGAGCTTCTCCTCTGATATGAGGCTAAAAGGATGGCTTAATTAGATGAGCAAAGCAGGAATTGAAAGAGGGTATGGTTGCCTTGGAGAGCTCCATCGCAGGCCGGACACCAGAGAGGGAAGGGCAATATTTATCCTGAAGGACAGTGCTGGCACAAGGACAAGAGGGTTTAAAATTTCCATGAAGAAGTTTAGGCTGGAAAGGAGAAGAAAGTTCCTGACGTTCAGAAGAATAAATTACAGACTAGTTCCCAACAGGAAAAGAGGAATAAAAGGGTGTATTTTATTTTAAGTTGAAGTTTAACAGCTTATGGGAACAATCATGTGATGTGATCCCATGGGAATACATTAACTGTTCTGGATGGGTCCCATGTCTTTGCACAGGAGGTTGGCTGGGCGTTTACCCTGCACGCTCATGGGGGCCTAGGGAAATTATAATACATTGCAATTACCCTAACTGCTCCAAGTTAACAAAATTTTCCCAAAGACAATATTTTAGTGAGTGATTATTCTCAACAGTAACTTGCAGTACAGCTAAAACATACTCAGTGCTCTTCAATATTACACTTTCATCTTCCTGTGTGTATTTTTCCATACATGAACTTTATTCTTTGAATAATAAATATACTTTGATATACATAACCAGATAAAGTTCCATATTAAAAGGAGACTGAATATTTAACTAAAGCTTAGACGTGTCATTCAATGATCTGATAATAAATGTCATCAGTTATTCGACTTTCAAATTAAACCCCTGAGTAAATGATTTAAAAGAAGGTGCTAATTTGTCCATGTATATTACTTTATTTGCTGTAAAATTCCAATAACTAAGTCATAGAACTTCCGCAAAACACTACTAAATCAGGATTCTCCATTAACAAGTTGATCTAGTAATACAGGTTGATGAAGATGGTTTGAAATTTTGAATATTAAGTTATTTCCTACTGTTCGATTTTTCTTGCTTGGAAATCATCTCTACCTACTCTCTAAAAAGCCATTTTTATTGTGATTGGGTTTTATTTGCACATAATTTTTCAGGTTATTTACTGTGAACGAGAAAAGAATGAGCTTTAGAGAGATGTGATGGAGAAATGATGTATACCTCTCCTGTTTGTTCTTTTTCTTTTAGTTATAGGCAACAAATTCCTTCTTCTCAGGTAAAGAAAATTATACAGTAAGGAACAAACCCCCAGATCCCCTCTCTGAGCATCCCTCAGTGCAGCAGCACCTGCAGGCAGGAGGAACATCTGGGCTGTAGAAATCAGGCCAGTTCTGTATTCACATCTTCTGCACGTAATTTTTTGGTGGCAAAAATATTTTCGAATCCTTTTACAGCCTAGAGGAAGGGAACAGAGATCCACTGCAGTTAACTGCAAACATCAAATGAGGATCTCCTTTTAGGTCAGAGCCAAGTCTGAGCAGGCTGCAGCAGCCCAGCAAACAGCGGTGGATTGGCTTTTCTGACCCACCGCTCGCCAACTCCTTTTATCTGCTCAGGCTCACACGTCCTGGATCAAGAAGGCAATTTCCTTTACAACAGCCCGGGATGTACAAGCCTCAATAAGCCAGCAGTCGTCTTCGTTTTCAGGATCAGCGGACTACAAAGGGAGAAGAAAGAGAACAATTTAATAACATTTCTTTTCTGTAGACGGCTAAGCCTGGGCACGCTTTCAGTTCCTCAGCATGCGTGGCTTCTCCCGTTGGATGTGGGGAAGCTTCTGAGCAAAAAGGTGAGTTCAGATATGAAAGGGAGCCTAAAAAGAGATAAGTTATCTCTCTTAGCCCCTCTAAAATGTAGAAGAAATGTGCTCAAAGCAATTCATTGTTGTCTAGGTTGCTCTGCTGTTAGGAGGCTGCGTACCACCCCAAGGTCCCACTTATTTGTAGTCTGTATAGCACAGAATTAAAAAGACTCTCTATGGAATAAAAAAGGAGTGTAGAAAAGACCATTTCCAGTCTTAAAAATATGTTTTCTGTTCATCGTGCTATGGCACTCAACACTTCTTTATTTTTTGCTGTGACAGCAAAAAATACCTTGGCAGTACTTTATCTCCCCTGGAGTCAATATTCCAGCTCTGGAGCCTCTCTGCAACAGGAAAAGAGTCACGCGTTTCCCACACCCTGCAGAAAGACCCATCCCGACTGGAAAAGGCTTGCAGCAGTTGTCAGCTTTCTCTCCGACCCCAGGACTATTCCCGTTTGCTCCCCATGCAGCGTTCTGGTGGGACAGAGTCTGGATGCTACAGCTGCAACTGGACCCTGGGGAGCATCCCTGTGCGAGCTGGTCACAGGTGTCACAGAATCACAGAATCACAGAATGGTAGGGGTTGGAAGGGACCTCTGTGGATCATCTAGTCCAACCCTCCTGCCAAAGCAGGGTCACCTACTGCAGGCTGCACAGAACCTTGTCCAGGCGGGTCTTGAATATCTCCAGAGAAGGAGACTTGAGCAAAGCTCTGCTGAGGTCCCATGGACATTATTCTTGTGGTTCTTCACATTTATGTGGTTTTCCTCTTCTGATGTAGCTTCCATGTATGAAGCACCAACACCAGTGTGGAAGCTCGAGACAAGCCTTGTCCTCCTTCCACAGAAGAGAGTTCAGAGTGTCAGTTCACGGCCCTTCCCAGAAGTGCAGACTTTAACAGATATTGAATTTCTTCTGTCTTCAGATAACCTGTGGGTTTTTGGAGTCTGCAGAGGGTTGATTTGGAAGATGGGCGTGCAGCCACCTCGCTGGCTGAAGGCATGCTCACAGCTGTGGCGCTGGTGCAGGCACGTGCTGCCCGCTCTTGTGCTGCACCGTAGCTTCCCAGTGACTTTCCCACAGGTGGAGGAAATCGCTGATTCTCAATTGCCTCAGCAAATTACAGATCAAACTGAGCAAGGAGCCAGTAAATAGGAGATTGATTTCAGATTTGTCTGCTTTGGGGCTGCTGGGTTTCACTTCGTACAGGTAAGAGAAGGAGCCTTGGATGGACTGATGGCACAGGACACGAATGCCAGGAGTGATCTCCTTCCAGGAAAGGTCACCAGCCCTTGGGAGGGTGCAATTACCCAGCAGGCGAAGGAGATGTGAAGGAAAATTCCGTGGTTTGGATGCTTCGAGTAGCTATTTTTCTGATGGAAAGCAGTGCCAGGGCGGTTCCAGCAGCTTTGTGCTTGCAGATGGCCATGGCAAAGCACAGGTCCTCTGAGCCCAGCGGTCAGAGTCTGCCCAGCAAGGAGACGGTTGCACGGTCAAGATCTCAGCCTCTGTCACAAGCATGAACCTCTGTCTCCGTGCGGGCTGCGAGCCTCAAAGCCACACTGCATGTCGTGATGCATGCTGGAGTCTGCTTTTCTACGAACTACATGACAAACAATAAGCAACAACAAAACATTTTAAACAACTTCTTGCGCTTATAATAGTACGTGGCATGAAAAACCTCCTGCTTAGTGAGCAGATACAGGCAGTTACGGAAGAGACATTTTTATTTTAACATGCACTCTTCTCAAGGTGAGTTAATAGAGGCTTTTTGTAATGACCTAAATAAAACTTCAGTTTCTCATGCCTGCAAGCACTCTGTATTTTTTATAATCCATTCAGGTTTGTTATGGGGAAATCATCCAAGCCACAAACCAAACACTTTGCAATGCGTTCTCGTCTAATTTCTGCACAAGCAGGAAGATGTTTGTACACTGTGAAACGAAGCAAACTGCAATAGCAGCAATGATTTGATAAGAATTTCCTAAGTATTCTCTGGCTTATCTCTGCCATTAGCTAATTCGAGCCTGGACAGTTGCCATGGAGATCTGGCTAAGCAGGCAGCAGCGTCTATGCTCACTGAGACACCGATGGAGAGAAGAGAGAGCATGGGAGTGCAGGATTTTTTTCAGTCTTCTGCTGCCAGCCCATGTCTACATGAACATTGTGGGTGTACGCGTGCCCTTTTGATAGAGGCTGGGTCATTCTTACCCTCTGATCTCCACACAGGGCACATCACGGGTGTCCTGCCCGGTGTCCGGGAGTGAATCTGTGGGACTGAGCATCCTCAGCACGGTCTCGCTGCCTGGTGGAGGCAGTGCACTCCGTCGCAGGAATCCAACAGCAACACCACTGCTTTACTCTGAATGCTGGACCTTCAGTAAATCGTGTCAACTGCGGTTTTCACTCCTCATAAACCAGATTATCTCCATTTAGTGAATCTCATCCCAGTGCTCTCTACTAACGCCATGTTTTCTATGCTTTCCATCCATGGAGCCACAGGTAAGTGCATCTGTTGTCCTAACGAAAGTCAAGCCATGCCAGAGAAATGATACCTTCTGGATGAGGGTGTGCCTCTGAGCAGCATGCTCAGCTGGCAGAAACATCTAGAATATTGTTTGCAACAGGGAAAGAAAAGGAAAAAAAATGAAGAAGAGACAGCAAAGCAAACAGTAAACCTGCAGCATGGAGGGCAAGCTGGCAGAGCCCTGGCAGACCTTGAGAGGACACTTTTACCTGGGGCTGCAGTCCAAAAGCTCCTAAAGCTCATGGAAAGAAGATAACTTTATTTGGCAAGTGAAGGAGACTGTGCTGTCTGAATTAGGTGGAACTGGTGCAGGTACACTTGTGTCTATCTGTCAGTCATTCAGTAATAAGGAATTTTTATCAAGTTGAACTGCATGCTAGATGACAGTAGAAGTTTTCATCTAACATCCCCATACAAATTTTTCTAAATATAGAAGATGAGCTAAGCTGTTTGCTTTGAAAACCAACAAGATATATTCGATTTTGACCCAGGAAACATCCCACGAATCTCAGTTGACATTTTTCCTAGTTAATGAGTGGGAAGACTGCTATACATCTGTCCATCTATTCCTCTGGTTCTGCATGTCTTGATCAAGACAGAGTAAGGACCTCCGATAGCTGTGATTATGTTGGCCACCTTCAGACAGTTCTGGTATCAGGACCTTCTTTACTGACTGCAGAAGGTGTTTCTCTGGGAAAGGCAACATTACCCAGACCCTATGTGTGGCTGAGGGCCTGCAGTAGGAGTCTCAGCTGATGGGAGCTCAGCTTGTCCTTATGTTCATTAAAGGAGTTGCTCGTCGGCTAGGAAGGACCGCTTCCCATGATGGGGCTGGAATGTGGGATCTGGTTCTCTTTAAGTCTCCTGCTCTTATGAATTTATGAGAGAGTCCCATGACAAATACTCCAACCAGGAAAGACATGTAGGGTCTTGTATTGTGTTTTAAAGCACTTTTTTTACCATTGTTTTCAGGACTTATCCTAAACTCCTTCTCAGATTTTTTAATGAGTTCCATCTAACTTATCTTCTTTTTTTCCCCCAAAGCCTTACAAATCTAGAGCTGGCTGTCATTCACACAATCTCACTCTTTTTATTAATACAACCATCCAGAGCCTTGAGGCAATCCTGAAGGCCACCAGCTTTGAATTAAACACCACATCTTTCAAAGGATGGCTGGTGCCCATGTGGACATGGTGACAGTCACCATGGGTAGCAGCCTATACAAGATGCTGTGGAACAGCATAGATGGGATTCTGTAGAAACAAGGATGTGCTCAAGCCGTGTGAACAGCTTCCCTGGGGAGGACTTTGCTCCATGACCTCTGCTCAACCTCCATCGCTCTATATGGTACTTGGAAGAGCTCTCCTGTGGGCACTGCTTAGACAACAGCAAGTGATGGTGAACACTTACTGCTGGCTCCTCCTCACTGAACATGGGCATGGAACACCACTGGAGGATGGAGAGCTTACCCACCCGCTGCCGATATGTTTGAGATGAGCAGGTCAGACCTATGGTCATTGCCCATCTCCATTCTCCTCCAAGGCCTCTGAAGTCACCTGGGGTTGAGGGGCACTGCAGTGGCAGAGGTACCTGCCTCTAAATTCCTGTCCTGAAAAAGACAAGCACCATTTCCTGGAGGGCAGGAAGTTGAGAATTACCCTGCTTCATGTGAAGCACCACCAGATAAGAATGCCATAGAGCCAACATGTCTCATGGGATTTTGATTTCTGGTAAGCAGCTTCATTCAACACCGAGCTGGTCTGAAAGACTGCCTGGCCCTCTGGCTTTGTGCTGGCTGTTGATGCTGAGCTGGAGAGAGAGTGGCAGTTATGTGGGGTTGCTGAAGAGTTTCAAAGGAGAAAAGCAGGAACTGGAGCATTAGCGTCAAGATGAAGTGTCAGATGAGCAGTGCAAGGGCTCTTAGGTCAAACAGCTGTATCTGCTTGCAGCGACTGACAATGTGATGATGACAATAGCAGAGAAAGAAGCATTAAATAGTTCCTAAATATAATTTAAAGCCATATCAGTGAATCATTTCTCCCTAAGGAGAAGTCTTCCGGTGACTAGAACCAGAAATTAATGTCGAGTATGTTCTTCTACAAAATAATGAAGCACTTCAGAAGCAAGTGGATGGAAGTTATATTACCTTGTGCTAAGCAGTGATCTTGTTGCCATGTGATGTCCAGCTTTGATATCAGGAAAGTCAGGAAAGACACTATTTTCAGAGCAGAACCAGCAGAAGGAAGCGAGGTTGTGGATATGTCTCTCAGGAAAGGATGGTTAGTTCCAGAGAGAGTTAAGAAATAACCTGATCCTTTCCCCAGGTACGTACGTAAGGGTAGGATTGCTAACCATACAGAGCGATTCCACCTCGGAGATAAATGCTTAATGAGACCTGGTGACTGAAGCTGAAACAAGAGAAGCTCAGTTCAGAAGCAAGAAATCCCTGCAGGTAATGAAGTACTGCAGCACCTTAACAAGAGCTGCAATGCTTTGTCCATCCCTGGAAATTAATAAAATCAAGATGGAATGTTTTCTTAAAAGCTATGTGAGAATTCATTGAAGGAAGTTGTATGGTTTGTGCTATCTGTGTTCCTTGGGACACTGTAATTTAAGTGTTTTCTCCACACTTCCCAACACACTGCACGTTCTTGAGAGGGTCATGAAACACCTCTGATGCTAAGTCAGGATGAGAGAGGGGTGTAGGCGGGTGGGTGGAGTGCGGGGGCCGGGCCAGACATGGTCTTCTGAACATATCAGTGACTCCTCAATCTCTGACCTGCCTGAGCAAAATGAGATGGGAGGTGGAGGGTGACCAGGATGGTGACGCTGAGCAGACAGAGGGGTGGGGGTGAGGCCGAGCAGGAGAAGGAGGGGTCGAGGTGAGGCAGAGGATGGGCAATGAGGAAGGGTGAACACAGCCTTGGTCTATGCTGCTATGTGCTTGGTCAAGCAGGGGAGCTCCTTGTGTGTTGATGTGGCTCAGAGAAGGTTGCGACCGAAAGGAAAGAGAAAGCAAGGAAAAGGCAGGCCAGAAGGCCTGAAATCCCACCACACCCGTGCATCTGGCTGGAGCTGTGGTCTCTGCAGCACCTACCCCATTGCTTGCCTGTTGAAAAATGTGTGCTTTTTTCTCATTGCCAATACACCCAGAGGAACCCGCATCTGAGGAGCCTGACTGGAGCACCCCCTTCCCACCGCGCTTTAATTGCCTGCAGTTATCAGAGCAGCTTTTTACGGAATTAAAGGGTTGTCTTGATAAGTACGCTCCTGTTGACAATTTGGTTGCATTGAGTTGTGTTTCAGCTGAACTCATTTTGAAGCAGCCCGGGAAAGATTTCATTATTCATCTTGGAGAGACACCGAGATAAAACAGGGACTTGCTGACTCAGCTAATTTCTGCTTCCTGATTTAATCCAGCTCACAGATAAATTATGGAGGATCTCTGAAATATCTGTCATCCCTGCTAATTAATATGCCTCTCAGATGGCTCCGTGCTCGGCTCTAGCTAATAAGCACGATAACCAAGTTGCCTTGCATGGACCTAATTTGTCCAGCAAACACCATAAATCTTCTCTGGCATCCGAACCTGCCCGGGGATGCCCGGCTGCAGCTGTGCTCTGGGTGGGTTTGAGCCAGAACAAGCCATGCCTCCTCTCTACAGAATCACAGAATGGTAGGGGATGGAAGGGACCTCTGTGGGTCATCTAGTCCAACTCTCCTGGGGGTTTCTGGTGCGTGCAGACAGGTCCTGTAACGACCCCAGCCTCTGCAGGGCCGGTTGCCGTAGTGCGTGCCGGCATCACCCCGGCACTGCCGGCTCTCCCAGCCGCGCTCGCTGGTTCGTGTTGGGCTGATGTCCCCTCCCGAAAGGCCCCTTGCCCGGAGCTGGGGAGAGGAACGTGGCTGCAGGCTGCGCAGGGCTCGTCCCAGCTGGGCGCTGCGGGGTGCCACGGCAGCACCGGGCAGGCTGCACCCGGCGGACAAACTGAGCTCAGCAGGTTCTTGGATTTGGTTTTTTGCTGAAATACTTCCACAGTTCTTGAAAACTGTGATTGTTTAGAGGAGGGTGGCAATACACAGGGTGGTAGATGCTCTCTGTTAACTCTCACACCCCGCCATGGGAAGGGGAAAAGGAGGAAAAGGCAGAGAGGCTTACAAATTGAATATAAACCCAGCTTTACTAATATCCCTAATAATAATAATAATATTAAGAATAAGAGGAATAAAACAAAGTCCAGGAATTCCTGGGCTGGACTCCGCAGCAGCCGGGAACCGGACTCTAGGATGCACGGGTTGGGATCCGGATCAGGATCGCAGGCAGGACAAGGAGCAGGGTCCTCTTCAGCAGCCGGCCATGGATGAAGGGAGCGAGACCCTTGTGATACCCCAGCTCTAAACTGAGTGTGACGTGCGTGGCGTGGAACACCACGTTGGTCAACATCGGGTCCCCTGTTCTGTCCACCCCCCGACAAGTACTGCCCATTGTGACTCCTCACTTGCAGGACATCAGAGATCTATGGGTGACCTTGGCTGCTATGGTAATTGTTAGAAACCTGGGCATTTTCTGCATCCTAATCCTATCGTTGTCTCAGTATAATGATAAACATTGGGTGTTATCAGCTTTGGAGTGGGCACTGTCTGAAAAATCCGCAGCCAGCTTCAGAAAAATGCAATTACTGAGAAGAACTTCGCTGTAAGGAGGATTTACTGAAAGAGGATCAGTTCTGTTTTAACCAAAACCAGGACATAAACAAAACTAGAACCTCGGATGAGATGTCAGGGCTGAAATTACGTCGCTGCCTCACCCGCAGTTTAGCACTTTTTGAGAGTCTGAACCAACCTGAGCATCTCTGCGAAGAGCGAGCGGGGGACCTGTGCTGGGACCACTGGGTGGGCAGGGAGCAGCCGCAGCAGCTGCCATCCGAGGAGGGGGCTCATTGCTGGCATGGGGAGGACTCCCGGGGCTGTGGCTGCGCCTTCTGAGCAGAAAAGCAGCACAGCAGCTCCCAGGTACCGGGGCTTTGACTGCTGGCCAGGTCGGGCAGCTTTCAGTCCCACACTCCGCAAGAGCAGTGCTTAGTCACCCGAGCAGGGACAGATTCCTGCCGTCAGCGGAGGCTCAGCAGAATGGCTGCTTTACAGATTCCATCTAATTTACAAAGCAATAATGATCCACTAGCTCATTCAGCTTTAACCTTATTTTTAATTTTTTTCTGCAAGTGAGAGTCAGAACCTGGATTGTCTCAGCAGCAGGAATCTTTCAGTGGAGTTAAGAGCATCACTGAGCAGGCTGCCCTGCAGTCTTCGTCATGTCGTGTGTCCCCCCGACCCCCCACCCCCACCCCAAAACGCAGCCCTTGGAGCAGTTCCCAGGCTGTGGCACTGTCACGGGACGGCACTGGGGGTGGTGGGAGATGCAGAGATGTCGTTGAGCCACGACAGGGGCTTTCCTTCCCGGAGCACCCCGAACACACAGCTGCTTCCAGTCCCGGGGACGGGTCCTGCCTGCTGCCCGCTCCCCCCTCGGAGAGGGCTCTGGGGTCAGAGCTCAGGGCGAAGCCCGTCCCTGCCAGCCCAGCCCGGCTGTTTCTTACCAGACTCGGCTTCTTCCAGCTGGACATCGTTGTGTCACTTGAGAGCACTGGGAGATTACAGAACGTCCTTTCCTCTTCAGGGTTTTTTAATTAACATTTCCATTATCGAGCTTAATTAGCACATCTCTGGCTTCCATCTGCTTTTCTCTGTTACAGCCTGCTGAAGACACATTTGTACCACATTATGCATCATATCATGAAGAATAATAAATGAACATCTTTGCCTTGTGATTACATGGCTTGAGCTGAAAGATCAGGCCTTGGGGTCAAGAGGGAGCCACTCTTTTTAGCTCCTGGTTTATTTCTGGGTTAAAGCGTAGTTATTTCTGATATGCTGGTTGGGGAAATTACGCAGGCTGCGAGTGCTGAGCTAACCAAGCACTGGCAGGAAAGATGCTCAGCTGTCCTCTGCGTGCTTGTCTAGGCTGCTTCCAAGAAAGATGTGCACGAATCCCATCAGCTTTTGCTAGCAGTGTCCACAGGTTGCATCTACATCACAGAATGTGCTGCTCCCTGCTGCAGCGGCACGGAAGAGGCCGGAACAACGAATGCGCAGCGACCTTTTCACAGTCTCTGAGGAGAGATGGAAGTTGCCAGCTTGACTTCTTTGAGCCTAGCGGTTTCTGACAGGTGAGTGTAGGTCCCCTTTCACCTCCCATCAGTGGCAAGCAGCCCGTGCACACCCCAGGGCTCCGTCCCCCCGTTTCTGGCATCCTCTGCTCAGCCAACCACAGAGACCTCACCCACCGCTCCACGGGCATCCTCCAGCTCCATCCTCCCACAGTGTCTCCAGCAAAAGCATCTCGCAGAGGTGCACTGCTGCTCTGGGGCCCCATGCAGCCGTCAGCTCTGCTGCGACCTCTGCCAACACTTTCTGGGGATCCCTGGGCAGGGAGGGACTGGAAGGCAGGACAGAAACAGGCTGCATGAGCACGAGTCCCTCCAGCCTGACCCCGATGCTCCTCTTCCCTGCAGCACGGCGTCGGGGTGCACACACAGCCTCGGGCAGAGGGTTTAGGGGTCTTCAGAGCCCTGCAGCAGCCTGCACAGCTCTGGCCAAGGATGTCAGTGGGTGAGAAAGGAGAGTGCAGGAAGGGAAGAAGAAATCCTCACGTTACTCCACGCTGCAAGAAAACTAGTGAGCAGGAGTAGTGCTTAGTGCAGACACAGGGAATCGGTAAGGGCGGCTGGTGGAGCATCCCCCTCCATCCCCAGCCCTCCTCCCACCTCCTCCTGCTCCGAAACAGGCTCTGCTGGTGCTGCCCCTCTCTGTACATGTGCATGGGTCCAGCATAGTGGCGTGCCAGGGTCCTCCTTCCACCGCGCATCCTACTTGTGAGTCACAGCTCGCATCACGTACCAAGTTGAGTTTGGTGGAAAATTAGCTGCTTAATAAAATGTTTTCTGTTTCCATTTCCTGTTTTCTTTCTGCTGAGAAAATATGGCACAGAGAGGCCACGTTCTCCTCGTCTGCTTTCCTAGGAACCGTCCTGCACAAGCTTCTCTAAGCTCCGCTATAGTCAGGTGTTTCAGTTGAAGTGTCACTGTGACTTTCTATTGCAGGGTCCTGTGGAGTCCCCTCGTGTTTTCATCTGGGAGTGTTTGTTCTTTGCTGACCTGGGGTGGTGAAACCACTAATGCTTCAGACGGGCGTTTCAGTGGGAAGGTTGGGTTGACACATGCCCCAGACCAGGGTGCACATTCGTCTCCTCTTTGCGTTGCAAATGCTTCTTTGCTGTCGTTGATGTAGGAGCTTACGTCTGCCTTCTTGTCAAGCATGGTATTTGGAAAATGTAGCCCTTCCTCTGCTGTAAGTGAATTTCTCTGTTAATAGGTATGTGTACACGTGAGCGTGCATGTATGTACATACTGAGTCGGATGATCCCCAAGTAAGGATTTCCTTATTTCTTGCAGGCTGGCCTCAGAGCGTTTCTTCTGATACATCTGATATAACTCATGGTTCCACACATTTAAGTACAATTTTTTTCCTTCTTCAAACTTTAGAATGAGTATCTTTCATCCAATCATCTTTTGAAGCGTCTTTCAACCAAGACCAATGACTCCAAGGCCAAGGTCAGGCCGTGATTGTACCCTCCTTTGCTTTCAGGTTTGGGAAAAACTCCGAGGAGCCGCTCGGATCCCACCTGGCAGCCACTCCTCTCCTGCCTGCTCGGGGCTGTGCTGATCTCCCTTCTGTTAGTGATTTCTGATAGCAATAGATTTTCCCTTCTTTTTTTTTGCCATTTCTGATGGTGGCTGCCGTAACCAGCTATGGAAATCACTGCTTTTCCTACTCCAAATATTGTGCCTTCAAACAGCTAATTGCTAAGAGATTGTCCCCTGATAATTTTATTTTTTTGTGTCTTCGACAGTTGTTTGTTTTTTGAATAATTTGTTATAGTGGTATAAACAATTACACAGACAAGGAGGTCTCCTATCATAAGAAAACATTCTTCAAAGCAAATGAAATCACCCTGCAGAGGCGAGCTGAGACCTAAACTCTGGCTGACAGGCTTACCCCTGGCTCCCAAAACTTCTTCTGGAACGGACCAAGCCCATGCATCCTGGGCACGAAGGAGAACTTGCGTTTGGCCCTGGGTTCTATATCTCCAGCTAGCCCTCGATTTTTGTTGTGAGCTGTGAAACGGGCAGGTAAGGAGTGGGCAGCGTACGCCTGGAGCTGCTGTTTGGTGCCTGGTGGCCCTGCGGCATGCTGCGGTGTGGTGGCTTTGGTCTGACCCGAGTCCCATACACTTGGTTTCATACTACGTCTCACCGGGCTTAGCAAGGACATGGTAACCATTCGCCCTGTCTGTGTTAGTAAATGAAACCGGCCAAGGCCAGCGTTGTGGCTTCGGAGGGATGCGTGGTGGCACAGCTCAAGTCTGAGCATCTTTCCTTGCTGGGCAGAGTGGCTTCATCCCTGCTGGGTCCCAGGGCTCCCGTGCCCACGACGCCCCACAAATCCCACCCCAGCCCACTCCAACAGACAGCCAACCCGGGCACCGCACGTCCTCTGGCACTGTTTAATTAATTAGTGGGGGTGTGGCCCATGAGTGGGCTGAAGAGCAGAGCGATCGATCAGGTGGCTGGTGTCGGTCCTGTGTGTTATTCCCTGACTGTGCGACCGTTGTCTTACAAATAGCCTGTTCATTGGCTTCCATGCTGTGCTCTTGTTTGGGTTGGGAGGTTATTGATCTGTAAATATTTCACTGGCCAAAGTTGTTATTGCTTCTTCTTTATCCGATGCCATAAGGCAGCATTTAAAGCAGAGTAGTGTTACAGGGGCTTGACAATTTACACAGTCTCCTATCCCCCTTAGCACACGCTGAAAGCCTGGACAGACATCACCCGTGCGACTGCTGCGTGGGTCGTCTCCTTTGGCAGCTGGAGCTGGGTAAGAGGAAAGCCTGGATTTTTTTTGGTGAGGTTTTCACCTCTGCAGAACAACTTTTGTGGTAATTAGGCAAAGAGGCGAGTTTGATGTTAAAAATCACCCTGCTTTCTGCAGTGGCTCATTGGCAGCAGAAGGAGCAGTCTCGGGAGGACCCGCGTGCCCAGGCGGGGAGCGGGGAATGGGGTGTTTGATGCCTCTTGGTTTGAGCTGTAGGGCTGCCCTTCCTGGGCTGCCCAGCCAGGGGAGGGCTAGCGCTTGTGGGAGGTCGTGAGAAATTTTCTCTGTGGGCTTTGAGCACAATTTTTAGCCATTTTGTATGTATTCTGACACTAGGAGAAACTTACGGAACTATTTCTTGTCTCTTCAGCAGAAATTAATACATTTAGCAGTGACATCAAATATTCTGTACAAACAAGACAAGGGAAGAACCTTTACACAAGATAAAGCTGCTGGGCTAGATGGCAAAGATAAATCTGGCACAAAAGATATTTCTTATTAAGCAGCTGGCCCACTTGATTTGTTTCCTGCATTAGTGATGATGCATAGCTCCTGTTCACATTAATAGGCAACCATAAAGTATTTTTGTCAGCTGAGTTTTACTTCGAGTTAAATAAAATATTATAGTTTATGACAGATTTAACAACAGGCATCAACTTTACAACATCCTGTTGCTCCTCCATAGCAGACTGAACATATGGGTTTTTTTAAAACGCCTCTAACATATTGCATAAGCAATCACATTGTTGTGATAACATGACTTTTTAGCTTGATTACACCACAAGATGAGCTTTTAAGCTTTATGAGAACGCCATAAAAGTCAGCAGCAAGATGAAACACTGAAACAGAAAGCAAATACTGTTTTTTGCTGAAGTTTATTAGAGAATAAATGCTCGTTGTGGAGCGTGTCAGCTGACACACAGAGCCGCTCCGGCGGTGACGCGGGGTGGCCCAGCAGCCTGCTGGAACTGGGGAGGATGGTCCAGCGGCAGCTGGAGCTGCCGGACACATCTCCAGTGTGGAACGGGGCTGGCCAGCAGCCGTTTAGTGCAGGGGTGTCAGGGTGAGCAGCAGGAACCGGGCAGCTCTGGTACCCCAGGGGAACGCTCCTTCCTGGTACCTCAGGAGAACGTCAGGAGGCACAGCTGATCGTTTGTTTTCCTGCACAGCAATGCAAAGTCCTCTGGGAAAGCACCTTAGCTCCTCACAGGTGCTGCTGCTGTGCCATCGCCATCCGGGAAAACTGTTTGGAGGATGAGCTGTGCAGAGCACGGAGCACCTTCCCTGTCCTGGAGAGCAGTCGCGGCAGAGAAAAGGTCACCGGTGCTTTGCTCACTGAGCATCCCACTGCTGCTGAATGGGCTGCTGGGACAGACCACCGATAAACTGGGTAGATGCTCCATCTCCTGTGGTACTCACATCTAGCATGGTTGCACTTTTATCAAGTTTGCTTCAGCTCAGCTTACCAAAGCACTCTGGAAAAAAAGACAAATTACAGCGCCTGAATCCTGCTGTAAAGGGAGCAGGAATAAATTACCCAACGTTCCCTTCTGGCCTGGAGTCTGCAAGGTAAACTGATATTCTTCGATTGTGCGTTCTAACTACCTACAAAGGGCTGAACTTGTCGTTTTCTAAAGAGAAAGCCCAACCAAAGCAGTAGCTCTGAGGTCTGAGGCTGAGCTGGTGCGCAGCAGTTGCCGGGGAATACTTACACAGGTGAAAGGGTTCTCCACGTGGGGTTTTTAATGAAAACATCTCCATCACGCAGCATCTACAGCGGCACAAAGCACTCGGTACACAATTAAAGCACACGTAAATAGCGTGCTGGGAGAGCTGCACTGCAATGCTCTGTCTTCTGTTTTGCTGTTTTTTTTTAAATTTCGGAAACATGTCCTACAGACTGTTTTGATGGAAGCTCTGAACTGCACGTCGACTCTCTTCAAAGGGTAACACTGCTCTGCCTTTTGGCTTTTCAGAAACCTTTCAATAAGTCAGAATCACATTAATGTATCACTGCAAAATGTTTAAGCTCAGCATAAACCACGGTTAATATACTTGCTATTAATAGTCTTCCTACCCTTGCATTTCAAGTGGAATATTAAACTTTGTGGAGTTCAGAAACAAACTGTTTAATTGCTGGACACAAAATATATTTTGATCTTTTTTTGGGAAAAAAAACCCCAGAGTGAAATCTGTGCTTCATTTGTGATTGGAATTAATAAGATCAAAGCAAAATTTGGCATATTTAAACAGTATTAATTCAAAGGAGAACTGCCAACAGCATCTGCTCCCTCCATTTAGAATATTCTTTTCAAAATATTTAAGGAGCATTAAGCATTCTATTTTTTGCATTCCCTCTTGTGATATTTCTCATTGGTATTGCATTAGTCTGATTTGATGGTCCAGAGACATAGGATAATTAAACAACAGTAACTAATAGCAATAGCTAAAGAAAAGGGTGAGTGGCTGGATGAGAAGGTTAAAAAAAAGAAATAAAAGTGGATAAAATGATTCTATGGAGTAACAGAGGTGCCTTGAGGAGGGTATGGAGGCAGGTGGAAGTATACACTTTTATCGGCCTCATATGGGTAAATGAGAATCAGATCAGTAGAAGACACTTTATCTTCCCGGGAATAAATAAGAGAAAAAAAGTTGCAGCAATAATGGTAAGTCAATAATACGTCAAAGCATAGTAGTCAAATGATTTATTTACCTGACAGTCAGTTGATCGATAGCAGATAACGATATTTAGAGTGGTTGGGTAAGCAGGGAGAAGGACAGTGTGAAGTACTGGTGTCTTTTTTCAGAAAAAGCCCTGACCTGAACACTTGTAAGGCACTTCAGTTTAAATTACAGTGTTTGGAAGAATTAAAAAGGCAGGCTGGAGCCACGCTGTTAACGAAGAGACCAAGCTCTCAACCAAGCTTTGAATTTCAGAGGGACAAACTGAGAAACTCAGAGAGTTACGTGGTTTGAAGAACTTGGGTAGTTGAACACCCTCAGCAAGTTTGCTGATGACAGAAAACTGGGAGGAGTGGTGGATACACCGCAGGGCTGTGCAGCCATACAGCGAGACCTGGACAGGCGGGAGAGCTGGGTGGAGAGGAACCTGATGAGGTTCAACAAGGGCAAGGGCAGGGTCCTGCACCTGGGGAGGAACAACCCCAGGCACCAGTACAGGCTGGGGCGGACCTGCTGGAGAGCAGCTCTGTGGAGAGGGACTG
>Ga0065711_1038860_pt1 | contig 18336 bp, 9 predicted proteins | sample Hoacrofraction12_FD_59098 | JGI IMG/M metagenome (GOLD analysis project Ga0065711, IMG submission 59098) | Hoatzin crop microbial communities from Cojedes, Venezuela - Epithelial fraction 12 v2 (version 2) | ecosystem: Host-associated > Birds > Digestive system > Esophagus > Crop | place... | reverse complement strand
GTCGCATCCCTGCATGCTCTCACCACGTTTCTGTACTCTTCCCAAGTGGCCTGCCCCTCTTTCCACATTTTAAAAATGCCAGCATTCACTAACGGGAGGAAACACAAGCGCTGTGTTCAGAAAGTTAAACTCACTCACCATAGGAAAAATGAGAGTGTTTCTCATTTAGAACAGGTGGAGTTTCTGCTGAGTCAAAGCAGTGTATCTTACAGCGAAAATATTTCAGTGTATTACATCCCCTCTCTCTCCTTCTCTCTCCTTCTCCACTTGATTCTTAAAAAAGTTTTCAAATTATAAACATAATAATGTAACATAAGAATATTTCCTTTCCTTGGGATGGAAATATTTGAGTAAATAATGAAGCTGGTTTTGACTATATACAGGCAGTGAGCTTTATCCCCTTCATTATATTTATTGACTATGTATACTCTGTTTCTCATTCATAGCTGAGTAAATACATAAAAAGAAAAACTATGACACTTGAAGTCCCATGTAGCTACTCACCTTATAAAACCCAAAGAGTTCGGTGGGCTCTGGAACTGCTGAAATTGGGTGGATCAGGGAGTGTTATGGGTCTGTACCTTGTGCATGACTGGTTTGCAGATTTGAGTTATAAATTTTCTCTGAACTAGGGCATTTTTAAGGAGTGTCTCTTTTATGGATTCTTCCGTGTCTAATTATGTAGTATTCCAGACTTCTTTTTAGCATGTTCCTTCTCTTTCCCATCTGCCTACCTTCTTGAAACATCACTGAACTTAATTATTCTCTTCCTTTTCACTTTTTTTTTTTTAAATCAGGCAATGGGTTTAAAAGCTGTTGGTTGGACACCAATAAACCTGAATGCATTTAGCAATTAGATGTAAAGAATTAAGCCTTGTTAATCTTTAGTTACTATTTTTTTTAAGTAATGAGAATGTAAAAAAAAATTTTTGAAAAAAAGGACAAATTCATGGTATAAAGCCTCATTTGAGATTGTGCTTTAACTGACCTAGCTCTTTCACCTTCACCTTTCTTCATAAGAGACAAGTGTGGAAGACAAAAGCTATGTATGAAAAGGTTCTCCAGGTATCAGTGATCAGGTTCAGTCTTACTCATTCCCCACTGATTTGGCACTAAAAGATGATCATTAAGTTGTTCTAAAATTTTTACACAGAAGACTTCACCTGCCGCATTCACTATCCTCAAAATGGACACTGCCATCAACTGATGTTGCTTTTCTTGTCTGCAGTAGTTTTGTATCTGGTTAATTGGTTATTTGAATATCAAGCTACAGGCAGTTGTTCAGAAAGCAGCTCAGGCAGTAGAAATAGTACTGTTATAGTGCTACTTTCAAGCTAATTATCCTAGAGTTGCTCTCTGAAACCAAACTTCTGCATTCACATGATCCTGTTGCATGCAACAAGCTGGCTGCCTCCACTCTACATTTGGCACATCTATTTTTTTTTCTTTTGCTTTTTTAAATACATATAAAAGGTAATATACTGCAATTTTCAGATTTTTCAAAATTATATCAGGCATATTTTTTGTTCCCATATTTCAGTCTGCCTTTCAACATTGTTACTCACTTTTCTGTGATACACACTGTATTTGAAAATCTTTCAGCCATGTGTTTACCTATAGAGGACTGGGATTCAAAATACTGGTTATAGGACATAATACTACAAATATCATGGATTTTCAGGGATGAAAGAAATAACTAATTCATGAAACAGAAATGAAAATTTTAACCAATCTTTTTCACTTAACAGAACGTTCTTAGACAAGCCTGGCAGCCTGGGGAGGAGTGGCTGGAAAGCTGCCCAGCAGAAAAGGATCTTGGGGTGTTGGTCGACAGCCAGCTGAACATGAGCCAGCAGTGTGCCCAGTTGGCCAAGGAGGCTAATGGCTTCCTGACTTGTATCATGAATAGTGTGGCCAGCAGGAGTAGGGAGGTGATCATGCCCCTGTCCTTGGCACTGGTGAGGCCGCACCTGGAGTACTGTGTTCAGTGTTGGGCCCCTCACCAGAAGAAAGACATAGAGTTGCTGGAGCGTGTCCAGAGAAGGGCAACAAGGCTGGTGAGGGGTCTAGAGAACAAGTCATATCGGGAGCGACTGCAGGAACTGGGACTGTTTATTCTGGAGAAGAGGAGTCTGAGGGGGAACCTTATTGCTCTCTAGACTAGTGAGTGTAAGAGTCTCTGTGCTAAAGCATAAACTCCAGTTCATTTAGGTGTTAATCTAGGGAAATCCTGTGGTTTACATTATGCAGGAGGTCAAACTGCATGATTAGAATAGTCCCTTCTGAACTTTTTGTCAACAAATCTATCAAATAAATATTAGTTTTCTTAATTGCATATAAAATATATTGTCATATATTTTCATAATACTTCATTAAGGTGCATTTCATGGTTCTTGTAATCTTATCACCGAGCAAGTGACAAATACTGCACAGAATGGAATCCAATGGACGATTCAGTCAAAGCACAGAAAGACACAGCTGAAAGCTTACAGTAAGATAGGGGACAACATAATGTTGGAAGGCACTTGAAAGTCACTTAGTACTGTCATTAGTACACTATGAAATTTCAGAGCCTTAAAACATAGTAGAGTATGAGGAGTTCAGAGTGCTATCACACAGTTCATTTCTGCTCTGTTCAGAGCTGCAGAGCAAAGCTGAAAAAACTGCTTCTGTTCTCGTCTTTGATGGGGTTTCCTAAAGCAATGCTAGGTTTATTTTGATGAAAAATATTGTTTTCAGCATTTTGACAATTTCAAGAACTAAATTCCTTTCACTTCAAGTTGAAGAGTTTGATTCAGAATGGGCTGTTTTCCTTAGGTTATGGACATTGAACTGACATATGAAAAAACCTGTAAAGCCACAAACAATTTCAAATCATAAAAGGTTCCATTAAAAAGTTGTAACCAAATATTTCATTTTCCTTGCTGTCTTCCTTGAATAAATAATTTGTTGAAAGTAAAAAGACAATTGTGAAGTGGTTCTGTCACTATATTTGCATTTTTCACTGAAAGCATCAGTAGAGATAAAAGTAATCTGTTACTGTGTCCTCTGACGGCACCCATAGCACTCATCAGCAAGAATGTGCCCTTCTGTCTTGAGGAGTTTTTCATATGTCTTTCTCTTCGTGAAGGAGAAGTTTCACCCAAGTAGGGAGCATAAATTTACACCTTCACTCATGAGCACAAAAAGTCATTCTGGCAGTTCTGTTAAAGAAAGTAAATAATTGCATTGACTGAAAAAAAAAGAAAGTCTTTTCTAAAGCAGAAGTAGGATCTACATATTGACATTTTCTCATTGTTGAAATCTATAGTCTTGCAACAAGTCAGCAAACAAGTTGTACTTAATCAAAATCACCTGCCTACATGAGGCTCTTTGCAAGACTGGGACATAAAGGAACAGCAATGCATAAAGACAAGGTTATTTTCATTTTATTTTGATGACCTTTAATATTTACAGACCATTTTAGAAATAAAAAATGGTCAGTCTAATGTCTACATTGGGTGTGTGTGTCGCATCTCATCGTTATCTCATCTGCACATGCATCATTCAGACAGCTGTTTAAGGGTTATTGACTGACTCCAAAAAAGCACTGTAGGTGAGAGCTACCAAAGTGAGCTGGGAAGGAAGTACTGCCTACGTATTTCAGGGTTACAGAGCCAAGATCAAAGACATCTCTAAATAGATAACTAGTTAGATGTGCATATGTGTCTACATTGTATGTGATGGGACTGCAAACCTTGCCAAACCTGTCAAGACCTCAGGATCAAGGAAGACCAAGTCTCTTTACTGCTCCCTTAGTAAGTTCACGACCTGCCCAACCCATAGTGCACTCTGTGGCCACAGTGATCTCACAGGTGACAGTGTATATTTCTGAATCAGAAAAGCTGTTTTCACACAGGGGGAAAGATCCCTTTGTCTTATGTGGAACTTTTCATATAAAATTTTGTTGGACGAAAATGTTGGCAAAAGGAAACCCTGCTTTTTTCCTCTGTTTTAAACTGAGGGTCAGTCTCTGTGGCAGAATTAAAGTATCACTTCTTCTAATTTATGCTGTTATCGTATTTAACTTGGCTAGTGAATGTCACTGTCTTAAAAGAGACTTGTTAAATTGGTTTTATTTGAAGGAGGAGAGGTTTGCAGCAAAATATCTTTACATGTATATACTTGTGTCTACATGTATATATATAATAACAGGATTTTTTTACCCCAAAGAATGCTTTCCATTTTCACAGGAATCAGGGATGTAACTGTGAATAACTTATGTTTGTTTATTTTTGTTTTGGAGAAACCATAAGTGAAAGTGGGGTTTATTCCTATTTTGCTTCAATTACAAGGTTTTTTTTGTTTTATTTTTCACACAGATTCAGCCACATATTCTCACTTCATCACAATTGCAAAGTGCTGTTTTAAAAGTACTCTTAAAGGCATTTAGAGGTAGTGCCAGCTAAGGGCTTGCTTCAGAAACCTTCACAAACACAACTCTCCATCTATTCCTTAAAGAGGTGTTATAGAGGATAAAAATTTGAACTATTTCTACCTGCATAAATGACTAGTATGCAAAATATTAATGGGAAAAAAATCTTCCTATAAAGTTTTATATTTATTGGAATTATTTTTAACAATATAAATTGTTTGATGGAATAGGGGAAAAAGCACAAAACTAGGTCATGAGTTTAATACTCTCTTACAAACTGCAATAGGAAAAAAAGTCAGACATAGCTGTTGGTACTGCATAAAGATTGTGATAAAATAAAGAGCATGGAATGATTTTGTGTGTAATACTATGAAAGCTGCTATTTAACATTCGAAATAACATTTCTGTGTGACATTCCATGTGATAGTTCTTTCCTCAAGTAAGCTATTATGTAAAGAAAAATAAAATCTTACCTTATTTCTCATTCTATGATTACTCAAGAAACAGTCTTATATCCCACACATATCCCAAAGCTATACCACTTTCCTTCCAGTTTCCACAACCCCAGCATAATTACGGCTTTTAAAAGTGTATATATTTCCCTACCTGTATTGTATGTCTGAACCCTGAATACAATTAAAACATATGAAAAAAACTAAGAAGCAAAAAACCCAACAATCCAACAAGGAAAACCAGTATCCTTTGTCGTTAATTATATAGTCCAAAACAGTCATGTTTTTCATAGTGACTTTTATACACATAAATCGCTAATCTTTCCTCTCCTAAAATAATGAAATGCTAAAGGTCTACCCTGAACTTTTCAACTGCTGTGTATGCCTTTTTGATGAGGATCTGCATCTGCTGCTAAGCTTCAGTAAGAGCACCCCTGCCCGCCCTTCCAGCCTTCAGACAGCTCAGGCACATCTGACTGGGAACTGCTTTGAACCACTATTTCTTACAAATGAATTTTTTGATCACCAACTGTTTCTCCCTGCAAATCCTGCTTCATCCTCTGCATGTAGAAATTCTCCACTAACCCTCACACACATACATATACAAACCTTTGGGCTTTTTAAGCTGAACAGCAGGATCATTTATTTGCATAGATATAAGGTGTAAGCAAACCCAAATAAAAAAAGCACAGAACACCCTCCCAAAAACAAAAACATAACCAAAGAACGCAGGTAGAATGCAGAGATTTTGTAATGGCAAGCAAATAAAAAAAATTCCAAATGATAGCTATGATAGATGAAGACAAGTGACAAGCTCAGATGACATATAAAAGCAGAGACCTCACCCGCACAGGTTGCAGTTACCGATAATAGCATGTTCACATCTCTCCTGTTACTGTTAATGCTTACCAAATCTGTTCAATATTGTCTTCTAAATATTTCTTCACATGAGTACTCTTCAGAAAACAGTATGATCCGTAATAAGAACCAAACATATTTTTTTGGTGGTCTTAGAGCAAATCTGTGGAGTCTAATAATTACAGGAATTAATAAAAAATTGAGTCTTTCTTTACATTATTTAAAACCTTTTGGTAGTACCATATGTAAAAAAGTATTCCTGCCAACTCTTTTCTTGTTCATTTAAGAATTCTCTGGAAACATTACTATTAATTTCAACCTTTCCTACATAACTGCTCCTTACAGAAGAAAACTTGCGTGTAAATAAGTCTCACTATAAACAGATATGAGAGCAAGTTCTATATAATGAAATCCATTACAGTAATATAAATATGATCTAGGAAACACACACATGGCTGTATTCAAATAAATAGCCTCATTGCCTGCAAATTTTTATAGTAAATATTGTGGTATTCAATTTTATATAAATACTAACAATTTGTGTAATATATTTGCAATTTCTGAGAGCTAAAAACTACTTTGTTAAGAAACCAATAAGAATATTTCATTAAAAATGTGGCATGATACTATAAAAGCTGAAATCCACTGTTAATACTTTGGGTACATTACAGGCAAAGAGACAGAGCACGGGTTTTCAAAACAGTAACAGCACATACATAGACAAGAGCAGCTGTGGTTTATTCCTTAGCTGAACTCACAAACACACAAAGTTTCACACTTAACCACCCTATACCACATCATTCCACGCTTCCATTAAGATATTTAATTTCAGGGATATTTCATAAAAGCACATGGTAAATCAAAGTGTATTTTATGACAATGGCTTGCAAGTAAGTGGCGGTCTCTAGTCTTCCAGGTGGCCCACACAACTACTTCTGTCACAACAGTGAAGCATCTGTCATCCCGCAAGCAGTGACACTTAATGGTTGTTGTAGCCTGGGACTGGTTTTGAGTTTCCAGCATATTTTCTAACCCTCTGCAGTAAAACAAAACAAAACAAAAAAAACCAAAACAAAACAAAAGCACATTTCTGTACAGCTGCTCTGTATAGTTTTTGAGTAAATCTAACCATGATCAAACTTGCTAACATGCTGAATAAGGAAGCTGAAATAAAGGGTACGGAAAAACTGTGAGTTGCACCATGAGCTGAAGAGATTAGACATGGGAAAACTGAAAGGAATAGAACTCTTTTTTCCTTAATAGCTAATTATAGAATGAAAGTTCTGAGTTTAAAAGTTTTAAAACCTAGATATATAAAAGATGCCTCCATCTAGAAAGTAAATAGCAAAAATGTACTTGAAAAAACCCGATGTCCATGTAAATTTAAAATAAATTTCTGCTCTGGTTGTATTAAAGCAAGCTTATTTTCATCTTGTTTTCTGGAGATTGACTGTCTTACTTTTGAGCAATCTGCACTTCAGACATGACAGAAGTATGGAATTGGCACTGTGAGAGGCGAAAAACCCCCACAGTTTTACAACAAAAATATATATGATGTCTTCTGTAGTAATGCATAAAAAGAATGTATAACTTAAAATTTCAAAGAGAATAAAAAAAGAGAAGAGAAAAGAAAAAGGATAGTTTGAGACCATGCTCAACTAAATGCTAAACTGATTGGGCTTCCTGTTACAAAGATCTACATATGTAGTTTAATTGGTCTTTTATGAGTACTTGCACAAGATTAGGCACAAACTCTGAAATCATTAAGCCGTTCCAACAATTTATTTTCTCTTCTTCTTTTTCTCTGCTTATTCTTTTTATGCTGGAATAAGAAAGTAGAGAGAATAAATTAATCAAAACAAAAAAAAAAATCAATTTGCAAATAGAATAAAATTTACTGTGAAAAAATGCAGACATACTTCTGCTAATTTCTGTTGTCTGTCTCTCCTCTTCCTACTCTTTTTTTTCTCCTTTTTTTTTTTTTTGCAATAGAAGCTCTACACTTTTCCTGGAAATGCACATATTCTGTTTATAGCAGCAGAACATTTTAAAATCACTTCATTAAACATAAAAGAGTTAATTTTTAAATCATGTCTCTGTTTATGATCTAATTACATTCACTATTACATTAAATGGAGGCTGCTAATGTATAATATCCAACTTTGTTCCCCATGGCTTCTGACAAACAAAATCACTACTGTATTCACATTAAAAATAAATCAAACACATTATTTTCAGTGTTACAACATTATGAATTTCCACAGTCCCCTGGTGGTCTTCAGTGTTAACAATATAGCATTCAAATAATAAAGCAAAAGCAAGAAACAGCAAGAGTATTTCACAGCCCAGGACAATATGTTTTACCTATCTTCTTTACATACTTTCTTCAGCATTGTTCTTAAAAAGTATGTTCATTTAAAGTCTCTGGGTGACAGAGTAAACTCATGAAAACATTTACTTAAACACTCTGGAAGATGACATACATAATTCTAGCCTTTTTAATACCATAAGGGCTGACATTGAGTCTCATAGAAACATTATATATTTCCTATATTTTTCTTTCTAAAATCTATATATTCATGATGATACTGTATTTCTTTTAATGTAAATGCATCTGAGAATTTTATGCTGTAATGCAAGCTAATTTCCTTTAAACAGTCAGAATAGAAATTATCTACTCAGTTTCTTGAGAAGGACATCCAAAAATGAAGCCAAATACTTATCTTTAAATTAATAAAGGCTCAGAAAAACCAAAGTCTATGCAAGCTTTTGTAGTAGCCTCCATCAAAGAAGAGCCTACACACTGTTTTACCATAAACGTGTTCAATGCAGAAATATATTTTTGGTTAATTGGATTTCCACTTGTATTAAAATATTTTAAAATCTTTTTTCTGTGTCATTTGGTATTCTTTCCTATAAAAATACCCAGCCCGTGCTGGTAGAGCATAAAGGCAAATCTTGCTCCAGTGTCATTTTGATTTACCTTTCGACTGCAAATTTCTGATGTTCAGCTTTTGAAAGCTTAATGATTATTTACTTGAGCCCAGGAAACTGGAAGAATAGACAGACTTTATGAAGCTGAAAGACAATTAGGGGCACACAATTATTCGTACAGTGGCCTTGCTATCTTGTTCTCCCTCTTGTGGCCTCGGATAGTAAGAGCATACAAGCTATCGCTCCGACACAGAGCGCAGATCTTCTCCTGTAATAACCGGGGCGGGGGGGGGGAGGGGACACAACCAAGACTTTGGGGGAAGGTACCATAGGATCCAGCCTCTGGAGAGGCGTCTGCGTGGCGTGGTCCCCTCCGCCCAACACGGGGATGATGGCGACAGCGGGTCGGGAGCAAAGCCGCCTTTGGGATACTCACCCCTGCGGATCACACGGCATGATGGGGAGCTGTACGCCCTTTCCCAGTTTTCCAACAAAGTTAAGCCCCGTGCTTTTCAACTCAGGGCAGCAGAGAATTCCAGGGTAAGGGCTCCACAACCAGGTTTGCTGTCTTCACCAAGGCCTAACGAGCATTGAGGTAGTCTCAATGCACTGTTGCCCACTTCTGTTGCATAAACCAATTCTTATCTGTGCTCGGAATAGAAATAACAACAAAAATAAACAACGTTAAAGCACTTCTTTTCAGCCATATGAAATAACCATTTCAATATTCAGACTTTAAGGCTGCAAATTGGTAGCTGTAAATATTGTACTGCATTCAAAGTTCTGTATATGCCATCTGGTGACCATGTGATTAGTGTATCTATGGGGCAAAAGAAGAAGGGGGGGTTCTTGTCATGCCCTTATTTATTTTCTGTGCTCAACTATGCACTCACTTAAAACCTAGCCATATGCTAGAGCATCTGTTATAGGTGGATTTTTTTGTCAAATTTTCTTTTTCAAAATTGAGTCGATTTTGCCTTTTAGAAGCCTACCCTCTGAACAATACTTCAGAATGACATTTAATGCTGACCAAATTATTATTTTGTTTGTTTGATCAAACAGCAAAATTCCAATTTGGAAATAAATTAGTACCCTAAGATTTATAGTACTCAAACAGCCAAATCATCCGTTTTTGCTTACGTCTACCAAAGAAGATATGATTAATTTAAACTCTGTTTGCGTGCATATTCCTACACAGAGGTTTTCAAGTTGATTTGTATTTTCTTCAGTGTGTTAGTATAAAAAGAAGCCTTTTTTGCCTTAATAGAAAGAGATGCCATGGAGCAGCCATAAATGTGAATAGAAAATTGTGTGCTTTACTGGCCCACTGTTCATACATGCACAATCATCATTTAGTTTACAGAATACTGCTTAAGGCAGTCTTGTGCAAGTAGTATGCCAGTATGCCATTGGGAATGAAACCAAGAATACAAAAGTTTTTGTGGCTTTTCATCATGTCTTAGAAAGAGAAGGTTAAGCTAAAACTGACTCTATAAAAATAATAAAAGTATACTAAAAATACCCTCATTTTTAGTCATGCTTTCTGTTAAAAAAAATGCGAGCTATTTCTGCAGTCTATGCTTGCTTAAAATATGCAATGAACAGGAACTTAATTTATTGATATTGTAGGACCAGCTTCCAGTTTCACTGCTCTGACTTTTTCAGGAGGGTTTATTCTTTTGCTAACTGAACCAAGTATAAACTGGAACATCAGACTGTAAAGAAGACTGCAGAAGCTTTGAAAGTGTCCTATTTCAGAGGTTATCGATCACTTCTAAATATGACAATATCCTACTCCTGCTACTCCCCTCTGCCACAAACTTCTTATATGGGAACATATTTTCTTTTGCACTACTCAGTAGGGCAATGCTGTCTTACTGAACTTTTCCCCTCTTCCAGAACTTCAGAATTATCCTGACTGACACATCCGTGTCACTGTCACTGTGTTATCCTACTTTTCAGCATTAATTTCATGCACCAGATCCCATGATGAACCTGGGTTGTGCCACTTGTCAATATTTATGCTAGGTCAAGGTGGCAGAATTTAATCTTGCAAAGCTAGTTCAAAAAGGGCATACCAGCTGCTATGTCTTAGTAAATCAGATAACAGCAATAGATCTAAAGAGGGAATGAGACAGAAGTGAGATTATTGCATCTGTTTAAATCCTGCATCCCTTACAAATATTTTGAAAGCATATATTTGTTACTGACTGAACAAAAATAGTGTTAAAATATAATTAAAAACAGCCTATAATGTCATTTAATGTTGGCATGGGAGTGTCTAACTGTGGCTTTAAAAAAAGAATTGTTGTTAGAGACGTAAGAGCAAGTGGTAAGAAGTTCAAATGCAGGTCAGCACGCAGCCTAACTGAGCTAAGATTTCTGCATCTTTAGCCTGAATTAAAAGAACATTAAAAATCCATATACTATGATGTGAAATGGCAGTTCTGAGCCTGGTACGCAAACAATGTGTAGAAATGAGGACAGGGTGTTGTCTTACAGTGCTGATGCATTCTGAAAGCACTGACAAAAGCTTGGGAAAATGAAAACAAGAAAAGAGATCCCTTTTTTTTAATTTAAAGAAATAGAATAGATACTGTATGAGGCTTGTAGAATGCCCTTATTCTGAACCCTTCACATGAATTACGAAAGTTTACTTATTTTCAAAGGGCATCCAGCCTGGGAACTATTATACTTCATAAAAATGTAGATAAGAAGAATCATTCCTAGGAATGACAGATGCTGGATGCGAATTATTACTGTTTTGGCTGCTCTTCATACATGGCACCATGAATTGTATCACTGCCTTGGTGGCTTGAACAGTGTGCTGTGCTGGACATAGCCTGGAAAAGGTATTTGCTGCCCTAACACCTACCACCTGTCAGCATCCGTAAATACACCAGCTTTGACACCATTTCCAAGATGTTTCCAGTGAAGCAGGCAAGAAGGAATAACATCATGAGAAGAGAAAATCCACTTTCTCTAGAAAAAGCAGTCTCATAATCTGGTAGGACTACATTTTTTAACAAGAACCTGAGGATTTGTGATGTTGTATATTTGCATTTTGAACCTGTTCCAGTGTTGACCTAGCAGGGTAAAAATGAAACAGAAGTTGTAGTGCGAGACAGGAATCAATACGACGCAGAATTAAATATGAATAATTTTCCATTGACTTCAAACTTTTTTTCTTGAAAAGCATCTGCTTCTGTCTGAAATAATAGAAATAAAAATTAAAATATTTAAATTGTAAATGATACTTCTACGTTTCTTTATATCTACAACTTGATGAAAGTGTCTTTTTTCTCCAGGGATCCACCAGCAGGAGCATACCACAGAAGCCATGAAGTGTTCCACATTACACCGTGTTTTCTTGCTTAGAGAGGGAGATAGCATCCCATGGTTTTTTCCTAACTGAATTCCAAAGAATGAGGCTTCTAGTATGTTCTTTCTGAAAAGCCAAAACCCACTACTTCCAATTTGGAATTTTTATTAGAAATTTATTAAATTTTTATTAAAGAAAAAAAACATTCTGGTGAAAAAATTAATACACTTGAAAAAATTCACTTTTGCTGATATTTCCCTCTAGCATTAGTACAAAAGCATTCATGGCATGCCTAATAGACAGCTGAATGAGTGCCTATGATAGTCTATAAAGCAGTAGCAGTTAGTCTGAACTGAGTAATTTCCATCTTGGAAAGCGACATTCAGAACAGTTTCTCTGTTCTGCCAGACTCTCACACAGTTGAACAATGCCTGGTCCCTCACCATTCTGGCTGATGAACAAGGGTTGAAGCTGGGAAACAGACAGCTCCTAACAAGAGAAAGGGCATAGATTTCTTGAAACAATTCTGATGTATTTTCAGCAGGAAAGCTAGTTTTTTGGCAGAATGTTGATATTTCAATGTTAGCTATAAAAACTACATTTAAATAATGTGAAAGTTGGTCACCAATGAACCATCTTAAAAAATATGATGCCAGAGCTGACAGTCTTTCACTTGGCACCAGACTTCTTTTCCTTAATTTGTAATCACTAGTAATATAAATCACCAAAAAAAACCCACCCCTGAAAAAAACGGGAGGCAGTAAGACAGCAAGAATTTCTGAATAAAAGCCTGTTATTAAGGTAAAAGACAAACTCATGATAGTCAGCTTTAAATATAAAACAAAGTGTTGTATCAACTAGGGAGAAAGTAAGACTTGAAGCCAAAGAACCTAACAGTCTAAACCACACAACTTTTGTTACCAGTGATTTTACATTGCCAGGTAATTAAGGTGCCCATGGGCAGTGTTTTTGTTTATTTCTAGATATAAAATGCCTGCTTCATCAAGTACACATGATAGTACTCATAGTCCTTTTGTATACACAAGAAACATTGGAGACCTCTGGGCTTAAAAATGCCAAGAATTATCACCAATTTTGTAAGATGGCTTGAACATTAGTTATATATACATCTAACAATGTTACCTTTTCTACTGTAAGCAGAAATGATGAGGCTTAGAAAGTGTGTTAATAAGTAGTACCTAGAAAGATGATCATAATCTACCACCATTTCTACCTTTGCAGTATATTTACATGTCAGGTGATTACGAAATCTAGCATTTGCCTAGTTGATCCTAATGCACCTAACATATAAAAAAAAATTCTTTGCATAAATGCCTATCTACGCGACTTTTAAAATCTTTCTTCTGTCATTCTATTCTAATTGCAATATGAATTGCCTGGCATACATCCTGATTCTAATTAAGAATTAATTAACTAGTTTGTTTCCAGCCTGAAATATTTGGGAAGAGGAATTGTACAGGCAAATGTACAAGGCAAAAATACTGTTTGCACAGCCAAGCTGAAAATGAAGAAGGGAAAGGGAAAAGCCATGTGTCAGAGAAAAAAGCCATCTGGCTGATGCGCAAAATGGCTCAAGCCATCCACCACACGCGAGGCAGACAACTGCTCATTTAAAAGGCCCGCTAGACTTTGGCAAGCGTGTGAGATATCATGGAAAGAAAATGGAGGCTTACAAACACTCCTTATTGGCATTCTGCATAGGTATGGAACTACCACAGGAAATCGAGTCTCGTAACCCGTCCTTTGCCTTGTTTTGCCTGCTTAGTTTACGCGCTGAGTGGAGATGCAATTCCTCTTTCCTATAGTATTTTGCCAATACATCTGCAAACCTGTGTTAGGATCTGATTTCCATCTTCTTTTTGTCTTTGCAAAAGGTTGCAATTTTTTTTATCCCCTATAGTGTATTTTTCCTCTTTTTTCTCTGGCACTTTATGCTGCTAAAGCATATGTAGTTCATAGCTACATACTGCTATGTATCACTAGCAAAGGGAGGCATAGGCCAGCTCCCTAAACCTGGAGACCTCCAGAAATTCTGCCAAAGGCCTGTTTCATACAAGTCAGCCACACAGAAGAAGGCTAACTTGACAGCAACAGGCCTCACACTCCTCCTCAGCTACAGTTGCATGTTCTGAACAGCCCTGAGTAACCGGCGCTCAGTGCAATCAGTACCAAAAAACACCACACTATCATCCAGTTGAAGAGGAGTGTTTCCCGGTATGTAGGGGAAGATGACCAGAATAGAGGTCAGAAGTGATAGAGGGCTTTAGAGGTCCAAGCAGGGACAAAAGCTGGCTCCTGAAACCAGTAGAGTTGTATCAGTGTAGCTCTGCATCTGGGCAAATTAGAGACAGAGAGTAAATGATGATTTTTGGGAGGGGGGGGAGGGGGCAGGCACAGTGAGGCTACCTGAAGCTCAGTTTACTTCATCCTCATAGAAATGCACTCATGAGAGTGAGGGAGTGTCAAACCTCAGAAGTAGAGACCAGGAACATACTGCTGGCGAGAGCAGAAAGCAAAGAATATCGCATCAAAGCTAGTTTTCAACCTTGCTCTTAGAAAGAAGCACTTCAGCTGGTAAAAGGCTCGTCTCTACATCTTTTCTGGAAGACAGCAGGAGCTGATCCTCCACAGCACCTCCTTGCGTGTTGTCATTTATTCCTGCACAAAGCTGGCATAAAGCATCGGTGATGGCTTTTGTCATCACCCTGCAGAAATGCCTATCACCTCCAACACTGCACCACACCAGGGCAAGGGCTCAGGGACACAGTGAGAAGAACAAACTGCTGTCCAACAGCAAGGTCCCTCTGCCGTGAAACAGAAGGGGTGACCCTGATCAGCAACCTCCTGTATCAGGTCAAACTTGCTGGTCTCCTGAGAGCTGACAGACGCTTCTAGTGTACAGTAGCATATGGTGCAGAGGCCTCAGAGGATCACTTAAGCTGACAGAGAGGAAAAAGTCCCTAACAAGTATCAGGTATTATATTACATCCTGGGAAATTCTTTACAGGGAAAGCACTGACCATCATTTGGAACAGCGACGGGACCAGCGTTAGGGCTGCCTTTAGAAATGGGGAATCCTCAGCTGCTCAGCCGTAATCACCGGCTTAATCTGAACTGGCGTGAAGATAGCATGAAAACCTGGGGTAAATACAATGAAATAGAAAACGTATTTTTCTACACTGTGGATAACACAGATTCTAGTTTTCTTGCCATTCTCACAGTATTTTTGGCTGGTGAACCTCTTGTTCCCCCATCTCTTCCCTCCTTTTTTCAGTGGGATGGTGGAGGTGGTAGTAAATAACAGAGAGAATATTCGTCTCTTATGGCACAAAGTCCAAGCTCAAGTCTTTTTTCTTAACATTACCTGTACTGAAGCCTGTTTTTTTAAAGTCATTTGTATTTCTCAGATCTCAAGATCACATCAGCACTGACAGACAGTGCCTAAGTAAAATTTACATGATTCTTTCAGTAACTTAATTTCCCATGTCTTCAGCTTTGTATTCAGACAGAGAAAAAAATGACGCACAAGCCAAGACACCTTTGTGAAGCTGCTGATTAGGCCATGGTTTAAAAATGGAGAACAAGAAAAAATATGCTGGTTCTCCTTCATGCTCGTGTACTGAAGCATTGACTGTGGAGGGCCTTAAGACTGGTTTCAGCGCAATCAAAGGGCCTACACCTGTCTGTGTCTCGCTCGCTTGGAGCTAGGAAAGGAAGCTGGATTTTAACACAGTAGTTCCCCAGTGTAAAAGAGAAAAATAATTTGCAGTATTAGATCATGGCTTGCCTTGGCTATGTGCCAGCAAGAGAAAAGCTTTGATTGGTGCTGCAGTCCCAGAGAAGCTACAAGTGAGCGAGCCACAGCGAAAAACTGAGAGATGTCTTTATGCTAACAGAGAACACAGCTTTCACAAAACACAGACCATTTTAACTTCAGACACCGATAATTCAAAGAGAAAGCCTTTTAATTGTCTTATTCTATCAACAAGCGGACAAACAAGGTTAAATGGTGATGGATGCTGAATTAACAAGCTATTTGCTTGCAGCATTTTTGTGCTGGGAAAAAAACTGTAATCATTCTCCAGCTTCACATAGGGAAATTTTCTTCCTACTTTTCACTGTCGGGCTCTTCCTATTGATTTTGTCATAATTCAAATACATGGCAAAATGCTCCTGAGCACAGAAGCAGAGGGCCAAGTCTTACTCTCTTTTATTACACTACAGAGCCACTAAATAGGAAAGGATTTTGATTTAGATTCCTGCATTAAAATTAAATCACACTTCCTAAGGAAAAATGATCCGTAATAATGAAAGTCACACACATGGGGATGGAAAGTGCTATTGAATAGTGAAGAAACTATAGTAGCAATGAATGTGAGGGACCACTATGCTTTAATGAAGAGATATTTCCAAAACAAATGTCTCCCTTCAGAGTTTTCTATTAATGGTCTGAATATTATCAAACAAATTACATGAAATATGAGTATCACAAATGAATGAATTACAGCCTTTTGATTTGGGTTGCAACATTACACATCTCTTCTGTAGGAAAGAGTTACATGTAGCCAGGTGATTTTTAGCGCATCATGCAGGTCAGGATGAATACACAGAGTCTCCAGTGGCCAAGGCTGCAAACACAGTTCCATTTTGTAAAGTCTTGCGCAGTGCTACTGGCCTTTGGATGGTGAGATTTTATGGACTTCCCATATTGACATCTTTCTTTTGTTTTCAGGCCCCCTTTACTGATTTTATAGACTGAAATGTTCTTCACAGTAGCAAATTGCTAATCTCTCCCTGTTTTGATTATGCCTGATTTTGCATTTCAACCTCTATAATTTCAACTTGATCAAATATAGTTTAAAGTTAATCTTGGTGCTAACTTATTTTTACCACAAACCTCTGGTCTTGCAGTGTGGGAGGCAGATTTCTTGGAGAAAAATCATCAGACCTGGCAGCATCAAAAGTTCCTATTTGACTGGCCACCAACAGTGAATGAATGATGACTACATGGAGCAGGGTCATGCCATGTTTTCCAGAGGTGTGATCTGAGTACAGGATTCTTCAACTCACATTGATTTATGACCTTTCAGTATTACTAACAAAATGATAAACATCACATTATTGATCCAGCTCTATTATTTCTTCTGGAAGAAGCCTGGTATCTCTGTGCATCCCCAAAATTCACAAACAACCTTTCCTATCACTTCGGGAAATCAGAGCAATTCACATGGAAAGTAAATTAGTAGAAGCACAAACAAACCACGAGCCAAGCTTCGATTCTGAAACGGTAGCATAGTTAAAACTGCATATCACTAGGAGATGAAATCACTGAGAGTTTATTTTGCACCTGATACCTGTTTTATATGAGAAAGGGAAGGATTCTGGGGCAGGGAGTGGGGGGGTGAGGGGTAGGGTGGCAGCTTATAACCCTAAGGAGGAGAAGAAGAAAGCATTTCTCAGTTCTATAGCAATTACCACCATCCAGGCTTCAAAATTGTTGCAAAATCCTCTATTTCTTAGTTTCTTCTTATTTTTGTGTGCAACAAGGAACAAAGGTCACTTTTTTAAGGAAAATTATATCTAAGAAAAAGACAATATTACACTCTACAGGGAGTATTTATCTAGCAGGAGATGCAACTCCTTAACCTGGTGGTTTGGACACTCCACTGAGATACATGAATCCTGCTTCCAAAATTATATCTTTGAAGGAGATTTATTATTATTATTTTATATTTTATTCAATGACTGGTTAATGTTAAATGCATCGTTAAATCTGGGCAAAGAAATGAGGAATTAAGGACTTTTCTGTATCCCCACTAGTCTAGCCCCATGATCCTTTTTGCACGCTGTTCTGGCTGCAAATGCTTTGTTGTTCTCTAGGACAACTTTAAAACTACAGAAGGAGGAAAGGATAGAGGCCGTGTAGAAAATGTGTAGCCTATAGCTTTTTCACAGCTGGAACCTCCTCATCTGGAAGAACAGAATTCCAGTGGAACCATGGAGAAAAATTCATGCTGTTATCCCAGTTTTTGGTGAGTGCTCTGTTATTATGTCAATAAAGATCTATGGCTATAATAGGGTTTAATCCCGGATGGGTATATACCTGTTAATTATGCTCAAGAAATGTCTATGTCATTGAGCCCTGCGGAACTTAAATATCTGTTCAGCTCATTGATCATAATGAGACTTAGGCAAGAACTGTGCACCTATTCACATTCAGACTCTGAGGTGTAGCAAACTGAGGTAGCTGCTGTACGGAAACATTTTGAGCCCCAGCTTCATCTTGTTTGAAACACACAAGTCTTTTTTTTTTTTTTTTTTTTTTTTTTTTTTTT
>Ga0065711_1038859_pt1:12500-18337 | contig 18337 bp, 6 predicted proteins | sample Hoacrofraction12_FD_59098 | JGI IMG/M metagenome (GOLD analysis project Ga0065711, IMG submission 59098) | Hoatzin crop microbial communities from Cojedes, Venezuela - Epithelial fraction 12 v2 (version 2) | ecosystem: Host-associated > Birds > Digestive system > Esophagus > Crop... | reverse complement strand
CACCAATCACAACGAGTTGCAGTAGTTTTGCCTATATATGGATTAGGGGTTTAACCATTCAGATGCTGTAATAGTTTTGCTATATAAACCTTGTTTTTGCTGACTAATAAAGGTGAACGATCATACTCATATTGGGGTTACATCGTTACAACGGATCCGTAACCCACGCCAACATGTAGTAATAGCAAAGATCAGTGTTATTATTTATGTACAACATTTCTTTTCTCTTACACACCTATATAGGAGAAAAAGAAATCACAGATTGAAAGTGCTAGTGCATTAATTCTTTTTGTAATTTAACAAATTCCTTTATAAAAGCAGTGCTGGAGAGCAGTCTCTGGAAAAACAAGAAAGTGTTTCATAGAACTGTTATATAACATTGCAGAACAGGATATTGTAAATAATTAATCCAAATGAAAGAACTGGGGCATCTTTTGGCAGGGATTAAACATAAAAAGGACATTGATTGGCCTCTGTCTTTTTTTGGGGGAAAAAAAAATCCAGAGATACCAAGTGACTGCAGAATTTCAGAATTTTTGTAGAGCTTTTACTGATTTAGAAGTTTTAAAAATAAAGTGTATTGCATCTTAAAGGTCTTTCCCAACCTAAAGGATTCTATGATTCTAATATACAAAAAAAGAAATCAGGAATAGTTATGTAATGGTTGCCTAGTACCTCTTTCAAAAGGACAAGCCTTTGTGGTATTTCAGGCCCAGTAGTTTTCACTCTTAGCTTTAGAGTTACACATGCATATTTCACTCTTAGTTTTAGAGATACATATTTATGTATCCGTGCCTCAAAATGAACATTTCAATAAGATTTTCATTTTGTCTCAAGCAAAATTTTATTAAGGTTCAGATTGAAACCAAGAACATCTCTGATAACATGTTGCAACAGAAGAAGCTGGAACATAAAGGAGATGCTCAAATACATTTTAAAAATTAATAAGGTTCTACCTGGCTAAATCAAGGTATTGCATAAGCCCTCACTCTGCATTCATCTGAGGTCAGTCGTCATCCACCATCACAAAGCAGTTTTACCTTCCCAAGCCTTCAAAAACTACAAATAATTAAAATCATCCTGTGACCAAAAAGTGAGAACTTCTTCATAAGACTTTTTTCAGGGTTAGTTTAGTTTTGAATCCTTTATTGCAAAACTCGTGTAAAACTTTTACTGCCTAAGCAGATCACGTAGGAAGTTGCTTTGAAGAGCCATCAGCCAAAACCATCTCTGGTCAAAGCCTATCAATTACGATCAGCACACTACTTGAGCAGAGAATCGGGCCCACGTTTCTGCTTATCTTAACATACAAGGTGTCCCTAAATCACCAGCTTCGCTATCATAAGAACATCTGCAGAGCTTTTTGCCCAGAGTATAGTTACTGTGGAAGTGATATTGTCACCTTATATCCAGACCCATTCAGACAGTATTTCTGCATTTCTGGGGTGGGAAAAGGGAAAGATAGGTACATAAACTGCAGACCAACATAGGCAACATGTTGTTGCTTTGTATTTACTCAGGCCATAACATAAACAGCATACGCAAAACATTCTCTAGCTGTGAAGTTACTGAAGCTTTAGAGCATGGATGTTTAAAGGTGTCTGAGGAACATCAATGATGCCATCCCCACCACAAGTAAAATCCTGAAAAATCCATTATTGCAAAGGTGCTGCAGTCAAAATGTACAGTGGGAAGCAAGTAGAGTTTTTGGCTGTTTTGATCTATTGCACACTCACTGCTAGGGAACCTTCTTGTTTCAGAGTAGGGGGGGAAAATCCATCTTCTATTCTAAAAGCCTATGTTAAATGCTTATTTTACGTAAAGATAAGGATTGGGTTTCATACTTCCTCACAAAAACATAAGCCTTTCTAGTTATTTCAAACATCAGTGAAAAGTCGTCTTTTGTTTTCAAAGCTCTTAATTTACTTCTTTTTTCCCATGGATGTAATCAGTTCATCCAAAATTGTTCCTTCCACTTTTACAGAATCTTCAGGAACTTTTCCATCCATTACTCAGAAGTCTTCTCTGCACCTTCTTCCTTTTCAAACTACTTGCTTGTACCACTGCTTCACTGACTATAATTATAAAATTTATCAGAAAATAATTCTTCTCTTTTCTAAAATTTTTCTTAGTTCTGTTAGTGAGAAGAGTGTTTTGCTGACCATTATGCACAGTCCTTTTTCCTGGCGTATTGAACTCTAGTATGTTCTGGAATCCAGTATGTAAAAAAATGCCATGAAGAATTGTGTATGCACAGCATACACAAATGGGATGTGTAAATTATGGGGATTACAAACGAAAGAACAAGATTACAGGGGAATCACTGGTAGTTATAGGAAGACATTATGGTACTTAAGACCACAAGTCCCCATTAGACCTCAACAGGATTTGAATTTCTAACACCCTTTGGTGGGGTTTTGTTTTGTTTTGTTTTAAATGCTATGACTAGTAATAGACAACCAGCACTTCATTATACCTTAGTCTTACACAAAATTAATCATTAAGGTTTAGTATGTTGAAGTAAAATAGTGTTACAAGAAAATATCACAACAGAAAATTAGAAAATTTACCCTAAAAATAAACAGAAAGAACTGAATCTTCTGAATATACTGACGTTCATAATTAATGACAACAACAAATTCCCTCTGACCACATAGTAATACTGTCTTCCTGTCTTCCCTTTTATCTTCCTTTCATAACATAGTTGTTTCACATAAAGGCAATTGTGATTTGCAGTTTTGTTTTGTGTTTTTTTTAAACTGTTCTAAGCAGTTTCAAGACACAAACTAATCATGAGTGGCACTATGGATTTTCAAAAAAAAACATAACGCAGAATTTCATAACTGTTTTTATACACACAGTGAACACTCCTAGAAACTAACTGCAAGGATATATACACTTCAGTAATATTCTCTCTTCTAAATATACAAGATCATCTAGAAATCTGTAGTCTCCTAACAGTTTAGTTATGTCTTACTGTACCTACCTCTAGCCCTGTTTATGTTACCCTAAAGAATTCCAGTGGCTTGTACTCATTTTCAGCCAAGATGTGGGTGCAATGATTCCACATAACACAGATTTTTTCTTTTCAAAGCCAGCCATGGGAAGCATTAACCCCTACTGCACCTACGTTTCTACCTGGAGAGTGCCAAGTTTCATGGACTTGGCAGTCTTGCATACACATTAGCTCTGTAATTAATTTTATGTGCATAAAAGCATAAATACATACGGCTACACATTTTGTCATCTGTTTCTTTTCTTTAACGAAGACTGTGATTCCATGTGATGAAGGAAGAAAATTCTTTTTTCTGCTGACTCACTGTAATGGTAGTAGAGATCCAGACCAGTGGATGAAGTGATGCTGCAGAAAAATTGGCTGCTTGTCTCTATTTTGCACAGTACTAAATATTGCATCAGCATGCACCATTCAAGGGACACAACATTTCATCTCTGAAATAAGAAAGTACAAGAGGTTATAACCTCTGCTACTTCTGAAGCTTCCCAGTATGATTAGACTGACAGTGAGGCTATCTGGTGTTCAAACTCATTAGTAAAGCGAATAAGCACCACCATCTCATACCATTAAGCACATCATGGGGAAACCTTTCTCAAGAGGAGGAGGTAACTGGCATTATTTTAAAGTCAAAATAGTGATCATCATCATAATCCCTAATCAAAGATGAATAACTACGGAGGAGGACATACAGCATTTTGTGAGGAAGTTTTAGAGATGCTCTACTTTCCCTGTTAAGGTTTTGGATTCCACTCACCAAACATTGTTTGATCAAGGGCTAAGACTTCTTGATGGTCTCTTTCATCCTCTTTCTCAGAAGGACAGGAATTAATTCAGTCAAAATTGCTTTGCGTTTCCAGCAATGCAGAGAACTATGCAAATAGTGTGATCGTTACTTAACCTAACAAATGCAGACGATAACAGAAGGAGACACTAAACTGGAGACTGACAAATTACATTATTTTTTTCAGTGTCAAGTCATGTTCCAAAGCAGACTGGAGCTGGTGCAGACACGCTCTTTTAAACTCAAGATCTTTTTTATAGATTTTTTTTTTAATTTGTCAATGCCACGTGCTATTGCCATGCACTAATTTTGCAGGTCCATACTTAAAATCATGTCCTATCAGCTCAGTGTTTTCCATTCCAAGCACAGTCACTAGTCTTACTTTATACTCCATGGGCTGCACACAATCATATCTCTACAAGGTATTTCAGTCTATCGCAGCTAATAAAGCTGCCTCTTCACTTAGCTCCAAATATAGTGTGGAGCTGCATTCTAAATCATTACAATATTATCAAACATGTCAAACTTAAAAATGCATTTATATTTCCCAAGTCAGTTGCAACTGAAAATAATAATAATTTGTCAGTGAATACAATCATTTTGATAATGTAATATAGAGATTTCAATACTTATTAGTCCTGAACAAAATTTTACAAAGCACCTTTTGTCCGTTTGCCCATCCCCCATTTTGCAATTTAGTATTCAGATTGTTGTGAGACATCTGTAAAAATTATCTGCAGTCTCTCTATTCCCGTAACACAGATAATCCAGCAGTTCTCTTCATGAACTGCAGCAACAAAAGCAAACACCTTTCCGTGCTGCACAGTAGTGTGCATTGTTGCCATCTCAGTCAAATGCATGTTTGGGAAGGCTTTCAGTAGAGTTGCAGTGAGTGATATTTCTAAGTGCCATTTGATGGAGAGTCTGATCCTGGTTGGTTACAGTAAAATATAATCTGAAATAGAGGTTTAGAACCGTGGCATATTTTTAACTTCCTGACATATGCAGCATAGTCTGCTATTGAGGAATTTTCCTCTCGCCAAAGTGATGAGCAGACAAGGCAACACTAATGCTACTCCACGCTTTGCTCAGTTGGAGGTAATGTAAAATCACTGCAGTAGCAAACATTGTATTAATAATGTGGTGCTTCTTTTCCCTTCCCTCCCCCATCTCAGTTTCAGAGTTGGAAAGTGATAATATACAGGACAGACTACATTCTACTCCAAGCAAAAGGAATTAAGAGAAATCATTTGGTAAGTGTGATCCCCAGGAAAACAGAATTTACTAAAAATGCACTGGGCTGATGGTAAACAACTGACATCTGTATTCAGTACAGTGCTGGGCAGCTACAGCCAGTGACACAACCTGTTATATCAACACAGGACCTAACTCATCGCACAGTTACACTGATGTCACTGAGAGTCCTCTAACTTTATAATTGGTGTTTCTCTAGCTCTATAGTGCTGCTACCAACACATCAGTTCACTGATGCTGTGCTTACTATGATGCACCTATTAAGTATGGGTATATTTAGCATTGGAGACAGACAAAAGTACTCTATGCTTACTGACAGATGAAACACAGTAAATTAATATCCCCAATTAGAACAGCTGCAAGTTTAAAGCTTCTGTTTCTTTGAATACACTTGAAAAAATAATGTTACAAAGGACATACACATTTTAATTACTCAAAAGCATACAAATTAAGTGTTGCAGCAATCGATTACATAAGTTTGGGAATTTAATTACTCAAGATATCTTCCAAGATTTTAATTTGTGATATTTCTTCATTTTCAAACAAAAATTTCTCACCATATACCTATGTGTCTATATCTAACATAGATTGTCTTTGACTCTAAAGACTGTATTATAGAAACAACATAGATTAAAGTAAATATTGCAAAGCACACAGACCTCTAGAATTCACAGCAAAATCATTTTTATTCTTACAAATGTTGTTGCTGGACTGCAATCCATTTATAGGCAAGTCCAAACTCAAACTTAACTAGACATCATCAATAGGATATTACAGTTTATATAG
>Ga0065711_1038859_pt1:0-7500 | contig 18337 bp, 6 predicted proteins | sample Hoacrofraction12_FD_59098 | JGI IMG/M metagenome (GOLD analysis project Ga0065711, IMG submission 59098) | Hoatzin crop microbial communities from Cojedes, Venezuela - Epithelial fraction 12 v2 (version 2) | ecosystem: Host-associated > Birds > Digestive system > Esophagus > Crop | place... | reverse complement strand
AAGTTAGAAGGCCATAACTCTTGGAAGTGCATTAACGGCAACGTTATCCGTACCCTCTTCCTTCACCCCATTTTCCTAAAGAGAAGGAAAAACAGAACTTGCAAGCCCACTCAATAATATCCCTATAACCTATGCTAATATCACACCTAGGCATTTCCATGTTTTTGCCTTTTATAATGCCAGGGAAGCAAATACTGGTTCAGAGGTACAAAAGTGAGGACAAAGGTTACCTGTGCCCTACTGCAGCTGCAAGCACTCTGTAGGCATTGATGTGTGCCTCCACTTAAAATGCAGGTACGTGGCTCAGATGGAAACTGTGGGATTCCCTGAAGGGATGTCACGGTCAGGACCTGAAGGAACATTTCAGGTAGCAGTAGAAGGCAAGCCTAGATACACCCCAAATAATTTAGTGACCTTCTTATTTCACAAACAGGTCACTGGTCACCCTCACTAGAGGGGTTTTGCATGTCAGAGTAGTGCCCCTAACCAGTGAGAATCATTCCAGTGTGAATCTGCAGTTTGCCAGACCACTTGTTACGCACAGTTTCAGTGTCACACTCATTAGACAGACTTCCTATTAATGCCAGGTTATGTAGGCTCTTGCATGCTCCTCACTGGGCCCAATTTCTTGGGGATGATGAAGTTACATACAAAAGGGATACCTGAGCACAAACTTTGTCAGCAATAAAGCTGAGAAGCTCTCTTCTCAAAAGGTCTTTGAGTTCAAGACCAAAATGAACACCCATTTCTTAACTTGAACTGTCCCTCATCAGCAGTATCTTAAGCACAAATTCAAAGAAAGAACAAAAACCCCACTCAAAACTCATATCCGTCATGAAGTATTACATTATGCTATGCCACACAATCATACCTTTTCCATAGTGGAGGGACAAATTCAGATCCTGCTTTACGTATGACAGAGATGAATCAGCCTACGCAAAAGACATATCGAGACATCCCAGAGTGAGGCTTATGAAATCAGTCAGTGATGAAGGAAATGCATTCTCTGGCATTTCAAATGAGGCTTCAGAAATATTTACTGGAACCAAGTAACAAGTCTATCTCTCCTGCAAGCCGGTGGCCAGAGCTTTCATCTGGAACACAGGGGACTGTGACACAAGCCACACACCTGGTAAATAATCACGGATTTATACAAACTAGAAAATAGAAAATCCTAAATAAAAGAACAGAAGGTAACTGTCCCAATGTCAATAACCTGAGAAATGGTGCATTTGCCAAAGACGTGAGAGACAAGTTTCCCAATTATGTGCTATTTCTTCTGCTGTTGGTGACCACACTTACCACTGGGTTGTCTCAAATACTCAGTTCTGCTTGCAAAGAATGGTCTAGTAAGGCCTCACCTCCCCAGCGTCCCTACTATAAGGAGAGATTCAGAGGCATCCCTAATCCCTTCCCTCCTTCCCAAATGAGGTGTTGCAGAAGACGTAGACTACCCTTCCAGCTTCTCCCAAGAAAAAACCCAAACAGTTGATGTGCTGATCTCACCCTGCTCTCTTTCCACTTGCTGGAAAAATCTCCCTATTGAAGCTGGGAGAGCAGGATGTGCTTTGTGCAGTACCCTTCACTGGCTGGCAGTCGATCAGAGAGTAGGCTTCTTCCTAAGTGAAATCCAGATAAACTTGCATGTTTCAAGAAAAAAGAAAAAAAAACCCTACAACCAAAAAACTTACAACATTGCAGACACATCATATGCTCTGTTCCACATATGCCAGTCTCTCAGCAGCACTTTTACTAAATAACCCTATCAAAACACAGCAGTAAAGAGGGTTATACGTAAATCATTTTTTGTCCACTATGTATTTAGAGGGTATTGTTTTCCATGCTTAGATTCAGTTAATTCAATGGCTGTTTGGGTTGAAACAATGCATAGTCCCTAGAAAGTTTTCCTTCCTACCATCTCTAGGTCTGACCGTATGCCCTCTGATCCTTTCAACTCTATCCCCACTCAAGCAAAAGCCTCCGTTCTTTGTTGTGTTTTTTCATTTCTTTCTTGCTCCGCCTACAGTCTTGAGTCTTCTCTCTCAAAATCAGTCAGCTGTTCTTAAAGAAGCAATCTCCTCCTTCCTGTTCTGAGTTCCACCTAATCCAGTTATTCTTTTTATTGCAGTGTTACATGCAAACCAAGAGCAAAATGCAAACCCAGCACTGCCTGTTACAGCTTCTGTCATCAACCTGTGCATTACAGGTCCAAACTTAACATCACCAACAAAACTGCAAAACCCTCTGCTCTCTCTTCAGAAAAACAATTTCTAGAGAAAGCTCCTTACTAACTCATGGATGAAGAATGCCATTAAAGCTTTCTCCTAGGTTGGTAGCTTTCTTCTTCTTGCTATTCCCCCACCTTTGCTATCTGCTCTGCCCAAATTTTCTTTGCTGGCTGACAATGTTGACATTTCAGTTGTAATCTTTAGGTGCAAGAGGAGCAGATTCTCTTGCAAATCTGAACCTACAGTATACACAGGGAGCAGAGCCTACCTGATAGCTGATTCAGGCCTCAATCCTGTGATAATCTCCACAGGCGGGAAACCTAAGAATCAGGACCTTCATTTTGAAGAACTACTGCTCACTACAATTCATTGCCAGTGCAAATACATGCTTTACTCTTTCCAATTTCTTTGCTACAACTAGCACAAGCTTGTTTTCCTAATACTTGAGTTTCAGAGCACAGACATGCAAGTTTCACCGTCAATCCAGGCAGAATACAAATTTCAAAAATAAAGACTCAAGAGTAATAACAACCAACATAAAACCAGAAATAACAGAATAGCCCTGGTAAAACACGTCAGTATTATCTCACTGCTTTTTCCTCAAATAAAAAGCGTAACTCAGGACAACACAGGTAAAAGTGGTAAGTATCAAACCTAACTTTAGAAATTAATGAGAGAGAACATGTTCACATCTGGATTCTGTATTCCTTAGTTCAGTGTTAAGGAATTTTGTGACTATGTACTAACCATTACAAATCTTGCCCCTCCATCACTTTCCAACAATCTTACCTGTTTTTCAACTGAGCTAAGAAGTCAAATAACGCTCACTGCAAGCCCGACAGATTCTCTTGTGATGGTCATGCACACAGATATGCCACCTGCCACACATACACACTTCACAGCTGGTGTCAAATTACAGTGAAATCTTGCTTTATTTGATTAAAAAATCCACAACCATTCTTACCAAGTGAGAGAATCTCAGTTTATAATTAGCCACCTCCACACTATGCTCTAATAATTATGATTATCAATTCAATGCCAAAGTGATGCTACATATACCAAGCTAATTTAGCCACAGGTAAGAAAGTAGAGCATTGTATTCTGGTACAGATGTTGAGCACACAAAAAGACAGCAGAATCTCAAAAATGACAAATGAAAAGTAAACGAAAAGATGTGTGAAACATGTAATTGGCAGACTGGCATACCCAAAGAAGGTGGAGTATTGGCAAAAGGCAGGAAGAAAGTTTGCAGGAAAAAAAACCCCAAGATATTCTATCTAAACTGTACTTTTAAGATATGTATCTTAAAATATAAATAAATGACGTGCTTTAAAGTGCCTAAGAGATTTTGTATCTCGGTGCCCCAAGGTGAAAGTCTGCAAGCTTTTAACAGCTTGGTAGTTCAGCCACCGCACACATAAGCAGTGTAAGGTTTGGCTGGCTGCGCATATGACAACGTGTAACTGTAATTTTCACTTAAGCAAATGTTTAACAGCCTCGTAATAGGTGTTTAACAGGTACTTCACAAACCTTCTGAAAGTACAACTATCTATTTCACCTTCTGTCCAGTTTGTGGGTGATGCAGTTAAGAGAAAGTACTGCCAGATTTCTGCAGAAGTGGTCTGCTTTAATAGAGAAGTGTACTGATGTGCTACATACCAGCTGCTTTGGATAGTCTGGTAAGATAAAGCTTCCGAAAGAAAAATAATCTGTCATTAGGTATTTCAATCCCAGAGTGGAAAACCTGAAGATAGCAGTAGGATAAAACTCTTGACAGCAGAAACTACAAAAGCTTCAGGTTTTCTCTGAAAAATAGAAAGGGAACAGTTTAGAAACACAGTAGGCAAAATAAAAGCTTATGTACTCCAATTGAGAGTATATTTCTTAAACACTCAATAATTTTGCCTTTCTCCTGATTTCAAGAACAGATATGCTGCAGAAGGGATAAAAACTGTAGTGCATCTATTTAATTTGAGCCCATTAGAGCTTAATAATTTTCCCCTGTGAATGACCTTCCACGCACCACCACTAGGCTGATCTAGAGGAATAAGGTGCTATAAAATTAACTAATCAGGCAAACAGAACAGAACTTCGATTTCTAAATAAATGGAAACTCTAATGGCAAAGGAAGTCAATTCTAACTTTGTGAGGAAAAAAAAATAATTCTGGTTCCATGAGGTTTTCTGCATTTTCTGGTTTTGTTTGATTTTGGTATTCCCCATGACGCCCGATTCCTGCTTCCTCTCGATCAGCAGTAATAACTATTAAGTCAGCATTGTGTCTATACGGCCACCAACGTGGCCATAAAGCTCTACCTGTAGTAGCTTGAAGGATCAAGATTTAAAAACCATGAAGCCACCTGTTGTGTAATAAACACGAGATTAATTTTTATGTACAGAACCTGCATAAAATAAACTTTCAGCATTTGGCAAGCCTTTAAATACCATTTGTCAACAGGGGCATCTAGATTATTAATTTCTAGAAAACACAACCTATAGGTAATAATTCATAAACCTTATGGTTTCAGAAATAATATATCACAGCTCTGATCCTTCAAGCACTTGTTACTAAAGCTACTCAAATACGCATTTATTGACTTTGTGTGTTGAAATGCGAACTGACATGAACTTAAATGTAGCTTTCAAACACCCAGTCCCTTTCTGCACTGTATACAGGTTTCCCGAGCAGCAGAGGAGGAAAAGGGAATCGATTTAGACAAGATTAGAGCAGCTATTTGCAAATTTATGCACAGAAAACTTATTTTAATTCTGATACAGATTTGGAAATCTTAGTGGCAGCATTTAGGTACTATGGTCAGTGAAGAGATACAACGGCTGACACACACCACCCATGCCAAAGTACTCTAGAGCAGGACAGTGCTAAGGAAGGGAAAGCAATTATTTCTCCCGTCAGCTAGCAGAAGGTAGAAGAATATCTCATGTATCATATACCTCCTAGAAACACATGGCACTTAAAGAAGCCCTGAAAAAAAGACCATATTGAAAACGTATCAGAAGTATCTAAACCATCACCTTCCTTAGCAAGTGTGGCATTTTATAACTCTGTCTTTGTCTTCTTCATCCAACATAATGTGCCCACAGTGACATCCCAGCTGGGACACATCTAGTTCTCCTTTAGCTCTGCTAGGGAAGCACAACAAACTGTGGGAAGAAACGAAGTTGGGACTGCCTCATGGACTAAAAATATGTACAGCATATTTTAAAGGAATTATGCAATTTGATCTTCAAATGCTGTATTATAAATCATTTCATCCAATAATAAAAAAGTGAATTATTCTACCTCTAGGCTCAGCCAACAGTGTCGTCCAATTGCTGGTATCAAGCATGTACCAGTAATGCAAATCCTTCCACCCCACCTCACCTCCTGCCAGGCCTTCCTATTTACAGGTAAAAGTTTCCTTTTTCCTCAGTGAAGATGAAATCTCTCTCGTAAGCAAGCAGAGGTTTCCCAAGATCTCCCTTTCTGTCTTTACAGGGCTGTCACAGGAGAAGGATTAGGTACCAGTTATTAACCCGTTCCCAACCCATGTGGAAGTTTGCACATTTCATAATGTCTGTCTGTTTTCTCTAAAAAATGAGAAATTTCACAATAGAAAGAACCACTAAGCATAAATCTGTAAAATCCCCTTTGCCAGCAGAGCTACCAGTCCTTCTAGACAGTGACTGGGGAAGGCGAGGAAAGAAATAAAACAAAACTCCCTTTCAGGAGAGTTTTCTCCTAAAAGCCACTAAGATCTGGATCTAGCAAAAGGCTCTGTCAGGATGGAGGAACCAAATCTCATGTAATTAATTATAGGGTAGGAGTCCCTGTCTCTTACTTCACTGGTTTAGATGATATGAAAAATTAAACACTAGTCATGCCCCAGTGAAGCCATTACTCCTGTTTTTCCACAGCTCTACGCCCCTTTCTTGATAGAAAAGGGACAAAGAGGAAACCATCCGAAAACCAAATCCTCTTCTACCTGTGAAGAAACTCGTTAGCCACCTACCAGACCCGTACATTTCTACAGACTCCCCTCCCGCCCCCCCATAAGCAAACATGTAGTTGTTTTCCACTTGCTAGCTCCCCTTTCCATGTCTGAAAAGGTCTTACAGGCTGTCAGCAGCCTTGTGCTCTGCAATGAATGGATTTGACTCCTTTATCAAATATAAAAGTTTCCTTTTATTTCCATCTCATTAAAATCTCATACAACAGTACGAGTGCCTTAACCAAAACCTTCCTTCCATCCTCTTTAAAAGGCAGCAGGATGTTTTCTTGTAGTGTTATTTGGACCACAGGGAGGGAAAGAGACAGGAGACTACCTCAGGACATTATCTCAGAAGACACTGAATCAGGCACTTGAAATGTCAGTGAAAGAATAATTCGAGCTCAAACTGAATTACGACATATTCAGAGTGAACTCTGTACTCACAGAAACTACGCAGCAAAGAAAAACTCCATCTTCCACTGCGAGAGCCAGCAAAATCATGAGCACCTCACCCAGGGACCAGCTCTCACACTGAACCGCTTACGTGAGAGCTTCTGAGCGCGAGGCCTCACGCGCCCAACGGCCAGCTGCCTCCCATCGCCGGCTCCCCCAGCGCCTCTCGCCCCGGCCAGCTGAACTGGGCCGGGAGCAGCGCTCGGAGCCGCTGAGCTGGGACCAACCTGCAGCCGTGACTTGGGGCTGGAGGCTTGCGTGGCCTCACTGCCGCGTCGCTCAGTTTCCAGAACCGCGGCTGCAGACTAGGACTACAGACAGAGGGACGGACGGACGGACACGTGGCACTGTATTACTAACAGATGATGCTATGGCATTAACAACATTCCCGTGCCAGGCCTGCAACTCTCCCTCATTCCGTAGCAACCGTCAGCAACCGAGTAACGGCGCCTGCCCGCCTGGAACCGGGCCCGGCGGGGCCCCGCACACGGCAGCGACGGCTCCGTCGCGGCTCCGGTGCCGCCAGCAGAAAAGGGGCGGCAGGAGCAGGGCTCGCCGCAGAGAGGGGGGCGAACCGCCGGGATAAAAGAGAAGACAAACGGATGGAAGAAAACCTCCTTTCCCTCAAGAACGAATCTGGGCCGCGAGAAGGCTCCACCGCCGGCACGGAACCGCCTCATTTACACCACGAACAGCGGCTGCCCGACCCTGCTCGCGACGCCGTGCTCCGCTGCCCCGGGCGTACCCCGCAGCCGGGCCCCCCCGCCGCCCCGCGGCGGTGTCCGCAGCGCCCTCCCCACCCCGCGCCGCTTTACGACAGCCGGCGGCGGC
>Ga0065711_1038858_pt1 | contig 18337 bp, 11 predicted proteins | sample Hoacrofraction12_FD_59098 | JGI IMG/M metagenome (GOLD analysis project Ga0065711, IMG submission 59098) | Hoatzin crop microbial communities from Cojedes, Venezuela - Epithelial fraction 12 v2 (version 2) | ecosystem: Host-associated > Birds > Digestive system > Esophagus > Crop | place... | reverse complement strand
AGAGGATGAGACCAGACTCTTTTCAGTGGTGCCCAGCGACAGGACAAGGGGCAATGGGCACAAACTGAAGCACAGGAAGTTCCATCTGAACATGAGGAAGAATTTCTTCCCTCTGAGGGTGATGGATCACTGGAACAGGCTGCCCAGGGAGGTTGTGGATTCTCCTTCCCTGAGATATTCAAGACCGGCCTGGACGAGGTCGTGTGCAGCCTGCTCTAAATGACTCTGCTTTGGCAGGGGAGATTGGACTAGACGACCCACAGAGGTCCCTTCCAACCTCTAACATTCTGTGTGATTCAAAGTTAGGCTCTCTTTATAGAAACATACATTGAATGCAGTATCTGAACAATAGTTTACCTGATATTTTTTTCACATTTATTGTAGGATGAGGTGTACTTTCCCTAAAAGTGCTGCCTTTTTTTTTTTTTTACCTACATTGTCCATAAAGTGAATCTGTGCAAGATGATTAAATGCAGACATCTAAGTAACCTTATTTGTTCATACTTTTCTCTTTTCTTTAGTTCTTTGCATTTTCTTTGCACCAGAGATATCACATTTTGTCACCTGTTTATTTTCCAATGTGATCAGTGTTTCTCTATTGTATTTGAAGCCTGTCCCTGGGGAACAAACAGGTAAGTGCTTAGAGATAGTCTAGATTTTCTCTTTCACTGCCTGATTCTTGATTGTGCAGCACGGACTCCAATATTTGTTTCTGTGCTGTTTGAGCAGTCTATTCTCAAAATAATCAACCTCATGCCAAATCTTTTTTTCAGAAAATACAAACACATGATTCCTGAAACTGCTTTTTATCCGTCTCCTGTTTTGTGAACTTGGTTTGTGGTATACAAAGACCTGGGCTCTCTCTTTTCTTGTAGCAGATGCATGTTTGGGTTACTAAGAACTCTTGTAAGTTCTCTGAAGATGATGACTACTTCTAAAATTTTGCTTTTACTCATGGTCCTCTTTTCTTCTTGTGTTTCCAGCAAGAACTAGATGGCAGACAGGTGCAGTGTAATACAAATTCTTAATCTTTAAGGATTTTTTTCTTAATAGCATGCATGTAGGAAAAGTCTTAAAAGAAGTGAAAATCTTACAAGAAAAACTGAAGATAAAGTTTTAAACAAATTATGACACTATGGTTATGTCACTGGCAAAGGGTTTGTGCTTAAGTAGTTTTCTATCAAAAACCCCCCATATACCTTAAGAAAGTAACTTTTTCTTGACGTCTGAGTAAACCAGGTACATTTTTATTTCAGTACTTTATCAAGGTGTTCTGAGGATAACTGTGTCAAAATTTGTGGAAACATAAAAACTTCAGTATAAACATGTGAGAAATTATATGGGAAGACACAGACAGAATAAAACCTGGAATAAATGGCTGCCTTTATTATTATGTTAATTTTTTATTTTAAATGAAGAAAGGTATTCAAGGAAAATAAATGCATTTGAAGTGTGTAAAATATAAGAATTTTTTGGAGAGCATTCTGGGGACAATGCCTGCCCATACTAAGACACTCTCAAAACTGTCAAAAAAATTTTCATAGGTATCTGCTGAGAAAGTTTAATAAACCACAAAGCAGAATCATTCTTTTTGCCATTGAAAAGTTATTTTCTGCACTGGGTTGTTTAGAAATTTCTTTGAAATAACCTGAGCAACACAAAATATGCTGCTAATAATCACTGTCTGAAGAGATAAAAGCATCAAGGCTGCAATCTATTTTCTGTCTATAAATCACAGGAACTTTGTTTTTTATGGGATTGCTTGAGCTTTTTGACATTGAGCAAGATGGTTCTAAGGTTAATATTATACGACCTATGAATTAATTTTTTTTAAGAAGTTCACATAGCCACATACCGTGCTTATATATTATATACCTTTCCATTGTTCCCAGTTTGGCATGATGGCAACTAGCTACACTCAGGAGAAGAGAAAATACATTGGACTTTAAGTTATTGTTTTATTATTGATCTTTCTAAAACAACATCAGCTATCAATTAAGGTGAGAAGTACACAAAGATGTTGTAAATCCTTGTTGTAAATAATTAGTCATTATTTATGTAAACAATCCCAAAACCAATTTGTGTGCACAAGGCCAGTTAAGTAAATGCCAAAGACAGCATAAAACATCTTTTCCAATTAAATGTTATATACCTATATGTGCAATGTAACTTTTTAATATGAGTTACAGAAAATTTTACTTTGCAGAGTTATTAATTGTATAAATGATTTATCAGTATACTTCCCATTGTTTTGCACTCTTTAGGACCGTTAAGTAGAAACAGACTGCACTGGAATCACTAGAGCTGCAAAGGTACAGGAGAAGGAAGAATCCAAAAGATAAATTCTGACACTTTGAAAATGAAATTCATTCCATCATGATCAGGTGTTTAAGAGAAGTGGCAGTTCACCTTTTTGTCTTTCTTCGTTGGCTTTGAAGAGATTCAAGACCTCTAGCATAGACCGGTTTTCTAGCTTTTAGTTCGCTAAAGTTAGTGTAATGAATCCTAGCCTTCAGGTAGAAAATGTAAACTTTTTTTTAGGAGTTTAAGAAATAAGTTTAAAAAGCATTCGAAAGTGTCACTCCTTGCAATCTGTAGCAGCCATGCCTTTCACTCACTTTTACAAAAACATTCCCCTATTTGTTTTAACTTTGAATTCTTGACCTGAAGGACAACAGACAACTTCTAAGAAAGAGGAGTCTCTTTAGAAATGAGACTGAAGAGTATATTACTTGACTGTTGTAAGTTCCTCACATGAAGTCTCCTTTTCTTCACTTTTTACAGTCTGTAAGTTTTCCTAAAACATTGTCATTCTTACAACTGTATATAATTAAACTGACAGATCTTAAAAAGATTGCTGCGTAGCTAGTACTTAAATAATGCATTAAAGACATCTCTTCTATGATATTGAAAATTGTCTGAACTTTGCCTGATTGCCCTTTTTCAAAAACTGTTTTCTTCACAGTTTGAAAACACTTAGACTAAATAGTCCTTTAGTTTGTGCAACTGTCTCAGCTGCAATAAAATTTACTCTGGTTTATTGGTGTAAAGACAATTTGTACAGTGACTTCAGCTATCTCCAGACTTGTATTACAGTGTTATTTCTTCTAAGTGTATTCTATTTTTCTGAATTTATTTTGAATTCAGTCACTAACTTTCAAATTGTTTGAGTACAGAATGTAAGCTGCCTAGGGAGATGGAAGATCTTTTTTTCATGTTTTTACACTGTCATCTTAAAAGGCCTGGTTACAAAGGCATAATGAGAAAAAGGATTGACTGTTCTTCCCATTTGATTAAACCAGTCTGAACAGCAAAATTTAAAAAAAAAAATACTGTTAGAGGGACTGACTAAACACTGCCCCTTCATTAATTTTTTAAAGAATAGAATAAATTTACAATATCAAGTAAAATATTTCAGAACTGCAAGATTGTGTCTGATTCTTCCCTGTTTAGAGAGGTTCGGGGATCAGATGGAAAACATTTCTGTCATTCATATGGGACAGTGGTAATTCAGCCAGTGGAAATTTGCTGCATGCCAAGCTGAGCATCCTTTGTATGTGAGGCCCACTGGCAGCATATCCATATTTAATTCTGGCAATGTGCATCTTAAATTTTGAGAGCATTCATCTTTTCTAGGCCTCAGACTGCTCTTCATTGCTCTATCCTTTCATTCCTCTATCCTTCCTTTTTACCTGGTCCTGAATTGTAATGCTGGTACCATGCATGAGGGCAAGTTGATTGCACATACACAGCTCTGTCTCTCTCCTGCACCGGGAGCTTGTTAGCCCTTCTTCAACTTTTCAGAAAGACATTTACAACAAGTCTGGGTTGTCCCAGGACAGCAAAACTGCTCCTGGTGCCAGAGAGTATGGCACATTTATGCACTCTCCCAACCAAGCTTTGCCCTATTCTCTTCCAAACTATTCTGATATCTGTTACAGGCTGACTTATCTCCACCTCATGCTGAGTTTCACATGTGTCTATGTCTACGTAAATTCAGTTTCCCAGGAAAGACCAGGGATCTTAAACAATCTGAGGACCTCAATACTAATATGTACATCAGATGATTGCAGAGTAGAAGCACAGAGCAAACATTTCAGTAAGGGATTACTAGTTATCAGGTGGTTGGGATGCTTCTTTTTATTACATAAAGTTTTTCAGACCCATTGTTTATCCTTATTTTAAAGAAATAGTCCAAGAACTACTGTCAGTAAGCAAAGCTCCCTGTTTCTTAAATATTTATTATTGACTACAATTGTATCTTCACTTCTGTCTTTTCCTGGATGCATCTTGTTCTTAAATAAGTATACATTGTAAAAGTCAAATATAAAATGCACAGATTTAGTAACCCCGACTTTCACTGTAAAGATCTCTTGTGCTGAGCTGAGATTTCATGACGATCTGAGCCACGTTAAGAGTCCATGTTTGCCAAAGAAGACATATTGCTCCTCTTTCCTCTTCCCCATCTCCCTTCTCTCTTCCTCCTTTGCTTTTCTTCCTTCTCTCTCTCTGCACTCAGGACGATTTTGTTGATTTTCCTTTGGATTTACTCAGATGATCAAACTCATTTATCCCTCAAACCACATTTTTCATAGAGTCTATAAATATTAGTAAACTGAAGCAAGCCAGGGTCCATGCAGCCCAGCTGGCATGATTTGGCAACATACGCAATATTAAACACTCTTACTAGCCAAAACAAACTGGTACATCCAAGCCACTTTTATGTAATAATCCCTGACTAATCATCCATACTAGCTCTCAAACTGGGCCTGGGAACTGTTTGCATAGTTCTACTTCATGTCAGCCAAACCCTTGCCAGTGACCTCTCTGACAGAGTAACAGTATAGATAATCCAATTTCTCATCCAGTGTAGTTTACTGTTGCAGGTATATTCCATTTGTCCTTTGTCTGACTGTAGAGTTCAGCAGCTTAGCCATTATCTAGAAGAGAATCAAATCAGTACAAATATGCTGAATGAAGATCAGTCTGGACAAACACCAAAATGCTAACTGATTTGAGAAGACATCTGGAGGATGCTTCCTTTCAGATGTGTGTTTTGCCATTGTTTTGCATAAATCTGTTATCTTTAACTGTTACAATGCACACTGTCTTAATGTTGCATAAAGACAGATGTTGTGTTATGAAGGGCATATGACATCACCTGAAATGGATGTTCACTGCATCTCTATAATGTTGCTCTATATTGCAGCTCTATATTGCCTAAAAAGCTTTTCAAACTCCTTCTAAGTACACAAACACAATTAGATCTTATAAACTACATGGATATTCCTCAGAAATGCATGGTTTAAAACACATCACTCAGAGGTGTGAGACTGATTCTCCACTTGTGCCTAAAAGTGATCTAAAATTGTTGACTTACCGGTCATAATGTAGCTAATAATTTTGTTTAACCAGCTTTTGGGGAAGACTAAAAACTTGCCTCCTAAAGCTTTCACTGAAAGAGTAAATTTTTGTTGGTTTAATGCTGCTGGAATAGCTTGATATCATATTGCAAATGTGTATAAATACTGGGAATACAAATCTGGAGAAAGATTTGTTATTTTAAATTCTATAAATTAACATAAGATTTTTTTTCTTTGAGAAAAATCTTTCATCGTAAAGGTGACAATTTGCATAAAGGGAAGAGATTTACTGAGCTTTGTAACATGGGCAACACCATCTAAGGTAATAAGCTAAATAATTTCTTCTCTTCTGAAGCAAAAACTATTATAAAGCCAGTTGTTTTTCTAAACTTAATATGTTAAACTACAGATATATTTTTAAAAAACGCTAAATTACGTCCTAAGCCCATCATTATTACATTTATAATTAGGAAATATTTTTTAGAGGTTTAACTCAGCTCTTACAGGTTTATTCCTAGTAAGACGCATTTTTTTGTTACAATTTTCACCACTTCAACACCAAATTAACTCTGCTGCTTTTTGAATTTTTTTTACAATTCAATATGTTTTTTGGCATGATTCTTTGATGTTTTTTCAATGTGAAGAATACTATAAATTCAGTTACATGTGCAGAAAAGGATATTTTATATTCTGTGATTACTATTTAATTTACAGTTGGAAAACTAAATAAAATTAATTTTAGATTTGGAAATGCGGGAAGATATTGCTATCCATTATTCATCAAATATAGGAAAACAACAGGAGAAATCCTGGAGAACTTCATAAAAACAACACTTGAAAATAGTAGGTTTAGATACAGACAAATAAGCGTGCAGAAAAGCCAGAAACAGCCTTCATACAGTAAGTCTGTTTATGATAGTTTGTATAAAGTCTTGAAGAACTCTTAAAGAATCATAGAAATTGATTTCAAATAGACGGTAATTAAGAAACATGGAAAAGTAAAGTTTGAGCGAATAAGATTCATCTCCCTTAACAGCCACCTGAAATTGAAATGCTGTGTTCAGTTGTTTGTCTAGATTCACTCAAGATAATGGCAATAAATGGTGGGTTACAGATGCCAGTTTAACAGTTTATCCTGCCATATGAGAAGCGTCAATGATCTCTGAGATGAAGTGCCTTGAGGAGGTGCTGACTTCACTCCGCTGACTTGTAGAGGAAACCTTGACTGCTAGGTGACATTAAAACTTATATGTTTTTATCAATAGAGCAAGATTCATCTACTGAACTTTATAATATAAATGCTTATATCTCAGCTAGTCATCCTAGACTTTTATTACCCATTAAGATAAATAAACACTTCTGGAGTTTTTTCATTTAATCTAGCTTAGTTGTCTACCTTAGGTCATAAATAAATAGCCAGGTGTCTATGCAATAAATAGTAGGCACTCATAGAAATGCTTATTTATCTTCATTGTCCATAAAGGAAGTGAAACGACTAGCTTAAATATAGACATCCACACTGTAGAAAGCTAAATTTTGCCTGACGACTTACTCTAAGAGTTATCCAGCAGAGACAATTTCATTTTGATGGGTTATATTAAAATTTTTGTATGCATTAAAGAGAGGCATCACTATGATTCATCTAAAACAAAATCTCGTCACCCACAAAGGAGATTTCCATATTTATCTAATCCAACTTCTTTCTGACACAAAAGGAAGATTAGCTGGGATTTGGATCTGTCATCAGATGAAGAAAGGACAGTTGTCAGCTCATGACAAGATAAGGCCTTTAGGAAGTCATTGCTTTTTTTAACTGAAATTATACCAACATCTGTGCAGAGTCTTTACATTTTCATGAGATCTTGGGTAGCAAATTGGTGAATACATTTCTGAAATATATTTAGTCAGGATTAGGTAGTCAGAACTGGCAATATAGGATTCCTAAACCAGTAGATGTCTAACACCAGAATACACAAAAAGATACTTTTCTGAATGAGTCTCTACAAGAAGAATGCCTCCCCAGCATTGTTATATTCAGAGGTCCGAAAGCATATGGCAGCAGATGGAAATCAGATAGCTAAATTTGTTAACACCCTAGCCATGTCTGTCATTCACTTACAGAGGTTATTACTTCATGATACAGGTATCTGAGTTATGTGTGTAGCAGGTCTTCCATTGCTAAAATTTTCACTCTCATAAGCAGAAAGTAGGATTAGTTGAATATAGTATGTTAGGTTAGAAACTTACTTCTTTAGCATGCTGGGTTAGAAACTTTCTTCCTGTGATATCAGGCATTCTGCTGAGAGTGGCAGTATCTGTCAGAAGGGCAAGGTGGGAGACTGACTGGTGGCTGTAGCTGCTTCAGCTGTCTGATTTTAATGCTCTGTCACATGTCTGCTGGAGTCTTTAGTGAGATAAAGCACTGCCAAGAATTAGACAGACTAGGGAAATAGATTTTAATTAAGAATATTGACTGATTTTGAATTCAGGTCTATAGCTTTTTCTCCTGTTCCACCTTGAAAAACCAAGGACAAAATATTTCTGAGAGGAGTTGTTAGCTGACTTACGTAAAACAAAAGCTGAGTACTATCGGTATTTAACTTCCACACAAAGTTACTGCTCAGTACCTCATCTCTAAATTACACTAAATTACTTGGTGAATTAAAAGATCTCAAGTAACTTCCCTGAATATCTTCTCTAAGTTAATCCATCATTCCTATAAGCTAACATATCTAATGTTTGCGTTAAGATTAGTGCAATTGAAGCTTCACAGAATGTGAGTTCATTTTTTACACATTGTCTGCTACAAGAAGCTTCTAGTCTATATATCAAAGTCAGGCTGAGAAAAAAATAGAGGTGATGTGAGTGGCAAGAAAAATGCGACAGACTCACTTCTTCCTCAGTTCATAGTTCAAAGCCTGTCTTCTGGATCACCCAGTTCAATTTTATATAATTAAGTATCCATTGACCGTCCAACAGCTTTATGACAGCTGGAGGAGATAATGTAAAAGGTATATACCTTTTCTTTTCATCCAATCCAGATACACTTGATCCCTGAAAAAAAATATCATTACTTCTACATAGGCATCACTTCTGTAAGAGACCTTTACAGAGACTGCATACGAAATGAATTTATGTGAGAAACATTTGGCGTAGAAAAATTGTCAGGTTTGGTGTTACAGAGATGAAAATGTAGTTAATACAACATTAATTGATATATGGAAAGAGTTCTTTAATACCTCTGATATATAATAAACAGTCACATGGAGGAAAAGGAGGAAAACAAGTCTTCGTATAGAATACAATATTACATGCCATTATTCAGTTTGTCACAGAGACTGGAAATGTTATTAGGAAAAATATAGACAATGACTAGAATTTTATTTCTTTGGAACGATGTTCAAAACCAGGGAAGAACTGCAGAAGATAAAATGGTAAAAGCCTGTTGTGTTCACGGTATGAGAAACATAGTTTCCAGTAATCATACTTGAATGGAGTATTTAATCCATTCTAATGAATTGGCGGTCCACTGAGGAAACATGACAAAAGGTAGATAAGCAGTTTTCTCCCATTTTATTATCTTAATATTTCTCCAAGACTTTGTTAAATTTATTTTGCTAGAGAGTTGTGACATGGAAGTATGTTTTTTTTATATGACTTCTGAAAGATAACATTATGATATTTCTCTGTAATACAGTTGACTTCGTTGGGTAGATCTACTACAGCAAAAAGTCATATTTGCTATTGTGCAGTTTCAGTAAGTACATTTTTACAGCTGTGTTACAGTCACAGATCAATACAGATTACTCGCTTCTAACTTGAGCAATATAGAATTCATCTTTATACTTTGTGGCCTGGAGAGTGGCCTAATTTGCTCTTTTATGTATACCACAACAGTTCTGCTGTATTAACTTGCTCTTTATCAGTTTTTATCCTGTAGTGCAAAGGTCGCTAAATGGCTATGTGAACCCACACATGGTGGTAGTCATATGGACGGCTAAGGACACAAAGAACACTCATTGCATAACTAGAGCCAAAGGGAAGAGGTTCTAAGAGCATTTCATGAATGGAAAATTGTAAAGGTTTCTGCATCTTCCACTGCAGTATGGGGTTAGACTGCCTTTGTATCAGACAGCGGACCAGATCACCTATCAGTCTTTGCACAGCCTCACTAGTGGCATGATGTAGCTCCGTAAAGCCCAGTTTAGACCTCTGTTCAGTAACAAAGACCTGGCTCAAGATCCAGAGACTGATGTCTTCTGCCATACATTTCAAGCATTGTAGTCCAGTTTGTCTATTTGATTCATACAAAAGATGAAATACAGCTGGAATAAAACCTGGGAAAAGAGAGAACTGACTTAAAACAAGGGACAGACAGTTTGTCTATGCCCAAAGTATTTGTCATATATTTTCCATGACTATGCAACTGAATTCCTTCTGATGGACTCAGTTTGTATGGAAGAAATGTTATAAATGGGAGATGAGTGGTTTTCTCCCTAAGGCATACCTTCAAGTCATGTTCAGTTACTTTTGCATGCATAACCAAAAGATGCAGGAAATGTGTTGTTATATCATGATACGTGCATCTGTAGTTCATAGTGTTGGTCTTCACAGATCCGGGATCTCACTTAAAGTTCTGTGGGGAAGCCATAAGCATCCAAACTCGTTTTTTGGAAGGAGCCCTGACAGTATGAAAATTATCCCTCTCAATGAGCCAGAACAAACCCAACTCATCAAACACAATTTTGATAATGAACATCACTATTTTACATTCAAATACCTCCCAAAATGGTGGCAATTTATTAATGTCGGATTAAAGGGCTCAATTCATTATTCCCTTTCAGTAAAGAGGCAGTTAATGAGTGATGCATGCACATGGACAAGCTTCTAATTAGAGCTTCTGTATGTATTGAAAGCTTGGTGCTGGGATACTGAGTGGTTGCCAGCAGACTATTGACTTTTTTCCCTCTTTGCTGAACATGCCTATTTATACAGCTTATTGCTAATGAGATGCTAATTGAGTCTGCCATATCTAAATAAAAAAACCCTTGTGTTTATTGCTGAATCCTCTAAACGGAGCTCCATTTCAGAATATTCTCCCCTGACTCATTTTCCTCTGCATTTTCTGTTCTCTGATTGAAAAATAATTTTGAACAATAGGCACAGGATGCCGATTTAAAAAAAAAACCCAAACATGTTATTTCTAATATTAGTTTAGGAAAGTATCTAGTAAATTTATTCCTGGGTATATACATTTAGTTTTACTTAAAACAATGCCAAAATGCACACAAATATGTGGTGAGTTGTGAATGTTCTGTAGAAAATATATAAATGCAAGATTCTATGCCCTGGAGAGGTTCCAATATAATCATTTTTCATGGAATGCAAGCAGCCTAAATGATCACCAAAAAAACAACAACAAAGTACATTAAGAAAAGTAGAATGAAAATAAGAGTAAAGATTAAAGCAATTAAATAACTTGGTTAGCTAGTTTAGGTTTGCACAGGAGTGAAAGCTATCTGAGTGTGAAGATACAGCACTGTTTTTATGATTTTCAGCTTATTATTCAGCTGGCAGTAAATTCTGTTGAGTGCATTCTTATATACCTTTTTCTGTATATTTTCTGTATATTTTAGGACAAATTTTTGAAGTATTTTTAGCACTAATTTTGGAAATATTTCTCTAAAAATGTTTGATACTTCTTCAAGTATTATACGGTGGCTGAAATGCCCATTGGATTTGGGTTTTGTTCGATTTACTTATGTTCTTTTTTTCTCCATGATGTCATTTCACTTCTGTTTTCCTATCTATGAAAAATATCTTTGGGACAAAATCTTTTCTAGGCATGCTATTTAAAACAAGCCTGTGAAACTCTTCAGTGCATCATTCATCACCATTGTTTATACTGACCACAGTTCACTGTGATGTGTCTCATGATGTTGTTTGCATGCTTCTCCGTGGTTTGTGAATTCCCTTAGGTTATGTGAGTAAAGGCTAATCATAGTGAACACAAAGACCTGGCAAATGACCAAGGACAATGACAGGTGGAGAAACTATAGTAACCTAATCAGGACTACACTGGATAAGCTACTCCAAAAAACATCAGAAGAGAATAATTAAATCACTGCCCCTGCTGTGAAACCCACCAAGATGCATCAAGAAAAGAATGTCTCTGGAAGGCCATCAAAACTAAAGGAGTTATTTCCTAAGGAGGTGTAGTACCTATCCTGGAATGCAGTGTGAAAATAATATGTAAATTGTGTAAAATTTACAACGGGCTGGTTCAAGGGAATTGTGGGAACATGTGAAATATGTTTAGGGGAAGGACCAAAAATGGGAAAGTGAAATCTCAGGTGGATCAGTGAGGAAAAACAGAAGAAAAACCTGATCACTCCAGTCTATTCTATATTCTTATTAAATCCTTTTTCTAACTGTCTTTGGGGTGATTGATTCCTATCTGAGGCTTTGTGTGTACCTGTTAGAGAATTTAAAGACGAAAAGCTCAGTTCTGGGAGAAGAGGTCTATTTGACAACACCCTGCAGTGCAAAGCTGTTGCCTGAGGGGCCCCAACTCTGGGTCACAGTGGCTAGGGAAGACCAGGGTCTGGAAGCCAACAACTGGGTGGACTGAATGTCTAAGACCAGCTACAGGAAAGAGCCCATGTGTATATATATGTGTGTGTGTGTATGTGTGCGTGTATTCCACTGGCAAGCTTTAGCCCTGATCAACAGGAGGGGAGGAACAGGATGAAGCCATTGGTGTGGTTCACTGTTTGTGTGTATGTGGGTGTCAGCACAGGCATAGTTCTGTGTGCTGCCCTTGTGAACTGCTACATGTGCCATTTGTAGTGTGTGCCTACGGAGAGGACATGCTCATCCTTTCTGCTGGCGGAGGTGGGGACATGAAAATACAGCAACCCTGCAGCCATGGGTGTTTGACAGGATAAAATCCCCTGGGCCCAGAAACCTACCAGATTTGGCCCTCTCTAACAAATTCTGCTAGAAATCTCTTTGTCTTCAAGCTAGAGAAGCCAGAGAACCTCCATCACTGGAAATGTTTAGATCAGAGAAATAATCTGTCAGGAATAGTATAGATGCAATTGATCTTACTTGGGGCAGAAAGGACAAGCTAGATGAGGTCACTTCCAGCCTTATGATTTCATTAATCTCCATCATTTGGACCATTATTCACAGTCCTGGAAATAAAAACAGCCATTGACAGAGCAGAGCTTGTTCTGTCTGACAACAAGGAGACTAAAGGGTGAACCTGCAGCCTGGGGAAGGCTCAAAAGGTGGACTGCAGTTGCCTGAAAGGCAATTACAGACAAGAGAGTCAATCTCTGTTCAGTAAATAAATGATGATATAAACAAGGTGAAAGAGAACAAATTGTGGATTGGATAGCTCAGATTAGACATTTAGGAAAATATTCATCCTTAGGAGGGTAATGCCGCACTGCAGCAGGTTTGCTAGAACAATTGAAGAAAAACGTCCATCTTTAGTGATATTTAAGGCTCAGTAGGATAAAGATACAGGTGATATGATCTATATTATTGGCAACAGTACTGCTTCAGGTGGGAGCTGAACTCTGTGACCTGCAGCAATCTCTTACAACCAGCTTTTCTATGATTCTGTGACCTCTGCAGCAGCTGTTTTGAATTATATTTTTTAGGGCAAGTTACCTTCCAACAGTGTTTTAGCAGGACTGACACAGGCTATCGTGACTTAGCTAGGCAGCTAATATGAGCGAGACTAGAGTCTTAGTACTCATGTGTGATCAATGGATCAATGGGCCGAGGTCAGTGATATGAGGTTTAACAAGGTGAAGTGCTGAGTCCTGCACTTCGGTCACAACAACCCATGCAGTGCTACAGGCTGGGGTAAGAATGGCTGGAAAGCTGCCCGGCGGAAAAGGACCTGGGAGTGTTGGTCAGCAGATGGCTGAACATGAGCCAGCATTGTGCCCAGGTGGCCAAGAAGGCCAAGGGCATCCTGGAATGTATCAGGAATAGTGTGGCCAGAAGGAGTAGGGAGGTGATCGTGCCCCTGTACTTGGCACTGGTGAGGCCATCCCTCAAACACTGTGTTCAGTTTTGGGACCCTCAGTGCAGGAAGGACACTGAGTTTCTAGAGTATGTCCAGAGAAGGGCAACAAGGCTGGTGAAGGGTCTGGAGAACAAGTCTTATGAGGAGCGGCTGAGGGAACTGGAGATGTTTAGCCTGGAGAAGAGGAAGCTGAGGGGAGACCTTTTTGCTCTCTACAACTACCTGAAAGGAGGTTGTAGTGAGGCAGGTGTTGGTCTCTTCTCCCAAGTAAGAAGCAATAGGACGAGAGGAAATGACCTCAAGTTGCATCAGGGGAGGTTTAGATTGGATATTAGAAAAAATTTCTTCACTGAAAGAGTTGTAAAACATTGGAACAGGCTGCTCAGGGAAGTGGTAGAGTCACCATCTGTGGAGGTGTTAAAAAAACATGTAGATGTGGCACTTTGGGACATGGATTAGTAGGCATGGTGGTGTTGGGTTGATGGTTGGACTTCATGATCTTATCGGTTTTTTTCAACCTTAATGATTCTATGATTCTATGACCTTGAAGATGATACCTTTCACAGCACTAGATAATGGTGTGATACTACTTAACAGCTGTTTTATCTGAATCAGCTGTGGGAAGTTTTCCTTTGGATAGTATTATCAAAGTGAACATCTTTTATAGTGGACTACCCATGCCTTGTAACAAACCATCAACTCGATGTTTTAATACTAAAATGATGCTTGTAATAGCACTTTGAACAAATGTGTTTGTGCTAGGGATGTCCATGGCAGTTCAAAGCAGTTTAGTGCAAGGACAAAATGCCAGTTTAGAGTCTTCAGATACTAAAATTATATAAAAAATTTATATAAATAGGCTTCCTAGACTGGTTATGGGATTCACCAAATAACATGCAGGTGTGTAAAACAAAACAAGCTCCCTTTACAGACAAGAAATAGATATAGGCACTGTGAAAGTGTCATTTATCTCACCCTAAAGTTTATATTTATCATGAGAGAGAGGAATTGTATCCATTCATTTCAGTTCCCATCAAAGGACTCCAGGGTAGGTAGTTTAGATGCATTTGTCTATATTGTAGGTGTCTTTGTATGCACAGAGGTAAGATGAAATAGTAGTCTTTGAAGCATTACAAAGTAGACAAAATGCAGTATACTGTCTACCATAAGGTGAATCTTATCATGGGCTTCAGAGTCCTGCCCTCTTAGGAACTGAGCAAGTGAAAAAAACCTTCCAAGCATTTTTTCCCACTCTTTTATAGCCTGAGAGGTAATAGGCGAGTTTCACAGAGGATTTTTGTTACTCATTGGTGCTCCTGGATTTCCTGACCCATGATGCATGAAGATTTTTTTAGCTGATGGAGAGACTTAACAAATGGTAGGAATTTCCCTAGGCATTTTTTCTGGTCTAGGGGTGGTTTTGGACAGAAAAATGGTGCAATTCTGTATTACAAGGACATCCAATCTCTTGAAAGAAAGCTTAGTCTGATTTCCAAAGATCTGCCTATTGAAACGAGATGGCTATTTAGGGAGGATACCAAGTAAATAGCATTTCAGAGTTTCAAGAAGTTGTATACAACATCCCAAATGAGTCTTTCATTGCCTTTCACATAGCACTTTCTCTCCAATTGTACCCTCACAATCCAGTCAATGGAAACGAGAAAAGGGTTGCCTAGTTTGCAGATTCTGACAGTGTCAGTTAGGTGCAGCCAAGACTGAGTCCCTTCTGAACATGTCTAGAAGCTGAAGCTTAAACTTATGGAGAATTTTGATACCAAAAGCTTAATCTTTTCCTGAATTAAATTTAATATATCTTTGTTTATGTAACAGTCTGGTACATACTTTGAACTAGTCATCTACTCTGAATAAAAAGAGACAGATGGCAATTCATCACACCTGTCTTAGTGTCGTGGTTTAATCTGGCAGCTGGCAACTAAGATCTGACAGCCGCTCATTCACTCCTCCCCTTACCCCCCAGTGGGATGTGGAGGATGAGTGGACAAAAGCTAAAGACAGTTTAATAACAAAGGAACCACTACTATTACTAATAATAATGAGTATGCAAAACAAGCTATACACAATACAGTGTTTCTCACTGCCCATTGACCAATTGCATAGCCAGTCCCTGAGCAGTGATCAAGGAAACTGTGGTTTTCCTGGAGCTCATGAATTTCACGGATTTTGCCAAACTCGCAAATTTTGTAGGATTCGTCAAACACACAGAAAAAAAGACCAAACTCTTGCAAAATTTAGAACTCACGGAAAAGAAACTATTCCTGTTCCCCGGACAACCCCCACTTATATACTGAGCATGACGTCTATGGTATGGAATATTTCCATTGGCCAGCTTGGGTTAACTGCCTGGTTATGCGCCCTCCTATCCCTTGTTCACCTTCTCATTAGTTGAATATGTGAAACTGAAAAAAGTCCTTGATTTCTGAAGAACTACTAAAAACGTCAGTGTTACCAGCATTCTTCTAGTACTAAATGCAAAACACAACAGATACTGGGAGAAAAATTAACTTCGTCTCTGCTGAAGCCAGGACAGTTAGACTCCTACATTTGGACAGGATGAAAAACCTTTTGCAGGTGCTTAATCCCTTCTATTTGTGTTCTTAATTTTAATTCTGAAATTTCTCGTTGAAATTGTGCCTGATATACAGATATGTCTATACCATAAAATGCAACATGGTTTAACACCGTATGCCTTTCTAAGGTGGATATACCATATTAGGTAGTGTTCTTCAACGGAGACCAAATGTTGCAGGACACAAAATAGACAACCTATGCAAATCGTGTGTTCAAAGATAATAATACTAATTCCTGATGTACAATACCACATTTGTATGATGCATCATTGCTCTGTGATGTGAATACAGGTCAGCTGGACCATATGTTAAGGAGCTTTGCTTCACACCTCCTGGTTCTTCTGATTATTAGAGTAGTCCACCAAAAAAGTTTTGTTAAAACTTGCAGAACGCGCTTGCCATAGGTATCACTGAAAATAACAAGAATTTAGGTTCTCAAGTCTTTCAGATTCTTTTAACAAAGTTGTTTTATAGTGGAGTCATCCAACAGCATGTAATATCTGCTATATCTAATATCTTCACACATTACCCTGGGTTCCCTTGGAAAGCAGTGAGATACACCTTTGGAAATAAGGAAGACAGGATCAACAACAGGTGAGATAAATTGCCCCAAAGGTCACACACAGACATCTAAATTTAGTTGAAACAATATCCATTCTCACAGCTCTATCAAAAGTAGTCAAATACTTTTTACATTGAAAATTACAGAAACGCAAGAGAGTAACAACTAATTCCTGTGTTGAATTATTTCGTGTACATGCCTCCCTATCTTTCCTTGAACAGGAGAAAGACCTCTGATTAACCACCAAGCATAGTATGATGTCATCTCCAGAATGATACCAAAGTAAAAGAGGCAAGCTTAATCATGTATCTCATGACATGCTTATTATAAAAGATCTCCCCAGGCACAGTACATAAGCACTAATGCAGCTGCAGAAGTTACTGGTGAGAATTCATCTGAATTGCTATACATTTTTCATCATTTATGATCGAAACCAATGAATCCGCACTGGAAGCGGAAGAGAAAACAATTATCAGGATAATCAGAGGAACAGAAAGTCCGATTGTGAGAGGACACAGAAAACATGTGAAAAGGCAAGTGAATGTTAATGCCCACCCCAGAAAAATTTGTCTCAGCAAGCTACTTACAGGACCTCTGCATAACGCTCCCTGCCAAAAGGGACAAAGTGCTACCAAATCCTTCAGCTTCCACGAGCACTTCTGTCTAAGGAGCAGCCACAGCGGCATTGCACATGAAGAACATCATCTTGCATTCCCGTGGGCCCGGAGTGCACATATTGAACCAGAACACACTGCAGGGAGGGTTACAACCTTCGTTCACTCCTCCTCTGGGATGCCTCTCAGTCTGGCTATGCAAATAGCTGGTCGCAAGTAATGTTTAGACCAGGCTGAGTAACCCATCGTTTTTCTTTGCCTGGATGTCTGGGGAGGGCCAGAACAGTGAATTACTGAAAAGATCCTGACGACTCAGTCTGAAGGTAGGTACCCTTTTAGGTGTCCTTTGCTGCAATGTGAGAGTAACTAAATTTCATGTCATTGATCTCCGATTTGGTGCTACCAATATCAAAAACTGCGAAGAATCAGCAAAGCAAGCTTTTCTATTGTCTATGGCAAACCCAGCAGCTTGCAAGAGTAATATTGCCATCTTAAATGTTGCAGATATAATAAATATGATAGTAAAAATATTTCTTTGAGAAGGATCTGGATAGATTAAAAAGTCAGCCTTAAAATAGACTTCTATTAGATAAGTTTATCAGCTTTCTCTGTGTTATCTAAGCCTCCCTCTTCTTTCTGCTGGGAATACCTGCAAACATTGAGATAATGCACTAGGAATCTAGCTAATTTTTATCTCCTGAAAACACACTACTTCTTAGGGCCAAACACTTTATATAACAGGTTATGTATATACAGTATGTGTATGTATGTATATACATATACATATACGTATACATATACATATACATATACATATATATATAGAATCATAGAATCATAGAATCATAGAATGTTTAGGGTTGGAAGGGACCCCTAGAGGTCATCTAGTCCAACCCCCCCGCAGCGAGCAGGGACACCACTAACTAGATCAGGTTGCTCAGAGACCTGTCCAGCCTGGTCTTGAATGGTTCCAGGGATGAGGCCTCCACTACCTCTCTGGGCAACCCGTTCCAGTGTTTCACAACCCTCATTGTAAAGAATTTCTTCCTTATTATCCAGCCTAAACCTACCCTGTTTTAGTTTAAAACCATTACCCCTCGTCCTGTCACTGCTGTCTCTACTAAAAAGATTGTCCCCATCTTTCCTATAGGCTCCATTTAAGTACT